>VFQN01000144.1_pt1 | contig 152905 bp, 162 predicted proteins | sample 3512371 | NCBI WGS metagenome assembly VFQN01 (sample SAMN10412370, study PRJNA504923) | tailings metagenome | isolation source: Replicate 2 from Balatoc abandoned mine | place: Philippines: Itogon, Benguet | collected 2017-08-28
TGACCAGCAATGAAGTCGCCCGGCTGAGCCAGCTGCTCGACTTGGACCACCGCGGGTAGCGAAGCTGACGATCACCGCCATCACCTCACGCATGGTCGGGGCGCGAGTTCGTTGTTGGCCCGAGCGAGCCAGTGCGAACGTGTGATCGCGCGCGGGTCAGGGCGTCAGCCACGATAGCTGGCAAAGGTCGAAGCCTGTCCGGCAAGATCGATCAAGAGCACCTGATAGGGCTGGGACCGGCCGGGCGCCGCCATGCCGGGCGCTGACGCGGGCATGCCAGGTACAGACAGCCCCAAGGCCTTCAGCCGGGTTGCCAGCAGTCGCTCGATCTCTGCGGCTGGCACATGTCCTTCGATCACGTAGCCGTCGGCGAGCGCAGTATGGCAGCTGCCAAAACGGTCGGGCATGCCCAGGCGCCGGCGTTCGGCCGACGCGTTGTGCACGTCCAGCACGGTGACCTTGAAGCCGGCCTCGCGAAGGTGCCCGACCCAGACCGCGCAACAACTGCAGCTGCGGCTCTTGAACACCTGTACCTCGGCCTTCGGGGTCGCTGCCAGCGCCAGGCCTGGCAGCGACACGCCGATCCCTACCAACCTCTCCAGAAGTGCTCTGCGTCTCATGGCACCGTACTCACGCGGCCGCCGAGGGGCCCAATGCTTTCTGTGTGGAAAGGGCCTGCGCAGAACGCGATTCCCTCCTGAGCTGCCATTGCTTGACCAGCGCGTAGAGCGCCGGGATTACCCCGAGCGTCAGAACGGTCGATGAGATCATGCCGCCGACCATCGGCGCGGCGATGCGGCTCATGACCTCCGAGCCGGTGCCGGTGCCCCACATGATCGGCAGCAGACCGGCCATGATGGCCACCACCGTCATCATCTTCGGACGGACGCGCTCGACCGCCCCCTCCATCACCGCGCCGTACAGGTCGGCCGGGCCCGGCAAGCGCCCTTCGGCGCGGCAGCGCTTCCGCGCCTCGGCCCAGGCGTGGTCAAGGTAGATCAACATCACGACGCCGGTTTCCGCCGCGACCCCGGCCAGTGCGATGAAGCCGACGGCAACAGCCACCGACAGGTTGTAGCCCAGCCACCACATCAGCCACACGCCACCGACCAAGGCGAAGGGCACCGACAGCATCACGATCAACGTCTCCGTCAGCCGCTTGAAGTTCAGGTAGAGGAGCAGGAAGATGGTCAGCAAGGTTACCGGTATGACGATCTTCATCTTCTCGACGGCACGCTCCATGTACTCGAACTGGCCGCTCCAGGTGATGTAGTAGCCCGGCGGGAACTTCACCTGATCGGCCACCGCCTTGCGGGCGTCAGCGACGTACGAACCGATGTCGCGGTCGCGGATGTCGACAAAGATGTACGCCGACAGCAACGCGTTCTCGGTGCGGATCCCCGGGGTGCCACGTGCCACGCTCACTCTGGCGACCTGCCCCAGCGGCACCATCGCGCCGCCCATCGTAGGCACCAGCACCTCGCGCTCGATCTGCTCCGGGTGGGTGCGCAGCTCGCGCGGGTATCGCACCGTCACGCCGAAGCGCTCGCGCCCTTCGACCGTCGTCGTGACCATCTCGCCACCGAGCGCAGTCCCGATGATGTCCTGCAGTTCACCGACCGACAGGCCGTAGCGGGCCAGTGCCTCACGGTTGGGTTCGATGTTCAGGTAGCTGCCACCCGTCAGCCGTTCTGCGAAGGCCGATGTCGTGCCGGGCACGGCCTTGACCACCGCTTCGATCTCCTTGGCCAGCTTCTCCATCTCGCCGAGATCCTTGCCGAAGACCTTGATGCCGATCGGCGTGCGAATGCCGGTGGAGAGCATGTCGATGCGTGCCTTGATCGGCATCGTCCAGGCATTCGACACGCCCGGGAACTGCAACGCCTTGTCCATCTCGGCGATCAGCTTGTCGGTGGTCATGCCCGGCCGCCACTCTTCCTGCGGCTTCAGATTGATCACCGTCTCGAACATCTCGATGGGGGCGGGGTCGGTCGCAGTATTCGCACGGCCTGCCTTGCCATAGACCGAACTGACCTCCGGGAAGCTCTTGATGATCTTGTCCTGGGTCTGCAACACCTCGGCTGCCTTGGTGATCGACATGCCAGGCAGTGACGCCGGCATGTATAGCAGCGTGCCCTCATTGAGCGTCGGCATGAACTCGCTGCCGAGCTTAGAGGCAGGGAAGTACGTCAAAGCCATGGCGATGACGGCCAGCGCAATCGTCACCTTCTTCCAGCGCATCACGCCGGCAATGATCGGGCGGTAGACCCAGATCATGAAGCGGTTCAGCGGATTCTTCGCCTCCGGCATGATCTTGCCGCGGATGAACAGCATCATCAGCACGGGCACCAACGTCACCGACAGCAGCGCCGCACCGGCCATCGAGAACGTCTTGGTGTAGGCCAGCGGCGCGAAGAGCCGCCCTTCCTGCGACTCGAGCGTGAAGACCGGCAGGAACGAGACGGTGATGATCAACAGCGAGAAGAAGAGCGCCGGCCCGACCTCCTTGCAGGCGTCGAGCATCGCGTCGGCACGCTGCTTGACGGTGTGGACAGCGGGCAGCCGCTCTAGGTGCTTGTGCGCGTTCTCGATCATCACGATGGCCGCGTCGACCATCGCCCCGATGGCAATGGCAATGCCGCCCAGGCTCATCAAGTTGGAGTTCATGCCCAGCAACTTCATGGCGATGAACGAGATCAGGACACCCACCGGCAGCATCAGGATGGCGACCAGCGCCGAGCGCACGTGCATCAGGAACACGACGCAGACCACGGCGACGATCAGACTCTCCTCGATCAGCGTTCGCTTGAGGGTGTCGATGGCTCGATGGATCAGGTCCGACCGGTCGTAGACGGCCTGGATCGACACGCCATCCGGCAAGCCGGCAGAGATCTCCGTCACCTTTGCCTTCAGGTTGTGGATCACCTCCAGCGCGTTCTGCCCGAAGCGCGACATCGCGATGCCGGAAACGACCTCGCCTTCGCCGTTCAGCTCCGACAGCCCGCGCCGCTCGTCGGGCGCCATCTCGACGCGCGCCACGTCGCGGATCAGCACCGGCGTGCCGCCCTCGCTCTTGAGCACCAGGGTCTCGATGTCGTTCTTGCCGCGCAGATAGCCCTTGCCGCGGACCATGAACTCGGTCTCGGCCATCTCGACCACGCGGCCGCCCACGTCGCGGTTGGAGTCGCGGATGACCTGTGACAGCTTCATCAGCGGGATGCCGTAGCTGCGCAGCTTGAGCGGATCGACCGTGACCTGGTAGGTCTGCACGAAGCCGCCGAGCGAAGCCACCTCGGCCACACCAGGCGCCTTGGTGAGCTGGTAGCGCACGTACCAGTCCTGGATGGTGCGCAGTTCGGCGAGCGTGCGGTCCTTGGCCAGCAGCACGTACTGGTACACCCAGCCGACGCCGGTGGCATCGGGCCCGAGCGAAGGCGATACACCCTTGGGCAATCGTCCGGACGCGAAGTTCAGGTACTCCAGCACCCGGCTGCGTGCCCAATAGATGTCGGTCCCGTCCTCGAAGATGACGTAGACGAACGAGGCCCCGAAGAACGAGAAACCGCGCACCACCTTCGACTTCGGCACCGCCAGCATCGCGGTGGTCAGCGGGTAGGTCACCTGGTCTTCGACCACCTGCGGCGCCTGGCCGGGGTACTCGGTGTAGACGATGACCTGCACGTCGGACAGGTCTGGAAGGGCGTCCAGCGGCGTCTTCAGCAAGGCCAGAACGCCACCGATGACGATGAACAGTGTCGCGAGCAGGACCAGGAAGGGATTCCTTCCGGACCACTGGATGATCTTGGACAGCATGGCGCCCTCTGCTCAGTGGCCGGAGTGGGTGGATCGGCCCGCGCTGGCCGCCGGTGCGGCTGGCTTGGCCTGCGGCGCCACCTGGGGGACTGCTCCGGTCGAGGCGATGGACGTCACGACGAAGTCACCCGGCTGCCGTTCGACGAACTCGAAGCGCACGGACTGGCCGGGCTTGAGGCCGCCGAGCAGCGACGCGTTGGCAGCCTTGAACTCCATCGTCATGGCCGGCCACTTCAGCGTGGCCACCGGTCCGTGGTTGAGGCTCAGCGTGCCGTTCTTGGTGTCGACACTGTCGACCGTGCCTTCGGCCTTGTGGCCGACCGCTGGCGGCGGCACCGGCATTTCCGGCTTCGCAGGCGTCGCTGGTGCTGCGCCCCCGGCCGCCGGGCTGCCGTGCCCTGCGTGCCCACCGAGGCCACCCACCGCAGCCTTGAGGTTGCTCTCGGCATCGATCAGGAAGTTCGCGGCCACCACGACCGGTTCGCCGTCACGCACGCCCTTCAGCACCTCGACGTAGTTCTCCGCTCGCGCGCCGAGTTCGACCTCGCGCGGCTCGAAGCGCCCTTCCCCCACCTGGACCAGAACGATCCGCCGAGTGCCGGAATCGATCACGGCGGAGTCCGGCACCGCCAGCACCGGCGACTTGCCACCGACACCGAGTTCCACCTGGGCAAACATCGCCGGCTTGAGACGCTGGCCGGGGTTGCCTAGTTCGACACGCACCGGGATGCTGCGTGTTTCGGCCTTCAAGGTGGGGTAGACGTACGTGACGCGTCCTTCGAAGCCTTCGGTCGGATACGCCGTGGTCGTCACGCGAGCCTTCGCACCGGTCTTGACCAGCGCGATGTCCTGTTCGGGCACGTCGGCGATCACCCAGACCGCCGACAGATCGGTGATCTGGTACAGCAACTCGCCCGGCATGAAGCGCATGCCCTGCAGCGCCTTCTTCTCGGAAACTATGCCCGTCACCGGCGACGGGAACGAGATCGTCCGCTGCGGCTGGCCTGACCTCATCAGGGCCGCCACCTGCGGCGCCGACAGGTCCCAGTTGCGCAGTCGCGCGAGGCTCGAGTCGGCCAGCTGACGCATGCCGGCCTGCGCCTCCGTGCCGGCCTCCTTCATCGCTTCGAGCCCTTGCATGGCGATCGTGTACTCGCGCTGCGCCGAAACCAGTTCAGGGCTGTAGGCCTCGAACAACGGCTGACCCTTGGCCACCGGCTGGCCGGTCGCACTGACGTGCAGCCGTTCGACGTAGCCTTCGAATTTCGCGGTCACTGCAAAGGTCCGGCGCTCGTCCGGCTCGATGCGGCCTGCCGCCCGGATCGTCTTGCCGAGAAGGCGCATGCCTGCCGGCTCGGTGCGCACGCCCAATTTCTGAATCTTCTCGGTGCTGATGCGCACCTGGCCTGCCCCTCCGGCGCCAGCGCCAGGCGAGGCCTCGTCTTCGCCTTCGTAGACCGGGATGTAGTCCATGCCCATCGGGTCCTTCTTCGGCACCGGTGAGGTGTCGGCCAGCCCCATGGGATTGCGGTAGTACAGCAGCTTGCGCTGCTTCGGCACCGCAGCGGAGGGCGACCCCTGGCTGGCCTCGGCGGACGAAAGTGCGGCGCTGCGCGTCTGCGTGCCCAGCCAGTAGCTGCCGGCGCCGACGGCACCGATCGCGGCGATGATGAATACTGTCGTGGCGGTCTTCACAGGTCTTCTCCCACAATGCGTTCGATCTCGGCCAGACGCATCTGCGCCTCGACCTGTGTCTTCAGGATTTCCAGGCGGGCTTTGCGAATCTGGCGCTGCGCCTCCAGCAACATCGCGAACTCCGCCTTGCCGTTCTCGTAGGCGGCCAGTGCCGAATGAAGGCCGAGCTCCGACTGCGGCAACAGCTGGGTTTTCAGCAGCGTCTCGTTGCGCCGCGCGGCCTCGAGCCCGGCCAGATTGACGGCCAGGTCACCCACCAGTTGCTGCTGCAGCGCCTCGGCTCTCGACCGCGACGCGGCGACCATGGCCTCGGCTTCACGTTCTTGGCCGCGGCGAGCTTCCTGCTGCAGCGGGATGTTCATCTCCAGCATCACGCCCCAGGTGGTGATGCGCGAGCCCATCTGCGATGGGGACAGGCCGACGGTGAGGTCGGGGTAACGATTGCGCTGTGTGAGGTCGCGACTCTTCTGTGCGAGAGCCACGCGCGCCAGCTCGGCCTGGATCTGCGGATTGCCCGACCGCGCCCGCTCCGCCAGCGACGACGCATCGGCGGTGTTCAGCGTCGGTATCGCACGCAGCTCCAGGGGGTCGGCCAGCGGTGCGCCGCTTTCGCGAGCCAGCATCGCATTCAGCTTGGCGCGAATCTGCCTCTTTTCGCTGTCGATCATGATCAGCTCGGAGCGCATCGCCGTCTGCTCCAGCTGCGCGCGGATCGCGTCCGCTTGGGCGGTCAGTCCACCCGCGTAGCGCGCCTGCGCGACCTGCTCGAGCCGGGTCATCAGTCCAAGCACTTCCGTGGTCAGCCGCTCATTGCCAGCAGCGCGGTAGTACTCCGCGTAGGCTGCCTTGATCCGAGCTGCCAGCTCGGCCAGGTCGCATTCGAGCGGGCCTCGGCCTGCCGCACATCCGCGGCGGCGGCGTCCCGCTTGAGCTCGCGCTTGCCCCAAAGGGGAAATGCCTGCATCAAGGTGTACTTGGTTTCACCGACCTTCCACGGCAGCAGGCTGGGCGAAGCGTCGCTGCCGTAGTTGTTGATGTTCATGAGCTCCACGCGCAGCACCGGGTCGGGGAGCGCCCCCGCCGGCCCCACACGTTGCGCGGCGGCTTCGGCCTCCTCGCGCATGGCCCGGATCTCCGGGCTCTGGGCACGGGCGTAGGCCAGCAACCCCGGGAGGTCGCGCCCCAACGGCGCCTCCTGGGCGACTGCGGCAACGGGCCCGGCAGCACCGAGGACCAGCCCTACCACCAGCAAGCCCGCCCAGCGCGGCACGCCTGGCCAAGCGCGATTGGCCTGACCCTGTACGGTCGTCATTTCGTCTTCTCCTTGGGCGCCGCTCGGAGGAGCCGGATACATGGGCGATCCGGGGTTCCGATCACGGCGGCGATACGGTCAGTCTTTCGAGGCACCGCCGTTGAAGACGGTCTGCGAAAGAACGCGAGATGCACGCGGGCAGCGCGGCCAGGCAGGCCGGCTGCTTGCGCGTGACCCCTATAGCGCCAGGCGCAAGAAGGCGATTGGAATCGGCAGGGGCCTTGCGCCATCCCGGCGCGCTACCCCCCCCACATGTGCCGACACGTCAACCGACGCCGGCACGACCAAGGCCGCCACCATTGGAAGGGGCAGGACATGGAACTGGTAATTGTCGAGAACGGACTTCTGCGGCGGGATTGTTACGCCAGCTCGCTCGCAGAAACTCTCGCAGTTCGACTTCGGCTTCGAGTCCTGCTGATCATGCCAGGACTGATCCAGCACAGCGACCGAGTGATGCTCACAGTCCGCAGGCGCTGCCGCGTCGTCGGCGGCCTGCACGTTGGCCACCGCCTGGAAAGCCTCATCGCCGCCGGCAAACTGCTGAGCGGCCAAGCAAGCATTGGCCACGCCCAGGCCGATACCGAACAGCCACACCAGCACGACCCGAAGGGCCCAGCGGCGGAGTTGTTGAGGGCGGCGGAACATGAAGGGGCGGATCCAGAAAGTCTACAAAGTATGCATGCTGCGGCGGGACGCTGGTTTGAGGATCGTCAAGACTCAGACCGGGCCGTCCCGTGTATCCGCGGCCGTGCGTTCGCCGACTCCGACATCATCAGCGCTGGGTGAAACCACGGTCAGTCAGAGCCAAGGGACGCGGCGTCGACGGTCACCTCGGAAACCGTCTCCTGGATGTAGTCCGACTCGGCGCTATGGCCGATGGCACGCTGGTATCGCTCGAAGGCACCGAGTTCTCTCCTCGTGATCCTCACGACTCGCTCAACGGCTTGCTCGCCAAGTTCCTGGGCTCTCACGGCTGCGGCACGCGTGCTCTCGCCACGGTATACGAGGTAGCGCGCATAGGGGCCGAGCACGAGTTGCCTTTCAATCCGGACATCGGACACCAATTCGGCCGGATGGCACTGACTTGCCTGCCCCGACACCACGCAGCGGTACGTCGCCAGAGGCGAGTCCTTGGCACTGCTCTGTACAGGGAAGAACCCGAAGCCAGCGATCGTCGCGGCAAGAATCGGGCTCATCAGAGCGCGTGCCGCTCGATTCACATGTGTGTTCATGAAAGCTCCTCAGCGTTCGGTGGCATGCGCAACAGCGCGCACGACGAACACTCTAGGAAGTCACGACCAACCGCAGACCGACGCCGCGATGACTGCCTCGTCATCACGCATTCGAGACTGGGTGCCGAAGCGCCCACGGTTGCGGTCGCTCCGAGCGAAGAACAGATGGTTCCTCAAGGCGAAGGCAGCACACCTACAAGGTGTCATGCACCGCCGCAGCAGCAACTGCCGCCTGACCTATCGCGATGTCGATCTGGCAGGGGACCCCCGCGACCTCGCCCGCAGCGTACACGTTGTCGGCGCTGGTCAGTCCGGTCGGGCCGATCGCGATAGCGCCATTTGCGCCAAGCCGGACAGCAAGTCCTTTCGCCAAAGACGTGCGAGGAAGCTCGTCGGCAGCTGAGAGCAGCAAGTCGAACTCGTAAGCGCGACCATCGTCGCAGGTGACGGAGACGGCCTTGTGTCGAGTCATAGCAACGCGGCGTGCAACGCCGGGTAGACGATCCAGACAGGCTGGCGGTGGATGGCGATTCGACTTTGAATCAGTGCTGTCCAACGCGATGATCCTTGATTTCGGGCACATGTCGCGCAGACTGGCGGAGCAACTCACTCCGGAGGGCGAATCCAGCACGCCGACGCGCTTCCCGGCGAGTTCTTCGACTCCCAGCCGAGAATGGATCCGAAGCAGGCCTGCCGACGCCACAGCGTCGATTCCGGACAAGTCGATCGCAGGATCCGCGGCCCCGGTGCACAAGATGACGCTGCGCGCCAGCATCGTTCCATGTTTCAGACGGACCAAGAATTTGTGGTCCGGGCAACGTCGTACTTCTTCGACGGAATCGTAGGTGACGTGACCGTCTGCCGCGCGAAGATGTTGTCGCATCCTCTCAAGCAGATGCCCGCCGACTACCCCCTCTGGGTAGCCGGCGACATTGAAGGCGCGCGCAATGCGCTGCGCTCGGCTCGCGCCAGCGTCCACCAAGCGCACTCCGCGCCCCATCCGTCGCAGATGGATTGCTGCAGTGAGCCCGGCGGGACCTCCGCCGATCACGACGCAATCATAGGTGTCCCCGCCGATGACTGATGCGTTGAGTATGTCGGTGGCCTCAATCACGATGAGTCGCAGACGCCGGCGCCCCAGGCCCAGCGCAATGGACCCCTCGCGCAGCTTGCCGGCGCGATCCAGTCATGTAGGTGACCGCCAGATGACGGCCTGGTCATCCGGCTTCGGGACCCTGCAGGCGTGAACCCCGACGGTTTGGTTCGCGACAGCCTCGCCCAGTGACGACATCGACAGTCAGAACAGAACCCGCAGCCCGGCGCGCCACTGCGTCGCAGCGACTTCCCCGCCAGACTGTGCCCGTGGATAGAAGGTGCGCGACAGGCCCAGGTACGGCGCGATGCGCCGGTTGAACTCGTAACGCGCCTGCACGCCCAGATCGGCCTGGTAGACGCCACGGCGAACCGTCGCGCCGATGTCGGAGGCCGACCACTCGACACCAAGCGAAGGCGTGACTATGAAGCGGTTGGTGAGCAGGAACTCGTTCTCGAACCGCGTGCGGGCGAAGACCTTGCCATCGTCGCGCACGAACAGCTTCAGATCGACATCGAAGGCATAGGGTGCGAGTCCGCGCACGCCCAGCGTCAGGTAGTCGCGCCCGGCGGGACGCTCCTCGCGGCGCAGCCCGACCTGCGCGTCCCAGAACGGCGCGATGTAGCGACCGTACAGCAGGTGCAACTCCGCCGACTCGGTCCGCCCGCCACGGCGTTCGGCATCGAGCGAGTACCAGAGCCGATTGAAGTCGCCGCCGGCCCAGCCGTCGATGGCCAGCGACTGCGCCGAGCCGGATTGCCCCCGCACCTTGCCTCCACCGGCTTCGACCAGGGTGTAGGAGTAGATCGACTCGTCCTCCATCGCCTGCGCACCCAGCGCCATCGTGCTCAGCAGCAGCGCGCCGCCTGCGCGGCGCAGCGCCGCACGCATTTTCTTCGACATCGACGTGGTCCTCAGGCAACCTTGACCAGGCGCATCATCCCGGTGGCGGCGTGATAGAAGAGGTGGCAGTGGAAGGCCCACGTGCCTTCGTCCTCAAAGGTGGCATCGAGCTCGACGGTCTGCGCCGGCGGCACGATGATGGTGTGCTTGCGCGGGGCGAACACGCCGTTGCCATTGACCAGTTCCATGAACACGCCGTGCAGGTGCATCGGGTGCTCCATCATGGTCTCATTGACGAACTTGATCCGAACGCGCTGTCCCAACCCCATCTCGAGCGGCTCGGCCTGCGACAGCTTCTTGTCGTTGATGCCCCAGAAGTAGCGCGCCATGTCGCCGGTCAGCCGTACCAGCACTTCCTTCTCGGGCGCGCGGTCATCGGCATTGCGCGTGAGGGCGCGCAGGTGTGCGTACCTCAGCCGCCTCAGGCCATCGACGTCGGCTTGCAGCTTCGGGCTTGCGGCGCCCATGCCGGGCATACCGGGCATGTCGGCCATCCCACCCATGCCCGGCATACCGGCATGCGGGTCGGACGGCTTGTCCGCCATGCCGGGCATGCTGCCCTTTGCATCAGCGGGCTTGGCCGGCGCCGGCATCGCCATACCGGCATGTGCGGCGGCGGCCGGTGCGGTGGCCGCGGGCTTGCCCATGTCCATGCCCGACATGTCAGCCATGCCGCTGCCCATGTCCATGCCGGCCATGCCCATGTCGGCCATCGTGCGCACGGGCTTGGGGCCCAGGTCGGGCACCGGCGCGCTCATGCCGAGTTCGGGGGCGAGCGTGCCGCGCGCGTAGCCGATGCGAGCGATCGTCGGCACGAAGATCGTGTACGCCTTGGCTTCCTTGGGCTGCACGATCACGTCGTAGGTTTCACCGTTGCCGATGCGGAACTCATCCACCTCGACCGGATTGACGTTCTGACCGTCGGCCTGGACCACCGTCATCGGCAGGCCGGGGATGCGAACGTCGTACAGATTTATCGGCGAGGCGTTGATGAAGCGCAGCCGCACACGCTCGCCCGGCTTGAAAACCCCGGTCCAGTTCTCGTCGGGGCGCTTGCCTTGCAGCAGGAAGGACCACTCGTCGCCGCCGTCGCTGTAGTCGGTGGGATCCATGCGCATCTTGGCCCACTCCATGCGCTCGGCCCACAGTGCCTCGCGAGCCTTGGCATCGGGTGCGCTGCGCAACTGGGCGAAGAACTGTGGCGCTGTCACGCGCCGGTAGTTGTAGTAGCCATCCACTTTCTTGAGGTTGGCCAGCACCTGCGCGGGCGGGGTGTCGATCCAGTCGGAGATGACGACCACGTAGTCGCGGTCGTACTGGAAGGGGTCGGGCTTGGCCGGCTCGATGATCAGCGGCGCAAAGTAGCCCGCCGCCTCCTGAAGCGCGGCATGGCTGTGGTACCAGTAGGTGCCGGACTGCCTGAGCTTGAAACGGTAAGTGAAGATCTCGCCCGGGCGGATGCCGGGGTAGGTGACGCCGGGCACGCCGTCCTGGTCGTTGGGGACCAGCAGGCCGTGCCAGTGGATGCCGGTGACTTCACGCAACCGGTTCGTGACGCGGATCACCACCTCGTCGCCCTCCCGGAAGCGCAGCACCGGGCCTGGCATCGAGCCGTTGATGGTGATGCCCTGCGCGGGCTTGCCGGTAACGTTGAGTGGGGTCTCGGCCACGGTCAGGTCGTAGGCGCGCGACACCGGCGTGTCGCGCAGGTCGACCGCCCTCACCTGCGCCCAGGCGCGCGGCAGTGCTGCCAGCGCGCCCAATCCGGCCAGGGTCTGCAGAGTTCGGCGCTTGGACGGATCCATCGGAGACAGCCTCATCGCCCGGGTTTACTTCGCGGCTTCGATCGCCGTGACGACGATCGCGCCATCGGCCTTCTCGGCGGTGAACGTCACCTTGTCGCCGGCCTTGACCTTGTCCAGCAGCGCCGCATCCTTGACCTGGAAGACCATGGTCATGCCGGGCATGTCCAGGTTCTTGATGTCGCCGTGCTTGAGGGTGATCTTCCTGGCCTCCTTGTCGATCTTGCGCACTTCGCCTTCGGTCATCGAAGCGGGCATGCCGTCCATCTTCATGCCGGGCATGTTCATGCCGCCCATCTTGCTGTGATCCATCGCCTGGGCGTGGGCGCTGATCGCAAAGGGCGCCGTAGCCGCAAAGGCCAGGGCGAGGAGGAAGGGCTTGAAGGTCTTCATTTCGCATGCTCCATGAGGTTGTGAGGAGGATTCTGAGGGAGGCACCGGGCACAGACCAGTGCCAAGCGCCACGGAGATGCCGTGACGATCGTCACTCAGTGCTTGTGGCCGCCATGGCCGTCATTCTTGGAAGCGCGAGTCCCCTGCGCGACGGTGACGAGGCCTTTCATGCCGGCGTCGTAGTGGCCGGGTTGCAGGCAGGCGAAGTCCACCTTGCCGGCCCGGGTGAAGCGCCAGACGACTTCGCCAGTCTCGCCGGGCGCGACGCTGACCATGTTGTCGTCAGCGTGCTCCATGCCCGGCATCTTCAGCATCATCGCGTAGTGCTCCTTCAGCTCCTCGGGCGTGCCGAGCACCAGTTCGTGCTTCACGGCGCCGGAGTTCTTCACAACGATGCGCACCGTCTCCCCCTGCTTGACCGAGATCTCGCTGGGTGTGAAGCGCATGTTGTCGGTCATGTCGACGTTGACGGTGCGGGTGGCCTGCGCGGCCTTGCCGGGTTCGCCAACAGGATTGCTGTCGTGGCCGGGGCCGGCGATCACTGCGGATGCGGCGAGCACGAGCGCCGACACGAAGCCGGCCTTGCCAAGTTTGTTCATGGGTGCTTCTCGATGGAGCTTTGTGGGTGGCCCGTTTCGCCGGGATTCAGTTCCGGTGCCCGTCGTTGAGGAGCCCGTCCAGCCGCGCGACCTCGTTACCGACTGCCGGGACCTTGCGTCCGTCGGCCAACTCGAGAACCTCGCCTTGCTTGAGGTAGGCCGCGCGGCCGTAGCGATCCTCCCTCGCCATCTTCCCGTCCTTGAAGACGTACAGCGTGGAACCGTCTTTCAGCGCCAGCGCCTGCTGCGTGGCCTGCGGCAGAGCATCGCGCGCAAAAGCCGGCGCGGTCGCCGTGGCGGCCGCCAGCGCGATGGTCAGGGTGAACAGAGTCGCCTTCATGATCGAACCTTTCGTGATGCAGTGAGGGAGTCGCTCCCTCAACGTCATGCCACTTGGCATGCCCTGCACTCTAGGGAACCGCATCCGACGCACGGCCGACAACCACATTACAGGTTTGTAAGCTTGTCTCTCGCAGACTCCGGCCACGGATCGGCGGCGCAGTTCTGCCAGCGGAGGCCTCGCGCCGCAGCTGTGGCCCAGTTCGCCAGCGGCGGCGCCACCGAACTGCCAGTTTCTTCAAGCCTGCAGGCGCACGGCGATGCAAGCTGGGAACGCCAACAGTATTCAGCCCCGAGCAACCAATGCCATTCTCTCCCTCCGATGCGTGGCTTCAGGGCTTGGGCGCCGCCTTCGTTCAGCTGGCCGCCGGCGAGTTTGCCGCAGCCGTCCGTGGAACCCATACCTCGCCGGTTCGAGCGCTCGGCAAGTGGCTGGTCGACACGCTGCCAACACCGCTGATCGACGTCGCAATTGCATTGCTTCGGCGCGGCGACAAGCCCGCGATCGCCATCGCACTGACCTTGTTCAGTCTCGGAGTTCCGGCGATGGCCGCGACCGCGGGCACGGCCACGCTCGTGGCGGCGTTGCTGTTGTCTGGGTTGCTCGGGCTGTATGCGCTGTGGCGCCGCACCGAGCTTTCGCGCACCACGGCCGCCCCCCTGGGTTTGGTCGCGACAGCGGCAGGGATACTGGGTGTCTTCTTCGGCGCGGAAGCTTCCTTCGCCATCGGCTTCGCCGCGGCGGGACTGGCGTTGGTGATTCGTCGTGTCCGACAACGCCGGCGCGCAGAGCCCGTACGTCTGCCACGGCCGCAAGCCCCCCTGGGTTCGCCCCCTGGCTCTGCCTCCCTGGAGATTCCAGGACTGTCCGAGTTGATCACCCCTGTCGACCGATTCTTCGTCACCGACGTGACGTTTCCTGCTCCGAGCGTCGTGTTGCGACAGTGGCGCCTCGTGGTGCGAGGCATGGTCGAGCACCCGCTCAGTCTCACCCTCGACGAGCTGCTGTCGCTTCCATCGCGAGAGATCGACGCGGTTCTGATGTGTGTGCACAACCCCGTTGGCGGCCCTTTCGTAGGGAATGCGCGCTGGCAAGGCGTACTGCTGCGCGACCTGCTCGTGCGCGCCGGAGCGGCCACGGAAGCGGACCATGTCCGGCTTCACTCGGTGGACGGGTTCTCTGCCGGCATCAGCTTGTCGTTGCTCGAGGACGGCTTCGAGCCCATGCTGGTCTACGCCATGAACAGCACACCACTCACACGCGCGCACGGTGCTCCAGTTCGAGTCCTTGTGCCTGGCATCCACGGCTATGACGCGAACATCAAGTGGCTGGCGTCCGTGGAGGTCATGCGGTTCAGCGAAGCCATCGACTACGCGGAGCGCAAGGGCTGGCCAAGACGGCCATCCCGCATGGCGCCGAACTCGAGGATCGACGTTCCAAACCACTCAGCGCTGCTGGCACCCGGCCGCCAGATCGTCGCCGGTGTGGCGTGGAGTCCTCCGCACGGCGTCGCGAAGGTCGAACTGCGCATCGACGGCGGCCCGTGGCAAGTCTGCGCGCTGGCCACGGCCCTCGGCCCGAGTGCTTGGGTTCAGTGGCAAGCGCCCTGGGATGCAACGCCCGGCCGCCACACCTTGGAGACCCGCACCTGGGGACGAGAAGGCGTTCAGGCCGAACTCGCTGCCGCACCCTACCCCGACGGGGCCCGCGGCTACCACCGCATTGCGGTTGACGTGCAATCGACGCGCACCCCGCAGAGGCGCCAGGTCTGTTGGTGGCTCGCATCGGATGCACGCGCGCGAGGGCTCCTGGCCTGGCGAGGAATCACTGCGTGGCGCAGGCACCGGCCCCACAGGGGGTAGACGGTTTGGCGCCTCGTGTCTGGTGAAGCCCGCAACGACAAAGGGAGGGGCGCGTATGTCCGTTTCGGCTGTGCTCGGCGAACGCCGCATCGTTCAAGTTCCAGAAGGTCCGATCGAGTATCGGGTCACGGGCACGGGTCCGACCATCGTGTTCCTGCACGGCATCATCGCCAACGGCGACGTGTGGCGTGGTGTGGTCGAGGATCTGGCAAGGGATCACTGCTGCATCACACCCGACTGGCCGCTGGGAGCGCATGCCCTCAAGATGCGGGACGGCACCGACTTTTCGCTTCCGGGAATTGCCCAGATGGTCGACCGCTTCCTTGCGGCTGCGAATCTCGACAGCGTCGTGCTCGTCGCCAATGACACGGGGGGTGCAGTGGCACAACATGTGGTTGCCGACCATGCCCAGCGGATTGCTGCGCTCGTATTGACCCCATGCGACGCCTTCGACAACTTCGTCCCGCTGCCGATTCGGCACCTGCGCCTGTTGGGGAGAACGTCATGGGGACTGTGGGTCTTGGCGCAAACCTTGCGCTGGCGTTGGGTACAACGACTGCCCATCGCCTTTGGTCTGCTGACTGAGAGGGCGATCCCGGACGACATCATGAGGTCCTACACCGCCCCGCTGCGCGACCGCCCAGGCACACGAAGCGATTTCGCGGCCTTGGTCCGCGCCATCGATCCGATGTACACGGTCGAGGTTGCCACGCGCCTTCCGGGGTTCCCCAAGCCGGTGCTGCTTGCGTGGGCGCGAGAGCGTCGCCGATTCTTCCCGCTCGAGCACGCCCACCGCCTGGCTGGCTTGTTCCCGGATGCGACCGTCGAAGTGATCGACGATTCAGGCCCGTTCGTGACCGAAGACCAGCCGGCCGCCGTCGCACGAGCGATCCGGCACTTCGTGACGACTCGCGTCGAGCCCCACGACATGCCCCGTCAACCCTTGTCGAAACAGACCGAGATCTGATCCCGCCGCCCGATCAGCGAAGACGGTGCGATCCCGAAGTTGTCGCGGAATGAACGCGACAGATGTGCCGAGTCGCTGAAGCCGACCGCGTGAGCAGCTTCGGTCCACGAAGCCCCCTGAAGGACGGATTCGACAGCCCGACGCAGTCTCGTCCACACCACATAGCGCCGCAACGGTACACCCGTCTCCTCGACGAACCGGTGGCTCAGCCAACTCGGCGAGACGTTCAGCTGGTTCGCCAGCGACTGCAGTCGCACGGGTCGATCTATGGCCGACTGCAGGACCTGCAGCGCACGAACAATCCGAGCATCGCGGCCGCGCCCGCTCGCATTGACGCTGCCCAAGCCGAGCCATGCTCTGCAGATGGCGTCCGCTTCGTCGATGGTCCCGCCTTCGGTTGCGAGCGTCGCCAATCCCGCGGCCGCCGGGTGCGGCGGTTGGAAAGGAACAATGCACTCATCTGTGTGTAGCCGACCCTCGACGCAGGCGTACTCGGCCCCCTCTGACTCCATGAAGAGCATCGCCACCTGAGCGTCCTTGGCATCGAAGGCATGCGGCTGGTCGGGCAGGACGCGAAATCCATTCCACGCTTCCCATTTTCCGTGGGGCTCGATACGCGAACGCAAGCTGCCGCCGAGTCCCCAGCAGATCTGGGCCGCATGATGGCGATGCGATCGAGTACTGGGGCCAGGCCCGATGTAGAGCAGGCGGTGGGGCCACAGGTAAAGCCGCACTCGAACGCACTCATCGGCGGCCTCAGCGGGAAGGCGGGTCAACGAGCCCATCATGTTGTTGCGAGACGCCGGCCGCGACAATCAAGTTCATAGAGCCTGCGAAACCTCGAGGATGGGCTTCAATCCCGTTCCGAATCTGCCGATGGCGGCGCGGTGCAAGCGCAGTTCGCCATAGGGCAGGTAGCGAATACCGAGTTCCGACACGCGCGAGAACGCCGGCCGTCGCAGTTGCTGTGCCACCTGGTCGCGCCGATCGTCGGGCGCGACCAGGAACATCGCGGTACCCGCCCCCAGTGCGCAACCCAGCGCCAGATCCAGCATGCGCACGATGCCGGAGTAGATCGAAGTCGAATGCTCGACCTCGAAGGCAGCGACGACTCGCGCGCCGCTGGTGTCCAGCCAGACCACGTCGATCAGGCGCACAGACTCCGCGGCGCCGTCGAGTCCTGCGGGCAGACCCTCGAGACAACCATCGCCGAGCCGGCCGTCCAGGTACTCGCGCGAGCGATCGTTCGCCGCGATCCACACCTGAAAGCCCAAACTCAGGCCGAGATCGCGCAGCCAGCCCTGAACCTCCGTATGCGTGGTGTCGCTCTCCCGCTCGAGCGTCCACTGCCGGTGTTGCGCGACCGTCTCTTCACGCACCCTCGCGAGGTCGCCTTGCCAAGCCTGCGCCGCCAAAGGATCGTTCTCGCGCGGCGGCGCCTCGTAGCGCCCGGAGCCGATGTCGAACAGCAGCCCGGCGACCGCGCCGAGGTCATTGGACAGGCGCGAGCGATGCTCGGCGTTCAGGCGCATGACCCCTTCTCGCATCGACAGATAGTGGTCCCAACGCCCCAGTTTGACGTTGCCTCCGGTCAGCGCGTTGTAGCCCCGCACGATCGCCGTGTTGAACGGAACGACAAGGGTCGGGTGGATGAAGTAAAGGAGGTTCGCCACGGCCGGCCCCAACCCCTTGATCTGCCGAGCGTCGAGCTGACGGATTGCGTCGATCACCGCTTCGGCCGTGTCGCAGCAGTCGCACGCGTGCAGCAGCCGCCCGAAGGCGCGCTGGTTGTCCTCGTTCTCGTAGATGTCCGGGATGCGCAGCTTGGGCTTCCACAGAAACGCATGGTCCGCACCCTTGAAGACCTGCCGCTGCTCGGCGATCGACGACACGACGGTCTCCAGCGTCGAGCCCCGATACACGTTGCCGAAGCTTCCCCCCTCGATCTCGCGCACGATCTGCCCGATGCCGCGCCGGATCGAGCGGAAGTTCTTCAGGCGCTCTTCCCACAGGAACCAGGTGCGGTACGTTGCATGGGGATCGGCCCGCCAACGGTCGATCAGGGCATCCCGCTGGGCGGCAGAGGACATCGGCAAGACGGCTTGTTCCATGGCCGGCAAGCTTAGCGCCATCGCGGCCGCGTGCGGCGCGAACGGGGCATGTCGAATGCCTGCAGCGTCTGCCGGCCGATCCTGACGACTTCGTCATCAATCGGTCAGGTTCCGGTCAATCGAAGCCGCGTACCGTGATGTCCTTCCCTGCAGCAAGCCAGGGGAGACTTCGCTGCCAATCCCGGATAGCGCGTACCTTGAAGAAGGAGCATTGACATGAGGACCATCGCAGACTTGCTGGCACTCGCCGGCCTGGCCATCGGTTCGGCGTCGGCGGCAACCGCCGGAACGGAAGGCGCGGGCACTGGCGTCCCGTTGGTTGTCGCCAAGCGCCTTGGCACAACCACGCCAGCGACCGTCCCAGCCGAGGTGCGGCTGTCGGGCGTTCCGATGCGTCAAGCGACGGTCGGCTTGGGCACGCAGCGACTGGCTGCGGTGATGCCGGCGGCGTCGGTGGTGAATGTGTCGGGCGTGCCCTTGGCGCGTGCCAAGCAACTTTGACGGCTGGGCGGACCGTCCGGGTCACGTACCGTCAGGCGGGTGACCTCGCGCCGGCCAGCGTCTCGATGATCGGGCAGGCCTGCATGGGGCCGGCCTGCCTGCAGCGATGCAGCAACTCGGACAGCGCCCCGCGCATGCGATGCAGGTCCGCCAGCTTGTCCTCGATCTGGCCCAGACGTGCCTGGGTGACCGACTGGATGGCCCGGCGGTTGCGGCCGTCCTCCAGGTCCAGCAGGCTGCGCACCTCGTCCAGCGAAAAGCCCAGCGCTTGCGCACGCTTGATGAAGGCGATGCGGTCAATCGCCGCAACGGGGTAGACCCGAAAGCCGCCGTTTGCCGCCGGCACACGCAGCAGTCCGCGCGATTGGTAGTAACGCACCGTCTCCACGCCCACTCCGGCTGCCTTCGCAAGGCGACCGATGGTCAAGGGAGAGGCTACCTCCAAGGGCGCGGGGCGCGCGACCATTCTTTTTTTCACGGCGGCATGGTACGTCCGGATTCCGTAGTTGACCCCAGAGCCGGTTTGACGACGATCAACCTTTCCGATGCAATGTCCGGCGAGACTTCCGCCGCGGATTCTGCAAATCTGTGCACGTACCGACTTGAACATGACTCTGACCGCCAGCCGCCACCACAGGCGCAGCATCGCCCTCACGATGTTGCTCGTGTGGGTCTTCGCGCTGCTGTCGGGAGTGGCGAATGCCTGTCTGACGGAACCGCGCGGCGAACTGGCGCATGCCGACATCCAGGTTTCGCAGGCAGACCATCCGGCGCTAGCCGCTGTACAACAATCCCACGCGGCGGATCAAGCGAAGCACGGCGAGCACCCCGACAAGGCGCCGTGCCAGAAGTCCTGCGACGCGTCGTCGCAGACGCTGCTGAAGCAACTTCCCAAGTTCGACTCGCCTGATCAGATGGTCCTGGTTCCTGCGCCTCACAGGCAGGCCAGCGACCTGCACATGGCGCCGGCCGCCCTGGTCCGCGCCGCTCTTGCAGCGGTTCCACCGCCCTCACCCCCTCCGCGGGTGCAGTTCTCCCGGCTCGCGCTGTAGAGCGCGACCCCAGGGGCGCAGCGACGGACGCTCCAGTGCGTCCCTTGCTGGCGGCCCGCCGCGCAGCTCCGACCTGTTGACTCCGTAGCCAACTACGGACCGCACAGTCGGACCGCAAGTCGCGGCATCACTCCCTTGTCCGGCCACCGGGCCGACCAACCGCCGACCGATCGTTCTCTCGCTTCCAGGAGGCTTCCATGTTCCGTTTCCGCACCCTCGCCGTTGCCGCAACTCTCGCCGCTGTGTCCGCGGCTTCGTTCGCGCAGGACGACCAGCATAAGGCCCATCACCCCGCCGGGGCAGCTTCCGCAGCGATGCCTGCACCGGCCACGGGCAAACCGGCGGGCATGCCCGACATGGCCATGATGGACAAGCACATGAAGACCATGCAGGCGATGCACGACAAGATGGCCAGCGCAAAGACGCAAGCGGAGCGCGAAGCCCTAATGGCCGAGCACATGAAGCTCATGCAGGAGGGCATGTCGATGATGGGTGGCATGGCGCCTGGTAAGGCGCCAGCCAGCGCTGCCGCGCGCCAGCAGATGATGGAGAAGCGCATGGACATGATGCAGTCGATGATGCAGATGATGATGGACCGCATGCCCATGTCGCCTGCCGCGCCGGCCAAGTGACTTTCGTACGCGCCTGAAAGCCCCGGTCGAACTCTTCGAATCGCTGGGCTGAACCGAGAGCCGCACAGGAGCCCTTCCATGAATCATGACCACGACGAGCCGATCCGCCGCGCGCGCGGATTCTGGCGCAGCCGATATGCCATCGGACTGCTGGTGTTTGCCGCGATCGCCCTGTTCTTCCTGCTGACCGAACACCGCGCGCACACCCTGGGCGCCTTGCCCTACCTGCTGCTGGCTGCGTCACCGTTCCTGCACATCTTCATGCACCGCGGTCACGGCCACGGGCATGGTCACGGTGATGCACACGATGGCAAGCGGCCGTCGGACGACCGCGCTGCCGGTCCGGAAGCGTCCGAAGGACGTTCCCGGAAGACGCGCCACCACCACTGAGGGGATCTCCAGATGAGTCACGACCAACCCGGCTACGGACTGTGGATGCTGGTCATCCTCAATTCAGCCATCTTCCTGATGTTCGCCTTCAGCTTCTTCAAGCCGCAGACCGGACGCGACTGGCGCACCTTCGGGGCCTTCGCCGCCTTCGTGGTTGCGCTGTTCGTCGAGATGTACGGCTTCCCGCTCACGATCTACCTGATGTCGGGCTGGCTGCAGACGAAGTACCCGAACCTGGACCTGATGTCGCACAACAGCGGGCACCTCTGGTCGACGCTGCTGGGCGAGAAAGGCGATCCGCACTTCGGGTTGCTGCACATCGCCAGCTACGTCTTCCTCGGATTGGGCTTCTACCTGCTGTCCGCGGCCTGGAACGTGCTGTACCACGCCCAGCGCGCAAACCGCCTGGCGAAGACCGGGCCCTATGCGCGCGTCCGCCATCCGCAGTACGTCGCCTTCGTGATGATCCTGCTGGGTTTCCTGCTGCAGTGGCCCACGCTGCTGACGCTGGTGATGTTCCCGATCCTGGTGGCCATGTACGGACGCCTTGCCGTCACGGAAGAGCGCGAGATGCGCGAGCGTTTCGGCACCGAGTTCGACGCCTACGCCGCGCGCACACCGCGCTTCGTTCCCGCTCTGAGCGGACGCGCCTCGGCTGCCTGAGGTCGGCGATCGCAAGTGAAAGACACCCGCAGTTGCACCGTGGTCCACAACGTAGTACGGCCTTGAAGGAGACTACCGTGCCGAACTCCGCCATCCCTGCCGATTCGCCAGACGATTCGAACCGCCGGCTCTGGCTCGGCGCGGCAACCGCCGCCGGCGGCGCGGGACTGGTCGCCACCGCGGTGCCATTGGTGGCCTCTTTCGCGCCGAGCGAGAAGGCGCGTGCCCTGGGCGCGCCGGTCGACGTCGAGCTGGGAAGCCTGCGCCCCGGCGAACTGCGCACGGTCGAGTGGCGCGGCAAGCCGGTGTTCGTGCTGCGCCGCACGCCCGAGATGGTCGACGCGCTGGCGCGGCACGACACCCTGCTCGCCGACCCGCAGTCACACCGGTCGGAGCAGCCCGACACCGCGCGCAACGCGTTGCGCTCGAGCCGACCCGACCTGGCCGTGATCGAGGCGGTGTGCACCCACCTGGGCTGCGTCCCCACCTTCCGGCCCACGCCCGGCAGCCCTGACATCGGCGCGCAATGGCCGGGCGGCTTCTACTGCCCCTGCCACGGGTCGAAGTTCGACCTCGCCGGCCGCGTGTTCAAGAACGTGCCGGCACCGACCAACCTGACCGTGCCGCCGCACCGTTTCCTCTCCGAAACCGTGCTGCTGATCGGGGCAGATCCAACAGCCTGAGGGACACGCCATGTCCAAGAAGCACAAGAAGCACGAGAAGCTCGCCGAGATCACCACCACCGCGGATGCGGCCGACGGAGCAACCGCACAAGCGTCCGACACCACAACGTCCACGGACCGATCCCTGTCGAGGGAGGAGTACGAGGCCCAACTTCACGTGCTGCAGGTCGAGCTGGTGAAGCTGCAGCGCCACTTCATCCGCTGCCAGGACCGGATCCTGGTCGTGCTCGAAGGTCGCGACGCCGCCGGCAAGGACGGCAGCATCAAGCGCATCGTCGAGTACCTCAGCCCACGCGAGACCCGCGTCGTGGCACTGGGCAAGCCTTCGGACCGCGAGCGCAGCGGCTGGTACTTCCAGCGCTACGTGCCGCACCTGCCGGTGGCCGAGGAACTCGTGCTGTTCAACCGCAGTTGGTACAACCGGGCCGGCGTCGAGCACGTCATGGGCTTCTGCACCAAGGAACAGCATGCGGAGTTCATGCAGTCCGTGCCGAAGTTCGAGGAGATGCTGGTCGGATCGGGCATCAAGCTGCTGAAGTACTACCTCGACGTCAGCAAGGCGGAACAGGCCAAGCGCCTCGAGGAACGCCGCCGCGACCCGCTCAAACAGTGGAAGTCGAGCCCGATCGACGCAGTGGCCGTCAAGCATTGGAAAGCGTATTCCGCGGCACGCGACGCCATGCTGATGCGAACGCACACGGCGACAGCGCCGTGGCGCATCGTGCGCGCGGACAACAAGCGCCTGGCCCGTCTCAACTTGATGCGCGACATCCTCTCCCGGCTCCACTACGCCGGCCGCAAGGACAAGCTCGTGCGTCCCGACCCCGACATCGTGTTCGAGTTCTCTCCCGATTGCCTCGAGGCCGGACGCCTGGCCCGCTGACATCCCATCCAAAGGATCCTTCATGAAGACAAGCACCGTAGAAGTCGGCGAACTGGTCTCGAGCCTGAGCGCCGCCGGCGTGCAGCGCCAGATCGCGGCGCTGCCCGGCGTTCATCACGTCGACGTCAACTACGTCGCCGGCAGCGCCACCGTGCACTACGACGAGACCAAGACATCGCTGGAGGACATCCGCCGGCGCATCGTCGAGTGCGGCTACCACTGCCGCGGCGAAATGCTGCCCGCCCACGTCTGCCCGCCCGAGGGACATGCTGAGCACGCGGGACACGAAGGCCATGGCGCCCACGCCGGGCACGCCGGCCACGTCGCCGCGACGACGCCTGCCGTGAGCGGCGCCGCACCGAAGACACCACCGGCCGCGCCGCACGCGGGTCACGCGGCGCATGCCGGCCACGGCGGCGAAGCCGCGCATCAGATGAGCGACATGATGCACGACATGGGCCACGCGCCCGGCATGTCGATGCAGGACATGGCCAACGACATGCGCAACCGCTTCCTGGTCGCGCTGCTGTTCTCGATTCCGGTGTTCCTCTACTCGCCGATGGGCAAGATGTTCGGCGACTTCGCGACGCCGTTCGGGATGGATCGCAACCTCTTCCTGTTCATCGTCGCCACCGGCGCCATCGCCTATCCCGGCTGGCCGTTCTTCGTCGCCGGCTGGCGCGCCGCGCGCAACAAGGTGGCCAACATGGCCACGCTGGTCGTGCTGTCGGTCGGCACCGGCTACGTGTTCAGCCTCGGTGCCACGTTCTTCTACGAAGGCGAGGTGTTCTACGAGGCCGCGTCGGTGCTGCTGGTGTTCATCCTGCTCGGCCACTGGCTGGAGATGCGCGCCCGCGCCGGCGCCTCCGATGCGATCCGCGCGCTGATGGACCTGGCGCCGCCGATGGCCACCGTGCTGCGCAACGGTGTCGAAACCAAGGTGCCGACCTCCGAGGTGCTGGTCGGCGAGACGGTGGTCATCAAGCCGGGCGACAAGATCCCGGTGGACGGCAAGATCATCGACGGCGCATCGCAGGTCGACGAGTCGATGCTCACCGGTGAGTCGATGCCGGTGAAGAAGGTCGTCGGCAATGCGGTGATCGGCGCGACCATCAACAAGAGCGGCAGCTTCCGCTACCAGGCCACCAAGGTCGGTGCCGACACGGCGCTCGCGCAGATCGTCAAGCTGGTGCAGGAAGCGCAGAACTCGAAGGCGCCGGGCCAATTGCTCGCCGACCAGGCCTCGCAGTGGCTGGTGCTCATCGCCATCGTCGTCGGACTCGCGACCTTCGCGGTGTGGTTCTGGGTCCTCGGCCAGCCGCTGCTGTTCGCCCTCACCCTCACCATTACCGTCTTCGTGATCGCCTGCCCCGACGCGCTCGGGCTGGCCACACCGATGGCGATCATGGTCGGTACGGGCCTCGGTGCGATGAACGGCATTCTCTTCAAGAACGCCGCGGCGCTGGAGAACGCGACCAAGCTGACGGTGGTTGTCTTCGACAAGACCGGCACACTGACACTGGGCCAGCCGGACGTGGTCGAGATGGTGCCGGCGCCGGGTGTGACGGAAGCGCAGTTGCTGTCCACCGCGGCCGCAGTGGAGAAGTTCTCCGAGCACCCGCTGGCGCTGGCGGTGCTCAAGCGCGCCGGCCCGCTGACGTCGGAGGGGCAGGAGACCGCCACCGCCTTCACCAACATCGACGGCCAAGGCGCGCGCGCCAGGATCGGCGACGAGGTAGTTCTGCTCGGCAACCGCAAGCTGATGGAGGCGGAACAGATCGGCCTCGCGGAGCTGGCGGCCGAGGCGGCACGCCTGCAAGGCGGCGGCCGCACGGTCGTCCACGTGGCACGCGGCGGCCGCCTCATCGGCCTGATCGCGATCGCCGATGCGGTGCGCCCGACTTCCAGGGCCACGATCGCCAAACTGCAGGAGCGTGGCGTCAAGGTCGCCATGATCACCGGCGACAACCAGGCCACTGCCGAGCGCATCGGCAAGGAACTCGGCATCGACATCGTGCTTGCCGACGTGCTGCCGGGACAGAAGGCCTCGAAGATCAAGGAACTGCAGGCCCAGGGCCACAAGGTCGCCATGGTCGGCGACGGCATCAACGATGCGCCGGCCCTCACGCAGGCCGATGTCGGCTTCGCGATCGGCGCCGGCACCGACGTGGCCATGGAAAGCGCCCAGGTCGTGCTGATGAAGAGCGACCCCTACGACGTCGTCGGCGCGATCGAGCTGTCGCGCGCGACGCTGCGCAAGATGCACCAGAACCTGTGGTGGGCGGTGGGCTACAACGTGATCGCCTTTCCGCTTGCAGCCGGTGTCTTCTATCCGTTCACGCTGTCGCCCGAGGTCGCGGCACTGTCGATGTCGGGCAGTTCGGCCATCGTGGCGATCAACGCGCTGATGCTCAAGCGCACCAAGCTCGCCGGCATCCGCAGTCCTCACCCTGCGCCGGCCGCATCGTCGTCGGTGGCGCAAGGCGCGTCGGCCTGAACCTGACGCGGTGTTGCAGCGATGACAAACCCTGGCCGCCTCGAACACCAGCGATTGCCGGCAGCGTCGCGGCTGGGGGCGTGGCAACTGGCTTGGCTGGCGGCTGCGGTCTTCGTCGTCTCCGCGGGCTATGGCGCGCTAATGCCATTGCTGCCGGCCTGGCTCGCGCCGTTGATGACGGCCGATGGCCAGGCCGAAGTCGCGCGCCATGTCGGACTGCTCAGCGGCCTTTACGCCGCCGGGGTGCTGGTCGGCGCGCCGCTGTGGGGGCTCGTCTCCGACCGCTGGGGGCGGGGCCGCATCCTGATGATCGGACTGGTCGGCTACGTCGCCAGCCTGCTTCCCTTGCTGCGGGCCGACTGGGTCGGGATCGCGGGCATCTACGCCTTGCGCGGCGCCACCGGCTTCTTCGTGGCCGCCGTCCTGCCGGTTGTGCCCGCGCTCGTCGCCGAGCACACGCCGCAGAGCCAGCGAGCGCGCCGGTTCGCGTGGCTTGGTGCGATGTCGCTGCTGGGCTTCCTGTTCGGGCCGGGACTCAATGCCGCCGCCGCGCAGATGGCCGGCGCACTCGCCGGCGTCGGGGCCGGTACTCTCGACCCGACCGATCTCGTGATCGTGATATCGGCCGCGCTGGGGGCGCTGATGATGCTGGGACTCGCCGCCACCCTGCCGCGCGTCCCGCCAGCCGCCCTCGAGGACGATTCGCAGCCCGCGTCTGCCGATCGCGGGCGCGCAGTGTCGCTGTGGGGGCTGAACGGCGTGGTCATGTTCGTGCTGTCCGGCTTCGAGCTCGGCATCGTGCTGCAGGGCCAGCAGCACCCGACGCTGTCGTCGCGCGAGATTTCGCTGATGTTCGCCGAGTGCAGTCTCGTGATGCTCGGTGTCAACGCGCTGCTGTTCTTCACCGGTCTGCTCGAGCGCGCCGCCGGCCGCGGCGTGATGGCGGCCGGGCTGGTGCTGGCCATCGCCGGCCTGGCGATGCTGGCACAGCACCGCAGCGACGCCTGGATGTACATCGGCGTCAGTTTCACCGCCGCCGGCACCGGGCTCGTGCTGCCGACGATTTCCTACCTCGCCGCGGGAGCTTCCCGGCGACGGCTCGGCGCCACGATGGGCGGGCTGGCTGCGGCAGCAGGTTTCGGCCAGACGCTGGGCTCGGCGGCCACCGGCTGGCTCTTCGGCGCGGTGGCCCAGCTCAGCTTCGCGTGGCTCGCGCTGCCGCTGCTGGCCACGCTGGGCAGCCTGATCGTCCGACCCGCGTGGTGGGCGATCGAAGGCCGGCCGTCGCGGTCGCCACGCGCTTCTTCCGAGCCGCTTCCCAAATGACAACCCCAGGAGCCCTGACCATGCGCCACTTCCTCGTCGTCCTTCTTGCCGCGCTGACGCTCGCGCTGTCCGGCTGCGGCTACAACACCTTCCAGTCCACCGACGAGCAGATCAAGGCCAGCTGGTCCGAGGTGCTGAACCAGTACCAGCGCCGCGCCGACCTGATCCCGAACGTCGTGGCCACCGTCAAGGGCGAGGCCAACTTCGAGCAGGAAACGCTCACCAAGGTGGTGGAGGCGCGCGCCAAGGCCACCTCGATCCAGGCCACGCCGGAACTGGTCAACAACCCCGAGGCGTTCAACAAGTTCCAGGCCGCGCAGGGTGAGCTGTCGAGCGCGCTGTCGCGCCTGCTGGCCGTCAGCGAGAACTACCCCAGCCTGAAGACTAACCAGGGCTTCCAGGACCTGCGCGTTCAACTCGAAGGCACCGAGAACCGGATCGCCGTGGCGCGTGGCCGCTATGTGAAGGCCGTGCAGGACTACAACGTCGCGGTTCGCACCTTCCCCAGCAACCTGACGGCAATGGTGTTCGGCTATGGGGTCAAGGCCAACTTCAGCGTCGTCGACGAGGCAGCGCTCGCGGTGCCGCCGAAGGTCGATCTCGGCGGCATCGGCGCCTCGGGGGCCAAGAGGTGACAGCAGCCCGCGTCCCGCTCGGACGCCTCCTGCGCTGGCTCGCCGTCGTCTGGCTCCTGTGCGGGGCCGCGCTGGGCGCCGCCCAGGACCTGGTCCCGGTGCCGCCGCTGCAAGGCCGGGTGACCGACCTGACCGGAACGCTGACGGCACCGCAGAGCGCCGCGCTCGAGCGAACGCTGCGCGCGTTCGAGGAGCGCAAGGGCACGCAGATCGCGGTGCTCATCGTGCCTACGACGCGGCCGGAGGCGATCGAACCCTTCGCGCTGCGTGTGGTCGAGCAATGGAAGCTGGGCCGCCGCAAGGTCGACGACGGTGCGCTGTTGCTCGTCGCGAAGGACGACCGTGCCGTCCGTATCGAGGTCGGCTACGGAATCGAAGGCGCACTGAACGATGCCACGGCCGCGCGGATCATCGCGGAGGTCATCACCCCCCGGTTCCGGCAGGGCGATTTCTATGGAGGCCTCACGGCAGGGCTCGACCGGATCGTGCGTGTCCTCGATGGCGAGGCCCTGCCGGCCCCGACGCGGCGGGGCTCGGCATCTTCCGACAACGGCCTCGGCCAAAGCTGGCCGGTGCTGTTCATCGTCGCGCTGGTGCTCGGCGGCGTGTTGCGGCAGGTGCTGGGTCGAGTGCCCGGAGCACTGGTGGTTGGCGGCGTGCTGGGCGTCGTCGCCTGGTTCGCGCTCGGCACCCTGGCCGTCGCGGCCACCGCGGGCCTGACCGGCTTCTTCGTCACTCTGCTGGGTATCGGCATGGGCGGCCACGGTGGCATGCACGGTCACGGTGGGCACCGCGGCGGTGGCTTCGGCGGAGGCGGCGGGTTCGGCGGCGGCGGCGGCGGTTTTGGCGGGGGCGGTGCCTCCGGCAGGTGGTGAGCATGGATCTGCCACGACTCCTGCGCCACCTCGCGACGACCTCGGCGCGCGTGCGCCGCGCCTTCCCCGCGTCCGCGCTGCGGTCGATCGAGCAGGCGATCGCAGCGAGCGAGGCCATCCATGCGGGCGAGCTTCGATTCGTCGTCGAAGGCGCGCTCGACGGCCTGCCGCTGCTGCGTGGCCAGACGGCGCGCGAACGCGCCATCGAGCTCTTCGCGCGACTGCACGTCTGGGACACCGAACACAACACCGGCGTGCTGATCTACGTGCTGCTGGCGGACCGGCGGGTCGAGATCGTCGCCGACCGCGGCATCCATGCCAAGGCCGGAGCCGAGGCCTGGTCTGCCATCTGCCGCGGCATGGAGACGCACTTCGGCGCCGGCGACTTCGGCCGCGGCGCCGTTCAGGGCATCGAGGCCGTTACGCAGCTCGTGACGCGCCATTTCCCGCTCACGCCCGGCGACCGCAACGAGTTGCCCGACGCACCGCTCCTGCTCTGAACACACACCACAAGAGGACTCCATGCAACTGCAATTCCTTGGCGCCACCGGCACCGTCACCGGCTCGAAGTACCTGCTGCGCCACGAGGGCGCGACGCTGCTCGTCGACTGCGGCCTGTTCCAGGGCTACAAGCAACTGCGGCTGCGCAACTGGGCACCGATGCCCGTGCCCGCCGCCGGCATCGACGCGATCGTGCTGACGCACGCCCACATCGACCACAGCGGCTACGTCCCGCTGCTCGCGCGGCAGGGCTTCAAGGGCAAGGTCTACTGCTCGGAAGCGACCTATGAGCTCTGTCGCATCCTGCTGCCCGACAGCGGCCATCTGCAGGAAGAGGAAGCCGAGTACGCCAACCGGCGCGGCTACTCCAAGCACAAGCCGGCGCTGCCGCTGTACACCCGCGAGGACGCCGAGCGCTGCCTGAAGCAGTTCGTGCCTCGGCCCTACGGCACTTCGTGGAGCCCCGCCCCCGGCCTGCAGGCACGCCTGGATCCATCGGGGCACATGCTGGGCTCCGCCTTCGTGAATATCGACGACGGTCGGCGGTCGATCCTGTTCTCCGGCGACATCGGTCGTCCGAACGACCTGGTGCTGGCCGCACCGGCGCGCGTTCCGGGTGCCGACTACGCCGTGGTCGAGTCGACCTATGGCGACCGCCAGCACGAGGCGAGCGATCCGCTGCTCAAGCTCGGCGAGGTGATCAACCGCACGGCGGCGCGCGGCGGTGTCGTGGTGATCCCGGCGTTCGCCGTCGGGCGGGCGCAGAACCTCATGTACTGCATCCACCTGCTCAAGGAGCGCGGCGTCATCCACCACCTGCCGGTCTACCTCGACAGCCCGATGGCCACCGACGCGACGCGCATCTACCACGCGCACCGCAGCGAACACCGGCTGAGCCCCGAGCAGTGCGAGGAGATGTGCCATGCGGCGACGATCGTCAACAAGCCCGACGACTCGCGCGCGCTGAGCGCGCGGCGCGGGCCGATGGTCATCATCTCGGCCAGCGGCATGGCCACCGGCGGTCGCGTCGTCCACCATCTCAAGGCCTTCGCGCCGGATCGCCGCAACACGATCCTGTTCGCGGGCTACCAGGCCGGCGGCACGCGCGGCGCCGCCATCCTGCAGGGCGCCGCCTCCGTGCGCATCCACGGCGAGGACGTGCCGATCCATGCCGAGGTGGCGGCGCTGGACAGCCTGTCCGCTCATGCAGACGCCGGCGAGATCCTGCAGTGGCTGCGCGGCTTCGACGCGCCGCCGACGCAGACCTTCATCACCCACGGCGAACCGGCAGCGGCCGACGCGATGCGCTCGCGCATCGAGCACGAACTGGGCTGGCCCTGCCGCGTGCCCGACTACCTGGAAACGGTGGAACTGGCATGAGCGCGAACATGGGCACGGACTCGACGCCCGCGCACGGTGCGGGCGCCGACGACACGCTGCGTGCCTGGCGCACCGGCATCGACACCTACCAGGAGCCGGTCGTCTACATGCGGCGCGATTGCGCGGTCTGCCGTTCCGAGGGTTTCACGACACAGGCACGTGTCCAGCTCACGGCGCGCTCGGGAAGCATCGTGGCCACGCTCAGCGTCGTGGACGGCCCCTGGCTCGGACATGGCATCGCGGGCCTGTCCGAGGCGGCATGGACTTCACTTCGTCCGCAGCCGGGCGAGTGGCTGACCGTCAGCCACGCGCCGGTCCTCGAGTCGCTCAGCCATGTCCGTGCCAAGGTCTACGGCCACCGCCTCGATGCCGGTGCCTTTGGCGCCGTCATCGGCGACATCGCAGCCGGCCGCTATTCCGACCTGCACCTGGCCACCTTCATCACCGCCTGCGCGGGCGACCGCCTCGATCTCGACGAGACCGTCGCGCTGACGCGGGCGATGATCGACGTCGGGGAACGGCTGGACTGGGGCCGCGACAGGGTCGTGGACAAACATTGCGTCGGCGGCCTGCCGGGCAACCGCACGACGCTGCTCGTCGTGCCCATCGTCGCGGCCTGTGGCCTGACGATGCCCAAGACCTCGTCGCGCGCGATCACGTCCCCTGCCGGCACGGCGGACACGATGGAGGTGCTGGCCCCGGTCGATCTCGACATCGCCGCGATGCGGCGCACCGTCGAGAGCACCGGCGCCTGCATCGTCTGGGGAGGTTCGGTCCGGCTGAGCCCGGCCGACGACATCCTGATCCGCGTCGAGCGACCGCTCGATCTCGACAGCGAGGGACAACTCGTCGCCTCCGTGTTATCCAAGAAGGCGGCGGCCGGCTCGACGCATGTGCTGATCGACCTGCCGGTGGGGCCGACCGCCAAGGTCCGCAGCGCAGAGGCGGCAAAGACACTCGGGCGCCGCCTCATCGAGGTTGGCCGGGCCATCGGACTGCAGGTGGCACTGCGCGTCACCGACGGCCTGCAGCCGGTCGGGCGCGGCATCGGCCCGGCGCTGGAGGCGCGCGACGTGCTGGCCGTGCTGCGCCGCGAGACCGATGCGCCCGACGATCTCAGGCAGCGCGCCTTGCGGCTGGCCGGCGACATCCTCGAACTGGGTGGCGCGGCGCCGGAAGGCCACGGCCTGCGGCTGGCGACCGAGGTTCTGGCCGACGGTCGGGCCTGGTCGAAGTTCGCCGCCATCTGCGAAGCCCAGGGCGGCCTGCGCGAGGTGCCGCTGGCGTCGCACCGGCAGGTCGTCGAGGCGCCATCGGGAGGGCGCATCACGGCGATCGACAACCGCGTGCTGTCGCGAGCCGCCAAGCTCGCCGGCGCGCCGAAGGCACCGGCCGCCGGCGTCGACGTGCACGCCCGCCTCGGCGATGTCGTGCAAGCCGGGCAGCCGCTGTTCACGCTGCATGCGCAGGCACCGGGGGAACTGGCTTACGCACGCCAGTACGTCGATGCCCGCCCGCCCATCTTCCAGATCTCGGAGGTGTCTTGAGACCGATCGTCTTCCATCTGCCCGGCGACGAGGCCTTTGCCGACCGGCTGGTGCGCACACTGCAGGCCGAACGTGCCGGCCTGGAACTGCACCGCTTTCCGGACGGCGAGTCGCTGGTCCGCCTCGATGCCGACGTGACGGGCCGAACCGTCGTGCTCACCTGCAGCCTCGCGCGGCCCGACGACAAGACGCTGCCGCTGCTGTTCGCGGCCGACGCCGCGCGCGACCTCGGCGCGGCGAAGGTGCTGCTGGCGGCGCCGTACCTCGCCTACCTGCGGCAGGACCGGCGCTTCCATGCCGGCGAGGCGGTGACGTCGCGCTCCTACGCGGCGCTGCTGTCGACCGCCTTCGACGCGCTCGCGACAGCCGATCCGCACCTGCACCGCTACCACGCACTCGACGAGATCTACCGCATCCCGACGCGCGTCGTGCACACGGCGCCGCTGATCGCCCGATGGGTTGCGGCTCAGGTCGAGCGCCCGCTGTTGATCGGCCCCGACTCGGAGAGCGAGCAATGGGTCGCTGAGGTTGCCGCCGCCGCCGGCGCGCCCTGGACCGTGCTGCAAAAGATCCGTCGCGGCGACCGCGACGTCGAGGTCAGCCTGCCGGATGTGTCGGCCTGGCAGGACCGCCAGCCGGTGCTGGTCGACGACATCGTCTCGAGCGCACGCACCATGATCCAGGCGGTGGCCAGCGTGCGCCGCGTCGGACTGCCGGCACCGCTGTGCATCGGCGTGCACGCGCTGTTCGCGCCGGGCGCCTATGAAGAACTGCTGGCCAGCGGGCCGGCCCGCGTGCTCACCTGCGACACGGTGCCGCACGCATCCAACGAGATCAGTGTCGTCGAGCCGCTGGCGCGCGCCCTGGAAGAGTTGATGGAGGGAACCACATCGTGAACAACAATCGACCGCCCCTGGTCTGGCGGCTGTGGCTGCTCATCGCGCAGGTGATCGCGGTGTCGGCCGGCCTGCTGATCGCCTGGAAGGCGTTCGGGCCCGAGCCCGTGGCGCCGGCCCGCACCGATGTCGTGGCGCTGCGCGAGGCGCCGCACGCCGACACGTCGGCGTCGGCACCAAACGGCAAGGCCGTCATGACGCGCCTCGAGGGCGGCTTTCGCGCGGCGGCGGCCAAGGCCTCGGCCTCGGTCGTCAACATTTACACGCGCAAGGCACCACCACGGCAGTTGCCCGGCTGGCTGCGGCCCTATGGTGGCTCCGACGAGGAGGCGGCGCAGGGCCAATCCAGCCTGGGCTCCGGCGTCATCGTCGCCACCCAGGGTTTCATCCTGACCAACAACCACGTCGTCGAGGGCGCCGACGAGATTGCCGTGATGCTGCCCGGCGGCAAGGTGGCCGAGGCGCGCGTCGTCGGCACCGACCCAGAGACCGACCTCGCCGTGCTGCGTATCGAGGTCAAGGGTTTGCAGCCGATCACCTTCGCCGATCCGGCGTCGGTGCAGATCGGCGACATCGTGCTGGCCGTCGGCGATCCGTTCGGCGTGGGCCAGACGGTGACGCAGGGCATCGTCAGCGCGACGGGCCGCAACCGGCTCGGCATCAACACCTTCGAGAACTTCATCCAGACCGATGCGGCCATCAACCCGGGCAATTCGGGCGGTGCGCTGGTCGACGCGTCCGGTCACCTGGTGGGCATCAACACGGCGATCTACTCGCGCAGCGGTGGATCGCAGGGCATCGGGTTCGCGATCCCGGTGAGCCTCGCGCGGCAGGTGATGGAGCAGATCATCGCCACCGGCCGCGTCAGCCGCGGCTGGCTCGGCGTGAGTGCCCGAGACGTCATCCACGAGACGACCGGCGCCGCAGCCGGTGCCGCACTCGTCGCCGTGCAGCGCGGTGGCCCGGCCGACCGCGCCGGCCTGCGTGCCGGCGACACCGTCGTCTCGATCAACGGCAAGGAGATCAGCGACACCGCCGCGCTCATCAACGAGACGGCCGCGCTGAGCCCGGGCACGCAGGCGCAGTTCAAGATCCTGCGTGGCCGCGAGGCCGTCTCGCTCGCGGTGGAGTTGGGCCGACGCCCGGTCACGCGCAAGCCATGAGAGCGGCATCCCGTGCTGCGCGTCGCACTCCAGTCGGGCCTGCTGCGCACCCTGCTGCGGCGGGCCGACAGCCCCGCATTTCCGGCGGTGGTGGGTGCGGTGGCGCTCGGTGCGGCGCTCTCGATGTCCGTGTCCTTTGCAAGCCTGCTGGTGGCGGCGGTGCTGATGGCGCGGCGCCGCTGGAGCGCCATCGCCGTGGGCGCCAGCCTGGGCGCGGCACTGGGCGCGGCCGTGCTGTACCTGGTGTTCCACCACCTCGGCTGGGCGCGGCTCTTCGCCGCCTATCCCGACGTCGTGCGTTCGTCGGCCTGGAGCGACGCAACGCACTGGCTGTCCGCGTATGGCGTCGTGGCCCTGCTGGTCATCGCTGCCACGCCGCTGCCGCTGACGCCGGCGCTGATGTTCGCCGGCATCTCCCGGCTGCCGATCGTCGAGGTGGTGCTCGCGCTGTGGATCGGCAAGCTCGCGAAGTATCTCGTGTATGCGTGGCTGGCCTCGCGCTTTCCGGAACGTGCGCTGCGGCGCGGTCAGCGGCATGCCGATGCACTGCGCGTCATCGTCGCCCGTGCCCTGTCGGCCACGCCGGCTCAGCGGCACGACGCCACGTCGTCCGGGGAGCTGCGGCGATGACGCCCGGCGACCCGCAGTCCCGGCCGCCCGCACCTCTCCTGCAGGAGTCATGCTGATGTGCTTTTCCGCGCAAGCCAGCTTCACTGCCGGCACCGTGTTGCTGATCGTCGGAGCGGCCACCGTGCGGCGCGCGCGTGCTCGCTCGGAACTGCCGTACGCCTGGATTCCGGTCCTCTTTGGCATCCAGCAACTGCTCGAAGGCGCGCTCTGGCTGACCTTCCCGGACCGCGCGCCGCTGCTCAACACGGTGCTGACGCACGCCTACTCGTTCTTCTCGCACGTGCTCTGGCCGATCTACGTGCCGCTGGCTGCGCTCGCGCTCGAAGCGGTGCCCTGGCGGCGGCGGGTGCTGGTCGCCATCGCCACCGCCGGCACCGCCGTGGGGCTGTACCTGCTGGCCACCCTTTTCACACTGCCGATCGTCGCAACCGTGACAGGCCAGCACATCGCCTACGAGTCGCCGCACTTCTATGCGCTGGCCGCAATGTCGCTGTACCTGCTCGGTACCTGCGCGAGCCTGATGTTCTCCAGCCACGCGCGGGTCGTGGCCTTCGGCGTGGCCGCGTTCGTGTCAGCGGTGGCGGCCTACGCCTTCTACGCGACCTGGTTCATCTCGGTATGGTGTTTCTTCGCCGGTGTGCTCAGCGTCATCGTGTTTCTGTACTTCACCGATGCGCGCCGGACGGCGCGGGTTCGCGGCGCGGCGCCGGAACTGGAGGCACGTTGATGGACGCGACGAAGGGCTATCGCGTGACGGGAGCCATGGCATGAGCGCCATGTCCAGCGGGTCCGTGTCGCCCGAAGCGCCGGCTGCGGCCAGGCCGCCCACGGGCCTGCGAGTGCTCTTCATCGACGTCGCAGCCGAAGACCAGGTAGCGCTCGAAACTCTGTGCCCGGGTTCGTGGAGGCCACGTTTCCTGCCCGATACCCAGATCGACGCCGACGGCAGCGCTGCGGCACAGGTCGAGGTGCTGTGTGTGTTCATCCACACGCCGGTGACACGCGAGTTGCTGCGGCACATGCCGGCGCTGCGGCTGGTGGCGACGCGTTCCGCCGGCGTGAATCACATCGACCTCGACGCCTGCCGAGAACGCGAGATCGCGGTCGTCCACGTGCCCGACTACGGAGCAGCCACCGTCGCGGAGCACAGCTTCACGCTCCTGCTGGGGCTTGCCCGCCGCCTGTGCGAGGCACGCGGACGGGCGCTCCAAGGCAGCTTCTCGTACCGGGGCCTCACCGGCTTCGAGCTGGAAGGCAAGGTGCTGGGGCTCGTCGGCTTCGGACGCATCGGAACGCACGTGGCGCGCATCGCACAGGGCTTCGGGATGAAGGTTCTGACCTTCGACCCCCGACCACGACCGCAAGCCACGATCGCCTTGGGCATCGACTTTGTCGGATGGTCCGAACTGCTCGAGCGCAGTGACGTCCTGAGCCTTCACGTGCCGCTGTCCACTGACACGCATCACCTGCTGGACGACGACGCCTTTGCCCGCATCAAACCCGGCGTCGTGCTGCTCAACACCGCGCGTGGCGGCTTGATCGACGAAGAGGCACTGCTGCGCGCGCTGGACCGCGGCACCGTATCCGCGGCCGGTCTGGACGTGCTCGAGCGCGAAGACGGCGCTGCGCCGGAGGCGCCGATGGGCTGCGGTGGTCTGGGCTGCGACCGCGGTTGGGAATCGTCGCACCCGCTGCTGCGCCACCCGCGCGTGCTTGCAACACCGCACGTCGGCTTCAATACGCGCGAGGCGGTCGCGCGCATCCTGCGCGAGACGGTCGACAACATTTCGGCATGGCGGGCCGGCCAGCCGCGACATCGCGTGGATTGACATGCCGAATGCCGCATCCGCTCGTGCCACGCGGCCGCAACGCCGGTCGCCGTTCGGGCGCGCGCTCCGGATCGGTCTGGCCTTTGCCGGCTTCGTGCTGTGGTGGGCCTGGCACCGCGGCGTGATGCGTTGCGACGACCATCCCGTGGCCGAACGCTTCGCGGCCCTTCTGCAAGGGCTGGGCACCACATTCGTCAAGCTTGGCCAGCACCTGAGCCTGCGCGCCGACCTGTTGCCTGACACGGCACAGCAAGCCCTGGCGCGGCTGCAGGATCATGTGGGTGCGTTTCCATCGGAGCAGGCGCAGTTGGCCGTCGAATCCGCGTTTGGGCGCCCCTGCTCGCAGCTCTTCGCACGCTTCGACCTGGCGCCACTGGCCGCAGCCTCCGTGGCGCAGATCCACCGCGCTGCGCTGCCCGACGGCACCGAGGTTATCGTCAAGATCCGCCGGCCGGGGGCCGCCGAGGCCGTCGAATCCGACATGCGCATCCTGCACGCGGTTGCCACGGTGGCGCAGGCCATGCTCCCCCCGCTGCGGCGCTGGGGCCTCGTGGCGATCGTTGACGAGATCGCCGGCAACCTGCGGCTCGAGATGGACCTCGCGCGCGAGGCTCGCTTCGTGCGGCGTTTTGCCGATGCGTGGCGCGGCTCGCCGGACGTCGACATCCCGGATGTGATTGACGGCCTGTGTGCGTCTTCCGTGATGGTTCAGCGCTTCAGCAGCGGTGTGCGCATCGACGCCGTCGGCGCGCCCGAACGCGAGGCCTGCGCGAGCCGCCTCGTCGACAGCTACGTGACACAGTTCTTCGAGCACGGCCTGTTCCATGGCGATCCGCACCCGGGCAACCTGTTCGTGATGACCGACGGGCGGATCTGCTTCCACGACTTCGGCATCGTCGGCCGCCTGGACCGCCGCCTGCGCGGCGCACTGACGGCCTTCGCGCTCGCCTTCGTCGAGCAGGACGCCGACTGGGTGGTCGATGCCTGGCTCGACTTGGGCCTGGTGGGGGCGCAGGTGGAGCGTCGCGCCTTCCTGCCGGTGGTGCAATCGCTGCTGGCCGATTGTGCGGAGCGGCGGCTGCGCGACTGGTCGCTGCCCGCCGCGCTGGGACGGCTCGTCGCCGCCGGCCGCTCGCAGGCGGTACGCCTACCCACGGACCTGCTCGTGCTGACCCGCACGATGCTGCTGCTCGAGGGCACGGTCCGCGCATTGGCGCCGGCGTTCTCGATCTTCGAGACACTGGCGCGCCATGCCGCGGCCGGCTCGCTCCGGCAGGCGCCGCAGCCGGAAGCGTCGAAGCGCCTGACCTTCGAGATGGGCAGCGCGGCGAGCGCCCTTCCCGCGCTGGTGGCCCAGCGACTGCACGGCGCTCTAGCCCGCGAGCACCTGTTCGAGATTGCCATCGTGCCCGACGCGAGGCTGCAGGAAGGTGTCGACCGTGCCAGCCGGCGCGTTGCGCTCGCGCTCGTGACGCTCGGGCTGTACATCGCCTCCAGCCTGCTGATGCAGCACGCCGTGGGGCCTCAATTTGCCGGCATGCCGCTGCTCGCGCTGGCGGGCTATGCGCTTGCCATCCGGTTCACGTTCTCCATCGCCCGCGGGCGCGCGCTGCGTTGACCGGGGAATTCACCGTCAAAGGAGTGGTCATGGACAGGATCAGGGTTGCCGTCAACGGCTACGGAGTCATCGGCAAGCGCGTCGCCGACGCGGTACGCCTACAGGACGACATGACGCTCGCCGGCGTGGCCGACATCGTCGACGACTACCGGCTGCAGCTCGCGGCCCGCGCCGGGCTGGCCGTGCATGCGGCGACACCGCAGGCCGAGGCGCCGATGCGCGCAGCCGGCATCGCGGTTGCAGGCGGCCTCGACGAACTGCTCGCGCAATCCGATGTCGTCGTCGACTGCACGCCGAAAAAGGTGGCCGCGATCAACAAGGGCGTGTACGAGGCGGCTGGCATCAAGGCCATTTTCCACGGCGGCGAATCGCATGCGCTGACCGGTCATTCCTTCGTCGCGCAGGCGAACTATGCGTCGGCCTTGGGGCGCTCGTCGACACGGGTCGTGTCGTGCAACACGACATCGATCGTTCGCACGCTCGGGGCGCTGCGGACAGCAGGCCTGCTGAAGCGCGCGCGCGGCACGCTGATCCGACGCGCCTCCGACCCCTGGGAGGCGCATGCCGAGGGCATCGTCAACACGGTGGTCCCCGAGAAAGTCATTCCCAGCCATCAGGGTCCGGACGCCCGCACCGTTCTCCCCGATCTCGACGTCGTGACGATCGCCGTGAAGGCCGCACACAACTCCAGCCACCTGCACACCTGGTGGGTTGAACTCACCCGGCAGGCGACGCGCGAAGAGGTGCTTGCGGCATTCCAGGCGGCACCGCGGATCGCGTTCGTGCGCTCGTCGGACGGGATCGTGGCACTGAACAGCACGGTCGAACTGATGTCCGACCTTGGCCGCCCGCGCGGCGACATGTGGGAGGTGGCGCTGTGGGAGGACGTGCTGGCCGTCGACGGCGACCAGGCGTACTACACCTACCAGGTCTTCAACCAGGCGATCGTGATCCCGGAAACCATCGACGCGATCCGGGCTCTGACCGGCATCGAGACGGACCCGGCGAAGTCCATCGCGAAGACCGATGCCTCGCTGGGCCTGCGGCGCGATTTCCTGCGCTGACGCAGCAAGGTCTGGAAGGTTCCCAGTGGCCCTTGACCTGAATTTCCTCGGCAGCACGGCCGGCGCTTGGTGGGTGTTCTGGGTTGCCGTGGCCGGCTGGATCATCTTCCTGGGGCTGGACCCGTTCGGGAAGTCCGGCAGTCGGCGCCCCACAGCTCAGGAGGAGCTCTTGCGGCGCCTGGAGGACGGCGAAATCTCGCGAGAGGACTACGAGCGGCGCCTTCGCTTGCTCGGCGATGAGCCGCATCAGTTGCGCTGAGCTGCATCAACACGCGTGGTGCTGTCTGATCGAGATGCTGAAACCCAGGCCGCCTTTTCTTGCACCAACGCAGGCATGGTCATGGTTTCTTTCCGCCGGCATGTGTCCGGCATGTATCCCCGCACCGACACACCCGTCGGGCGCGGGCTTCCCATCACATCATCAGGAGTCTTCATGAGATCCATCCGTACGTTCACGGTCCTCGCCATGTTGGCAGCCGCTGTGCCCGCATGGTCGCAATCAACCGCGGCTCAGGCACCGGCAACGCCGTCAGCCTGGAGCCAGAACATGGACAAGCAGATGCAGTCCATGCACGAGATGCGCAACAAGCTGCTCGCGGCACGCACGCCGGAAGAGCGCAGCAGGCTCATGACCGAGCAGATGAAGCTGATGCAGGGCGGCATGGACATGATGGGCGGCATGGGCATGGGAGGCATGCGCGGGATGGGACCGATGGGGGCCGCGAGTGCGCCGATGGACATGAACACGCGCCAGCAGATGATGGAAAAGCGCATGGAGATGATGCAGACCATGATGCAGATGATGATGGACCGCACGGCGCCTGAGCCTGCGCCGGCGGCCAAGTGAAGGGAACCGCATCGTGGTGAACTCCAACAACCCCACCACCACCGCCGCGCCGTCGGCCTACGGCTTCCATGGCGTGCTGCGGGAGCGCGACTTCGGTCGAGCTGTCGAGCAGGTCACGGCTGCCCTCAAGTCCGAAGGCTTCGGTGTCCTGACCGAGATCGACGTTCAGGCCACGATGAAGGCCAAGCTCGGGATCGACGTGCCGCCCTACCGGATTCTGGGCGCCTGCAGCCCGCCCCTCGCGCACCGTGCGCTGACGGCCGAGCCGGACATCGGCTTGCTGCTGCCCTGCAACGTCGTCGTTCGCCAAGAGGCTGACGGTCGGCTGGTGGTCGGCTTCATGGATCCGGAGGCCGTCTTGCAGTTGACGGCGCATCCGGAGGTCGCTGCAGTGGCCCAGGAAGTGAGAGGCAAATTGCAGCGCGTGCGTTCGGCGCTAGACAGCACAGCGACCGACTGACTGACACAACGCGGATCAAGGAGCACTGATGTACTTTGGCAATGGCTTCTACATGGGCGGCATGCACGGCCTGTGGTGGCTCTTCTGGATCGTGCTGATCGCCGCAGTCTTCTATGCGACGTGGGGTCGCGCTTCAGGGGGTCGGCGCGGTTCCAGGGAAACTCCGCACGAAGTGCTGCGGCGACGCCTTGCCAGCGGCGAGATCGACGCGCAGGAGTATGAGCAGCGCAAAGCCTTGCTCGACCGCGATGCAGGCAAGTCAGTCTGAGCCGCTTCATGATCTGACCTGTTGCATGAGATGGACATCGTTGCACACTCCTTGTGGGCTGGTCTGGGCGTCGCGGCGGTGGCGCGCCGTTGGCCCGTCAGCACCAGCCAGGCGCGCACCGCCGTCACGCTCGCGGCACTGCCCGACATCGGACACCTGATACCCATCGCCCTCTGGGCACTGCTGGGCGGCGGCACATGGGCGGCACTCCAGGGCTACGCATTCGCGACGCCGGGCGCCGAGCCTTGGCTGCCGTCCGCGGTGCAAGCCTGGTCGCACACTTTGCACTGTGTCATGCACAGCGCCGTCGTCGCCTCCGTCGTCACCATGGTCGCCTGGCTTCGATGGCCATGGCTGCTGGTGCCGCTGGCCGGCTGGTGGTCGCACATCGTGATCGACGTCTTCACGCATTCGAGCGAGTACTACCCTTCGCCGGTGCTCTATCCGATCACCGATCGCGGATTCGATGGCATCGCCTGGCCTACGTCGTGGTTCATGGCGCTGAACTACGCCGCGCTCGGCATCGCGGGTCTGTGGCTGTGGCGTTCCGCACGCAAAGACAACCCTGTGAACACACAGGCTTCGTAGCTCTCGGCGCCGGGAGGTAGGCGCTGCTCGCCGACGCCGCGAACGTGCGCGCGTCCAACTAAGTATGACTCGCCTAACCAGCGGCTACGAGGCGGGCACCACGCGTTGGATGTCCAAAGAAGTCGTCAAGATCGTTGCGCCTGCCACGGTACGCTTCCACGGTACCAGTATGTGGCTGCGGTCACCCCGCGGGCGGGTCGTCAAGTCGTCAAGTATCCACCGGCTAGCCGTTGGAAGCGAGCCCTTGGGGTGCTGGCCGGGAAAGGCCGACGCCCTTTCGAGCCGCAAAGTTGGTCGTTTCGCTGTCTGCGATCACAAGCGACCGGGGGCAGCCAGCTGTTCCTCACTTCGTGTTGAAGTGGTCTCGAGAACTGAACTGCGGCGGCTGGTGTTGTGCCGTCCCGACGCGAATGCGCCGAATGCATAGACGGCTTGCTAGCAGGCCCCGTGAGTTGTTGTGCAGTGTCGTAGACCCGTCGCGCTGACTCCATAGCGTGAACGCTGCACCTCGTCGTACCCCTCGGTCTATGGAGCGACTGACTCTTCTGGCAAAGCAACGAACGTGGTGCGGCCTCTTCTATCACTTTGGAGAAACTACTCATGAAAAAATCTGCAGTCTCGCTGGCTGTTCTGTCGGCTCTATCCACTGCATCGTTCGCGCAGTCCTCCGTAACGCTGTACGGCATCGTCGACGCAGCGATCGCGGTCGAAGACACCGGAGAAACCGGCAAAGGCAGCCGCAAGGTGCTCAATTCAGGCAATCAGTCGAGCAGCCGCTTCGGCGTGCGCGGGGGAGAAGACCTGGGCGGGGGCCTGACGGCTGAGTTCAACATCGAGTCCGGGCTTGCGCTCGACACCGGCGCGGCGGACTCCGCGTTCTGGGGCCGCCGCGCGGTGGTTGGCCTCAAGGGGGGATTTGGATCGCTGTTCCTCGGCCGGGAGTATTCGCCAATTGCAGGGGTGGCAGCAGCCAGCGACATCTTCGGCCAAGGCTTCTTCGGCACCAACCTGAGCGCCTTCACCTCCGGCAGGCTGTCGCGTCGGCTCAGCAATTCGGTCAGCTATCGCACCCCCTCCTTTGGAGGCGTGCAAGCAAGCTTTGTCGCCAGCCCGAGCGAGGGCGTCTCCAGTGCCAGCCGAGTCCTCGGAACGGCCGTCGAGTACAGCATGGGACGCCTCTATGCTGGTGCCGGCTACCACGACCTAGAACGAGCAAGCACTGGCCTGAAGGACAAGGAGTACGCGTTTGGAGTCGGCTACGGAGTCGGCGCCTTCGACTTCAAAGGCAACTACCTCGTTGCGGATCCCGCCGGTGCCGACAACAAGTTCGAGCAGTTCAACATGGGCGTCTCATTCGGATTCGGCTCTGGGCGGCTGCTAGCCAACCTGCAGCAGAGCCGAATCGAAGGCGGTGCAAAGGGCACTGCTCTGGCCACCACCTACTCGCACGAACTGTCCAAGCGCACCAACCTATACGCCTCGTACGCACGGCTGAGCAACAATGCCAGCGGCAGCTTTGGGATTTCGTCATCAGGCACGAGCGTTGCGCCTGGCTCTTCCACGCCAGGCGCCGATCCTTCTGTGCTTGCTCTCGGGGTACGCCATCGCTTCTAAGCGCTTTCCAAAAAGGCGCCGGCGGCAACGCCGCCGGCAACAAGAGTAGCTGGATCGACCTCAGAGTCGACTTCAGGGCTCCCAGCGATCTTAAGGAGCCGGCGACCTTGCCGGCTTGTTTTGCGGCGAGAACCTGGGCTGCAGTTCATCCGGCTGGAAGACAGCAGTCCCTGAAGCCACGTCGAGCGGACTTGGTCGGCGCCGATGGCACGTGTATCAGGCACGCCAGCTGAGCTGCTCCATCCGCGCCGCCCAGGCCAGCTGGTGTCGCCACAGCGGCGCGAGCGCGTCGGCCGACGGCGGCGCAACCGACCATTGCCGCTGCCAGTCGGCGCGCTCGTGCACGCGTCCGAGTGCCGCCCTGGCGGCCGCCGCAACGCGCAGGGCCGAGCGCCACGCGGGCCTCACCTTCAGCGCGGCGATTGCACGCTCCGCGGCGCGCTCGGGCTGGCCAGCGAACAGGAACGCGAGCGCGGCGAACGTGTACCAGGCAAAGTTCTGCGGGTCGTAGCGATTGAGCTTCAGGCCCAGTTCCAGCGAGGCTGCAGCGCGCTCGGCGTCGCCGGCGAACAGCACGGCCATGCCGCGCACGAGGTGGCCGAGGGCGAAGCTCGGATTCAGCTCGATCGCCTTGTCGGCGCTGCGCAGCGCGAGGGCGAAGTCGTCGTCGTAGTTCGCGACGATGGCCAGCGCATAGTGCGCGTAGGGGTTCTGTGCGTCCATCTGCACCGCCTCGAGCGCGGCGGCGCGGCCCTCCTGGAGGTCGCGCACCGGATCGTCGCTCCAGCCGTAGGCCACCAGGCCGGCACTCACGCGTCCGATCCACAGCCGCGCCTCGGTGAGTTCGGCGTCGATGCGTGCCGCCTGCCTGAACAGCTCGCGCGCCTTCAGGTGCGTGGGCCGGGTGACATGGTGGAACAGCCAGGTGCCCTGGGCCACGAGACTCCAGGCGGTGAGGCCGCCGCGGCGCTGCCCTGCAGCAGCCGCGACGTTGCGCAGCAGCGCCGGCTCGACGGCCCCGGCCACCTGCTGCACGATCGCGTCCTGCACGTCGAACAGGTCGGCGTCCGCGAACTCGTGCTGGTCGGCCCACAGGCAGGCACCGGCCGGCGCGTCGACGAGCTGGACCGAGATGCGCAGCCGCGCCCCCGATTTGCGCACCGTGCCCTCGACGAGGTAGCGCACGCCGAGTTCGGCGGCCGCCGTGCGGTTGTCCTTCGGCGCGAGCTTGTAGACCTGGCTCGAGCCGCGCCCGCTGACCGAGAACCAGCGAAATCGGCTCAGCGTGGCGATCAGGGCCTCGGTCACGCCGTCGGCCAGGTACTCCTGCGCCGGGTCGTCGCCCAGGTGCGCGAAGGGAAGCACCGCGATGCTCGGCCGGCCGCCGTGGTCCACGGCGCCGTGGTCCAGCGGGGCGAGTTGCGACTCCTCCACCGCCACCGCGCCGGGCAGGCGGTAACCGAGCCGCGGCACCGTGACGATGCCGACCTCGTCGTCCATCCCGCCCGCGGCCAGCGCCTTGCGCAGCGCCGTCACCTGGACCGAGAGGTTGCTGTCCTCCACGACGAGCCCGGGCCAGGCCTGCGCCATCAGCGCCGCCTTGGTCACCGGCTCGCCGCCGGCCTCCAGCAGCGCCTGCAGGATCCGCAGCGCGCGCTGCCCCACCGCCACCGCCGAGCCGTCGCGGGTGAGCGTGCCGCGCGCGGTATCGAGCAGAAAGGGACCGAAGGAGAAGCGTCTGGCCATCGATTTAGGAGTTTTTCGGCGCCGCTTCAGTGACTCGCCGAGCCTGGCGGCGCATCGTTCCGGCACGGGCAGCACGCCCGCCAACCCGCAGGAGGACCCCATGGACACCAGGCAGACCACCCCCCGCTTTGTCGTGCAGGGCTCCGACGCCGTGGTCACGGCGCAGGGCCCGCGCTACGAGCCGGGCATCAGCGCCGAGACGGTCGGCTCGTGCGGCCTCTTTCTCGGCACCGTCACGCTGCAGCCGGGCCAGCGCACGAAGGCGCACATCCACCAGCATGAGTCGGCGCACTTCATGCTCAGTGGCGAGGAGGTCGAGCTGTGGACCGGCCATAGGCTCGACCAGCGCAGCGTGGCCCGCCCGGGGGACTACCTCTTCGTTCCCGCCGGCCTGCCCCATGTGGCCGTGAACCGCTGCACGACGCCGGCGGTGTTCGTCAGCGCCCGCAACGAAGCCTCGATCCACGAGGCCGCCGACATGCGGCCGGAGCTGGAGCGCCTCGTGCGCTGACGCGCCGGTGGGGCTGCCCGGAGCGCGCCGCGGTCGCCTAGGCACTGGCGGGCAGGCCTTCGGCGGCGCCAAGGGCCAGCTCCATGCAGATGTCGACGCCAGCCAGCGCGCTGGGGAACTCGGCCGAAACGGGCATGTCGCGAAACCCGGCGCGGCGATAGGTGCCATGGGCCGCATGCATGCTGTGGTGGCTGGACAGGAGGGCTCGGCGAAATCCCTCCGCCCGGGCCTGCGCGAGCAGCAACGCCATCATCCGAGCGCCGATGCCGTGGCCGCGCGCCTGGGGCAGGACAAACATGCGCTTGACCTCGATCGTCGATGCGTCGTGGGCGTAGAACGCGACGCAGCCGACGGGTTCACCATCCAGGCGCGCCAGGACGAGACAGCCCGTCGGCGGGCCATAGCGCCCGGGCAGACCGGCCAGTTCCATCTCCAGCCCCGCGAAGATGGCCGGGTAGTCGGTCTCGGCGATCTCGGCCATTGTCCAGCGGATGAAACCGCGGATCAGCGCGCGCACGGCGTCGAGGTCGTCGGGGGTCTCGGCCCGCCGGATGCTGATCATGGTCGCGCTTCTTGTCCGCGGCGTCGTGGCGACGGGCCGGCGCTAGCCATCCACGGATGCGACCTCTTCGGTCGCGAAGTCCGCCGGCATCACGATCTCGAGCATCTCGACATCGTCGCGGTGCCCCAGCTCGCGATGCTCGAAGAAGGCACGCAGGCCTGGCTCGAACTGCGCGTCCCTGGCATGGGTTGCGACGAAGCCTGGGCTGGTCATGGAGGTTTCCTATGCTTCTCGTGCGCGAACGAGGCTCGCCACGGCGTCATTGGCCGGCGTCGCGATGCCCCGTGCCTGGCCCATGCGGACCACGGCGCCGTTGAGGTAGTCGACTTCGGTTCGGCGGCCGGCCTCGACGTCCTGCAGCATCGAAGACCGATGCGCGGCCGCCTTCGGCAAGACGAACGGCGTCAAGGTCTTCTCGACGTACGTGGCGCCGTCGGGGGCCAGCGCCAGCCCTCGCTCGGCGAGGACGACCCGGATCGTCTCGTCGGCCACCTGGGTGATCAGGTGCCGGGCGTGGTCGTTGCTCACCAGCTCGCCGTAGCTCATGCGCGTGATCGCGCCGATGGCATTGAGGCAGGTGTTGAACAGGAACTTGTTGAGAATGGCCGGTTCGATCTCGTCTTCGTAGGTGATCGGCAGGAACCCGGCCTGCCCGCGCGCCACGGTGTCCTTCATGCCTGGCGGCGCGGCACCGAACAGGGTGCCCACCCGGATCGGGCTGGCCTGCACATTGACATTCACATGCGTGGGGCTTCGTCTCTCGATGCCGATCATCATGATGCTCGAGAACACCGGCACGTCGACCGGCAAGGCGGCACGCGCCTCGTCGGCCGAGCCCCAACCGTTCTGCAGCAGGAGAACGGCCTTCGGCGCGACGGCTTCCCCCGCATTCCGCATCAGGCGCTTCAGCACCTGCGCGACCTGATAGGCCTTGGTGGCCACGATCAGCACGTCGCAGGCAATGTCCTGCGCAGCGGGCTCGTCCGCGTCGCAGACTCTCAGCCGACTGGGCTCGACCCGGTGATCGCCACAGACGCCGGTGACCGTGATGCCTTGTTCTCGCAGCAAGGGCACTGCGGTGCCACGGGCCAGCAGCGTCGCGCTCTGCCCGGCCTGCGCGAAGCTCGCAGCCACGGCAAGACCCACCGAGCCGCTGCCCAGGACCGTCATGCGCAGGGGTGTCAGTTCATTCACGCCAGCCCCTCCACGGACACCAGACGTGCCGAGCTGCATTCGTCGCGAATCGACTTCAGGCCCTGGTAGGTTTCACCGTGGTAGAAGGACTCCCAGGCCGCGACCGACGGAAACTCGAGCAGGACGATGCGGCGCGGCGCCCAGTCACCCTCGTAGACCTTGAGCGCGCCGCCGCGTGCCAGATAGCTTCCACCAGCCGCCTCAAGGGCCGGCTTCACGCCCTTCATGAACTCCTGATAGCGGGCCGGATCTCGAATCTCGACGTCAAAGATCACATAGGTGCTCATCGCATCTCCAGCCCGCGAGGACGGGCAGACCAGCGCCGGGTGCTCAGGCGCAGGAGGCTGAGATCGACCCGCGCACCGTCCGGATCGATGGGACAGCTCTGCCAAACGTCGCAGCCGGCCAAGCCAGCTATGTGAGCGCAGAGCGGTCCCGCGAGACATGTATTGCAGCGCGTGCCCATGATCGTTCATTCGCGCAAAGGGAACAATGGCCTGGCGGCGTAATCGTCGCGGTGCATGTAGCGCCCCTCGTGGCAATGGCAGAGCGACATCACATGTCGCACGATTGGCCTGAGTGGCGCTGCCCGACATCGGATATATGGTTCCCATCGCCCACCGGGCACTGCTACGCAGCGGCAAATGGGCGGCACTCCAAGTGCTACGCTTTCACGACGCCGTGCGCTGAGCCGTGGCTGTCGGCCGCGTTGCAGCCTTGCTCGCACATCGTGATCGACGTCTTCACGCATTCGAGCGAGTACTACCCTTCGCCGGTGCTCTATCCGATCACCGATCGCGGATTCGATGGCATCGCCTGGCCTACGTCGTGGTTCATGGCGCTGAACTACGCCGCGCTCGGCATCGCGGGTCTGTGGCTGTGGCGTTGCTCGCGCGGGGCGGCATGTGCCGCGCCTCGGGAAGTTGATCCAGTGCAAGGCCCGGCCGCTCCGAAGCCGTGATATTGGGCGGATCGTTGTTCGTGCAGCCCATGTCCCTCTTCGCGTACACCCGCACCCGCCGACGCACCGCCATCGTGATGCTCGGCGCGTGGATGTTGGCGTTGCTGGTCGGCATTGCCAACGCGTGCGCGTCCGGTAGGCCTGACTCGTCGCATGCCAGCGGCGAGCGCGAGGCGACCATGGCCGGGCATGACCACGACGCTGGTGCGTCGACCAGCTCCGAACAGGCTCGCGGTGCCGACGAGTCACGCCCGCTCAAGCCGGCGTGCCAGAAGTTCTGCGACGAAGAAGCCACGACGGTCGTCAAGCACGACAAGTCCGCCAAGATGGCCCCCATGGCAAGCTCGACCACGGCAGTGGTCTGGTGCTCGCCGTCGTCCGCGGCTTTGCTCCCGCAAGCCTGCCTGAGCGCTGCGCCTCCTCCGGAGATGCCGCTCACCATGCGATTCATGCGCTTGACCATCTAGACCCGGGACCGGTCGTTCGCGCCCCCACGCGGGCTTCAGCCTCGCCCTGAGGCACCCATCGCATCGGCTCGTGCACCGTGCTCACCGCGGGCGCGCACACGCCTTCACCTCATTCCCACGGAGACTCCCATGGCCTTGTCACGTCTTCAGCCGAGCCCGACCCAGCACGCGCTGCACCTCTGGTTCTTGTTCTCGCTGTTCCTGATCACTCTCATGCCGCGGGCCGCTCATGCCGTGCCCAGCTTCGCGCGCCAGACCGGCATGCAGTGCTCCGGCTGCCACACCGTGTTCCCGCAGCTGAACAGCTTCGGCCGTCAGTTCAAGCTGCGGGCCTACACGCTGGGCAGTGCTAACGCCGATGCCGCTTTCCCTGCGAATCTCCCGGTGTCCGCCATCCTTCAGATCACGCGCACCTCGACCGCGGGCACCTCCGGTGTCGACGCGGAGATGCTGCCGCGGGATCAACAGACCATCGTGCAGACGGCGGGCGTCTACTACGCCGGAAGAATCACCGAGCGCACGGGCGCGATGGTCCAGTACAGCCGCGACGGCATCGAGCGCCGGTGGGGCGTGGAGATGGCCGACCTACGGTTTGCGGACTCCACGACGGTCGCAGGCGGGCTCGACCTGTTGTTCGGCGTCACGCTGAACAACGCGCCGACGCTCACGGATGTGTGGAACAGCACGCCGATGTGGAGCTTTCCGCACGTCGACTCCGCCGGTGTGATGCCGGCCGCGAGCACGATGCTCGACATGCAGTTGAACTCACAGGTCGGCGGGGTCACGGCCTATGCCCTCTTCGACAACCTCGTGTATGCCGAGGCAGGCTTCTTTCGGACCGCGAAAACCGGCGTCATGAGGCCGCTGGGTTGGGGTGTCGAGAAGACGCGCGTCGTCGATGGATACGCTCCCTACTGGCGCCTCGCACTCCAGCGCGAGTTCGGCTCGCACAGCGTCGCCGCCGGCCTGCTCGGTCTGAACACGAAGGTCTGGCTCGATCCGAACGACCCCTCGATGTCCAGTGATCGATTTCGTGACATCGCATTCGATGCCCAGTACCAGTACGTCGACGGTGCCCATGCCTTCTCGGGCCAGGCGCTGTACATGCGTGAACGGCAGCGTCTGACGGCCGGCTTCGCGCAGCGCATGGCGTCCAACGAGAGCAACTCCCTCAAGACTGCCCGCATCGGAGCCCACTACGCCTACCGCCGCATGCTGGGTGGCGGCGTTCAGGTCTTCTCGACCCGCGGGAGCGCCGACTCGGTGCGCTACGGGATGGGTCCGGTCATGGGCAGCGCCAACGGCAGGCCGGACACCGCCGGTTTGGTTGCCGAGTTGGATTACCTTCCCGTCGAGAACGTCAAGCTGGCCTTGCGACGCACCGCCTATCGCAAGTTCAACGGCGGCACCACGGACTACGACGGCTTCGGCCGCAATGCCTCCGACAACAACAACTGGTTCCTGATGGGGTGGTTCATGTTCTGAGTACCGCTCCGGTGAGCCCCAGCGCCGCAAATGCGCGTCTCGCCGAGGAGCCGGGCGACGCGAGGCTCTGTCTTGTTCTCCCCACGGCGAGGTGCCGCAAGGGAACGTCGATTGCCACTGAGCCGAGCGCGTGCAGCGCTCCACCATGCAGATCGACTCCCGTTCTTCAACCTTGACGGCTCCGAGGCTCCTGATTCTTGGCGCCGCCAGCCGCGCAGATCGTGCACTCGGCCGCTTTCCGCGGGCAAGTCTCCGCCGCATCCTGCTAGCGCTGCTGCTGCTGTCCTTGGCGCAGGCTGTAACCGCGCTGATGATTTGTGATGCGCATTGCATCGCGCAAGCGCTGAGCGACGGCGAAGGGGCCGGGAATAGTCATGCACAGGGCGCCGCCGGAGATTGCGGCGTGCATGCTTGTGGCAACGATCCGCTCGAACCCGGGCCGTGTCATCTGCTCGGCACATCGGCACCGGGTGCCTCGGCCGTCGCATTCCCGGGACTCGGGCTGGCAACGGATGGGTGGTCGCCGGGGGCCATACGAGCCTTCGCTTCGATCGCATGGCCGCCGCCTCGTCCGCGACCAAAGCCCGCCGGCTCCTGACCACTTCCCGCCGCAACCGCGGCAAGTCGAACACCCAAGGCGGACGTCTTTGAGCGTCCGGCCTCCAATTAGGAGAACTCTCATGGCTCACCAGACACACCAAGCCTGCATCGAGGCTTGCAATGCATGCGCGACGGCGTGCGACCACTGTTTCGCGTCGTGCCTTCAGGAACAGGACGTCAAGATGATGGCGCGCTGCATCGCCCTCGACGCCGACTGCGCCGCGATCTGCCGGCTCGCCGCCGGCTACATGGCGCGTGGCAGCGACCTCGCCAAGCAGATCTGCCAGCAATGCGCACAGGTCTGCGAGGCCTGCGCCGACGAATGCGCCAGGCACGGCTTGGACCACTGCCAGGCGTGTGCCGAGGCTTGCCGTCGCTGCGCGCAGGAATGCCGCGCGATGGCGGCTTGAGCCGCGCACCTGCCACTTCCACCTTGACAAGCCGGCCGGCTGCAGACGCGGCCGCCGGCAACCCCACCTCTGGAGACCCGACATGAAGTCACTCACCGCCATCGCGTGCGCCGCCACGCTTGCGCTTGCTCAGACGCCGTCCGTCGCCAATGGCCCCGGCCAGGGACTCACCGCCCGCTTCGAGGTCGAGTTCATGCAAATGACCATCGACCACCACTTCTCGGCCCTGCGCATGACGGAACTGGCCGCTGGCACGGACCTGCAACGCGCGCAGGAGATATCTGCGGCCGAGGGAACGTCGCCGACCCCCGGCTTTGCCGCATCGCCCGCAAAGGCGACGCTCAACGATCTGAAGTCCATGGCGCGGCGCAACAACCGCATGCAGCGCGAGGAGATCATGACGCTGCAGCGCTTCCTGCGGGAGTGGTACGGCATTGACTACCAGCCCCGGCTCCGCGAGGACGCTCGGGCCGCCATTGCAATTCTCGAGCGCGCGCGGCCGGGCGCCGACTTCAACCATCTTTTCTACGAGACGTTCAGCCGCCATCACTACGCGCTCATGGAGCCCGTGAACGGCTGCATGACGGGCAGTGACCTGATGCACTACGAGCTTCGGCGGGAGTGCCGAAGCATGTGGCACAGCCAGATCGCCGACATCGACATGATGCGCCACGAGTTGAAGAAGCACTTCGGCATCGCCGACTACCAGCCGTTCAAGGGGCTCGATCCCCTGCGCGGCAACAACGGCGGCCCGCGCGGCCAGCACAGCGGCCACGACTGACGGAGGAGCGCGACATGTCCAGGCAAATCCTCGCGGACACCTCGCGCCGGCGCTTCGTCGGCTCGGCGGCCGCGCTCGGCCTGCTCGACGCCTTCGGTGCGCTGGCGCCAGCCTACGCGCAAGGCGTACCGGGTCCCGGCCGCGAACTGCGCGTCGGCGGCGATCGGGCAGCGGAGCTGGTGATCGCGCGCACGCCGTTCGGCCATGGCGGCCGAAGCGGCTCGGCGGTGACGATCAACGGCACCGTTCCAGGTCCGCTGCTCCGCTTCCGCGAAGGCGAGACGGTCACGCTGCGCGTCATCAACCGTCTCGACGAAGACACGTCCATCCACTGGCACGGCTTGCTGGTGCCGTCCGACCAAGACGGCGTCCCCGGCATCAGCTTCCCCGGCATCCGCGCCGGCGAAACGTTCACTTACCGGTACCGCGTGCGGCAAAACGGCACCTACTGGTACCACAGCCACTCCGCGCTCCAGGAGCAGGCCGGCCACTACGCGCCGATGATCATCGACCCGGCAGGTCACGACCCCGTGGCGTACGACCGCGAGCACGTGGTGATGCTGTCCGACTGGACCTTCATGAACCCCCACCAGGTGATCGCGAAGCTGAAGAAGCAGGCCGACTATTTCAACTATCAGCAGCGCACGGTGACGGGGCTCTTGCGCGACGCTCGCAAGGTCGGCTGGGCCGATGCGTGGGCCGACCGGCGCATGTGGCTGCAGATGCGCATGGACCCTACCGACATCCTTGACGTCACCGCCTCGACCTACACCTACCTTGCGAACGGGATACCGCCGGACGCCAACTGGACCGGGCTGTTCCGTCCCGGCGAACGCGTGCGGCTGCGCTTCGTCAACGGCTCGGCGATGACGTACTTCAACGTCCGCATCCCCGGGCTGCGCATGACGGTGGTGCAGGCCGACGGGCAGAACGTGCGGCCGGTGACGGTCGACGAGTTCCAGATCGCCACCGCCGAGACCTACGACGTGATCGTGCAGCCCGACGACCGCGCCTACACCGTGTTCGCCGAGTCGATGGACCGCAGCGGCTACGCGCGCGGCACGCTGGCGCCGCGCCCCGGCATGAGCGCCCCGTTACCGGCGCTGCGCGGGCGTCCTCTGCGCACGATGGTTGACATGGGCATGGACATGTCGTCGATGGACATGGCCGGCATGGGGCATGGGGGCGGGTCGATGCCGCCGATGGCTGGCATGGGCGATGGCAAGCAGCCGCCGATGCCCGGCATGCAGCAAGGCAGCGGCGGCTCAATGCAGGGCATGCAGCACGGCCAGGGCATGCCGATGCAACCCGCCATGCAGCACGGCAGCCAAAGCCAGGCAATGCAACCGGGCATGAGTGGTGAAGGCCGCGTGATGCCCGGCACCGACATGCCGGACATGGCGGGCATGAACAGCCCGGTCAACGGCAAGCACGGCTCCGACACGCACGGCGTCGGCAATGCCATGGTGGCGCAGGTGCAGCGCAACCGGCTCGGCGAGCCGGGCACCGGGCTGGAGAACGTCGGCCACCGGGTGCTCACGTACAACGATCTTCACGCACTCAAGCCGTCGCGCGACCCGCGGCCGCCGACGCGCGAGATCGAGATGCACCTCACCGGCAACATGGAAGCGTTCATCTGGGGCATCGACGGCAAGAAGTACTCCGAGTCGGGGCCGCCGCCGATGGTGCGCGTCGGCGAACGCGTGCGGCTGACCTTCGTCAACGACACGATGATGGAGCACCCGATGCATCAGCACGGCGTGTTCTGGGAGCTGGTCAACGGCGCCGACCCGGCGCACCGGCCGCGCAAGCACACGATCAACGTCAAGCCGGCCGAGAGGCTTTCGCTCGACTTCACCTACGACGAGCCGGGCAACTTCGCGATGCACTGCCACCAGCTGCTGCACATGGAGGCGGGCATGTTCCGCTTTTTCAATGTCAGCGATCCAGCCTGAGGAGCGGACGATGAGATCGACATCCGTCGCGCTGGCCGCGCTGCTCGTCGCACTGTCGTCGGCCCATGCCCAGGGCAACCGCTTCCCGCTGCCGCCGAAGGATTGGCCGAGCCCGGTGATGGATCGGCAGCCCTACGCGTACCTGCTGCTCGACCGCCTCGAACGGCGTTGGCAGAGGGGCCAGGACGCCAACGTGCTCGACGCGCAAGGGTGGTTCGGCGGCGACTACCACAAGCTCTGGCTGAAGGCCGAGGCCGAGCGCACTGGCGGCACCACCGAGGATGGCGAAGTGCAGTTGTTGTATGCCGGGCTGATCCGCCCGTTCTGGTACTTGCAGGCGGGTCTGCGCAGCGAGACGCGGCCCGGCCCGACTCAGAACTCTGCGGTGATCGGCATTCAAGGGATGGCGCCCTACGAGTTCGACTTCGAGGGTGCGTTGTACCTGCGCGGCGGACGAATATCAGGCCGCTTCGAGGCCGAAGTCGATCAGTTGCTGGCGCAGCGCTGGATTCTGCAGCCGCGCATCGAAACGAACTTCGCTGGCGCTTCGGACCGCGAGCGTGGCATCGGAACCGGGTTTACGGACGTACAGCTCGGGCTGCGGCTGCGCTACGAGATCCGCCGCGAGATCGCGCCGTACATCGGCATCAGCTGGACGCGCCGACTTGGCGATACCGCCGATATCGCACGCGGGCGTGGCGACCGTGTGACCGGCCGCGGCGTCGTTCTGGGTCTGCGGCTCTGGTACTGAGTGCGGAGCGTCGCTATCGGGGCGACTGCCAGCGCGGCACGGCGTCGGGCTGCCCCCCGGTTCCGACAAGGCTCTTGCAGTCCGAGGCGGGATCGCGCCTGCAACTTCCGACCGTCACCGGAAGAACCATTGCAGCTGCACCTGAACAGCGTTGGGCGATGCAGCGAACTCGCTGCCCGTGCTCCCGGTGAAAAGCTGCACGCCGAAGATCAGATCCGTGGCTGGCCCAATGGACCACACAAGGCGGCTGTCGACCGCACGGCTGCGGTCGTCGGCATTGAGCACGCCGTAGGTCGTCCACTTCAGCAGGGGCGTGATCTCGTAGGACGCGAACAGCCCCGCGTAGCGCTTACCGAGGCTCGTCACACGCCCTGCGCGCAGCCCCGTGAAATCGTAGCCGCCCGGATTCTTCGAGCCGGCCCCGTTGTAGTACAGCTCGGCGCTCAACGTAAGCCCGCTCGCAAAGGCATAGTCGGCGCCGGCCATCCACCGGTTGAAGCCTGGGCCACCGCGCGGATCCAGCCGAGTCGCCTCCGCGCGGACGCCGAGGTCACCGATCTGGCTGGCGACGTCGACGCCGACGATGTCCAGGCCCAGCAGCCGTCCGGCGACCAGCGACGCGTCGACTCCGGCCGCGTTGCCGTGCCACTGCACGGCACGACTGGGCGAGCCCCGTTCTGGCGCGGGGGCATACACGAGCGACGCGCGCGACAGCGGCCCGAGCTTGGCCTCGAGCAACGCGGCGTCGGCGCCGACGCGCTCCTCGCGCTCGAGCGGCAGCGGGCTGACCGGATTCAGGATGTCCAGCGGGCTCCAGAAGCGCCCGGTCCCCCAGGCGATGCGCTGGCGGCCCAGCTTCAGATCGACATCCCCGCGGGTCAGCATCAGCGCCGCCCGATGTAGGCGATGACGGCCGTAGACATCGCCACGTTCCAGGTAGTTCGCGTCGGCCCGCCAGTACTGCGGCGGCGCGCGATCCTTGACGGCGCGAAACTCGCCGGTGTCCAGGTAGTTGCCGAGCAGAAGTTCGTTGTCGTATTGCAGGTCGAGCGCAAGACCCGGCGCAAGATTACCCTTCGCCTCGACGCGCAGCCGGTTCAGGCTGAGCGCGTAGTCCTCGCCCGTCGATGCCCGCGAACGCAGGAACAGGCTCTTCAGGCTGCCCGACAGTTCCAGCGGCTGTGCCCGTGCCAGAGAAGTGGCGGCACCAAGCACCAGCCCCATCACCAGTGCGGCCACGCACCCGCCGACGCTTCGGTGTGGGAGCGTCATCACGTGTGCCGGATGGCCGCGGTCGGCTCCAGCCGCGCCGCCTTGGCGGCGGGATGCAGCGACACCGCCACGCTGGCGAGGAACAGGCCGATGCCGGGCCCGACGAGGTTACCGGCGACGAGTTGCGGATAGACGATGCCGGTCAGCCCCGGGATGGCGCTGTAGTCGCGATAGAAGCCCGACAGGTCCAGCCCGATGTTGCCGAACAGTGCGACCACAGAGGCACCGACAGCGTAGCCGATGACCGACGCGACGAGCATCAGCACGATGGTCTCGTAGACCACCATCCGCACGACCGCGTCGGGCGGCGTTCCCAGCGCCATCATCACGCCGAACTCGCGCGTGCGCTCAGCCACCGCCATGAACACGGTATTCATCACCGCCAGCGCGACGACGAGGAAGAAGACCGCGACGATGACGGTCCGGATCGCACGCACCAGGCCAAGCATGTCCGCCACCCGCGGCAGCAGGCGCGGCCAGGGCGCCGCCACCAGGCCCTCCTTGTCCAACAACGGCGTCAGCCGCGCCGCGACGCCGTTGACCTCGGCGCGGTCCGCCAGACGCAGGTTGATCGACGAAACACGCTGGCCGAGGCCGAGCATGCGCTGCGACGCCGGCAACGTGACGAAGACCATCGCTCCGTCGAAAGCGCTGCTCTCGGTGGCGAAGATGCCCCGCACCCGGAACGCCGCCGTGCCCAGCTCGCCCGCCACGCCGGGCGCCATCACCACCAGCCTCTCGCCCAGCCGGATGCCGAGCTTCTCAGCCAGCCGTCGCCCGATCACGATGTCGCGGTCGGCACCGGCTTCCAACGCCGCGCCTTCGACGAAGGTCCGGTGCAGGATCGTGATCCCGCGTTCGAGCGCTGGGTCGACGCCGTACAGCACGACGCCCACTGACTTCGTGGCGCTGCTCACCAGGGCTTGTGCCTGGACGCGGGGCGCCGCCGCCGTGATGCCGGGCTGGCCGCGCACGGCGGCGAGTGCCGCGCCGGCGTCGAAGGCCAGTTCCGGCGCGAGGTCGCGCCGTAGTCCTTCGCGCTCGATCTGCAGGTGCCCAGTGACGTAGCGCGTCGAGTTGTCGACGAGCTGCTCGCCGAAACCGTCGAAGAAGCCATAGAGAAACACATAGGCCACGATCGCGAAGGCCGCGCCGAACACCGTGATCGCGCTGCGCTTGCGGTTGCGCAGCAGGTTGCGCGTGGCGATCAGCGCGAAGACCGGCAGTGGCGCGCGTGTCTCGCGGCGCGCCCCCCGACGGCCTCCGGAACTCTTCTCGCCGATGCCACGAATCGCGGCGACCGGCTCGAGCGTCGCCGCGCGGAACGCCGGGTACAGCGCCATCACCAGCGCGATCAGGAACACCAGCAGCGAGATCGCCAGACTACGCTCGGCACGCACGACCGGGTAGATCACGTCGGCCAGCCCCGGCATCGCCCGCAGCCCGGCTTCGAAGGCGCCGAGGTCGATGCCGACGCGACCGAACGTCGCCGTCGCGCCGACGCCGACCGCGTTGCCCAGCAGCAGCCCGGCCGCACCGAGCAGCGCGGCCTCGGCGACGACGAGCCGAAACAGCATCGACTGGCCGGTGCCCAGCGCCAGCATGATGCCGAACTCGCGGGTGCGCTCGAGCACGGCCATCAGCACCGGGTTGGCCACGCCGGCGGCGACCATCACGAAGAAGATCGTCAGCACCACGAAGCCCATCACCTCGTGGAAGCGGATGCTGATCGCCACCATCGGCAGCAACACCGGCCAACCCACCACCTCGTGACCGCCGCCGACCCGTGCGGAGAGGGACTGCACGTTGGCACCCAACTCGCCCCGATCGCGCAAGCGCACGGCCACCGCGGTGACGGCCTCGGGCGTGGCCAGAAAGTCGCGCATCGCCGCCATCGGCATCACCGCGACGTAGCCATCCAGGTCGTCGATCTTGGTGCGGAACACGCCGCGCACGGGCACGCGCGCACTCGCGACCGAGCCGTCGTAGGCCTGCCCCACCAGCACCAGCTCGTCACCGGCCCGCACGGCCAGCGCCTCGGCCATTCCCTCGCCGATCAGGACCCCACTGTCGTCGGCGCCGCCGAAGCCGCGTCCATCAACGACGGCCTTGAAAAGGTCCGTGACCTGCGCCTCCTGTGCCGGGTCAACGCCGAAGGCCAGGATGCCGCGTGAGCGGTCGGCGCGGCTGGCCAGCACGGTGGTCTCCAGGCGGGCGGTCGCGGCGGCGACCGCCGGATCTGCACGCACCGACTCGAGCACGCGCGCGCCGGCCTCGATCGCGCGGTCCAGGCTGGGGTCGTCGTGGTAGCCCTTCAAGTGGACCTGGACGTCGGCCGCGAAGTAGCGCGTGGTGTTGTTGATCATCTGCCGGTTCATGCCGTCGATGAACCCCCACAGGAAGGTCAACGCCGCCAGGCCGACCGCGATCGACAGCACCGTGATGACGGAGCGGCGGCGGTTGCGCATCACGTTGCGCGCCGCCAGCGTCCAGATCATCAAGCCGGCCTCCGCTCGTCGGCCTCGATGCGGCCATCGCGCAGCCGGATCACGCGGCGCGCCCGCTCGACGACCATCGGATCGTGCGTCGAGAAGACGAAGGTCGTGCCCTCCTCCTCGTTCAGACGTCGCATCAGGTCCATCAGCGTCGAACCCGATTGCGAGTCGAGATTGGCGGTCGGCTCGTCGGGCAACACGATCACCGGCCGCGCCGCGATCGCCCGGGCCACCGCGACACGCTGCTGCTGGCCACCCGACAGCTCGTTCGGCCGGCGGTGCTCCATGCCCTCAAGCCCGAGTGCGTGCAGCAGGCGCAAAGCCTCGGCGCGGCGCCGCTGCTCATCGACGCCCTGCAGCAACAACACGTACTCGACGTTCTCGAGCGCGGAGAGCACCGGCACGAGGTTGTATTCCTGGAACACGAAACCGATGTGGCGCAGGCGAACCTCGGCGAGCGCCTTGCGGCCCAGGGACGTGATCTCCTGATCGCCGACCCAGATGCGGCCGCTGGTCGGACGGTCGAGCCCGCCGATGAGGTTCAGCAGCGTCGTCTTGCCGGAACCCGAGGGACCGACCAGGGCGACGAAGTCGCCCTCCTGGATCTCGACGCTGGTCAGATGCAGCGCCGGCACCGGGATGCTGTCGCGCTGGTAGACCTTGGTCACGTGCTCGGTGCGCACGATGGCGGAGGGCAGCGCCATGGTCGTCACTCTGCCGTCATCACGGTGCGTGGATCACCCTGCCCGCGCACCGCGGCCAGTTCGTCGGCGCCGAGCACGCCCGCCGCATCGATACCCAGCGCCTCGGCCGCCTCGGCCACTGCGTGTGCCCAGGTGCAGCGGTTCGCGAACAGCATGCCGGCGACATCCAGCGTGCCGCCCCGCGCGATGTAACCCAGCGCACGCGTCCGCCGCGGCCCGGTGTCGATGCGGCGCAGCACGCCCAGGGTCGGCTCGGGCCGCATGTGCGAGAGGATGACGCGCGCGGTGGCCGCGGGCGGGAACAGGGCCTCCAGGACCGCATCGTTCGCGACGAAGGTGCCCTCGCGTTCGTCGCGCGGCAGCCGGAACCGGCCGGGCTCGACGACGCAGGTCACCGCCGTTGGGTGACCGGTTCCGTCCAGCCGATCCGCCGCCAGCAGCGCCTGCTGCAGTTGGTAGGCACCGATGGCGATCAGCAGCACCTCGGGTGCCTCGCAGGCCTTCACCACGCGGGCCCCCTGCTCGACCATTTGCTGCGCCTGCTCGCCGCTCAGCCGGCCCGTCATCGGCCGCTTCGGCACCACCAGGGTCCAGAACTCGCCGTGGGTGCGGTAGGCGGCACGCAGCGCGGCCACCGCGCTGTTCGCATCGACCGGGAACAGCACGCGCGCGGTGTCGGACATCTCGCCCAGCAGTGCCTCGGCCAGCGTCGGGTCCTGGTGCGATTGCTCGTTCTTGCCGTTCTCCCAGGTGTGCGAGGTCACCACCGTGACCACCGACAGCCAGCCCGGCGGGTTGCCGGCCTCGGCCTGGTGTCGTGCGAACAGAATCTCCTGGCGCAGTGCGCCGAGCATCTTGACTGCGAAGGCCTCGTAGGACACCACGAGATTGATGCCGCCCTTGTTGCCCAGCGCCGCGCTGACCACCGCCTCCTCGTTGAGGGCCGTGATCACCGCGCCGTCCACCGCCTCGGCGAGACCCGGCTCGGGTGCGAAGACGCGGTGCTTCAGCAGGTCCAGCGTCTGCCCCATCCGGTTGCTGCGCAGTTCGTCGGGGTTGCCTACACGCGGCCGCAGCTGCGGGTTCGCCTGCACGATGGCGGCGAAGGCGGCGTCGAGCGCGGCCATCGGTGATACCGTGCCGGTGCCGACGGCATGCCACTGCGCTGCCGGCATCGCAGGTGCATCGACCCGCCGACGGGCCAGCGGGTGGTCGCGCTCGAGCGAACGCTGCTGGTCGCGATGACGGCAGAGCACGGCCAGCGCCTCGTCGAGTTCGCCAGCGGGGACGAACAGGGCACGCGCGCCCTCGTTGAACTGCTGGCGCGCGAGCGCATCGACGCGAGGGTTTCCGGCCAGCGGCAGGTTGTGTGCGGCATTCGTCCCTGCACCGGGGAAGCCGAATCCCTTCGGCGCCTCGGCGACGGTGTAGTGCAGCGGCACCGGGTACTGGATGCTCCCGGCCGCCACGGCCGCCGCACAGGCGGCGAGCCGTTCTTCCATGGCGTGCACGGCCCATGCGAACGCGGCCGGGTCCGTGCCGTCGATCTCCATCGGATCGAATCCGTTCAGGCGCAGGTGCTGGTGGAACCACTCCTGGCCGCCTTGCTGCTGCATCGTGCTGCGCTGCTCGATGCGGCGTCCATTGAGGATCATGAACGGGGCCACGAAGCCGCAGTCCTCGGCGCGCCACCAGCGCGGCGCCCAGTCGCTGCCGCGCTGCTCCTCGAAGGCGCCGTCGCTGAGGAACACCACCAGCCGTTCGCCGCGCAGCGGCATGTGCACGTACTGCAGTTCGGCGAAACCGAGATAGCCACCCTCGGAAAGTCCTCCCGCCGTGTTCGGGCCGACGTGGCTGCCCAGCGGCGACGCCGGCCGCCCGCCCGCGTCGATCGCGTAGCCGTAGAAGTCGCGCGCGAAGCGTGTCAGCCCCTCTTCGCTGCGGTCGTAGCGCTCGGCGTGGCGGGGTGTCATGTTGCCCACCAGCAGATTGACCGAATCGATGCCGGCCACGCAATGCCCCTGCCCCATCAGCCAGCCGCGCGTCAGGCCCGTCAGCGCATTGGCGGCGAGATAACCGACATAGGCGGGTACGATGTTCAGCGAGCCGCCGGTATGGCCCTCGGGCGCTTCCTTGAAGTCCTCGGACACCATCTCGCGCCCGTCGGGATGGACCTTGTCGGCGTACGTCATGTGCACGGTCAGCCACATGCCGGCCGCGGCGAGACGGTCCGCGGCCCACAGCGTGCGGTAGACGCTCGCCGTGTCGGCCGCCTTGCCGCCGGCAACGAGCACCTGCGCGAGATCGTGCACGCGCAGTTGAGTCTGGTCGTTGTGCACAATGGGGCCGTAGCCTCGCGCCCAGCGAGCAAAGTTGGCATCGGAGTCGCGGAACAGCCGCACGCGCTCGGCGACCCAGGGAAGGTGGTGGTTCATCGTCGGGTCCAGGTTGCGCGGACTATCGCGCTGGGGTTGGGGCTCATCGCCTCTGCAGGTTGCGCTGGCTGAAGATCTCGTCGTCTACCGGCCGGTCGAACAGGGCGTCCTTCAGCACCACCGTGGTCGAGTTCCCGGGCTTGGCGTCGGGCCGCATGTCCCAGCGCGTCGGCAGGGTCCGGCCACCGACCTTGCGCACGTCCGAGAAGGTCAGCACGCGCACGCGCTCGCCGCGCTCGCTGAAGAACTCCTGCTTGAGCGGCATCGTGTCGGCACGCCGCACCCAGTAGACGATGCGGCCCCAGACCACGGCCGCGTCGGGCTTCGGCACGGCTTCGATCTGCACGACGGTCTCGCCGTCGAGTTGCACGGTGCCGATCACCTTGTGCGTGTAGTCCTCCAGGATGCTGCTTTCCTTGACCAGATCGTCGTTGGTGAAGTCCGAGCCCATCCACGGCTGCAACATCATCGACGGCGGGATCTTGACGATGCGCTCCACGTTGGGCAGGTAGTTCCACATCTCGGTGCCGATGCGCAGCGAGCCGATGCCGGCCTCCTTGGCCGGTGAGACGATGCGCACGAACGATCGCCGCGGCCGATCCATCCACAGTCGCAGGCGGAGTGTGCGCTGCCAGCGCGGCGTGGCGATCGTCATCTCGTACTCGCCCTGCACGGTGCTGCCCCACAGCAGCTTCTCCACCTTGTCGAGGATCTCTCGTCCCTCGGACGGCTGAGCCCGCACCCCGGGCACCGCCAGGGCGGCCAGCGAGACCGTGATGGTGGCCAGCCGCAGCAGCGCGCGCCGCGTGCTCACGGCGCACCGTCCGCCGGCAGCTGCGCCACGGCGGCCACGCGCAACTGCGCAGGCGCGACACTCGACGCCATCAGGCCGTCCAGCATGGCCCGATCCACCACCTCCTTCTCGAGCAGCAGTGCGGCGAGTGACTCGAGCGCCGCACGGTGCGTCCCCAGAGTCTTCGACACCCGCTCGCGCGCCTCGTCGAGCAACCGGCGCACCTCGCCGTCGATCGCCTCTGCGGTGCGCTCACTGAACGTGCGCGGCTCCGGCAGCGTCGGGCCGTTGAGGAACAGCGGCCTTGGCCGTGCGTCGTAGGTCGCCAGGCCGAGCGCCTCGCTCATACCGTAGTGCGTCACCATGTGGCGCGCCAGGTCGGTGGCGCGCTGCAGGTCGTTCTCGGCGCCGGTCGATACATCGTCGAACACCAGCTGCTCGGCGACCCGGCCACCGAGCAGCACGTCGAGCCGGTCGAGCAGCTCGCTGCGGCGCATCAGGTAGCGGTCCTCGGTCGGTGACTGCTGGGTGTAGCCGAGCGCCGCGATGCCGCGCGGGATGATGGACACCTTGGTCACGCGGTCGGCGTTCTTGCGGAGCTCAGCCACCAGTGCGTGGCCGGCCTCGTGATAGGCGACGAACTTGCGCTCAGTCGGGTTCATCACCCGGTTCTTCTTCTCGAGACCGGCGACGATGCGGTCCAGCGCCTCTTCGAAGTCCTGCATGTCGACCGCGTCCTTGCCGCCCTTGGCCGCGCGCAGCGTCGCCTCGTTGACGAGGTTGGCCAGGTCTGCGCCCGCGAAGCCGGGCGTGCGTGCGGCCAGCATGGCCAGGTCGACGCTAGGCGCCAGCTTGACGTTCTTGACATGCACCTCGAGGATCTGCCGCCGTCCGTTCAAGTCCGGCCGATCGACCGCGATGTGGCGATCGAAGCGGCCCGGCCGGAGCAGGGCGGGGTCGAGCACCTCGGGCCGGTTCGTCGCGGCGAGGATGATCACTCCGCGGTTGGTGTCGAACCCGTCCATCTCGGCGAGCAACTGGTTCAGCGTCTGCTCGTGTTCCTCGTGACCGCCCGTCAGGCCTACGCCGCGTGCCTTGCCCAGGGCATCGATCTCGTCGATGAAGACGATGCACGGCGCCTTCGCCGCGGCCTGCTCGAAGAGGTCGCGCACGCGCGCCGCGCCGACGCCGACGAACATCTCGACGAACTCCGAACCGCTGAGCGACAGGAACGGCACGCCGGCCTCGCCCGCCACCGCCTTGGCGAGCAACGTCTTGCCGGTGCCGGGGGCACCGACTATCAGCACGCCCTTGGGGATCTTGCCGCCCAGACGCTTGTAGCGGTCCGGGTTCTTCAGGAACTCGACAACCTCCATCAGTTCCTCGCGCGCCTCATCGATGCCCGCAACGTCCTTGAACGTGACACCCGTCTCGGTCTGCATGTAGACCTTGGCCTTGCTCTTGCCGATCTCGAGCATGCCGTGCCCCATGCCGCCGCCCATGCGCTTCATGAGGAACCACCAGATGCCGAAGAACACCAGCGCCGGCGCAACCCAGGAGATCAGCGCGCCGAGCCACTTGCTCTGGCGCACGCTGCCGTAGCGCACCTTCGCGGCATCGAGCTGGGCCACCAGTCCTGGGTCGTTGACCAGCACCGTGGCGAAACCGTGCTCGCCGCCGGCGCGCTTGAGCGCCTCGAGCTTGTCCTTCGGCAGGATCTGCTCCAAACCTTCGGCGCGCAGCTTGCCTGTCGCGATGCCGTCGGCGATCACCACGTCGTCTAGCTTGCCGGCGACCAGCGCCTGCTTGAACTCGCTGTAGCTCAGCGTCTGCGTATGCCGCGGCGTGAAGAACTCCTGCAACAGGATCATGCCCAACAGGGCGGCTAGCACGTACCAGAGCGAGAACGTCTGCTTCTTGTCCATCGACAGCACTCCTGCGGGGGATCGGGCTCAGACGCCGGGACGACGGCGCGATCGCCGCTCGTCGAGGGCGACCTGGACGGCACCCCACGCGATCAGTGCCGGGCAGACGAGAAGGGCGGCCGCGAGCAGCGCGCTCCACCAGGCGAAGCCGAAGGACCACAGCACCGCCGCGGCGATCACCACGGCAAGGATCGGGCACAACCACATCCAGCGGTTGGCGAACTCAGGCCACTTCACGAATCTCATGGCGACCTCCGTGTTCATTGCAGGCGCGCCCGCTTGAGCAGCGCCGAGTTGACGATCACCGACAGCGAGGACAATGCCATCGCCGCGGCGGCGATGATCGGGTTGAGAAACCCGAACGCGGCGATCGGCACGCCGACCGCGTTGTAGATGAAGGCCCAGAACAGGTTGCGCTTGATCGTGCGCATCGTTGCCCGCGAGAGCCGGATGCCGGTCACCACATCGCGCACGTCGCTGCGCACGAGGATGATGCCGCCGGTCTCCTTGGCCACGTCCGAGCCCGAGCCGATCGCGATGCCGATGTCCGCGGTCGCCAGCGCCGGGGCGTCGTTGACGCCGTCGCCGACCATCGCAACGACCTTGCCGGCCTGCTGCAGTTCCTTGATCACGCGCGCCTTGTCGGAGGGCAGCACGTCGGCGATCACCCGGTCGATCTGCAGCGCTCGGCCGATCGCCGCGGCTGTGCGGGCGTTGTCGCCGGTCAGCATCACGACCTCCACGCCTTCGGCGCGCAGCGCACGCACCGCTTCGAGCGCCTCGGGCTTGATGGTGTCGGCCACCGCGATCACCGCGGCGAGTTCGCCGTCGCAGGCGAGCAGCATCGCCGTCTTGCCGTCCGCCTGGTAGCGCTCCATGTCCGCGCCGACCAACGCGACGTCGATGCCGGCCCCCTCCATCAGCCGCCGGTTGCCGAACAGCACCTCGCGCCCGTCGACCTGGCCGCGCACGCCATGCCCCGGCACCGCCTCGAAGCCCTGCACCGCGCACGGCGCGATGCCGGTCTCCTTGGCGCCGCGCAGGATGGCCTCGGCCAGCGGATGTTCCGATCCTGCCTCCAGGCTGGCGGCCAGGCGCAGCGCCTGGTCGTGGTCGCAGTGTCCGCAGGGCAGCAGATCGGTCAGGGCCGGCTCGCCGCGGGTCAGCGTGCCGGTCTTGTCGAACACCACGGTGGTGAGCCGCTCGGCCTTCTCGAGGATCTCCCCGCCGCGGATCAGGATGCCGGCCTGGGCGCCGCGCCCGACACCCACCATCAGCGCCGCCGGGGTGGCGATGCCGAGCGCGCAGGGGCAGGCGATGATCAGCACGGCGATGAAGGCGAGCAGGCCCTGCGGGAAGTTGCCCGCCAGCCACCAGCCGCCGAAGGCGATGACGGCGGTGCCGACCACGGCCGGCACGAAGTAGCGCGTCACCTGGTCGGCGATGCGCTGGATCGGCGCGCTGCTGGCCTGCGCGTCCTCGACCATCTTGACGATCTGCGCCAGCGCCGTCTCGGCGCCGATGCGCGTGGCCTGGAAGCGGAAGCTGCCGGTGCGGTTCAGCGTGCCGCCGATCACCGCCGCGCCAGTCTGCTTGTCGACCGGCATCGACTCGCCGGTGAGCATGGACTCGTCGACCGACGAAGAGCCTTCGAGCACCACGCCGTCGGTGGCGATGCGCTCGCCGGGCCGCACGACGACCGTCTCGCCGACCATCACCTGCTCGGCCGCGATCTCGACCTCGGCGCCGTCGCGCAGCACATGAGCGGTGGCGGGCTTCAGGTCGAGCAGCTTGCGCACCGCGGCGGAGGAGTGCTTCTTGATGATCTCCTCCATGTACTTGCCGAGCAGCACGAAGGCGATGATCACCGCCGAGACCTCGAAATAGACGTCACGCTCCTCGACCTTGACCGGCAGCACCTGCGGAAAGAACAGCACCGCGACGCTGTAGAAGTAGGCCACCGAGGTGCCCAGCGCGATCAGCAGGTCCATGTTGATGGAGCGGTTGCGCAGCGCATTGAAGGCGCCGACGTAGAAGCTCCAGCCACCGATGAACTGCACCGGCGTGACGAGCAGGAACAGCCACACGCCCCACGTGAACCAGGGCAGCGCGGGGATCGGTACCCAGGTCAGCAGCGTTGCGCCGGTGGCCAGCGCGATGAAGGCGCCGGCGCGCATGATCGCCAGCGCCAGCACGCCGGTCAGCGCGATGGTGACGCGCGTGCGCATCGACTTGAGCTCGGCCTCCGGCGACTCGAAGGTGCGCTGGCAGCCGGCGCTGCAGAAGTAGTAGGAGCGCCCGGCGCGCTCGGTCTTCAGCGCGGTCGCCTTGTCGACCACCATGCCGCACACCGGGTCCTTGGCCTGGCCCGACTCGGCGCGCCGCAGCGCGGTCTGCAGCGGCCGGCCCACCACGCGCATGTCCCCACCGTGAGGAGATGCGGGGGTGGGCGGCGTGGCGTCCGATCTGCCGGTCCTCGCGCCGGCGTAGCGCGCCGGGTCGCGCTGGAACTCGCCCAGGCAGTGCCCCGAGCAGAACAGGTAGGTTCGCCCAGCATGCTCGGCATGGCCTGCCGCGCGGGAGGGATCCACGGTCATGCCGCACACCGGGTCGACCGACGCGGCGGCCGCCGCAGAGGGCGCTTCGTGAAGCACGGCTCGAGTCATGTCATTCTCCTGATCAATGCGTGCAAAGGTGGGTGGCGGGTCTCACGGCATGCGGCGCGCGGCGCCCTCCCAAGCGGCCGCACCGGCAGCCAGAGCCGTCAACCCGCCGGCGATGAGGAATGGCAGCGGCGGCGCCAGCGCGAACAGGCTGCCCGTGGCCGCGGCACCGACCGCCTGCCCGAGGTTGGCCGCCGCGGCCTGCCGCCCCATGGCCCAGCCCTGGCGCGTGCCGGCCGCGCTCGAGATGCGCACGGCCAGCGAGGGGATCAGCACGCCGATGCCGGCTGCTGCCAGGACGAACGCCGCGGCGGTCACGCCCCTTCCGTTCGAGCCGGCCAGAAGGGCGAGGCCCGCCGACAGCACGAGGAGCGCGGCGACGACGAGCCGCGGCTCGCCCAGCCTGCGTTCCAGGTGCGGCAGGGCCCAGAACTGGACGGCGATCATCACGCCGCTGCACAGTGCGAAGTACAACGAAACCGGCCACCCGTCCGCGGCCGGCGCCCTGCGCGCTGCCAGGGTGGCACCGACCTCGGCCACCGTGATCGCCAGCACGACGACGGCCGTCAACAGCAGCGAGCGGGCGATACGCCGCTCGTCGCCGGGCGGCGCACCGTCCGAGCCGGACGGCACCGCCCGGTTGACCGGCAGCGTGAGCACGCCTGCGGCCGCCACCAACCCGACCACAGCGACGACATGCAGCGCCAGCGCACTGATCGCGCCATGGCCACCCACGGAGAGTATCGGTGCGGCCAGCCCGTCGCCGAGCGCGGGACCGAGCAGGAAGCCCAGAGCCGTGGCCGATGCGATCCAGGCGAAGCGGCGCTGCAAGCGGGACGGCGCCGACGCGGTGACGACATAGGCAAACACCGCCGGGAGCACCGCCGCCGAGGTCAGCCCGGCGATGGCACGCGCCGCGTACAGCCCGCGAAGTCCGAGCGACCCGGTCACGGCCCACAGCGCCGCGCTCGATCCGGCCAGCCCGGCGATGAGCACCCAGCGGCGGTCGATCCGATCGGCCAGCGCGCCCCAGGCGGGCGCAAACAGGAACAGGGCGAGCGTGTACGTGCCGGTGAGCCAGCCCGTGTGCCCTTCCACGTCGGCTGCCGAACCGACCCCCGCGCGCTCCACCAACCCGGGCAGCACAGGCAATGTCACGCCATACGCCATCGACACCGCCATTGCGGCCGCGAGCAGCGCCGCGAAGGCGCCGGCCGAGAGATCCGAACGCATCTCGCCCGCCGGCCGCGGAGACGGCACCGTCCATGACCAATCACTCACGGTAGAGATCGCGGCGGGTCAACGGGACCGGCCACGTGCCGCGATCGCGCTTCGAGGCGACGATCTGGTAAATGCCCGTGCCGCCCGCCTCGAACTCGAGCGCACACGCCGCCATGTAGAGCCGCCAGATGCGGTAAGTGACCTCGCCGACCTCCTCCAGCGCCTCCTCGCGACGCGCCTCCAGCCGCTCAACCCAGTGCCGCAGCGTCAGCGCGTAGTGCGGACGCAGCCCCTCGACATCATGGATCTCGAAGCCGGCCCGCTCCATCCCGAGCTGGATGTTGCTAACGCAATCGAGCTCGCCGTCCGGGAAGACGTAGCGATTGATGAATTCCGTCGCGACCGTCCGGTTCCAGCCCTCCTCGTCGTGGGTGATCCCATGGTTGAGGAACAGCCCGCCCGGTCGCAGCACCCTCTGCACGGCGGCGTAGTAGGTCGGCAGGTTCGCCAGGCCGACATGCTCGAACATGCCGACGCTGGACACCTTGTCGTAGACCGCCACGCCGTCGAGGTCGCGGTAGTCGCGCAGCTCGACCGTGACGAGATCCTGCAGGCCTTCGACCCGGATGCGCTCGCGTGTGACTCGTGACAATTAAGTTGGTCACTTAGCAACTAAGTCGGACCTGGAGTTCCCTCAATATGAAATATGCGTGACGCTGTCTAGGACTGTGTGTCGGCGCAAGACGCGCGGTATCTGAGCAGGCGCTGTCCGCTAGATACGAGTCAAATTGGTCTCCGGTAGCAGGTCGAGTTCCACCGCAAGGCTCTTGTGCCCCCGCTGGGTGTCGTCATGCTCGCCGCCCCTGCACCTCGATCCCCAGCCCCCTCGCATCGAACGCCTCGTTCTCGTGCCGGTCGTTCCAGCGCTCCGGGTAGCCCCGCGGGTTGCATACCACCCGGCAGTTACCGACCCGGTAGTCGAAGCTCGTGTGCGTGTGGCCGTGGATCCAGAGCACCGGCACCTCGAAGAAGGACGCCGGCAGCTCGTTGACGTAGGCGCCGCTTATCTCGTCCATGGCGTACTCCGCCGCCAGCGACAGGCGGTGCGGCGCATGGTGGGTCACCACCACCGTCGGGCCGTCGAAGGACCGGGCAAGCTCTTCCTCCAGCCACGCGCGTTCGCGCCGGTGGAAGGCGAGCGTGTCGACGGTGCGCAGCAGGCGCTTGCGCTCACCGGAAGGCCCGTCGAGTCGCAGCTTGAGCTTGATGAGCGCGTAGTCGTTCATGAACTGCTCTGACGTCCCCATGCTCCAGGCCTTGTCCGTGCGCAGCTTGCCGTCCGGCTGGACGATCCCCAGCTCGAAGTCAGTCCACAGCGTGCAGCCGAGGAAGCGCACGCCGTCGATCACCACCGCCCTGGCGTCCAGCGCGTGGATGCCCCAGCGCTCGCTCTCCTTGGCGATGAGGCGCTTTTGGGCCAGGTACTCGCTGCCGTAGAACTCGTGGTTGCCGGCGACATAGACGACAAGCTTGTCGCCGAAGATCGACGGCCTGCGCGCCCACTTCGGCGTGTTGTGCCCCGGCGCGTGGATGTCGCCGGCGAGCACGATCAAGTCGGCGTCCAGGTCGCCCGGCGGCTCGAAGACCGAGTGCTCGAGGTGCAAGTCGGAGTAGATGGCGAGCTTCATGGCTTCAATCCTGCGAGCGGCAGGCCCGCGGTCGATAGAATCCGTCCGTTGCTCGGTTGCGCCGAGCGACGCACGCCGCGGGTCGGTTTCACCTGCGAGCGCAAGTCCAACCGGAAACCGCGGCGGCCCCATCCTGGGCAAGCGGCGGTATGCCGCAACCAGGAAACACAATGACCGCTACCACCACCCCGACCGCCAGCACTGGCACCCCCGAGTTCCAGGTTTCGCTCCTCACCGAGCGAATCAATCACCTGACACCGCACTTCAAGCAGCAAGCCAAGGACCACCACGGTCGCCGCGGCCTGCTGAAGATGGTCAGCCAGCGCCGCAGGCTGCTGGACTACCTCAAGCGCAAGGACGCCGAGCGCTACACGTCGCTCATCGCCAAGCTCGGCCTGCGCAAGTAAGCGCGACACGACGGCTTGCCGCCTGCCTGGCTTGCCCAGTGCAGGCTCCTTGTGCTTGTGGAGCTCTCGTTTGCCGAGGGCCGCGAAGGCGGCTTCAACCGCCGCGACGGGAAACGATGATGAACCCGCGGATGCTTTCCCACTTTCGTGCTGCAGAACGGCTCGATCAAGAGTGGTTCGATCGCTTCGAGAGCCTGCACACACTCGACGACGAACCGCCTGAAGTGCTTGAAGCGCTCGCAGCCGACGCGCCGACAGTGGTCTGCGCTGCCTACCTGGCCGGCGCTGCAGCGGTGCTGCGATCGCACCGCGCAGCACTTCAGAGTTGAGCGACGTCGGGGTCGTTCTCATGTCGATTCCCTGTTCGGACACCAGCTCGACGCCCACGAATCGAGTTGGCCGATCTGCTGCACGCCCAGGCCGAGACCCGGGTCGCACAGGATCAGCCGGTCGATCAGGTCGACATCGAACCAGCAGGCGGTGTCGTCGATCGCGCGCCACGGCCGCGCTGGCGCGCCGGACTGCGCGAGCCAGGCCTGCACCTCGCGTCCGCGGTGGCCGATGCCGAAGCTGCCGAGATCCGGCGTGGCACCGACAACCCGCGGCTGCAGATCCTCGCTGAACATCTCCCGCAGTTGATCGAGCGGGTACTCGAGGCGCCACGAACTGGAGAAGACCACCTCCACCGCAGGGTGGGTGCGCAGCCAGGCATCCAGCTGCGGCAGGAGGGCAAACGGCGCGACCATCACCGACGCCGGGCGCAGCGGGTGCAGCACGCCGTCGATGTCGAGGAAGACCACCGGTGAAGCGCCGCCGGGAACACTGCTCTCGCTCATGTGCCGTCCTCGAAGTCCAGCCAGCCGCCACTCTTCTTGATTCGTTGGTGCCGCTCGCACAGCGTCTGCACCCAGCCCTCGCGGGTGCGTTCGCCGGGCTCACCACAGACCTCGCAGGTGCAGCTGGCCTCCTTCTCGGCGATGCGGACGAGTTCCAGGATCGCGTCCATCGCTCCGGGACGAGGCGGCAGGTCGGCTTCGACCTCATCGTCGGGGATCTCCACGCGCGTGGCGCCGGCCGCGCTGAGCAGATCGAACGTGTAGTCCCTCCGGCCTGACAAGCCGAAGTAAAAGCGCAGACCGCCGAACTTCTCCTTGATCTGGTGGACGCGGAAGCGCTGCGCCAGGTCGTCGTCGAGCATCTCGTCGATTCGGGCCATCAGCCGCATCACGATCGGATGCCAGCCGTAGCCGATGTAGCCCGGTATCCGCGGGCCTTCGCCGTGCATCAGGCGCGGGTAGGACTCGATGAGTTGCTTCAGGCACTTCTCCATGGCGGTCTCCTGTGGGTGGTAGTGGCTGGTGGTGTGGGTTCAGTGCAGACGCATGGCGTCGTCGTCGAGGGCAAGGTCCTGCGGCAGCATCCGGGTCCGGCTAGCCTGGACGGCCCGCGCGAGGGCACGCTCGAACAGCTGGCGGATCTGCCGCGGCGTCCGATCGGCCACGGTGGCGATGAGCGTGCGGTCGGCAGGTTCGAAGCCCAGCACCCGGTCCGTGACCTCCTTGGCGATGCGCTTGGCCAACGCCAGCGCCTCGCGCGGGCCGGGCGGTTGGCACAGCACGATCTGAAAGCGCGACAGCAGGCTCGCCGGGATCGGGCCCAGCGTGTTTGCCGTGGCGATGTAGATCACGTAGCTGGCGTCAAACGTCCCCGGGATGCACTGGTCCTGCGTGCGGCGCGCCGATGCCGGCTCGAGTGCGGCGTGCAGCGGAGCCATCGGGTCGTAGTGCTTGTGCGATCCGCCGCGCGGGCACTTGTCGAGCTCGTCGAGGATCAGCACTGGGTTGGCCACCTCGCCGCAAACCATGAGCTCGCGCAGCAGACCGGGGCTCGCGTTGCTCCAGTGCTTGTCGGAACCATGGAGCCGACCGTTGGTCTGTTGCGTGCTCATGTCCAGCACCTGGCTGGGCAGCTCGAGGATCTCTGCGATACGCCGCGCCGCGTGCGTCTTGCCCACGCCCGGCTGGCCCACCAGCAGGATCGGCGGCAGCGTGAAGGGCTGCTCCTCGACATGGGCGAGGTGCAGGCGCTCGGCGATCAGCGAGCACAGCGCGTCGATGTGGCCGAACTCCTCGCGCAGCATGGCGATCGTCGCTGGGGCGCTGGCCGTGCGCAGGCACTTTCGCCACGGGCCGGCGTCGACTTGAGCCTGCCAGGCGGCGGCGTTGCGCACACGGTCGTCCTTGTCGGAGCTGCCTGTGCCTTCGTTGTGTCGTTCGATGAGCGGCAGGATCTCCCGAGGCTCCCAGCTCTTCACCCAAGTCCACTTGGGGCCCGAGCGGGGGCGCGGTGCCCAGCGGGCGGCCGCGTTGTCCGGGATGCTCACCGGGTTGGCGGCCTTGGGGCGCATGGGCTTGTAGGCCATCGGCGCCGTGCCACTGGGTTCGGCATCCCGGCTGGAGCGGGCGAGCGCATCGCTTTGCTCGGCGCGCTGCAGCCGCAGTTCGGCTTCGCGGCGCGCGCGATCGGATGGCTCGACGAGCGCGAGCGCAGCACGCAGCGGCACCAGCAGCGGCGGCGCGCTGGGGCTGTCGTCGTTCGCGACGTAGAGGCAGCCCGGCGCCTCGGGCTTGCGGGTCGAGACGACGCGGTAGCGTGGCACGCGAGGCGGGGGATCTGGGGCGTCTTCGTCGTGGGATCGCATGAGAAGGCTCCTGGTGGGAGTCGGAAACGACGAAGCCCCGCGGGTGGCGGGGCTTCGGCGGGGGGGAGTGCAGGCGCGGAACTAGTTCTGTCGCGGTCTCACTGGGCCGAAGCCGGGCAGCACGGTGGTCTTGGTGACCAGCGTGCGCGAAGCGGCGTTCGAAGTGGCTGTGCGGCGAGAGAACATGGTGGTCAGGCTACCAGTTGGGGCGAGCGGTGTCACGCGATTGGAGAAGAATATTTTGCGCGGCAAGCAAAGGGATCATTTACTGGGCGAATTGGTATCAGAAAAGGGATCAGGTGATACCGATTGAGCTGTGTAAGTCGTCAGAGTCAGCATGCAAATCCCTGAGTCACTACGAAGATATCGGCGGCGTGTCGCTGGACTGGTGGGTGGCAGTCAGCTTCAGACTGATCTGAGACACTCAGTTTTCCGGCTTGAACGACACCGGCGTAGGAAAGCGGACGCTCCGCGGACCTCGCCTTCTACGGCCGCTACGCCTCCCGATGCGGACCTTCCTCAATCGGAGACCTCGGTCACGCACCGAGCCATCGCGAAGCCCAGTTCACTACGAAAGCGATTACCGCATTCGACCCCATCGCCGTGGACTTGCACTGGACGGTCACTGACACCCCGCCTGAACCAGCATTGGCGTCGCGCAGGATTACCAGTTCAGGTCCTAGTCCTAGCCTACGAGAGGGACTCGACCATCCACATCGAAAGCACCGCCCCCACTGCAAGCCAGATCACAACGATGCCGATAGCACCCGCGATGCTTCGCGGCTTCGCCGCTGATTCGGCCATCCAGGCCTCGGCCTTGGCACGCGACTCGGCCAGCACGTCGGCGGGAAGCATTCGCACCGTTGCCCAGATCAATGCCGGCAGCAGGATCACGTCGTCCAGGTAGCCCAGCACGGGAATGAAGTCGGGAATGAGGTCGATCGGGCTCAATGCATAGGCGACCACGAACGCCCCCAGGGCCTTCGCGTACCAGGGCGTGCGGGGATGCTGGCCGGCGAACCAGAGCGTCACGCCGTCCCGCTTGAGACGGCTTGCCCAGGCCTTGGTCCGCTCGATGATCTGCATGTGTTCAGACTTGGGCGCCGTCCTCGCCGGCGGCCCCGTCAGTGCGAATGCCGATGATGCTCATCCGGGAAATGCGCGTGCGAGTGTCGGATCGGCTCGTGCCGATGCCGGTGCGTGTGCCGCGCGGGCGGTGTCTCGTGCGGTCCGTGGTGGTCATGGTGCTCGTCGTGTTCGTGCTCATGTTTGTGCTCGAGCGCCTCGTGCAGATGCGAGTGCTCATGCCTCTCGCTGAGGTGCAGCCATACGCCTGCCGCCATCAACGCGCCAGCCAGCACCAGCATCGGCGTGACGGTTTCGCCGAGCAGCAGCACTGCCAGGACGGCGCCGAAGAACGGCGCGACCGAGAAGTACGCGCCCGTGCGCGCCGTGCCCAGATGCCTCAGCGCGACGACGAACAGCGTCAGGCTGATGCCGTAGGCGAAGAACCCGAGCACGCCTGAGACCGCCAGCATGCCGTAGGACGGCAGGCTTGCGCCCAGCGTCATGGCGATGGCCAGGTTCGCCGACCCGGCGGCCAGGCCCTTGACCATCGCCACCCAGGTCGCATCGGCCAGCGACACCTTGCGCGTGAGGTTGTTGTCCACGCCCCAGGCCAGGCAGGCGCCGAGGACGATCAGCGAAGGCCACACCGCGCCCAATTGCGCCTCGCCGGGCCAGCTCAGCACGACGGCGCCGGCCACGATCGCCAGCATGCCGATGGCAATGCGGCGATCGAAGTTCTCCTTGAAAGCGAACCAGGCCAGCAGTGCCGTGAACACCCCTTCGGCATTGAGCAGCAGCGACGCGCCGGAGGCCGGCATGCCCGACAGCCCGAACATCAACAGCACCGGGCCGACCACCCCGCCCGCCAGGATGGCACCCATCAACCACGGCCATTCGCCGGCTTCCAGGCGAGCCGGCGGCGCGCGGCGCAGCCAGCGCAGCAGCGCCAAACCCAGGCCGGAACCCAGGTACAACAGGGCCGCGAGCATCCAGGGCCCGACGTCGGCCATCAGCGTCTTGGCCAGCGGCGTGCCCGCGCCGAACAGCGCGGCGGCCACCAAGGCGGCGCTCACGCCGGCCGGCAGTCCGGCGGCCGCAGGGTTTCGTGTGGGTACCGGGTCTGTCATGCGATCAGTATCACTGCCCGTCAGCGCCGGGCCACATCCGCCACCAGCCGCGCCTCCTGCGCCCGCGCCCGGGTCGCGTCCTCAGGCTCATCGACCCACTCGAAGCTGCTCTGCCAGGCCCAGGCCATGCCTTCGATGCGGAGGAATCGAACCGCCCCCGCCTTGCCCGCGACGGACCGGCCCTGTCGCTTGCCTTCGAACTCGAAGGTGATCGTGTGCGAGCCCGGTGCAAGCCTGATGCGCGCCATGGTGTTGGGCAGCGTCTCGATGGTGGGGCCGTCGTCGGCCCGGACCGGGACAAAAAGGCGACCGTCGCCCCAGTTGCGCCGGATCACGAACACCGTCAGCGCCTGCGGGTCGGGTGTGAAGCGCTTGGCCTCGGCGTCGGCATTCAGGCTCGGCGCCGGGCTGCTGGTGCAGGCGATCACACGGCCCTTGTTGGTCTTGTGGCAGTACGGAACCTGGGCGGCAGGGTCCGGCGGCGGTGATGTGGCGCAGCCGGCGAGCCCCACAACGACGGTGAAGGCCAGGAGAAGACGCAGCGGTGTGGCGTTCATGTCGCTCACTTCAAGCTGAAGCGCGCGGTCGCCGGCTTGCCGCCGATGGTCACGACCGCCACGGCCTTGGTGCCGGGCCCGACCTTGAAGCTGCCGGTGGCCTCGAGCCGGTCGCCGGCCGGCTTGAGCTCGACCTCCTGCTTTTCAGTGCCGGTCAGCAGGGTCACCTTGGCGCTCGCCTTGGAGACGTCGGCCGGTTTGCCGTGGTCGCGCACATGAAGTTGGATCGTGTCGGGCCTGGCGACCAGTTCATAGTCGATGTCCTTGACCTCGACCACGACGCCGCCATGCAGCGGCTTGTGCGCGTGGGCGTGATCGTGCTTGTGGCCGGCCGATTGGGCAGCGGCGGTGATGCTCGCCAGTGACAGGGTGATCGCAGAGAGGAAGACGTGCAGTTTCATGATTTTCCTTTCGGTTGGTGTGGAAAGCGGTTGGGGATCAGAGCGCCTCGACGTCCTTGGCCAGCATCAGGCGTTGCGCGTCCTTGCGGCCGAACAGCCAGAACATGGCGGGCGTGAGGAAGGTGTCGAGCAGGGTCGAACTGATGAGGCCGGAGAAGATCACCACCGCCACCGGGTGCAGCACCTCGGTGCCCGGGCGCTCGGCCTCGAACAGCAGCGGCGCCAGCGCGAAGGCCGTGACCAGCGCCGTCATCAGCACCGGGCTCAGCCGCTCCAGCGAGCCGCGCAGGATCATCTTCTGATCGAAGTTCTCGCCCTCGAAGCGCATCAGGTTGATGTAGTGGCTGACCTTCAGGATGCCGTTGCGCACCGAGATGCCGGCCAGCGTGATGAAGCCCACCAGCGCCGCCACCGACAACGGCTGGCCCGACAGCCACAGCCCGATCACAGCGCCCACCAGCGCCAGGGGGATGTTCACCATGATCAAAGCCGACAGCGTGGTCGACTGGTAGCGGCTGTACAGCACCACGAACATCAGCACCAGCGAGACGATGGACAGCAGGCCGACCAGGCGAGACGCTTCCTCCTGCGCCTGGAACTGGCCGCCCAGGGTGATGAAATAGCCTTCGGGCAGCCTGGTCTCGGCGACCACCTGGCGGATGTCGGCGACGATCTCCGACAGCGCCCGCCCCGACGCGTTGGCCGACAGCACGATGCGGCGCTTGCCGTCGTCGCGGCTGATCTGGTTCGGACCGTCGCCGTCCTCGATGGTCGCGAGCTTGCTGAGCGGAACCCGGCCCGTGGGTGTCTCGATCAGGATCTGCCCCAGACCCTCGACCGAGCGCGCCGACTCCGGCAGCTTGACCACCAGCGCGAAGCGCCGGCCGCCCTCGACGATCTGGGTGATCTTCTCGCCCTCGACCAGGCTTTGCAGCGTGGCCAGCACCTGCGGCGCCGGCACGCCGTACTGCGCCGCCGCAGCGTAGTCCAGGCGCACCTTGATCTGCGGCGCCAGCACCTGCTTCTCGATCTGCAAGTCGGCGATGCCCGGGATCGCGGCCAGGCGCTGGCGCAGCGCGTCGGCCTGCCCGCGCAGCGCGTCCAGGTCCTCGCCGTAGATCTTGATCGCGATCTGCGAGCGCACGCCCGAGAGCATGTGGTCGATGCGGTGCGAGATCGGCTGGCCGATCTCCAGCGCCGCCGGCAGGTTGGCCAGCCGCGCACGGATGTCGGCCTTGACCTCGTCCATCGACCGCGTCAGCTCGGCCGACGGCTTGATGCCGACGTCGAGCTCGCTGACGTGCACGCCCTCGGCGTGTTCGTCCAGTTCGGCGCGGCCGCTGCGGCGGCCCACATGCGTGACCTCGGGCACCTGGCTGACCAGCACCTCGGCCTGGCGCGCCACGGCAGAGCTCTCGGTCAGCGTGACGCCCGGGTTCAGCCGCAGGCCGATCAGCAGCGTGCCTTCGTTGAACGGCGGCAGGAAGGTGGTCGGGAAGAAGGGCACGGCCACGCCAGCAGCCACGACGGCCAGGCCGGCAGCGGCCAGCGCGGCCCGCGGCCGGTCCAGCACCGCCTGCAGGCTGCCGCGGTAGCGCGCCTTCAGCCAGGCCAGCACCCGGGTGTCGCCATGCTCGATGTTCTTCATGCGCGGCAGCAGGAAGAAGCTCAGCACCGGCGTGACCGTCACCGAGACGATCAGCGACGCCAGCGTCGAGACGATGAAGGCGATGCCCAGCGGCACGAACAGCTTGCCCTCCAGCCCAGGCAGTGCGAACAGCGGGATGAAGACCAGCACGATGATGACGGTGGCGTACAGGATCGCCGAACGCACTTCCATCGTCGCGCGGGCCACGACCTCGATCGGGTGCAACCGGTGCTCGGGGTGCTTGATGCGGTCGTCCTTCAGCCGGCGCATCACGTTCTCGACGCCGACCACCGCATCGTCGACCAGCCCGCCGATGGCGATCGCCAGCCCGCCCAGCGTCATCGTGTTGATCGACAGCCCGAAGTAGCGGAAGACCAGTGCGGTGATGAAGATCGAGATCGGAATGGCCGTCAGCGCGATTATCGTCGGCCGCAGCGTGCCGAGGAAGAAGAACAGGATCAGCGCGACGAACACCGACGCGCCGATCAGCTTGCCCTGCAGCGTCGTGATCGAGGCCTCAATGAAGCTGGCCTGGCGGAAGGTGACGCGCGGCGCCTCCATGCCAGCGGGCAACGACGTCTTCAGCCCGGCCAAGGCGTCTTCGATGCGCGCCGTCAGCGCGATGGTGTCGGCCGTCGGCTGCTTCTGGATGCCCAGGATCACCGCCGGCTTGCCCTCGAAGCCCGCATCGCCGCGCTTGGGTGCCGCGGCGAAGGTGACTTCGGCGACCTGGCGCAGCAGGATCGGCTGGCCCTGGTTCGCGCCGAGCGCGAGGTTGTTCAGGTCGTCCAGCCGCGAGGTGCGGCCGAGGTTGCGGATCAGGTACTCGCGCCCGTTGAGCTCGAGGAAGCCGCCCGAGGTGTTGGCCGAGAAGCCCTTCAGTGCCGCCTCGAGCTGCTCGTGCGTGATGCCCAGCTCGGCCAGCCGTGTGGTGTTGGGCTGCACCTGGAACTGGCGCACCTCGCCGCCGATCGGGATCACCTGCGCCACGCCGGCCACCGACAGCAGGCGCGGGCGCAGCACCCAGTCGGCGTATTCGCGCACCGCCATCGCGCTGATCTTCTGCGGATCGACCGGAATGGCGATCTGCATGATCTCGCCCATGATCGAGCTGATCGGGCCCATGCGCGGCACCACGCCTTCGGCGATGCCTTCCTCCATCGAGGACAGCCGCTCCGACACCAGCTGCCGGGCGCGGAAGATGTCGGTGCTCCAGTCGAAGGTGACGTAGAGGAAGGACAGGCCGGCCGACGAGGTCGAGCGCACGCTTTCGACGCCGGGCAGACCGTTCATGGTCGTCTCCAGCGGGAAGGTGATGAGCTGCTCCACCTCCTCGGCGGCCATGCCGCCGGCCTCGGTCATGATGGTGACGGTCGGCTTGTTGAGGTCGGGGAACACGTCCACCGGCGTTCGGGACAGCGTGAACGCGCCGTAGGCCATCAGCACCACGCTGGCGATGATCACCAGCAGCCGGTTCGTCAGGCTGTTGTCGAGTAGCCACTTGAACATGTCAGCGCACCTGGTTGATCAGGGTGGCGCCTTGGGTGGCGACTCGGTCACCGGCGTTCAAGCCCGATGTGACGGCGACGTTCACACCGTCCAGCGGCTCGGTCGTGACGACGCGCGGCTCGAAGCGCTCGGGCGCGGCCTTCACCCAGACGATGGTCTGGTTGGCCGGGCTCTTCATCAGCGACGCGACGGGCACCGCGATGCCCTGCACCTTGGTCTTGCTCTGCACGAACACGCGAACCGGCTGGCCGACGGCCAGTGCCGACAGCGCGGCGCCCTGGGCGCGGAAGGTCAGCGGCAGCGCCTGCTCGCGCAGGCTGCGCGCAGCGCCGATGAACGCCAGCGGCACCCGTTCGCTGGCTATGGCCAGCGTGGCACTGCCGATGTCGGCAGCCAGCGCCGCATCGAAGCTCAGCGCCTCGATGCGCAGCCGCGCCGGGTCGACGATCTCGAACAACAGCTCGCGCGCATCGACGACCTGGCCGGCGACGACGTGCGCGGAGGCGATCACGCCCGACACCGGTGCCACCAGCGCCTCGCGCGAGGCCAGGCCGGTGCCGACGGCGGCGATGCGCTCGGCCAGGCTTTGCGCCTCGCTCTCGGCCGCCTCGATGTCCTTGCGCGGCACGGTGTCGACCAGCTCCTTCAGCCGGGCGACGCGCTTGTCGGCGAGCGACTTGGCGGCGCGCAGTTCGGCGAGTTGGGCGGTCTGGTTCGAACGCTCGATCGGCGCCGCCGAACTCGTCACATAGGCCAGCACTTCGCCCTGGCGCACGGCCTGGCCGGGGTTGGGCAGGCCACGCGGGCCGGGTTCGATGCGGCCGGCGTTCAGGGGCTGCACCTTGCCGCCGGCGTTCGGGTCCATCACGACCTTGCCACTCAGCTCGACGGACCGCGGCAGATCACCGGGCGCGGTGACCAGCGTGCGCACGCCGAGCTGGCGCTGTGCCGGCTTGGGCAGGAAGACGCTGCCGTCGGGCAGGCGCTGCGGGCCGGAGGAGTTGGCCGCGGCCGGCGCGTCGCCATGGTCGTGGCCTTCGCCGGCGTGGCTGGCCGACGTGAAGCCCAAGGCGAACCACAGCGCCGCCGCTGACAGGATGAGGTTCGTGTTCATGCAGCTTCTCCAGCGCGGCGTTGACGGCTGGCCGCGATGCGGCGGCCGATGAGGGTCAGCGCAGCGAGCGCTGCGAGGGCGGCTGCGGCCCATGCCGCGTATTCGGTCCATCCGTGCGCGTGGCTGGCCGCCTCCGCAGGGGCGGCTTCGTGAAGATCGAGCTCGCCGGCCAGCAGGTCGACTTCGCTGCCGGCGGTCACGGTGGCGGTGATGGGCAGCACGCCGGGTTGCGGTGCGGCAGGCAGCTCGACCTCGTAGACGTCCTCGTGCTGCTGCGCCGTGAACTTGGCGCCGGCGATCTCGAGTTCGATCGTGGCCCCGGTGACCGGTGCGTTGTCGGCGCTGCGGTCCAGGTACAGCGTGAGCAGGCGGCCCTTGAGCACGCCGACCAGCTCGAAGACTTCGGACGTCGCCGCAAAGCGTGGCAGCGCGCTGCCGGCGGCGGCCGGTGCTGCGTCGCCATGGTCGTGGCCTTCGCCGGCGTGGGCCGGTGGCTGCAGCGTGAGCGCCGCGACGGCGCCGAGCGCCGCCAGGAGGGATGTGATTTTCATTGGGGATGGCATGAATGAGATGTCTGGATGGATGTGAGACTGGCTGCGTCTCACTGCGGCTTACTGCGGCAGAAGGCCCAGGGCCTGGCGCCAGGAGGAGATCGCGGCGGCAAGCTCGATGCGGCTGCGCGCGGCCTGGCGCACGGCCTCGGCCGCCTCGGCCTCGATGCGCAGCCGCGTTGGCAGGTCGGTCTCGCCGAGCCGGAACGACTTGTCGAAGAAGCCACGGGTCTCGCGCGCCAGCGTGGCGCGGCGTTCGGCTGCGTTCAGTTGCGTGCGGGTGGCCTCGACGCGAGCACGCACCGCGTCGCGCTCGGCCTGCAGCCGCGCGCGGTCGATGGCGAGCTGGGCCTCGGCTTCGAGCGCATCGGCACGCGCAGCCGCGAGCCGGCTGTCGTGCCGTGCGCCGGCGCCGAACGGGATGCGCAAGGCCAGCGTCACCGTCTGGCCGTAGCGCTCGCCGGCGGCGCCACGGTCACGCGTGGTTGCCAGCGTCAGCTCGGGGTTGGCGCGCGACTGCGTCACGGCCAGCGCCACGGCGCGCTCGGCGACGGCGGCGCGTGCCTGGATCTCGGCCAGCGCCGGATGGGACGCGATCTCGTCGCCTGTGGGCTCGGGCTCGGCGGTGGGCAGGCCCTTGAAACCGGTGGGGTCACCGGTCGCGACGCGCTCGGCGGCCAGCGCCCTGACTTGCTGCACCGCCACCGCGACCGCCGCCTCGGCTTGCGCCAGGCCGGACTCGGCGGCGGCGACGGCACCGTCGGCCTGGTGCTGGTCGGCCCGCGCCAGATCGCCGGCTCGCGCGCGGCGTGCCACGTCGGCGGCCAGGCGCTGTGCACTGTCCAGTTGGCCGCGGGCGATGTCGGCGTCGATGCGCGCGCGCTGCCATTGCCACCAGGCCTCGCGCACCACCGCGGCCAGGCGCAGGCGTGCACCGTCCGCGTGGCTTTCGACGGCGGCAGCTTCGGCCTCCGCCAGCGCGGCACTGCGCCGGCGCTCGTTGGGCAGCCACAGCGGCACGCTGACGCCGAGCTCGAACTCGCGCGCGCCGTCGTTGCGCAGCAGCCGGTCGGTGCGGTGGTTCACCTCGAGCGACGGCGGCTCGGGCGTCCAGCTTTCGGCGGCACGGCGCTGGGCCGTCGATGCTTCGCGGCGCGCCCGCAGGGCCTGCGCTTCGGGCTGCCTCGCCCAGGCGGCGTCGAAGAGGGCCTTCAGGCTGGGCTCGCCGGCCGGGGCCGGGGTTTGCGCCGACGCACCCAAGGCTGCGGCGATGAGGGCGGCGGCCAGCAAGGCTCGCCGCACGGGATGTGTTGTTCGTGTGTTCGGATGCATCCGATGCTCCAGGGTTGAAGAATCACCACGGGAGATCGGCGAGCAGCGACCATCAGGTCGCGCCGGGTCTTCAGCGGCCGCAGCGAGCGGCCCGCATGCGGACGCGGACGGAAGTCAGGAAGAAGAGTGACCCGCCTCGCCAATCAGGCGAGGGCCGCCCACTGAGGGCGTTCGGGCTGCGCCGGCAGGTGCTCGGCGCAAGTGGCATCGATCGAAGGGGGCGAAGCTCCGCTGAACGCCTGGCCCGCCAAGGGCGCCGCGACGTCGAACATGCCGGCGCTGTGCCCGTGGCAATGGCCACAGTCGACCTGCGGCGCGGGCGAGGTCGGGTCGTCCGGCGTCGCCTGATCGACAGGGTCGGTATCGAGCGCGGCGTGGCTGTGCGACTCGTGGTCGTGATGACCGAAGTGGGTCGCCGTCGCGTCCGGCTCGTGCACGCAGTAGTCGGCCACCATGGCCCAGGTGAACTGGACCGGCAGCAGCACGAGCAACAGGATGGCGAGCCAACGACGCATGGGGCGCGAGTCTATCCGCAGCTTCGGTCTCGCGGTCGCGCAAGGGTTACGCCGTGTGAAACAACGCACCTTCGTGAAGGTGTGGTCACCCCGTCTCGCTAGTGCACGCCCGACACATGGCGCGGCTTGCGCACCGTGGCGCTGGGCTGCCCGGCCGCGCGGTCGAGCCCGTCGAGGATGCCGCATTCGGACACCGGGTGCGGCGACGTGCAGCGCGCGCGCAGGGCCTTGAGTTCACGCTCCAGCGCACGCAGCTCGCGGATGCGCTGCGCGACATGGCCGATGTGCTCGTCGAGCAGGGCATTGATGTCGCCGCAGTCCTCCGCGGGGGTTTCGCGCAGCTCGATCAAGGCCCGGATCTCGTCGAGCGTCATGTCGAGGCTGCGACATTGGCGCACGAAGGCCAAGCGCTCGACATGCGCCGGCAGGTACACGCGGTAGTTGTTCTCGGCCCGCGCTGGCGGTGGCAGCAGGCCTTCACGCTCGTAGAAGCGGATGGTCTCCACCGGGGTGCCGGTGGCCTCGGCCAAGGCTCCGATCTTCATGGGCTTGCTCCTCGAGGTCTGAAGTCGATCCAGGCTTGACTCTAAACCCACTGCAGGGTTTCCAATGACCGGAACGCCCCAGAGACCCTGTCGATGACGCAACCCGAAGCAGCCCCACACATTGATCACGCCTGCAGCTCGTGCAGTGCGCCGCCACCGGCCCCAGCCGATGCGGCGCCACTGGGCCGCGGCCGCAGCTTCCGCGTCGCGACGATGGACTGTGCGGCCGAAGAGTCCGAGATCCGCCGCGCGCTCGATGGCCTGCCGGGCATCCGCGGCGTGCGCTTCCAGCTTGGCCAGCGACTGCTGACCCTCGATGCGGACGGACTTGCGATCGCGCCGGCGCTGGCCGCCATCCGCAAGGCCGGCTTCGATCCGCAGCCAGTGGACTCCTCGGCCAAAGGCGACGCACACGAAGCAGGCGCTGGGCATGCGCACGATGGCATGCGCAGCCAGTTGCCCAAACTCGCCACCGCCCTGCTGCTGGCCATCGGTGCCGAACTCATCGGCTTCTTCGCACCGGAGACCACTGTCTGGCGCGCGGCGGGCCTGGCCGTGGCGGCGCTGGCAATCGCACTGGCGGGATTCGACGTCTACAAGAAGGGCCTGATAGCGCTGCGCCATGGCCGGCTGAACATCAATGCGCTGATGACGGTGGCCGTGACCGGCGCGTTTCTGATCGGCCAGTGGCCCGAAGCCGCGATGGTCATGGCGCTGTACGCGATCGCCGAGGCGATCGAGGCCCGGGCGGTGGACCGTGCGCGCAATGCGATCAAGGGCCTGCTCGACATGGCGCCGGAGCAGGCTTCGGTGCGCCAGGCGGACGGCAGTTGGGCATTGATGCCGGTCGGCGAGGTGTCGGTCGGCGCGCGGGTGCGCGTCAAACCGGGTGAACGGGTGCCGATGGACGGCGTACTGCGTTCGGGCCAGACCAGCATCGACCAGGCCCCGGTGACTGGCGAGAGCATTCCGGTCGACAAGACGGCGGGCGACCTCGTCTTCGCCGCCACGATCAACACCTCGGGCAGCTTCGAGTTCGAAGTCACGGCCCCGGCCTCGGATTCGACGCTCGCGCGCATCATCCACGCCGTCGAAGAGGCGCAGGCGTCACGCGCGCCGACCCAGGGCTTCGTCGACCGCTTCGCCGCGGTCTACACGCCGGCGGTCTTCGTCATCGCACTCGCCGTGGCGATGCTCGGGCCCTGGCTGCTGGGCTGGACATGGATGCAGGCCATCTACAAGGCGCTGGTGCTGCTCGTCATCGCCTGCCCCTGCGCGCTGGTCATCTCGACGCCGGTGACGATCGTCAGCGGCCTGGCCGCAGCGGCGCGGCGCGGCATCCTGGTCAAGGGCGGCATCTACCTGGAGCAGGCGCGAAAAATCAAGGCGATCGCGCTCGACAAGACCGGCACGCTGACCGAAGGCAAGCCCAAGCTGGTCGACTGGGCGGTCGTCGACCCGGCCACCGAGCCGGCGACGGCGGAACACATCGCCTCGGTGCTGGCCGGTCATTCGGACCATCCGGTCTCGCGCGCCATTGCCGCGGGCCTGAAGCCCAACACCGTCGAGGCGGTCAACTTCCAGGCGCTGGCCGGGCGCGGCGTCCAGGCCGACGTCGGCGGGGTGCGCTACGTGCTGGGCAACCACCGCCTGATCGAGGAACGCGGCCAATGCTCACCCGCGCTCGAGCAGCAACTGAAGCAGCACGAGGAGGCCGGCCGCACGGTGACCCTGCTGGCCGCGCCGGATCGCGTGATCGCGCTGTTCGCCGTGGCCGACACGATCAAGCCCTCCTCGCGCGAGGCGGTGGCGTCGCTGCAGGCGCTGGGCATCACGGCGGTGATGCTGACCGGCGACAACCAGGCGACGGCCAGCGCAGTGGCGCACGAAGCGGGCATTGAGCGGGCGCGGGGCAACCTGTTGCCCGAGGACAAGCTCGACGCGATCAAGTCGCTGCAGCGCGAGTTCGGCCCGACCGCGATGACCGGCGACGGCATCAATGACGCGCCCGCACTCGCTCAGGCCGACATCGGCGTGGCGATGGGCGCCGCCGGCACCGACACCGCGATGGAGGCCGCCGACGTGGTCGTGATGAACGACGACCTGCGGCGCATCGCCGAGACGGTGCGGTTATCGCGCGCCACGCACGCCGTGCTGTGGCAAAACATCACGCTGGCCCTGGGCATCAAGGCGGTGTTCCTGGTGCTGGCCGTGTTCGGTAGCGCCACGATGTGGATGGCGGTGTTTGCCGACATGGGGGCGAGCCTGCTGGTGGTGTTCAACGGCCTGCGACTGCTGGGCAAGGCGCAGGGCAAGTCATGACAGGCGAGACCCTGGTCCTCGCGCTCGGCCTTGCCGCAGCGCTCGCCCTCATGGTGATGATGCTGTGGTCGATCGCCTTTCCGCAGCGGCGCTTGTGGCCGCCGAGGGAATCGACGCCACTGAACCGGATGACCGCTTGGGCATTGACGGTGATGATATTCGCCAGCGCCGGTGTGCTGGCGGTGCTCGACTGGAACGCCCTCGGTTGGCCAGCAGCGCTGCGATGGGGCCTCGGCGGCGGCTTGATCGTGGTCGGCAATGTGGTCGTGTGGCGCGGCGCCTTCCGGATGGGCATGCTGGCGACAAGCGGCGCCAAAGGCGAGCTGATCACCGACGGCATGTTTCGCTACTCCCGCCATCCGCAATACGTGGCCGACATCGGCATCCTCATTGGCGCCGCGATCCTGAGCGCGTCACCGGCCGTGATGCTGGTGGCGGCTTCTGGCGTCGCCGTGTTGCTCGTCGCAGCGCTTGCCGAAGAGCCATGGCTCGCGGCCCGGCACGGCGAGGCGTGGCAGCGGTACTCGCTTCGAACGCGGCGCTATTTCTAGCGTCTCTAACATGCGCGCCGGACTTCGCAACGGCGCAGGTGAAGATCAAGGGTCAGCGTGTGCCGACGACGGCAAAGGGCGTTTCATGACCAGCAACGAAACACCACGGATCCAGGCCTTCGAGGCCGAGATGGCCGAGGCCGCGCGATTCCGTCTCGCCGGCGACACCCGGCGTGCATTCGCCGCCCTTGAGCGGGCCCATGTGCTGGGGCAGCGCGACTTCATCGCGCACCTGCGCGTGCATCGGTGGATGCTTCGGATCGGCTGGGACCAGAGCGACTGGCGCGAAGTGGCCGGGCAGCTGATGCGACTCGTGCTGGTCCCGCTCGGCCACCTGTCCGGCCGCTTGCCGGTCGGCAACACCGGCGGCGCGAACGTCAGCGCCTTCAAGCCGATGGCCATCCCGCCTGACCTGGAACGGCTGCTGCAGGACCGCGACCGATGAAGGTCGCAACTTCCAGCGCAACGGAGCCCTCACTCGCGACCGTCAGCTCGCCCGGCCGTTGGTGGCTGTTGATGGCGATCGCCACCGCCATGCTTGCGCTCGACCAGGGCGTCAAGTGGTTCGTTGCGCAGCATCTGCCGCTGGGCACGAGCATCGCGGTCACCGAGTGGTTCAATCTGGTCCATGTTCTCAACCCCGGTGCTGCGTTTTCTTTCCTGGCCGATGCCGGCGGTTGGCAGCGCCATGCGCTGACCGTGCTCGGGGTCGTCGTCAGCGTCGTGCTCGCCGGGCTGCTGTGGCGCGGCGTCGGCAGCGCGGTCGAACGCGCGGCCTATGTCGGTCTGATCGGCGGCGCGCTGGGCAACGTCGTCGACCGGATTCGCATTGGCGCGGTGGTCGACTACCTCGATCTGCATTGGCGCGACATGCACTGGCCGGCGTTCAATCTGGCAGACATCTTCATCGTCGGCAGCGCGGCGCTGTTGCTGCTGGCGACATTCAGCCCGGGCGCAAATAGGCAACGAGCCGGGCAAGGGGGCACTGGATGACGAGCATGGCTGTTTCGAAACGTCGACTTGCGCGTAGCGCCACGGCCCTGTTGATATGGGGTGTGTCGTCCGCCGTCCATGCGCAGGTGCGGGTTGACGGGGCCTGGGCCCGTGCCACTGTGCCGAGCCAGTCGGCCACGGGCGCCTTCATGCGCCTGACTGCCGAAAGGGATGTTGTTCTGACCCGCTTCAGCTCGCCGGTCGCCGGTGTCGTCCAAGTGCACGAGATGTCGATGGACAAGGACATCATGCGGATGCGTCCCGTCGATCAGCTCGCCTTGAAGGCTGGCCAGACGATCGAGCTGAAGTCCGGTGGACTGCACATCATGATGATGGAGTTGAAGATGCAGATCAAAGTCGGGGACGTCGTCCCCTTGACGCTTTCGTTCAAATCGGCCGACGGGAGCACGTCAACCGTCGAGGCCAAGGCGACGGCTGGATTCACGCCGCCGGCACGATGAACGAGCGGAACGCAATGGCACCTCAGGACGACCGCCGGCACCCCACGTTCTGGACACCGCTGTTCCTGGCCTGGCTGCTGGCGCTGCTGGCCACGGCCGGCGCGCTGTTCCTGGGTGAGGTGATGGGCAAGACGCCCTGCGTGCTGTGCTGGTATCAGCGCATCGCGATGTTTCCGCTGGTGCTGGTGCTCGGCATGGGCCTGTTCACCTCGGACCCGCGCAGCGCGCGCTACGCCCTGCCGCTGGCCGTGGTGGGATGGGGCATCGCCGCCTACCACCTGATGGTCTTCTCGGGCCTGGTGACCGAGGGCCTCGTGCCCTGCGGCCAGGGATCGTCCTGCGCCGACGCCAACGTGCAAGTGGCCGGCGTGGTGCCGATCCCGCTGCTGTCGCTGGCGGCGTTCACCGGCATCGGGGTCTTGTTGTGGTTGTCGATGAGGAGGGCAAAGGCATGAGCAGGAAGTGGACGGTTCTGGCGACGGTTACCCTGGTCGTCCTGGCCTTCGCGGCAGGGGTCGTGGTCTTCACAGGGCGCACGAACCAGGACGTGACGACAGCGGTCCAGTCGAACAGCGATGCGCTGATCAGGCCGCACTCGCCCATCTACGGCAATCCGGCGGCCAAGGTGACGATCGTCGAGTTCTTTGACCCGTCGTGCGAGACCTGCCGCGCCTTCTATCCGATCGTCAAGAGCATCGTCAACGCAAGTTTTGGCCAGGTCCGGCTGGTCGTGCGCTATGCGCCGCTGCACCATGGGTCGGATACGGCGGTGCGGATCCTCGAGGCAGCGCGGCTGCAGGACAAGTATTGGGAGGCGCTCGAGAGGACGCTTGCCGCGCAGCCTCAGTGGGCCTCGCATGACCGGCCGCAGCCGCTGTTGATCTGGGACGTCATCGGCGACATCGGCCTGGACATGGCGAAGGCCAGGACGGACGCCGATGGTCCGGCAATCGACCAACTGCTGCGGCAGGACATCGCCGACATGCAGGCGCTGAAGGTGAATCGCACGCCGAGCTTCTTCGTGAACGGTTCGCCGTTGCGGGACTTCGGCGAGGCACCTTTGAAGGCGCTCGTCGAGGAGGAACTCAAGAAGGCCGGCGCACCTTGACCGTAGGCGTCCAGCGTAGCCAGGGTCGGCGCAAACTGAAGGGCAGAGCAGACTTGCCTCTAGGCTCTAGGATCCGTCGTCTTTCGAACCTAGAGCGCTGAAATGCTGGGCAAGTCCTTCGCCGTCGTTTTCGTCACCGTCTTCCTGGCCGAGGTCGGCGACAAGACGCAGCTCGCCACGATGTTTTTCGCGGCCGACAAGTCGTCGAACAAGTGGCTCGTTTTCGCGGCCTCATCGGCCGCGTTGGTGGCCGCCGCGGGGATCGGCGTGCTGGTCGGATCGCAACTCGATCGCCTTGTTTCGCCGACGGTGCTCAAGACCGTGGCCGGTCTGGGATTCGTGCTGATCGGCCTGTGGACGATCTGGTCCAGATAGAGCCGCGTGCCGCAGACGCGAGTGCGGGCAGATCAGACTAGCGCGGCCCGCATGGCATGAACGCTTCGACGCCAGCGCGGATCAAGCGCCAGTTCACGCGGGCCAGGTAGAGCGCCATGGACAGGGTCAGAGCGCATGGCACCTCCGTCCATCCAGCGTCAGAGGCAACGTACGCGAGCACCGTGACCGTCACCAACGCGCCCGTGAACAAGATTCCCCCACTGCGCCGCGGCGCGCTGGTTTGCACGGCCAAGACGACGGCGGCCGCGACGATCAGTGCCAGAACTGCCGACGCGGCGTTCGGGTGCGCCATCGCCAGCAGACCTGAGAGTCCCGCGGCAGCGAGCGCGGCCAACCCGATCGACATCAACAGCCCGATCAGGCCCGTAGATGCGCACCGGACTCCCAGACGGAACCCGTCCCAGGGGGCACCGATGTCCGTTCGCCAAAGGAACAGGCGGTGCGCGACCATCAACGCGGCGCCGATCAGGACACACTCGCGCCAGGCAAGACCGGCGGCCCCCATGGCAGTCAGGAGCCACAGGCTGAGCCAACCCGCGCGGAGGCTAGTGATCGACATGGCTTGCCTGATGTTGATGCATGCCGACCGTTGACGCGACGGGAAAGGTCATCCAGAAGCAAGTCTCGCCGTCCTCCGACTCGACGCCGACCTTGCCGCCATGGGCCTCGACGATGGACCGGACGATGGCAAGGCCGAGCCCGGCGCCATCGCCCTTGCGCTGCCTGGACGGGTCGGCGCGGTAGAAGCGATCGAAGAGGTTGGCCAAGTGCGCCGGCGCAATGGTGGGACCACGGTTCAGCACACGAACCTTGACGCTTTTCCCATGGTCCTCCAGTTGCACGCGGATCGCGTCGCCCCGCGGCGCGTACCGCAGCGCGTTCGAGATCAGATTGCTCAAGGCCCGGCGAATCATCAATCGGTCCCCACGAATCATCGGCGCACTTCCCACCACTTCAAGCTTGATGCCTTGATCTTCCGCCAAAGCCTCGAAGAAGTCGAACAGCGCTCCAACCTCGCTGGCCAGATCGATGTCGACCATTTCGGGCGTGCTCAATTGGTTGTCGGCCTGCGCCAGGTAGAGCATGTCGCCGATCATCTTGCCCAGTCGTTCCATCTCTTCGAGGCTGGAATAGAGCACCTCGCGGTAGGCCTCGGGATCCCGCGCCTTGGACAGGGCGACCTGGGTCTGCGTCGTCAGGTTCGTCACCGGGGTGCGCAGTTCATGCGCAATGTCCGCCGAGAAGTGCGTCAGCCTCAGAAAGCTGGCCTGCAACTGATCGAGCATCTCGTTGAACGACGCCGCCAGCGGTTCCAGCTCGATCGGTACGTCGCCCGGCGCAAGACGGACATGGAGGTGGTCCGAGGTCACGCCCCGGATGGTCGAGCTCATGCGTCGAAGCGGCGCATGGCCCCAACGCACCGCTAGCCAGGCTGCCAGCACTGCGGCCAGCGACGCGAAAGCCGTTCCCCACCCCAGTCCCCTGCGGACCTGGGCCAGGTAGATCAGGTGCGACTCCATCGACACGGCCACCAGCATGGTTTCGCCGTGCAGCTGGAATCTCGCGCCGCGAAAGACCCGTTCCGTCGTGGGCCAGGTCGTCAGCGCCTGTGCGTCGAGTTGTTGCGAAGGCGCAGTCGATTGCGCCGCGTCCAGCAGATCCTTCGACGCCGTGCCGAAGAGGATCCTGCCGCTCGCATCGCTGACGCTGAAATAAACGCCGTGGTGGCCCGCCACTGCGCGGGCCAGACGGCGCTCCAGCGCCTGCGGCTCGTCACCGTCGCGTGCCTCCTCGAGCGCCGACGACAACGACTCCACGACGGCTCGGATCTCGCCGAGGTCCTGTTCGGCGAAGTGCCTCTCCATCGATCGCGCCACGAGCACGGCGTAGCTCGACAGCAGCACGGCCATGACGATGCTGACCAGCAGCGTGATGCGCAGCGCCAGTGACAGCGGTCGCCGTGCGCCGGAAATCGGTTCAGTCGTCATCGGGAAGGTCGAGCATGTAGCCCATGCCGCGCACGGTCTGGATCAGCTTGGGCTCGAAGGCGTCATCCACCTTGGCCCGCAGACGGCGGATGGCCACATCGATGGCGTTCGAGTCGCTGTCGAAATTGATGTCCCAGACCTGCGAGGCGATCAACGAGCGTGGCAGGACTTCGCCCCGGCGACGCATCATCAGCTCGAGCAACGCGAACTCCTTCTTGGTCAGGTTCAGCTTCTGTCCGCCGCGGCTGGCTCGCCGGCGTGGCAGGTCGAGCTGCAAGTCGGCCAGCTCCAGCCGCTCCTCCGACGGGGGTGCGGCGCCGCGGCGCAGGAGCAGACGCACGCGGGCCAGCAGTTCGGCGAAGGCGAAGGGCTTGACCAGGTAGTCGTCGGCGCCGGCCTCCAGGCCCTTGACGCGGTCGTCGACGCTGTCTCGGGCGGTCAGGAACAGTACGGGCGTGCGGCGCCCGGCCTTGCGCAGCGAACCCAGGATGCGCCAGCCATCGACGTCGGGCAGCATCACGTCGAGCACGATCAGGTCGAAATCCTCTGTCATGGCCAGGTGGTGGCCGTCCAGGCCATTGCGCGCGACCTCGACGATGAAGCCGGCCTCGCTCAGGCCCTGGCGCAGGTAGTCCGCCGTCTTGTCTTCGTCTTCGACCACCAACAGTTTCATCGACGCACCTTCGGTGTTCCGTGCGCCATCCAGCGTCGCCGCATCGCGGACGGGACCATAGGCCCGGGCGCCTGTCGACAAGATGACGAATCCATGACGTCAATGTAATGCGTCGGTCATCGTCCCGAGGGTGGCCCACCGCCAAGATGCGCGGCAACCCCATCCCCCGAACCCCCGATGACCATGCCATCTCGCCGATCACCTTCGCCACTGCACGCCATCGCCTTGCCGCAGCCGGCGCGCCGCCGTTTCGTCCAGGGCCTGGCCGCCGGCGGCGTGCTGGCCGGCCTGTCACCGCTGCTGACGCCGGCGCGCGCCGCCGCCGACGCCGCTGCACGCCGCGCGGCGCCAGTGCTGACCGGTACCGAGTTCAACCTCGAGGTATCGGAACTTCCGGTGAATTTCACCGGCTCGCCGCGCATGGCTACCGCCATCAATGGCTCGATCCCGGCGCCCACGCTGCGCTGGCGGGAGGGCGACGAGATCACGATCCGTGTCACCAACCGCTTGCGAGAGACGACCTCGATCCACTGGCACGGCATCATCCTGCCGTACCAGATGGACGGCGTGCCCGGCATCAGCTTTCCCGGCATCCCGCCCGACGAGACCTTCACCTACCGCTTCAAGGTCGAGCAGAGCGGCACCTACTGGTACCACTCGCACTCCGGCATGCAGGAGCAGACCGGCATGTACGGCGCGATCGTCATCGACCCGCGCGACGGCGAGTCGATCCGCGCCGACCGCGACCATGTGATGCTGCTGTCCGACTGGACCGACGAGGATCCGATGCGGGTCTTCTCCAAGCTGAAGGCCCAGGGCGACTACTACAACTACAACCAGCCGACCGTGATCGACTTCTTCCGCGACGCGTCGCGCGACGGCGTCAAGGCCGCAGTCGACAAGCGCCGCATGTGGAACCAGATGCGGATGAACCCGACCGACTTGGCGGATCTGTCGTCGGCCACGCTCACCTACCTGATGAACGGCACCACGCCGGCAGGCAACTGGACCGGCCTGTTCCGTGCTGGCGAGCGCGTGCGACTTCGCTTCATCAACGGCGCCGCCAACACTTTCTACGACGTGCGCATCCCCGGGCTGAAGCTCACCGTCGTGCAGGCCGACGGCATCAACGTGGAGCCGGTGACGGTCGACGAGTTCCGCTTCGGGCCCGGCGAGACCTATGACGTGCTCGTCACGCCGACCGACGACGCCTACACCGTGTTCGCCCAGTCGATGGAACGCACAGGCTATGCGCGGGGCACACTGGCGGTGCGCGCCGGTCTGGCCGCGCCCGTGCCTTCGCCCGACCCTGCGGTGGCCCTGTCGATGCGCGACATGATGGGCGGCGGCATGGCGGGGATGGGCGGCATGGACCACGGCAACATGCCCGGCATGATGGGCATGGACCACGGCAGCATGCCCGGCATGAAAGGCATGGACCACGGCAGCATGCCCGGCATGAAAGGCATGGACCACGGCAGCGTGCCCGGCATGAAAGGCATGGACCACGGCAGCATGCCCGGCATGAAGGGCATGGACCATGGCAGCATGCCCGGCATGGGCGGGTCGGCACTGGACACGCCCAGCACGCAGGTGCGCCACGCGCGCACCGAATATGGCGCGAGCACCGACATGCGCGTCGACATGCCGCGCACCAACCTCGACGACCCTGGCATCGGCCTGCGCGACAACGGCCGCCGGGTCCTGACCCTGGCCGATCTGGGCACCATCGGCGGCCCGCTCGACCCGCGCGGCGCGGAGCGCGAGATCGAACTGCACCTGACCGGCAACATGGACCGGTACACCTGGTCCTTCGACGGTCTCGAGTTCGGGCAGTCCACGCCGGTGCACATGCGCTTCGGTGAGCGCGTGCGCGTCATCCTGCAGAACGACACCATGATGACCCACCCGATGCACCTGCATGGCGTGTGGAGCGAACTCGAGCAGCCCGACGGCCGCTTCCAAGTGCGCCGCCACACGATCCCCGTGCAGCCCGCGCAGCGGATCAGTTTCCTCGTCACCGCCGATGCCCTGGGCCGCTGGGCCTGGCACTGCCATCTGCTGCTGCACATGGACTCCGGCATGTTCCGGGAAGTGGTGATCGCGTGAACGGAATCCGCCCATCAATGAAGAAGATCATGGATAAACAAAGACGAAAGACCATCGCCGCTCGACATGCGGCGCTTGGCCTCGTGGCTGGCCTCTCGGTACAGGTCGCCATCGCGGCCACAGATGCCCTTGCCAAGGAAGGCGGTCACGCCGGTCATGGCGCAGCGACCGTGCCCGACAAGCCGGCGGCGAACACACCGCCGGCCATGGATCACGGTGACATGAAGATGCAGGGCGGCAGCGCGCCCGCCGATGCCCGCGACCCGCATGCCTACTCCGGCGGCTTCGTGCTCGGCAGCGGCCCCTATGCCTTGCCGGGTGGCCGCGGCCTGCGCCTGGGCGACGAGAAGACCTTTGCCACCTTGCTGGTCGACAACCTCGAAGTCGTCCGCACCGACGGCCGCAGTTCTGGCGCCTACGACCTGACGGCCCGCATCGGGCGCGACTACAACCGTCTCGTCATCAAGGCCGAAGGTGAAGTGTCCGGCGGCAAGGTCCAGGAAGCCCGCACCGAGGGCCTGTGGAGCCACGCCTTCGCGACCTTTTGGGACGCGCAGCTGGGCCTGCGACAGGACAGCGGGATCGGCCCCGGCCGGACCTGGCTCGCCTTCGGCGTGCAGGGCATCGCCCCGTACTGGTTCGAGTTGGGTGCCGCCGCCTATGTGGGCGACGGCGGACGTACCGCGCTGCGACTGAATGCGGAGTACGAACTGTTGATCACGCAGAAGTGGGTGCTGCAGCCCCGCGTCGAGGCCAACGTCTACGGCAAGAGCGACCCGGCCAACGAGATCGGCAAGGGCCTGTCCAGCGTCAGCGCAGGCGTGCGCCTGCGCTACGAGTTCACCCGCCAGTTCGCACCCTACGTCGGCATCGAATGGGCCGGCCGGTTCGGCGAGACGGCCGACATCGCGCGCGCCGATGGACGACCCACGCGCAACACCAGCGTCGTGGCCGGCGTCCGGTTCTGGTTCTGACCCGTTACTGCGTCCCTCACCAAACCTCCACTCTGTCATCCAAGGACACGAACATGAACACTCGTACGATCAAACTCCTGCTGACCGCCACCCTGGCCGCGCCGCTGATGGCCTTGGCCGCCGGCGAGCACGGCGGCGGCCATGGCAAGGGCATGGCCGACATGCACAAGGGCATGCAAGGCGGCGGCGCCATGGGCGGCCACGAGTCGGCCGCAGGCAAGCCTGGCGACCCGGCGAAGGTCAGCCGCACGGTGCCGGTCGAGATGGACGACACCATGCGCTTCACGCCGTCCGAGATCAGCGTGAAGGCCGGCGAGACCATCCGCTTCTTCGTCGTCAACAAGGGCAAGATCCCGCACGAGATGGTCATCGGCTCGGCCGCCGAACTCGACGAGCACGCCGAGATGATGAAGAAGATGCCAGGCATGAAGCACGCCGAGCCGAACCAGATCAACCTCGACCCGGGCAAGCGCGGCGGCATCGTCTGGACCTTCGACAAGGCCGGCAGCTTTGCCTTCGCCTGCCTGGTGCCCGGGCACAAGGAGGCCGGGATGGTGGGCCAGGTCTTGGTGCAGTGAATCGGCTCGGGCCGAGGCGCATGGCAGACCGACCCGGTCCACCCAGGTCGTCAGCGTCGCCCGCCGCAGCGTCGGACCGTGGCGGCGGCCCAGCGGTCACGGCGTACCGCGGCGCGCCGTCGGTAGCCGACGCATCGAAGATAGGCCGCGTCGAGTGCCGCCGACGATCCCGTCTCTTCGGCGTGCACCTCGAGCGCACAGACGATCGCCTCGGTCATGCGCGACGAGCCCAGTCGCCGAGCGCATAAAAGCGCTTCGGCGAGCAATCGATCGAGCCGATCCGGCGCGGGCCGGAGAGCTTTGACGCGTCGTAGCCGCATGGAATCACGCTACACCTTGACCCAGTGGCAAGGTCAAGGGCTCCGGGGCATGCAACGCTCAGGTCGTCTCGACCAGCGGCACGAACAGAGCGAACCAGATCGACCAGAGCCCCAGCGCGATGAAGATCGCCCCGGTCCAGCGGGGCATGCTGTTCGACAGCGCGGCCAGTCGATCGAGAAGCCTTCGTGCCGATGCCGACAGCACGGCAGCGACGAGCGGCAACGAGAGCGCGAGACCGAAGACCGCCAGCGAGATGAAACCGCGGCCGAGATCGGCGGTCGATGCACCAGCGGCGGCGGCCAGGCCGAGCAGTGCGAGGATCAGCGGCGCCGCCCAGGCCGGAATGTTCAGCCCGAAGAGCAGGCCCAGCAGCACGGCACCGCGTCGACCCCGCAATTGGTTCAGTCGCGGCCCGATGCCGTGCATCAGTCGCGAGGCGTGCCCACTGGCATACATGATCCCGAAGGTCAGGTAGAGGGCACCGAGCAGTCCCCAAGCGGTGCGCTGGAAGCCGAGAAAAGCGGTGCCGGCGAACGCGGCGACGACGCCCAGCAAACCGATGAAGAGGGCCCGCGTGGCCGCGAAGATCAACAACTGCACGAACCTTCGGCCCGCGCCAAGGCCCTCGACCTGCTTGATCATCAACAGCGTCGTCCCGATCGAGCAGGGTTCGACGAAGCCGATCAGGCCGAAAAGCAGCGGCAGGGCTACGAGGGCCCAGAGACTCGATTCAATCATTGCCGGTCACGAGGAACATCAGCGACCATTGTCGACGCTCGCGCCCGTGCCCGATGCACCGCCTCGCTTTCAACCTCCCACCGGGCACTCAAGGATCGCGGGTTGCCCCGCGGCGCAGCGGAAGCGCATTGCCCACGCCGCTGACACTGCTGGCGGCCATCGCCGCGCCGGCTGATTCACCGGATTCATCGGCAAGGCCTCGACGGCCACAGCAGGACGGTCGGTCGCGAGATCGCCTTGACCTTCCCATGAGGTCAAGGTCTATGGTTCACCACATGACGAACGCGCTGCCGTCCATTTGCGACGGCAGACAGCCCAAACCGGAGGACGCGCGATGAACGATCACTCGCATGCATCCCATGACCATCACGGCGCGAAAGCGCATGGCCACGGCCACCACCATGGCCACGGCACCACGCCCCAAGCGTCGGCCGATGGCGTGCTCAAGGATCCGGTCTGCGGCATGACCGTCACGCCGCAGTCGCCGCATCATGTCGAGCACGAAGGGCGACCGTATTACTTCTGCAGCGCGCGCTGTCACGACAAGTTCGTCGCCGATCCGACGCGCTACACCTCGGGCGCGGGCGAGCCCGCGTCCGCCCCGGCCGACGCGGCCCCCGAGGGCACGATCTACACCTGCCCGATGCACCCGGAGGTCCGCCAGGACCACCCGGGCGACTGCCCCAAGTGCGGCATGGCGCTGGAGCCGGAGCTGCCGTCGCTCGACGACGACGACAACCCCGAGCTGCGCGACTTCACGCGCCGCTTCTGGTGGACGCTGCCGTTCACGGTGGTCGTGATGGTGCTGGCGATGGCCGGCCACGCGCTGGCCTGGTTCGACGGACCGACGCAGAACTGGATCGAGCTCGTGCTCACGCTGCCGGTGGCGCTTTGGGCCGGCGCGCCGTTCTACCGCCGCGGCCTGCAGTCGGTGATCAACCGCAGCCCGAACATGTGGACGCTGATCGGCCTGGGCACCGGCGTGGCCTTCCTCTACAGCGTGGTGGGCACGGTTGTGCCGCAGGTCTTCCCGGCCACCTTCGTGATCGACGGCCGCGTGGCGGTCTACTTCGAAGCCACCGCGGTGATCATCTCGCTGACCCTGCTCGGCCAGTTGCTCGAGCTTCGCGCGCGCTCGCAGACCTCGGCGGCGATCAAGTCGCTGCTCGGGCTGGCGCCCAAGACCGCACGGCGCCTGAACGACGACGGCAGCGAGGAGGACGTGCCGCTGGCGCATGTGCATGTCGGCGACCGGCTGCGCGTGCGCCCGGGCGAGAAGGTGCCGGTCGACGGCGTCGTGATCGAGGGCCAGTCGGCGCTCGACGAGTCGATGCTGACCGGCGAGCCGCTGCCGGTGAGCAAGCGCCCTGGCGACAAGCTGATCGGCGCGACGATGAACACGAGCGGCGCGCTCGTGATGCGCTCCGAGCATGTCGGCTCGGCCACCATGCTGTCGCAGATCGTGCAGATGGTGGCGCAGGCGCAGCGCTCGCGCGCGCCGATGCAACGCATGGCCGACGTCGTCGCCGGCTGGTTCGTGATGGCCGTGGTCGGCATCGCCGTGCTGACCTTCTTCGCCTGGGGCCTGTTCGGTCCCGAGCCGGCCTGGGTCTACGGGCTGATCAACGCCGTGGCGGTGCTGATCATCGCCTGTCCCTGTGCGCTGGGTCTGGCCACGCCGATGTCGATCATGGTCGCCACCGGCAAGGGCGCGACCAGCGGCGTGCTGTTCCGCGACGCGGCGGCGATCGAGAAGCTCCGCCAGGTCGACACGCTGATCGTCGACAAGACCGGCACGCTGACGGAGGGCCGACCGGCGTTCGACACGGCCGTGGGTCACGACGGCTTCGACGACGCCGAGGTGCTGCGCCTGGCGGCCAGCCTGGACCAGGGCAGCGAGCACCCGCTGGCCGCGGCGATCGTCAGCGCGGCCCGCAACCAGGATCTGGACCTGGACAAGCCCGACGCGTTCGATTCGGAGTCCGGCATCGGCGTGCGCGGCGTGGTCGGCGGTCGCAAGCTGGCCCTGGGCAACACGGCGCTGATGGAACAGATCGGCGTCGACGTGGCGCCGCTGGCCGAGCGCGCCGAAGCGCTGCGCGGCGAAGGCGCCAGCGTCATGCACCTGGCCGTCGATGGCCGCCTGGCCGGCCTGCTGGCCGTGTCCGACCCGATCAAGTCGACCACGCCCGAGGCGCTGCAGGCCCTGCACGCCGCCGGCCTGCGCGTGATCATGGCCACCGGCGACGGGCTGACGACGGCGAAGGCGGTCGGCCAGCGCCTGGACATCGACGAGGTGCACGGCGAGGTCAAGCCCGCCGACAAGCTGGCACTCGTCGAGAGGCTTCAGAAAGAGGGGCGCATCGTCGCGATGGCCGGCGACGGCATCAACGACGCGCCGGCGCTGGCCAAGGCCGATGTCGGCATCGCGATGGGCACCGGCACCGACGTCGCGATGAACAGCGCCCAGCTCACGCTGGTCAAGGGTGACCTGCGCGGCATCGCCACCGCGCGCGCGCTGTCGATGGCGACCGTGGCGAACATGAAGCAGAACCTCGGCTTCGCCTTCCTCTACAACGCGCTCGGGGTGCCTCTGGCTGCCGGCGTGCTGTACCCGCTGACCGGCTGGCTGCTGTCGCCGATGATCGCGGCGCTGGCGATGAGCCTCAGTTCGGCGTCGGTCATCTCGAACGCGCTGCGGCTGCGCTCGGCGCAACTGAAGGGGGACTGAGCATGTCGACCGCGGCCGATCCGGCGGGAGTCGCGTCTAGTCGCGGGCGGGCCCCTACGCGATCAAGGGCGCGGCGACTTCGCCGCCTGCGCGTTCATCTGATCGTGCCGCTGACGGATCGATGCCGGCCACTGCGCCTTGATCCACGAGAGCACGGCGATGATCTCGTTGTCGCTGAGCTGGCCTTCGTAGACCGGCATTGCCGTCTTGTATTTCGGGTCGTCGATGATCTTGGCCACGCCGAACTTGGTGATCCGGAACAGCGTCTCGTCCGGATGGTGCCAGGTGTGTCCGCTGGCGTCGTGCGGCGGTGCGGGCAGCAGCCCGTCGGGTCCGCGTGTGCGCCAGTCGGGCTGGCCCTCCAGCCGCGCGCCGTGGCAAGCCGCGCAGTGCGTCGCATAGATGCCAGCGCCCTTCGCGACGAGTTCGGCATCGTTCGGACGTAGCTCGGTCGTGTCCGCTTCACCCAATGACTCGCCATCACCCATCACGTTCCAGCCCACCACCGCCACGACGGCGATCGCGGCGAGCGCCACCAGCAGCATCGGCCTGTTCATCGGCAACGCAAGGTCGAGGCCTTCACAGTCGACGGGCAACGTGGATTCGACGAGGCATGCGGTCATTGTCTCATCCGACCGATACCATCTCGGCTGCGCTGGGGCGACTATTTGGGCTACCATTTCCAATCGCACGGAACCATTCGACGCTCCCCGCGTCCCAGTGCCAGTGACCTTCTCCCGCCATCTGCGCCGAGTCATGGCCCGCCTCCTGGTCGGCCTGCTCGTCTATGCGCAGTTGGCGCTGGCCGGCTATGCCTGCGTGGACCCATCGCCCCTGGCCAGGAATGAAGCGATGCCGGCGAACGCGATGCCCTTCGCGTCCGAAGCCATCCGTTCAGCCGCCGCGACCGACAACCACATGGGCATGACGCGGGATGAATTCGCGCAGGCCGGGACCTGCGCGGCGCACTGCCAATCCGGTCAACAGAACGTCGATGTCAAGCCCACCCCGGGCCCTGCACTGGCCTTGCTGGCCGGCTACTTCACGCTCGAACCCGCGACATCGGGCCTGAGTGTCGTACGGCCGGTTAACCCAGCCGCTGCGCCGCCGCCCCCGGCGGACCCTCCCCACGCGATCCTGCACTGCTGCATGCGGAATTGAGCTCGCGCCACGGCGCGCGCTGACTGCCTGAGCGGGCAGGCGGCGCCGCCGGACGGCGCTTGAGCGAGCGGCACCGCTTCGTCGGCGACGACAACGCCTGAGTGACCTCCGACCACCGCCGTGGTCGCACGGATCACCGGGACTCCTCGACCCGCAGGGGTGTCGTCGCGACTTCAGATCGGAGTCTGACCGCGTTGGCGCCCGATTCGTCATCGACGCCACCGGCACGGCAACTGCCGTGGGCCTCGATCACAGAAGCCGATCGATCAAGAGGGAAATCACACCATGAAATGCCAACCCAAGACCATGCTCAAGACGGCCGTCGGCCTGGGCACCGTCGTTGCCATCGCCTACTTTGCGCTGCCGGACGCAAGAGCGTTCCTGCTGGCCAGCACGCCGATCCTGTTGGCGCTGATCTGCCCAGTTTCCATGATCGTCATGATGTTGATGATGAAGGGCACGGGCAGCGCCAAGAAGGACGAGGTTGCCAGCGCAGCTTCCGCCCCAACCCCTGCGCGTACCAGCGATGTCGCCGTCGACAAGGCATAGTGGCCGGCGCAATCGTGCAAGCGCCGCACCGAGGCTCTGTGCCGGCATGCGCTGGCCGGCATGGCTGGCCCTCGGCGCCGGCCTGGCATCGGCCTCCGGAGCCTTCGCTGCCGGCGACGTCGGCCGCGGGGCTGCAGCATCGCGCGGTTGTATGGCCTGTCATTCGTTCGCACCGGGGCGCCATATGACCGGGCCCAGTCTGGCCGGACTCTGGGGCCGCCGCGCCGGCACGGCGATGGGGTTTGGGCGCTACTCGGATGCCCTTGCGAAGTCTGAAATCGTCTGGGACGAGAAGTCGCTCGATGCCTGGCTGCAAAACCCGGCCGCGCTGGTGCCGGGCAATACGATGTCTTTCGGCGGCATCGCCGATGCCGGCACGCGTGCCGACCTTCTGGCCTATCTACGCGCCGTGTCCGACGGCCGCATCTCGGTGCCGGACCGCAAGCTGCCCGACCTCAAGCTCGCCGACGCGAGTCGCCGGGTGACCGCGATCCGCCAATGCAAGGACAGCTACCGCGTGTCCACCGTTGATGGCGCAACGCATTCGTGGTGGGAATTCAACCTTCGTTTCAAAACCGACGGCGGGCCCCAAGGGCCCGCCGCGGGCCAGCCGGTGCTCGTCGGCAACGGCATGCGGGGCGACCGTGCTGCGGTGGTCTTCTCGCGGCCCGAGGAAATTTCCAGGTTCATCCGCCAAGAGTGTCCGTGATGGATTCGCATTCGTATCGACCGTGGCCCGATGGGTCGATCGAGGCACGGCTCGCCAATGACGGTCGCCGAGCACGCGCGGCCCGTGACCCTTTGATGCGACGCCGCGACTCGCTGCTGGTGCTGGCGGCCTTGCTGACGGTCGGCTGTGACACGAGTGTCGACGCCAACACGCCGCCGCCCGGATCGACCGACATCACCGCCGTCGACTGGGGGCGGGACTTCGAGCTCACCGACCACCGGGGTCAAGTGCGCAGGCTGGTCGACTTCGAAGACAGGGTCGTGTTGCTGTTCTTCGGCTTCACTCATTGCCCCGACATCTGCCCGACAACCTTGGCCGACCTGGCCCAGGCACTCGAGATGCTCGACACGTCATCTCGACGCGTGCAGGTCATGTTCGTCACGGTGGATCCCGAGCGCGATACGCCCAAGCGCCTGGCCGACTACGTGACGAACTTCCATCCCGAGTTTCTCGGCCTGTACACCGACCCGGCCAAGACGGCGGCATTGGCCAAGGCGTTCAAGTTTCACCATGCCGCGCATGCGCCGGACAGCGCTGGCGCGTACGACGTCGAGCATGGCAGCTGGATCTATGCCTACGGCCCGGTCCGACCGGCCGGCCAACCGCGGCGGCGCTTGCTGATCGCCGCTCGCCAACCCGCCGATGCCATCGCGGCCGACGTGCGCTGGCTGCTGAATTCGCCCGCCTAGGCCATTCCGATTGATCAACCCGAAGGAAAGAGAATGAAGTTCAAAGTCGTGTTTCGCACCTTGGCGCTGACCGGCCTGCTCGTCGGCTCAGCGGTCCTGACTGGCGCCTACGCCGGCGAATCGGTCACCTTGACCCATGTGCATGGCCTGTCGTACAGCGCCGACGGTGCCCGCATCATGATCCCCAGCCATCATGGGTTGGCCGTCTTCGAGAATGGCAAGTGGAGCAAGGCGCCAGGGCCGGCGCACGACTACATGGGCTTCTCGGCCACCCGCGACGCGCTCTACAGCAGCGGGCACCCTGCGCCAGGATCGGGCCTGGTCAACCCGTTTGGCCTGATCAAGAGCAGCGACGGCGGCAAGACCTGGAAGAAGCTCGGCCTCGAAGGCGAGTCCGACTTCCATGCTCTGGCGACGAGCTATGGCACCAACGCAGTCTACGTCATCAACCATGGCAAGAACTCGCGCATGAAGCAGCCCGGCATCTACTTCACCCGAAACGATGGCTTGCAGTGGCAGCAGGCCGCGGCGCGTGGACTCGGCAGCGAACTCAAGACCCTGGCGGTGCACCCGTCCGATTCGGGCACTGTGGCGGCCGGTGCCGCGGACGGCCTCTACCTGTCGCGCGATGCCGCTGATCAGTTCGAGCGGCTGTTCGGGGGACAGCAAGTCCTGGCAGCGACTTTCGATCTCGATGGGCAGCACCTCTGGTTCAGCGCCTATGCCGGCAAGCCGTCCTTGATGCGGATGGCACTCAAGCCGGGATCGGCAGCGGAGTCACTGAACCTGCCGGCCCTGAACGAGGACGCGGTGGCCTACATCGCGCAGAACCCGGTGCGGCGCAGTGAACTGGCGATCGCCACGTTCAAGCGCAGCGTCTTTCTCAGCAAGGACGCCGGGCGCAGTTGGACGGCCATCGCGCAGGGAGGGACCACGCATGAATAGCAGCTTCCGATCCAAGGGCCTGCGAGTCGTCGTGCTGGCGCTTGCCGTCGTCGGCGCGGTCGCCGTCCTTGCCACTGCCGGCATGGCGTGGATGCATGTCTCCATGACGGGCGGCATGGGCGGCATGGGTTGCTGAGTGACGGATGCGCCGCAAAGGGAGAACCACATGAACCACCAACGCCGCCTCTTGCTGCTGGGTTCCGCCGGCGCCGCCGCCGCGGCCTCGATCGGCGCGCCCGTCGTGGCGGCAACCGCCAAGGCCGGTGCCCAGATCGACGTCCATATCGAGCTGCATGCCGTACCCGATCAGGTCTCGGTCCGACCGGGCACTGCGACGCGGGTCTGGCGCTACCGGGGCAAGCTGTTGCGTGGGGACACGACCGCCTTGGAATCTTCCGCCGGTGGCTACCTCGGGCCGACCATCCGCGTCCGTCGCGGCCAGCGCGTCCGCATCGATCTCGTCAATGGCCTGCCCGAGTCCACCATCATTCATTGGCATGGCCTGCATGTGCCTGACGACATGGACGGGCATCCGCGCTTCGCCATCGGGCCCGGCGCGCGCTATGTCTACGAGTTCACGGTCGACAACCGGGCCGGCAGCTATTGGTACCACCCGCACCCCCACGGGCGCACCGGCAAGCAGGTCTACGCGGGACTGGCCGGCCTCTTTCTCGTCAGCGACGACGAAGAGGCGGCGCTCGATCTGCCGTCCGGGGCGCAGGACCTGGCGCTGGTGATCCAGGACCGCAACTTGGATGCCGACAACCAGTTCGTCTACCTCGACGGCAACACGGGGGCGGCCCCACAGCGCCGCGGCATGATGGGCGAGGGCATGATGGGTGGCGGCATGATGGGCGGCCGGATGATGGGCCGCGGCATGGGGTCGATGATGGCCGGCATGATGGGCGTGCTGGGTGACCAGATGCTCGTCAACGGCAGCCTCGCATCACCCCGTCATGTCGAGCGACGCGCGCATCGGCTGCGCCTGTTCAATGCCTCGAACACGCGCACGCTGAAGCTGGCCTGGCGCGACCAGACGCCGCTGACCGTGATCGGCAGCGATGGCGGCCTGCTCGCAGCGCCCATCCAGCGCGACTACGTCATGCTCGCGCCAGCCGAGCGGGTCGAGCTGTGGGTCGACTTCAGCCACTGGCCGCCTGGCAGCGGCCTAGTGCTGCGCAGCCTGGCCTTCGAAGGCGGCATGGACATGGGCGGCATGATGGGCGGTGGTAGCAGCCTGCCCGACGGCGCGGCCTTCGACGTCCTGCCATTCCGGGTCGGCGGCGGCACGGAGCGCAACGAGTCGCCTCCGGCCCGCCTGTCCACGATCACCACGGCCGAGCCGCGCATGGCGGTGAACTACGCCCGCCCCAAGGTGTTCGAGATGACCATGGGCATGATGGTCTGGGGCATCAATGGCGAGAGTTTCGACATGCTCGGCGCCAGCGAGCTTGAAACCGTCAAGCTCGGCACGCACGAGATCTGGGAGTTCCGCAACGAGGGCCGCGGCTCGATGATGGGCATGGTCATGCCGCACTCGATGCATGTGCATGGCCTGCAGTTTCGCATCATCGGGCGATCGGTATCGAGGCGGTTTGCCGACGAATACGGCTCCGTGAAGGCCGGTTTCGTCGACGAGGGCTGGAAGGACACCGTGCTCGTCATGCCCGGCGAACGCGTGCGCGTGCTGCTGCGGTTCAGCGACTTCACCGGACTGTTCCTCTACCACTGCCACATGCTCGAGCATGAGGACACGGGCCTGATGCGCAACTACCGCGTGGAGGCCTAGACGATGCGAATTCGACACCTGACGCTCCTGCTGCTGGCGAGCCTGGCCGCGGCGGCGCAGGCCGACGACGCCGCCGTGCGCGCGACCTTGCAGAAGGCCTTTCCGCAGCGCCCGATTCAGGGCATCCAGAAGACACCGGTTCCGGGGCTCGTCGAGGCCGCCGTCGGCGGACAGGTCCTATACGTCACCGAGGACGGTCGATTCATCCTTGGCGGGCCGCTGATCGACGTCGCGGCGAACCGCAATCTGACCGACGCGCGGCTCGAGCAGGTCAATGCCATTCCTTTCGACAGCCTCAATCTCGACTGGTCGATCAAGCTCGTCAGGGGCAAGGGGGAGCGCCGCATCGCGATCTTCGAGGATCCGGACTGCCCCTATTGCAAGGCCCTGGAGGAGACCTTGCGGAAGGTCGACAACCTGACCATCCATGTCTTTCTCTTCCCGATCGACCAGTTGCATCCACAGGCGGCGGCCAAGTCGCGCGCGGTCTGGTGCGCGCCGGACCGTGCCAAGGCCTGGGACGAGATCATGCGAAGCGGCACCGTGCCGGCCGGCCCTGCCGATTGCGCCCATCCGATCGCCGACATCGCGGCCTTCGCTGCGCGTCACCGCATCAATGGCACGCCAACCTCGATCCTGGCCGACGGGCGTCGCCTGGTGGGCGCCGTGCCGCTCGCCCAGCTGGAACAGGCCCTGCAGAAGGCCGCCGGGCGCTGATCGATGGTCGGTCAAGGCATTGACAGATGAAGCGACTGCCCCGAGTCAGGCCCGAAGCGCCACGCAAGCGCCGGCCGGCGGGCCCTTGGCGTCGCCTCCCGCCTTCCTTCCTCCTGGCGCTGATCGGGTTGGTCTGCTTCTTGTTGATCGCGACATGGCTGATTCCGGTGAAGAGGGGTTCCATCGGCGTCGGTGACACACAACGCGCTCAGCTGGCGGATGGGTCGACGTGGACCGTGGGCATGCTGCGTCCCGATGGCCTGCGACTCATCGTCTCGGGTCGCAACGACGCTGCCGATGTGCTGGCACCCGAGCAGTTCTCCCGTCCCGCAGTTCGCCAGGGCTACCAGATCGCGACCCGGATCCCCGAGGTCCTGAACAAGCTGTACTGCTGGTGCGGCTGCGAGAACCGGGGCGTGCATCGCTCGAACCTTCAGTGCTTCGAGGACAAGATGGCGCAGGATTGCCCCGTCTGCCTTGGCACCGCCGAGATGGCGTACGACCTGACCAACAAGGGCGTGACCGACGCCGCGACGATCCAGGCGGCCGTCGATGCCCGATGGGCGCCCAAGCGATGAGAGCGGCAGGAACATGACCGGGCGATCGTCAGCGCTCTACGGCGGGTTGCGCCGGCTCGTCGGGTTGCCGCTGCTTGCCGCCTCCGCCATCGCGCTGGCACAAAACGCCACGACCACGCCAGGTCCTGTCTTCTCATCGCCGGCCACGCAGGCGTCGTCCAGCCCACTGGATGCGGTCCGGAACTGGATCGACAAGGTCGGCAAGCCGGCCGACCTGCTGCCACCGGACCAGGCCTTCAAGCTTGCCGTCAGGGCCAAGGACGCGACCACCCTGGTCGCCACCTTGACGCCCGCCGCGGACTACTACATGTACCGCGACCGCATCAGCTTCAGCGTCGTCAAACCGACGAGCATGGCGATCGTGGACCTGACCCTGCCGCAGGGCCAGCCCAAGGCCGATCCCACGTTCGGCACGGTGCAGGTCTACCACGAGGCCTTCGATGCCGTCATCAGGCTGCGCAGGTCGGGCGGGGATGAGGAGAGTGTCGAACTGCTCGCCACCTACCAGGGCTGCAACGAGCCGCTGGGTGTGTGCTATCCGCCGATCGAGAAGACGGTCACCGTGTCGCTGGCGGGTGTTGCCGCGCCCGGCGAGGCGCCACCCGAGGCAGCCGCCAGCCTCGGCACCACGGCGGCACCGCTGTCGGAACCGGATTCGATTCGCCTTCTTTTTTCACAGACGAGCCGCTGGGCCCTGGTGGCTGCGTTCTTCGGCTTCGGCGTGCTGCTGGCGTTCACGCCCTGCATGCTGCCGATGATCCCGATCCTGACGGGCATCCTGGTCGGTCACGGCAACCAGCTGACGAGACGTCATGCGGTGGGGCTCTCGGCGGTCTACGTCCTAGGAATGGCCCTGACCTATGCGCTGGCCGGCGTCGCTGCCGGCCTGGCCGGCACCTTGTTGTCGGCCTACTTGCAGAACGTCTGGGTGCTCGGGACGTTTGCAACGATCTTCGTCCTGCTGGCCTTGTCGATGTTCGGTCTCTACGAACTGCAACTGCCCACGGCGCTGCAGTCCCGGCTGGCGGCCGCCAGTGGCCGGATCAGGGGCGGCAAGGTGATCGGCGCCTTCATGATGGGTGTGCTGTCGGCCGTCATCGTCGGTCCTTGCGTTGCTGCGCCGCTGGCCGGCGCTTTGCTTTACATCGGCCAGTCCAACGACGTCGTGCTCGGCGGCACGGCACTCTTCGCCATGGCCATCGGCATGGGCATGCCGCTGATGGTCGTCGGCGCCACGACCGGGTCCTTGCTGCCCAGGGCCGGTGCCTGGACCGAATCCATCAAGCGAGTCTTCGGCGTCACGATGCTGGCCACCGCCGTCTACCTGGTGTCGCCGGTGATTCCGGTGGTCGTCCAGCAACTGCTGTGGGCGGCGCTGCTGATCGTGCCAGCCATCTACCTGCACGCGCTCGACCCGCTGCCAGCGGATGCGCACGGACACCGGCGCCTGTTCAAAGGCATCGGCGTGCTGGCCTTGCTCGTCGGCGCGGCCATGCTGCTGGGCGCCCTGTCGGGGCATCGCGAGATCCTGCAACCACTCGCCGGGTTGCGCGGCGGCGACCGTGTCGAAAGGCGCGAGCTGCCGTTCGAACGTGTGCACAGCGTTGCCGACCTCGACGCTCGACTGCAGGCTGCTCGCGGCCGGACCGTGATGCTCGACTTCTGGGCCGAATGGTGTGTGTCGTGCAAGGAGTTGGACCAGTTCACGTTCAGCGACGCCCGCGTGCAGGCGAGACTGAAGAACACGCTGGTCCTGCGTGCCGATGTGACGGCGAACAACGCCGATGACCAGGCGCTGCTGCGGCGCTTCTCGTTGTTCGGCCCGCCGGGGATCATCTTTTTCGACCGCGCCGGCAAGGAGCTCGAGTTCCGCGTCATCGGCTACGAGCCGCCCGAACAGTTTCTGCGCTCCCTCGACCAGGCCGCCATTCCTCAACCGTCCCCGTAGGAGAAGTCACCTGATGGATGTTTTTGCACATGCTCTGTGGGCCGGCGCCGGCGCGGCACTGGTTCATAGGAAATGGCCGATGTCGCGGCGCACCGCGGCGCTGACGGTCACGCTGGCGGTGGCCCCCGACGTGCCGCACCTGCTGCCGATCCTGGGTTGGTCCGCTTTCGGCGACGGCACCGCGTCGACCGTGAAGGGCTACGCCTATGCGATACCCGGCCAGGAACCGGCCGTGCCGTCGACGATCGAGTATCTGTCGCACAACCTGCACTGCGTCACCCACAGCGCGATCGTGCTGGGCGTGATCACCCTGCTTGTCTGGGCCTGGCGGCGGCAACTCTGGATCCCGTTGCTCGGCTGGTGGTCGCATGTGGTCATCGACCTCTTCACCCACTCCGCCGACTACTACCCGTCGCCGATTCTTTGGCCGATCACGCGCCAAGGGTTCGACGGCATCGCCTGGAACACGCCCTGGTTCATGGGCCTGAACTATGCGGCCCTGCTGGCGACCTACCTCTGGCTGTGGCGCGGATGGCGCGCGAACGCTCCCTCGAAGGCGTCGTGACACCGAGTCGTCCAGCCGCCATCGTGGCGACACCGTGCCTGGCGTTGACGTTGCTGCTGACTTCGATGGCCGTCCTGGCCCATGGGGAATCGGCAACGTCTTCATCGTGGCTGCTGGCATGGCCGGTCAGCGTCGACGCATGGATCGCGATCGGGCTCGCCGCCGTGGTCTATGGGCGCGGCCTCAAGGTCCTCAGTGGCAAGCGCGATCGCTCGCGACGAGGCCACGCGCTGGCGTTCTACGCGGGCCTCGCCGCTGTCGGTCTGGCACTGCTGACGCCCGTCGACGTGATCTCCGAGCATGTGTTCGCGGTTCATCAGATCCAGCATCTGCTGCTGCGAGGCATCGCACCGATGCTGCTGATGCTGGCCGTGCCGTCCGGGCCCTTGATCGCCGGCCTGCCGGTGGCCCTGCGGCGGGCCGTCCTTGCCCCGTTGATGGCCAGCCGAAGCGTTCGCGCCACATTCGCTTTGCTCGCCGGGCCGTTCGTCGGCACCGCACTGTACGTCGGCGTCCTCTACTTCTGGCAGTGGCCACCTGCACACAACCTGGCACTGCTGAACTCGGGCTGGCACTACCTGATGCATGTGGCGATGCTGGCCTCCGGTCTGCTCGTCTTCTGGACCGTCTTCGACCCGCGACCCGCGCCATGGGGTGCCACGTTTCCAACGCGGCTGATCATGCTGGGTGCCGCCATATTCGCCAACATCCCACTCGGCGCGGTGATCACGCTCAAGGACGAGGTGTCGTACGCGGCCTATGACGCGCTTGGCCGCTGGTGGGGAGTTACGCCGCTGGGTGACGAGTTGCTGGGCGGCATGGTGATCTGGATCCTGGGCAGCATGATGGGGCTGATCGCCGTACTGATTCTGGTGCGGCTGTGGGGCCGCACCGAGGATCGACAGGAACGACGTCGGTCGCGGGGGTTTCAGGTGCCGGTGAACCGGGATTTGACGGAACCCGGTGCGGACCACGCTGCAGCAGCGCGCCGGCGTCTGGGTTGGGCCTTGGCGCTGGTGCCCGCTGCGGTTCTCATCGCGGTGTTCGTGCTGGCGACCTGGCTCAGCTGGCGTCCCGACGGGCATGAACCCGACAAGCTACGCGTGACTGCTGTCACGGCGGTGTCGTTCGATGCAGACCATGCCCCTGGCAGGACCCCGACGTGAGGCAGGCACCCCCTTCGCCCGCGAAAGCCCGGACCCCACGCGCCGGTCTGCGCTTTCTGCTGCCGATAGCGGTCTTCGTCCTGCTCGCCATCGTGCTGGGCATTGGACTGACCCTCAACCCGCGCGAAGTGCCGTCACCACTGGTGGGAAAGCCTGTGCCGGTGTTCGACCTGCCCCCCGTCAAGGGGCGTTCCGCCGGCCTCGCCAGTCGCGACCTGGTGGGCCAGGTGGCCTTGCTCAACGTCTTCGCATCATGGTGCGCCGCCTGCAAGGAAGAGCACCCCGTGCTGGTCGAGCTGGCACGCCGCAACATCGTTGCCATTCACGGATTGAACTACAAGGACAAGCCCGACGACGCCGAGGCGTGGTTGAATCGTTGGGGCGATCCTTACACGCGCACCGGTGCCGACGTGACGGGCGAGGTTGGCATCGACTGGGATGTCTACGGGGTGCCGGAGACCTTCGTCATAGACCGCAGCGGATCGATTGCGTACAAGCACATCGGCCCGTTGACGCCGGCATTCGTCCGCGAGACCTTGTTGCCTATGGTCGACAGGCTGAATGGGCTCGTGTCGAACTGATGGGCCACTAGAGGCTCGCGACGCGATCCCGACGCGAAAGGTTCAAAGCGTATGCACGACCCACGCTCCGTGACTCGCACTTGGAGATGGCCGTTGGTAGCTCTGCTGAGCAACTTTCGTCGATCGCCCGATCGACCCGCCGCGCTGGAGCGCTACGCGAGCCTGGCTGCTCGGTACGAAGGGACAACGTCGCGAATCCAATCTGTTCGATCGCGAACGATCGAGTGCCTGGACCCGCGACCTGGGGACACCGTGTTCGACGTCGCCTGTGGTGCCGGCGCGGTGCTTCCCGAGTTGGCGCGACGTGTCGGCTCTGCCGGGCGGGTGGTCGGCATCGAGCAGTCACCGGAGATGGCCGAACTGGCGCAGCGGGCCGCCATCGGCGCAGCGAACGTCCAGATCGTCGTCGAACCCGTCGAAGACTTCCGCGCGGTGTGCCAGGCTGATGCGGTGATCCTTTGCTACACGCACGACGTCCTGCAGAGCCCGGCCGCACTGGCGAACCTGTTCAGCCAAGTGAAACCCGGCGCGCGCGTTGCCGTCGCAGGACTCTGTCTGGCCCCCTGGTGGGGGGTCCTGGGCAACGCCTGGGTGCTGTGGGGCGCGCGCCATTACGTGACGACCTGGCGCGGGCTGCAAGCGCCTTGGAAGAACCTGCTCGCGCATTGCACGGATCTGCGTGTCGTCGCGCAGCACCACGCGCGGACCGGATACATCGCGATCGGGACGCATCGACCGCTCGGCACTGATGCGCAGGTGATTCCGTAGCCAACCCTGCTTCGGGGCACCATGCCCAGCTCCAGGCCGAACCGATTCCGCTGCCGCATACTGACCCGCCGAAACTTCCTTGGGTTGCTTGAGCGCCCATAAGCGCTTGGCCGCGATCCCCGCGCGCTGTTAAAGGCCTCGCCGAGCAGGCACCAGCCATGGACCACAGCGGGTGCCACACGCAGCTGAGGCTGGACCTGTCATTCATCCGGCGCAGCAGGACAATTGCGAGACGTCCTTGGTGAAGGTCTGCGCGGCGAGTTTCAAGCCTTCGACCATGGTGAGGTAGGGAAACAACTGGTCAGCCAGGTCGTGTACTGTCATCCCGGCGCGGATGGCCACGCTGGCAGTCTGGATCAGTTCACCAGCCTCTGGCGCCACCGCCTGAACACCCAGCAGGCGCCCGCTACCGACCTCCGCCACCATCTTGATGAAGCCTCGCGTGTCGAAGTTGGCCAAAGCGCGAGGCACTTGCTCCAGCGACAAGGTCCGCGTATCAACAGTGAAACCGGCCTTGGTCGCCTGCACCTCGGTGCGACCGACGGTGGCCACCTGCGGGTCCGTAAACACGACCGCAGGCATGGCAGCAAGATCCAGTTCCGCGTCGCCCCCCAACATGTTCATAGCGGCCCGGGTGCCGGCCGCAGCCGCCACATAGACGAACTGGGGTTGATTCGTGCAATCCCCTGCCGCATAAATGTTCGAAGCACTCGTCCTCATGGCCGAGTCGACCAGGATGCGGCCTGCGGCATCCACGTCCACGCCAGCAGCATCAAGCCCGATTCCATGGGTGTTCGGTTTGCGGCCCGTTGCAACCAGCAACGCATCCGCGCGCCACTGCTGGTCAACGTCCCCGGTCAGCACGAACTCACCGCCCCTATGTGCCGCGGCACGGGCCTGGGTGTGCTCCAGCACCTCGATGCCTTCGGCGCGAAACGCCGCCGTCAGCGCCTCTCCCACCGCGGGGTCTTCGGCCGACAGCAACCCATGGCGAGCCAGGATCGTCACCCGGCTGCCCAGACGCGCAAATGCCTGCGCCAGTTCGACGGCCACGACCGATGCGCCAACCACGAGCAGTCGCGTCGGAACACGCTCGCTCTCGAGGGCCTCGGTCGACGTCCAGTACGGCGTGCCGGCCAGCCCTTCGATCGGCGGAATGGCCGCACTTGCGCCGGCGGCGATCAGGCAGCGATCGAAAGCCAGCCTGCGCTCGCCGCCATCCGCGAGATCGACAGCAAGTTGACCGGCATCGATGAACCGCGCATGTCCGTGCAGCACTTGAATCGCCGGCGTGTCGCGAAGAATGTTCTCGTACTTGGCCTCGCGCAAGGCGGTCACGCGCGCCTGCTGCTGCGCGAGCAGTCGGCCCCGGTCGATCATCGGTGGTGCGGCCGAGATGCCATCGTCGAATGCGCTGTGCCGGCGTATGTGGGCCACATGGGCGGCACGGATGAAGATCTTCGACGGCACACAGCCGACGTTGACGCAGGTACCGCCCAGCACGCCGCGCTCGATCAAGGTCACGCTCGCGCCTTCGGAGGCTGCTTTCAGTGCGGCGGCCATCGCGGCGCCTCCGCTTCCGATGACGACCACGTGAAGGCCATCTCCGCCCGGGCCAGTGGCGGGTCGTTGCACATCACTCCGGCGCGGCGCAGCGGCGCCATTGCCGGCTGGCCTCGCCGGCCGCGCGTCGAGCTTCGCGCCATAGCCCGCGCGCACCACGGCAGCAATCAGCGCGGCCGCGTCGATCGGCAAGTCGCTCGTCAGTTGTGCCTGACCGTCATCGTAGGAGACCTTCGCCGAGCCCACGCCGGGCACGCCGATGAGCGCCTTCTCGACATGAGCGGCACATGAAGTGCACGTCATGCCCGAGATGAGCAGTGTCTGGGCCTTCACGGGCTGGACGCCTTGGTCTGCGCAACGCGCGTCGCGTCGACAGCGCAAGCGTCATCCTTCTTGCATCGACGCCATGCCCAATAGGTCAAACCCATGCTGACGACAAACGCAGGGATCAGGACGACATCCAACCAGCCCGCCACCGCCGAGAGGCCCACCGCGGTGATGGCGATGAAGAGGATCGGTGTCACACAGCACACCGCCAGAAAGACCGACGACACGACGCCGGTGCGGAACCACTGACGGTGGGTCATGCTACTTGGCCAGCGTGGACGGATAGCCGGCGTTGGTGGTTGCCTGGGTCAGCGCCGCGATATTCGTCTTGGCATCATCGAAGGTCACCGTCGCCTGGCGCTTGTCGAAGTTGACCTCGGCTTTGCTCACGCCCGCCACGTTCGTCAGCGCCTTCTTCACCGTGATCGGGCAGACCGGGCAGTCCATGGTGGGCACGGACAGGGTCACCGTTTGCACGGCGGCCCAGGCCGGCGCCGCCGTCACGAGGATCGAGGCCAGGGCCAGAGAAAACTTGTTCATGACAGATTCCTTTCAGTAGAACCAGGGTGCGATGTAGGGGAACGCGAGCCCGACGAGAACCAAGGCGGCGATCGCCCAGAACATCAGCTTGTAGGCAAGGCGAACTCTCGGAATCGCGCAGACCTCATCCGGCTTGCAGTCCGTGGCCGGGCGAAAGATCCGCCTGCCTGCGAAGAACAGTGCGATCAGCGCGAGACCGATGAAGATGGGTCGATACGGCTCCAGCGCCGTGAGGTTGGCGATCCATGCCCCACCAATGCCCATCGAGAGCAGGACGAGCGGGCCCAGGCAGCACGCCGATGCCAGGATGGCGGCGACGCCGCCTGCGGCCAACGCCCCTCGACCGTCGCGGACCTTCTCCATGCGTGGTTCCCTTCGCAGATGAGTATTCGATGCTGTCAGCATACTTCCGTACTTTGGTACGGAGTCAAGCGACCTGCACCGCGACCATGTCACCTTCGCGGCTTGCGAGCCGGACGAGCACGCGCTCGCCGGGATGCGCCCCCGTCGCAGGAGAGCCTAGACAAGGTCTTGGCGTCGCTCCCAGGCGTCGATCTTGCCGAGGAAGGAGACAGGGCAAAGGTGCTCGCGAGACGGCGTGCCGGTGACACGTCCCCGCAGCTGCGGCATGGCGCGCATCTCGCAGCCCGGCGTGGCGATCAAGGCGGCCAGAACAAAGGATAGGCCAAGGTGACCGTAGCTGTAGACCAGCCACAGGTTCAGCGGGATGCCAAGAATCGGGCTGTCCAGGCTCCCCGAGACGAACCACGCGACGATCGCGAACGTGGCCAGCAAGGCCAGCGACGCCAGCACGGGGCGAACGCCCCAGTTCTTCGAGAACCCGATATTGACGACGTAGTTGAAGATGCACAGCGGCGCCAGGACAAGGAGCAGGCGATCGTCCAAGCTGGAGACTGGTGATGCGCTGGTATGACCCGCATAGCGAACCACGGCCCACAAGGCGTACAGACAGAACACGCCAAGACACAATCGAACCAGGCGGCCGATGATGCCCGGTCGTGTCAACGAACCTGGGGCGACGAGTTCAAGTGCATCGGACTGCTTCATGCCTTGCTCCTTGTGCGTTCGGTCTCGCCAAGCGGGCGGGGAAGCCCTGGTTCGCGACATCGTTTGCCGCGCGAGGCCATCGGGGGATCCGATCGCTCATCGACCGGTGATGCATTAAGCTTACTTCCGTACATTGGTACGGAGTCAAGTGACATGCATGATCCTGTGGTCTTCACGATTGGCGCGCTCGCGGCGGCGGCCGATGTGGGCGTCGAGACGATCCGGTTCTATCAACGCAAGGGCCTGTTGAACGAGCCTGACCGCCCTTCTGGCAGCATTCGGCGCTACGACGAGGGCGATGCGGCGCGGGTTCGGTTCATCAAGGCCGCCCAGCGACTCGGGTTCAGTCTGGACGAGGTGGTCGGGCTGCTGGCTCTCGACGACGGCACCCATTGCGATGACGCGCGCGTCCTGGCTGAACAGAAGCTCGCCATGGTCAAGAAGAAGCTCGCAGGGCTGCGCCAGATCGAGCGCGCATTGAGCGACATGATCGGCCAGTGCAAGTCGAGCAGGGGCAAGGTCCGTTGCCCGATGATCATGGCGTTGCAATCGTGACCTTGGCTGCGGTCAGTGCCGGCAAACTTGGCGGCTCGATGAGTTTCTCACCGCGGCACAGCGGTCGTCCAGGCCTGTTCGGCGAAGGGTGGCGGAGGGTTGATTAGCGCCGGCCGCCCTGACCGGGACCGGTCGCTCAAGGTGCGAGACAGCGCAAAGGCAACTTGTGGGTCAGCTGTGCGACGCATTGTTGACGCGCGTGGTGGCGTCGGCTGCTGGACCGGATGTCGGCTTGATGGCGCGCACCGCGTGTACGCCCGCCGGCAGCGAATGGCTCCTGACGCTGCGAAGCAGAAGCTGACCCTACGCCGCCATCCGATGCTCGTAATACGGCCTCACCCGGTCATCTAGGATCCCGTACATCGCCCTGAGATCCCCCCGCGGGTTCAGCCAGTCATCCAGATGCTCCGCCTTGATCGGCACGATGCACCGGTCATGCCCCGCCGCCGCCACCTCCGCCGGTGGCTCGTCCGTGATCGCCGCAAAGCTCAGCAGCTCCCGCTCCCCCGGCCCATGCCAGCGTGACCACAGGCAGGCCACCAGCATGTCCTGGCCCGAGTCCGGCCTGAACTCCAGCACCACGTTCGTCGGCTGGCCGTCCGGACCGGGCCGGGTCACGTTCTCGTAGAAGGCGCTCGCGACCATGACCCCGTGCGTCACGCCGAACTGCCCCCTCCAGAACCCCTCGAGGTTGTCCCGCCGGGCGTTGTAGGTGCCGGGGTACTTCGTGTCGTAGAACGCCGGCTTGTCCGCCGGCCGGCACTGGTAGCGCATCGGCTTGATGACGCGCTGGCCGTCCTCCACCACCATCACCGGGGCATACCAGCCCGGAAAGATCCTCGCGTCCCGGTCCTTCGGCTCCGTGCGCCTCAGGTCCGCCAGCTTGCCCAGCAGCCACTCCACCTTGTCGGCGGCGATCCGCCGGCTCTCGGTGGCCGCCTTTGTCACCTTGGTCTGCAGCGTCCGCTCGGCATCGGCCAGCCGCTTGCGCTGCTTGAAGAGCTCCTGCTCCCACTCGGCTGCCTGCCGGGCATTGCGCTCGTCAATCAGCGCTTTGATCTCCCGCTCCGCGTCCGTCTGTGGGTCCAGGAATCCCAGGTCCATCGCTTTGGGGATCCGCAGCCGCAAGTCCGTCGTCCCGTTGATGTACAGGTCGGCGAACTCCTTGATCGACATCCCGGCATGCCACATGCGCTCGAACTTGCGCCAGGCCGACCAGATCTGCGCGGAGTAGCACATCAGGCCATCGTAGCCCCCCTCAGGCCGCGATCCGCAGGCGCTCCCGGAGCATCCGCTGGCCGGTGGCCATCGCGAAGCGCAGGGCCTCGGAAGCGCTCGGCCAGATGTAGCCACCGGCCATGTTCTCCTCGCGGTAGACCTCCCGGGGCGGTGTCACGCCCCGCACCTGGCAGATGACCACCGAGGCCCGGTAGCCCCCGGGGGCCTCAACCGCACCGGTGTAGATCTTGAAGTCGCCGGCTTGCAGCTCGTCGAAGTGCATGTGGAGCTCCTTGGAGAAGGACTCCAGCATCGCGGATCGCGGCACACCCCGCGTCGCCCCGAAGGGGCACCCAATGGGGGCATCGATGGCATCCCCACGGAGGTGTTACTCCTCAAGAGGGACGTTGCGTCTTCGCACCTCCCCCGCGGGATGGATGGCGAGATGATGTTCGGGCGCCGATCCTTGCCATCCGCGAACACCGACTCGAAACGAGAACCTCACCGTGTACGACCTGCTCAGACGCATGACGCTCGGCCTCGTGTCGGGTGCTGCGGAATCGTCATCGATGGCCGACCACGAGTCTTGCGCCTACATCGACGGGGCGGAGCTCAACGAGATGGACTGCCGCTGGTCGCCGACGATGGGGCTGCAGCCAGGGGCGTTCGAGGAGACGCAGCCGCACGCCCTGCAACTGCCGGCCCGCACCTGAGTCCTCAGGGCTTCGGCCCGCGCCGGCTGCGGCGCCAGTCCCAGGGTGCCGTTGGCGCCGCATCGCGCCACAGCCCCGCCCGGCGCGCCTTGGCCTCGGTCTCTGCGAACTCGTAGCGGCCCCGATCCTCGGGTGACTGCTCCGAGGCGTACCTCCGGTACCACCAGGCCATGCCAACCGTGAGCTGCGCGAGCCCGGCATCCACGGTCTTCGGGCAGCTCGGCTGGAGGCAGCCCGGCTCGGCCACCCAGACCTTGGCCACCTTGCGCCCGTAGCGGTCCTCCTTCGACCACTCCAGCCGCACCGTCTTGCCAAAGACCAGTCCCGTCAGGCTCTCCTTCGAGCGCTGACCGAAGTCCTGTCCCTTCTCTGGCGCGTCGATGCCGGCCATGCGGACCTTGTGCTGGGTCTTGGTGGCATCCAGCACCGTCACCGTGTCGCCGTCGCTGACGCCGACGACCTTGCCCTCGAGTTCAGCGGCCTGGGCGGAGAGGGCCACGAGCAGCAGCCCCACGAGCACGAGCATCGTCCTCACGTCTCCAAGCCTTGTCTCCGTCACCTCGTTGAGCGTCGGCCGGATGCTGCCAGAGCGGAGGCGGGGGCTACGCGGATGGCTTGCGGCAGAAACTGTATGCATATACAGTATCGACAGAAGAACCCCCCATGCCTCACACCCTCCGACAGCACTACCGCCCCGGCCGCCGCCTTCCCTGCTGGCTGCAGCGCCTGTGGTGCTGGCTCTGAGCCCCATCCTGACCTCGTAGCGGCGCCCGGCCCGGGCGCCGGCCTGCCGTGAACGCCCGCCTGATCCCCGAAGTCCTCGTCCGCCGCGCAGAGAGCCCCCAGGCCGAGATGCGCCTGGAGACCCAGGAGGTGCTGCGCTACCTGTGGGAGAGCCGCTTCGGCGACATCCTCATCGAGGTTCGCGACGGCCGGGCCTATGTGAACGGCCAGGTCGTCGAGCCGGCGCAACCCGAGCCATGAGGCTTGACCATGGCGATCCCATCGAGGTCGCCCGGGCTGAGGCGTGCTCGGTGCTGCGACTCAGCACCTTCATTGCGGCGGGCTTCCCGTCACCCGCCGAGGATCATGCAGTCAAGCGCATCGACCTCAACGAGATCCTCATCCGCCACCCCCAGGCCACCTTCTTGATGCGCGTACGGGGCACCTCGATGAAGGACGCCGGCATCGATGACGGCGACGTGGTCCTCATCGACCGGGCCATCAAGCCAGCGCACGGCCACATCGTCGTGGCCGTGGTCGATGGCGAGTTCACCGTCAAGCGGCTGTGGAAGCGCGGCGACCGCGTGATGCTCCAGGCCGAGAACCCGACCTACCCGGACATCGTCCCCAAGGACGGCCAGCAGGTCGAGGTCTGGGGCGTGGTGACCAATGCCATCAAGGCGATGACCGTCTGACGCCGGCTCCCAGCGCGGCCATGTTTGCGCTCGTCGACGGCAACAACTTCTACGTCTCCTGCGAGCGCGTCTTTCGGCCCTCGCTGGTTGGGCGACCCGTCGTCGTGCTGTCCAACAACGACGGCTGCGCGATCTCGCGCTCCAACGAGGCCAAGGCGCTGGGCGTGCGCATGGGCCAGCCCTGGTTCCAGTGCCGCCACCTTGAGCGTGACCATGGCCTCGTCGCCCTGTCGGCGAACTTCACGCTTTACGGCGACATGTCCGAGCGGATGATGAGCATCGTCGGCAGCTTCGCTCCGCGGCAGGAGATCTACTCGATCGACGAGAGCTTTCTGGACTTTGGCGGGATGCGCGGAGGCGCGGATCGGCTCCTGGGCATCGGGCGCGCACTGAGAGACCAGGTGCTGCAGTGGACCGGGCTGCCGACCTGCGTCGGGTTCGGCCCGACCAAGACCCTGGCCAAGCTCGCGAACCACATCGCCAAGACGGCCGAACGCAAGCCCGGCCACTACCCGGACGCCCTGGCCCGGGTGTGCCACCTGGGCATGCTGGCGGAGGCCGAACGGCAGGACCTGATGACCCGCACGGCCGTGGGCGAGGTCTGGGGCGTTGGTCCTCGTATCGGGACACAGCTCGTCGAGGCCGGCGTGAAGACCGTACTCGACCTGGCGCGGCTGGACCCGGCCTCGGTGCGGCGGAAGTTCTCGGTCGTGCTCGAGAAGACAGTGCTGGAACTGCGGGGCATAAGCTGCCTGGGCTTCGACGACATGCCTCAGCCCAAGCAGCAAATCATGTGCTCCCGGTCCTTTGGGAAGCCGGTGCTGGAACTCGCCGGACTCATCGAGGCCGTCAGCGAGTTCGGGGGAAGGGCCGCCGAGAAGCTGCGGCAGCAGCAGAGCGTCGCCGGCGCGGTGCACGTCTTCATCCGCACGAGCCCGTTCAGGAAGGACGACCGGCAGTACGGCGGCAGCGTGACGGTGCCGCTTGTTCGGCCGACGGCGGACACGGCGGCGCTGGTGAGCTCGGCCGTCGCCGGGATGCGGGCCATCTTCAAGCCCGGCTATCGCTACGCGAAGACCGGCGTCATGCTGGTCGAACTGCAGCCGGCGGGCCTGGGGCAGGGGGAGCTGGAACTGGGCGAGCCACGCGAACCCGGCGAGCCGCGGTCAGACCGCGGCGGGCTGATGGCGGCGGTCGATTCGGTGAACCGGCGCTACGGGCGCGGGGCCATCGGCCTGGCCAGCGCCGGACTCGCCGGGGACCGCCGCGGGTTCAGCATGCGGCAGGAGCGCAGGACGCCCGGCTACACGACCGACTGGCTGGAAATGCCAATCGCGAGAGGCTGAGATCAGGCCAGCAGATCCTCGGCCGTCTTGCCGGAGGCGAGAGCGGCAACAAACCACTGCGGGCGGCGGCCATGGCCGGTCCAGGTGTTGTCACCGTCGCGGTACTTGATGACGCCGGTCTTGGCGGACTTCTTGCGACCCGGCTTGGCGGGCTTCGCGGCCTTGGGCGCCTTGGAGGCTCGACCGGACAGGCCGAGATCGGCAGCCGTCAGGCCGTAGTGGGCGATGGCATCCTTGATGCGGGCGATGACGCCGCCGACTTCCTTCTTGCGGATGGACTCAGCCTGGGCTTCTAGGGCCGCGATCTGCTTCTGGATTTGAGCGAGCGACTTGGTCATTTCGTTCCTTGTGGTTCCCAACGAGAGGGGTCAATGATAGGCGGGTAAACGTTCTTGGATTGCTTGAGTTCTCGTCTCGCCTGCTCAAGGCTTTCTTCGAAGATCCGCTGGTGAATCGCATGTTCCTTCATCGAAGTTCGGAGATGAAGAGGCTTGGAGGACAGCGGGACAGCCTTGGAAGGGAGGTCGTAAAAGGCGCTCGGATCGGCCCTACGAAGGCCGGCGCCATGCTTGTCACAACTCATCGCCCATGGCACTTGATGACGGCGGCGCCAATACGAGAATCCCCAGAAGCCCTCATCCTCTTTGACGCACTCAGGGCACAGCATTGCGGCCCGCTGCGCGAGTTCATTTAGTCGCCGAGGACTTCCCGTTCGAAGATGAGGCTTGACAGGCGGATCAAGCCGGTCCAGCTCAACCAGATAAGGAACCATCGTGTGCTCGACGCGCACTTGAGCGGCATCGATCCCCAATGCGACCAGCAGGAGGTCCAGTGCCTCGAGGTTCGGCGCGTATGGCCAATGCCGGTGCCGGAACCAACGCGTGAGTGCGGCCCTTGCGTCAGTTTTGTGAAGGGCGTTTAGCACCAGCAGGCGTCCTAAGTGCCCACGAATGAATTCGTCAGGCAACAGCTGCGGTAAAAGCATCAAAGTTGCGTGTTCTCCGGCATGCGAAACCTTGGGTCAGTGGTGGACTGACCTCGCTTGGAAGGCGCTCTGGGGTGATGCACTGCGTATCGCCCGTGCATCATGTCCGCCGGATCAAGGGATCAAGGGCGCGCCGCGTTCTGGGCAGCCGATCCAGCGATCGGAGAAAGTAGTGAAGACGCGGTAAGCGGTCAACCAGGTGGAAGAGTCTCAGGCCGTGTCTTTGGCTTGAGTCGACCAGTTCGGACATCGCTCGCATGACTTCGCGGGCCAGCTGGGTGTCGCGCGCATTCCAGTCGACGCTGCGCCCGGTCGACCTCACCGCACACTCGAGTCGTGCGGTGTTGATATCTTTGAGCCAGTCGGCATCATTTCTTCGCAACCAAGCATAGGCCGCAGGCTCAAGTGCCCGAACAAAGTTGATGCCGCACCTGCGGTTTCCGCGAATCGCCGTCAACCACGTAGCACGCCTTTGGTCTCGGTCACGCTCGTAGATCGCGATGCGGCGTTGACTCTTGAGCCCCGGAGTGCTGCGAAGAAGGGCATCTACCGATTCCACCGAAACTGCAAGACGGTGTGCAATGGCTGTACGCGCATCACCTTGTGCAAGCGATTTGATGATGTCCGCACGCCGGTCAGCATGGATGGAGCGTGGCCGGGCTTTCGCTTTGATGCCTGATTCAGCAGCCCACGCCATCGCCGTCTTTACGTCGATCCGTAACGACTTCGCCGCAGCCGTGATCGAGTGCCCTTGCCGACAGACTAGTTCGACAAGCCGCTCGCGCTGGTGCGGTACCGTGCTTATTGACCTTGCCCCTTGCGCCAAGGCAGCCACCGCAACCGACTGAGGATTTCGAACGACCTCGAGAAAGTCGTCCCAGCCGTCGAATAGACAGAGCACAAACCACGCATGACTCGCCGGGTGCGTGGGCGTACGAGTTGGGCTGACAAGGCGCATGAGCCGGTCGAGCAACTGAGAATCACTGAGTTGGCTCCACGACCTGAAAGGTTCGGCGGACTCAAATTCAGCCAAGCGACCCCGCAGCGCGGAGACGCATTCCGATCGCCTCAATCTTCCGCTGGTGCTGGCGTACGAGCGCAGGATCAACCTCGATCTGTACGCTGCGCACACGCTGCCTGGGGGCAGCCTCTGTGATGCGCCAGCAACTGAGTAGCCAATCGCTATGGCAGCGGCGCGGTGGAGTGACTCGTCGTGAATGATTCCCCAGTCCGGATCGACAAGATCACTGACGTCGGGAAGCTGCCAAGCGAATCGCGACGACATGCCAGCCTTGCGCTTCGAATACTGGAGTCGTGCACCATGCGTTGGGCAGATCCATACTCCGTTCCACTGGTGCTCCCTGTGCCAGTAACCGGTGCCGAAGCTTTCACGATCGAACTTCAGACAGGCAGCGCAAGCCTTAAGTGGCGCGCAGCCGTTCGCCGACCAGCCCGATCGACGCTTCAGGGTATCGATCCCTCGGTGGCCCATGACTTCAAGAGCCTCGGCAACGCCGTTCGGGCTCATGAAGACGAGATGGAACGGCAGCAGCGTTCGGCCCATGGCCAGCGTTTCCAGAGTGCCCCAACCCGCGCCCGTGGTCGCGACGAAGTGATCGAGGTGTCCAGGCAAATCAACAGAGAACCCGCGGGTGGGGCCGCCGAACAACATCCGGGCCGTGTCCGCGTCGCGCCCACGTCCGCTCAATCGGTGCAGTCTGCTGCACAAGCTGAAGAGTGTCTCGTCAGGTAGCCAGGTCGGCTGGATCCGGTCCTCGAAGAGGGGTATCGATAGCGACTCGCAGGTTCCCGCGGGGGCTCTCGAATGACTTAACGGTTTTGCGCCTAGTTGATATTTCAAAATCAACATCTCCGAGCGTGATCTGACATTTATTCGACAGCTTAAGGGGCGGCAGAGATGGTTGTTTTGTCGGTTATCTCACTTGCGCAATGAACTCTTAATACATCGCGGCTCCACACCAGGACTCAAATCTGCACCAAGCTTCTTGAGTGAGCGTGTGCTAACTTACATAGATTTGAATTGTGCCGTATTTGTCCGCTAGTTGCCATACCGCTGCATAAAACGAAGAACTTGCGCTGAGTCTGAGAAAACACCAAAATCTACCCGCAAGATCCAGACTTCGCTGGTTTTGGGGTGCCCGGACAATGCTCGAAGAAAACCGTCAGGCAGTGCGTGACTGGTTCGCGGCCGCTGGGGTGCCAGTGACCGAGTGGGCGCGCGAACGTGGCTTCCGACCGGCCGCGGTTTACGAAGTGCTGAGCGGTCGCTCCCGGTGTTTGCGCGGCACGAATCACCAGATCGCGATCGCTCTCGGCCTTAAGCCAGACCCTCGTTCTCTTGGATCCTCTCCAGCGGAGCAGCTACGAGGGGAACCGGCTGACGTTGGATGCACCGGTGCTGCGTCGAGCGGCCCAGCATGAACCGCTACGTTCATCGATCAATGCGTATGCAGGAGGCGAACATGACGAACTCGACCTAGCAGGTCTGCGGACGTTCGTGAGCAAGCCGAAAAGCACAACGGCTGTTGCCCGGTGGCACGGGACAACAGCCGTCTGGATGTGCGGTTGAACTAGCAGCCCAACTGACTCCATAGTGCTTCACGCGCTGGACCCTGTCAAGGGGCCAGCGGTGGGTGCGAATGCCTCCGGCTTTCCTTGATCAAAGACCCCGGATGGGGCGGTCCCCGCGTGTTCGCATGCCGGCTTGACCAACCGATCTCGAAGCTCTGGAGGCCGAATCCATGTCATCTCGCCTTGCCTCGAGCCTGCTCAAGCGCGCTCGCGAGCGGCAGTCGCCGCCTGCCCGAAGCCCCCGATATCAGCCGCTGATCAAGGCGACGCGCGCCGAGGCTCCCGCCAGCAGCCGGCCGACGCTGTTGTACTCGACCAAGCTGCAGCGTCACGTGCACCTCCTCTCGACGCCGGAGCTGACGATGGGGGCACTTGCTCTCTATCACCCGGATCTCTTCGAGCTACAAGAACAGCGGGCGATGCACCCGATTCCAACGTCCCACCCTCTCGATGGGTTTCTGGAAGCAGGTGGAATTTCACTGAGCCCTTTGCTAGGGACGCTTCATGCGGCCGAGCGCATCGGTTGCCTAGAGCTCCACGCTGTCGGAACAATCGATCTGACTGGCGGGGCCCGCATCCACGTCCCACTGCCGTACTCGAGCGATCTGGTTCTCTTCATGCAAGATTCTGAAGGCCCATATTGCATTGTATGGTCGATCAAACAAAGCACAGGCGATCACGGCCGGCCGTGGCCGGGGGATCTTCGAGCGATAACTGACAAATCCGCTAACAAACGCACGCAATTCAGAGATCGGCTCGAAGAGGCCTACTATCAGTCGGCGCACATTCCGCTCAAGCGTATAGCCGCCTCGCAGATCGAGGAGCGCCTTGCTGCCAACCTGATATCGCTGGCCAAGTCGTCTGGGCAAGAGACAGTGCCGATAGATATGGAGGGCGAACTGCTCAGGCGGCTCGTCGATGTGCTTGACAGCCAGATCACTCCGCTCCAGGTCTGCGAGCAATTTGCCAAGGAAAAAGGTATAGACGCTTCGCTCTGTCACTCCACCTATCGAAGGATGATTTGGCAGCGGCAACTCAGCGTAGACCTGTTCGACTCTGTCACGATCGACGAGCCGAAAAGGTCGCAGACCGTCGATCCTCTGCAAGCCTATGCCGAATTCTTCAGGAGAGGAGGATGCTGATCGGCACGCAGTTCATCGCTCCCCGTGGCTTCGGTGACCTGCCTCAAGGTGGCCGGTGCTATCTCCTGAAGAGCGACGGCGAGAACGGAAAAGTCCTTTTAATCCGATTCGACGACGGTCCTGTAAAGACCTCGCGATTACAGCAGATTGAGCGTACAGCTTTTGAAGCTGCTCTGGCAGACCAGCTTGTCGTCGACACGACGCAATCGAACCTGCCGCCATGGCTTGTGGCGCTCGAGGGGCACGACTTCCGACTCATCGACGAAGACCGCAGATCGAAGAAGATTCTCCACGCACAACGTGTGGAGGACCGCCTCGGCCACCTCCAGGCCGCCCTCTTCTTCGAGCGAGAGATCCTCGCAAGCAACGACCCAGAACGTGCGCTGGCCAAGTTCGCAAGAACATGCGAGCCGCCCCAGCATCCCGCGCGCTTCAGGACTTGGTTCTTCACATACTTGCTCTTCGGCCGAAACAAGTGGGCTCTGGCGCCGGCATACCATCAAGTGGGCCGGTGGTCACGGACAGAGGCACGCGCTCGGCGCAAACCGGGCCGCCGCGTGCTTGACGGCGGACAGCCAGGAAGTCCACGTTCTCCTGAGATGGACGATAAGATCGTCAAGGCTTATCAGCGTCTAGGCCGGACGGGCGTCCCGATGTCGGAGATCTACCGGAAGTCACTGCTGCGTGACTTCGGCTGTAAGGTGGGAACGGGCGCCGATGGTCGACGCTATCACTATCACCCAACCGGAGGTGCGTTTCCTAGCCTACGGCAGTTCCGATGGGTCTGCCAGAAAGTGTTCAAGCCGGAGACAATTCGCCAACGGCGCTTTGGTTCAGCCCGTATTCGGTTCAAAGAGGCCGCATCGAAAGGCCGGTTCTGCGCATCTTCCGCAGATCTATTCGAGAAGGTCGAATATGACGCACAACAGCTCAAGGCGCGCCCCAGAAGCGTAATCGACGGAAAGCCTGCAGCTCCGTTGTTCGTTGTTCGCGCCCTCGACAGCACCAGCGGCATGGTGACAGGCATCGGCTTCGGCATCGGGAACGAAGCCAACGATGCCTATCGAATGGCGGACTTCTGCTCAGCGATCCCGAAGGTAAGTTTTGCCCGCTTGTTTGGCGTTACGCTGAAAGATGACGAGTGGCCGTGTATCGGCCTGCCGTTGGAGCGGATCACGGACCGCGGACCAGGTCACCGTAGCGATCTGCTTACCCAGGCCGCATCGACGCTCGCGCCAGCGTACTCTGGACAGAGCAAAGCCACCGTAGAGACGCGACATGAGAAGCATGATCGACTGGAGGGTCGTCCCGATCACCTCGTCAGCGGGATGACCGCGGTGCAGATGATCCGATCTGAAATCAATCGGACAGTTGCGCAAAACAGGTCGACTGATGTTCATTCACGACTGACACCGAACATGGTGAGCGCGGGCGTCGGTGCTTCTCCAGTTGACATCTGGCGGTACTTGGACTCGCGCGGGCGCACCTGCGGTCAATCGATGTCATTTGCCGCCGCTGTACGTCTCTACTTGACGCCGATCGACTGGATTCTAAATGACGGACGACTGGTGTGGAATGGAACAGCATATTGGAGCAAGGAGTTGAACGAGCTCGGGGAGTTCACTATGCGCCAGCCGGTTCGAACATTTCCAGGGTACGCCATCTCGCTGTGCGTTCGGTATGCGTGGCTAGATCTCGGCGATCGATTGATCGAGGTCGAGGCTGAATTGTCGTTGCGCGAGTCGAAACAACAGCTGTATATGACGGCGGACGAAGCTGCTCGCATTGATTCCCTACGGCGGGAGAGAGGCAGGAAACTTCGCGCCTCGCGCGCCGCAGAGCTGAACGAGTTCGACCAGCGTACTCAAGCTGCAAACGGACGATCACCGGAAGAGCGGCGCGTAGCAGGACGCCCCCCCAAAAAGTCCGCGCTCCGAACTCTTGAGGCACGCGCCATGCTCCACAAGCCACCTACCAGCAAGTAGGCCGAGATGGACCGATGAGCAAGCCGAACGACTGGTGCCGACCGTTCCAGGTGGGGCTCCGGTCGCTCCATCTGATGTCGAGTAGTCCTGACACATCGGAGATCTTGGGCGATCCGAACTCTTGCTCGCCAAATGTGGTCGCCCAGAGGTTGGAAGACGCTGTTAGACGCATCTTTCTGCCAACGCCGACCGCTGTCGAATGGGCGCAAGAAATACTCACGTCTGGATTGAATCATGCGGTCCGGTCCTACCAAGATCCGAAAGCCGTGCTGTCGAACCTTTACAGCCCTCCGGAAGACGAGCATACACAGGCCGTTTACTGTCTCACGGGCCCGGCAGGGGTCGGAAAGACAAAGTGTTTGCGCGCACTATTGAACCTGATTTTGTCCATGGGGCCATGGACCGCGCAGGTGAGTGGGCATCAGCCCATCGATCTGAAGCCCCTCGTGATGGTTACCGTCCGTGCACGAAACACGGACCGGGAAATCCTTCGCGGTGTGCTTGAACAGATTCAACTGACGCCCGCTACGAGTAAGACCGTCTCGAATCTGCTCACCCAAGCCCGCGCGTGCTTGTACCGTTCTGGCACTTGTGCGATTGTGGTCGATGAAATGCAGTTCTTGGCGACCTCGGCGACAGCCAACGCGGCGATCACGAAGAGTCTGTTGCTACTGCAAATGCTGGGGCTGCCGCTATTTTTTGTCGCCAACTACAGTCTCTGCCACCGGCTTCTACGTCGAAATCAGGAAGACAAGCATCGCTTGCTCTCTCGCCCACGCGTCATGCTCACCGAGGACCGCGAGGGGCCTTGGTGGACGGAGTACCTCCGGGTGATTCGTGCTGTGGCTCCTCATATCTTTCAGTTCGATCCGGTGGCGGATGGTCCTGCCTTGCACAAGATGACGATGGGGCTGCCGAGGCTACTAATCCTGTTGATAGGAATTGCGATACGACTTCAGCGTGGCAAAAGTGAGGCGTGTAAAGTCGTTCGTCTGCAGGATTTCTGTAGCGCGTATATGTCTGTCGAGTTCTCGATGCATCGAAGAGAAGTTGAGCTGATGGATCGAACGGCCATTTCAGATCAACTGCCTGCGCATCTTTACTGTCCCTTTGAAGCTGTTCGTCCCAAAGGAACAGCTACGCAAAGAAGCGTTGCGAACGAACAAGTTTACGCGGCGGTTAGAGCAGCGGCCCTTGATCACAAGGCCGATCATCAAGCTGAGTGCGACAGGCAAGCGAAAAGTGCATCGTCGGAGAGTAGGCGCATGACACGAAGTAAGCCAGCGCGAACAACTGAGTCACTCGCATCTGGGTACCTGCAGGTGCTCGAGCGAGGAGTAAATCGTGGACGGACTCGCTAGATCGTTCCAGTCGAAGTGCGGCGGATGATCTCAGGAAAACCCGAGGAACTTCGCAGTATCTGGACTGACTTTCACGTAGGCCATGGATCTGTTCTGAGATCGGCGGAAGATTGACAGAACTTCAGTGGCATTGAAAATATTGAGTTGCCCTCTGGAGAGTGGGACGGACTTCGTTGTCACTAGTCACGTGCGTACTCGAACTGCCGTTCGCTGAGCGTGATGCCATGCGCCCGGACGCCGTGGCGGCGCGCCGCCCAGCACACGAGCGCGCCCCAGCCGCAGCCGATGTCGAGCAGGCGGTCACCGGGCTGCAGTCGCAGCTTGCGGCAGATGTGCTCCAGCTTGTTGTGCTGTGCCTGCTCGAGCGAGTCGTCGGCGGTCTCGAAGTAGGCGCAGGAATAGACGCGCTCGACGTCCAGCCACAGACCGTAGAACGCGTTGGACACGTCGTAGTGGAACGAGATCGCCGCCCGGTCGGTCCGGCGGGAATGGCGGTGCGCAAATCGCCGCGCCATGCGCGAGGCCAATCCGCCGGACGGCTTCAGGCCCTCCTGCTCGGACACCCGCAGCATCAACGCATCGCGCCACAGCGCCAGCTTGTCGCGCCAGGTCAGCGAGACCGCCTCGAAGTGGTCCTTCAATGCCAGTGCGCTGTACAGATCGCCTTCGACATCGATCACACCGCGGAAGTAGGCGTCGGCCAGCAACAGCGGATCGGGCCGCAGCACGAGGCGACGCAGCAGCCCGGGGTCGCGGATCACGAGCGTGTACTCGGGGTGGGTCTCGAGCTCGTGCAGGATCGCATCGCCCAGCCTCAGCGCCGGTGGCCGTTCGATGCCTGCCAGCAAGCGGCGCAGGATGCGCAGCGCCGGAGCGTGCAGGTCCGGCGGCAGGGGTCGAGCGAGCGTGGTCGAGTGGTCCATCGGTTGGTCCCTTCAGTGCATGTCTTGTGGTTCGGCCAGGGCCGCGGTAGACACGTCGTCGACGGAAATCAGCGGTGCGCGCCGCAGATCGTCCGTCACGGCCGTGAGGCACTGCCGGCTCGCTGCGTGAACGGTGAACAGCGGCTGGCCCCGGTGCACCCGCTCGCCGATACGAGCTTGCAGCACGACGCCGGCGCCGGCTCCTTGCGCTGCGCCAGCCAGCACCGCGACGCGCTGCACATGCGCGCCGTCCAGCGACCTCACGTGGCCAGCGTGTTCGGCCGTGATGGTTTCGGCGATCGGCGCCAGCGTCGGCTCACGCATCCCACCCTGGGCCTCGCACAGGGCCTGGAAGCGCCCCCATGCGGCGCCGCTGTCGAGCAGTCGCCAGGCGTCGAGCTCGCCATGTCCGGTTCGGCTCGCGCCGCACATCTCGAGCAGCAGGCCGGCTTCGGCCAGCGCGTGCATGCGCAGGTCGACCGGCGCCGCCGCGGCGCCGCGCAGCACGGCCAACACGTCCATCGCCTCGGGTGCCGGACCGATGCCCAGACCCACCGGCTGAGTACCGGCCGAACGAGCGACGCGAACCTGCACGCCGACCGCTGCGCCCACGGCCCTTAGCAGCGCTTGCAGGCGATGGAAGCGTTCGTCGTCGGGCACGCCGGTACCCCGTCCGACCGTCACGTTGACGAGCAGGCTCCCCACGCCGGCACCCACCCGACGCGACAGTGCCGACGCCACGAGGCTCGCGTCATCCGCCGTGGGACTCCACGGCACGTCAGTTGCCACTCCCGCGGCGTCCGCGCGGGCGACGCACATGCCCTCGCGCGAGGTGATGATGGCTGCAGTCGCACGATCGAGTTCCACCCCGGTCAGCGTCGCCATCGAGTCGGCGCTGCTCCAAGTCCCCGCGCCGGACCGCAGCGAGAAGTGCGGCATCGTCGCGCCCGCTGCAGCCACGATCGCCGCAACGATCGGCGTCGTCCGGTGCCCGGGGAACCGGTCCAGTCCGTGCCGGTCGACGACGCGGTTCGTCTCCCAGGCGAGTGCCGGACTCGCTTCGGCCGTCCAGGCGCGCGCGAGGGCGATGGCCCGCCGGGCCGCCGGGTCACTGGACGGCTCCGAATTCCAGAGCTCGTGGGTCTGGCCGGCGGCTTGGCTCATCCCTCGCTCCTTCGCCGAGCGGAGGCTCCGCGGTCGCATCGCGCGGCCGAAGCCGGCTCCTGCGCGAACCCCTCGATGAGGCCACACACGGAGTGGCCGTCGGGCACGCCATCGGGACGCCGCTTCCAGTCGGCCACCGCCCGCTGCATGCGCCGATGCAGCCGCAGGGCGGCGTCCAATTGACGACCCTGCTCCGCGAGTCGCTGGTCGAGCAAGGTGCGCGCACGCGGACACGGCAGTTCGCCACGCTGCCCCATCTCGACGAGTTCGCCAGCGTCCCTGAGCGTAAAACCCAGCGCCAGCGCGCCGCGGATGAAGCGCACGCGCGCGACACTGCGCTCCGAGAACGTGCGGTAGCCGTTCTCGGTCCGGCCATCAGCCTCCACCAGGCCGACCCGCAGATAGTGGCGCAGCGTGTCGGCGGACACGCCGGCCTGCCGCGCGCACTCGATCAATCGCATCGAATTTCTCCGTCGCCGCAGGGCCGCGTCGACTCCCGGGCAGCGAGTCTCGACCCGGGTGCTGCACATGGGTCAAGTCCCTGCGTGACCGGGCCGGCTTGCATTGCTCAGATCCGCTCGAGCGCCAGCGCAACGGCCTGGCCGCCGCCAATACACAGCGTCACGATGCCGCGGCGCAGGCCGTCGCGCTGCATCGCGTGCAGCAGCCGGGTGGTGAGGATCGCTCCGGTCGCTCCGATCGGGTGCCCGTGCGCGATGGCGCCGCCCTCGACGTTGACCACGTCCTCGGCGAAACCGAGTTCGCGCTGGCAGGCCAGCGCGATGGCCGCGAAAGCCTCGTTGATCTCGACCCGGTCGACGTCCCCGATCGTCCAGCCGGCACGCTCGAGCGCCTGGCGCACGGCCGGCAGCGGCCCGAGCCCGAAGAAGTTCGGGTCCACGGCGCCGATGCCGAAAGCCGCCAGGCGCGCCTGCGGCTGCAGCCCCTGGCGCTCGGCCCAGCCGCGCTCGGCCACCACCATCGCGGCCGCGCCGCTGTTGAGGCCTGGCGCATTGCCCGCGGTGATGGTGCCCTCCTTGCGGAAGGCGGGCTTGAGCCGCGCCAGCGACTCCATTGTCGTCTCGGGCCGGTTGTGCTCGTCGCGCGCGAACGGCACCGGCCCCTTCCGACCAGGCACCTGCAGGGTGACGATCTCGCCGTCGAAGCGGCCGGCGGCCTGCGCGGCCGAGAACGCCAGCTGCGATCGCAGCGCCCAGCGGTCCTGGTCTTCCCGCGAAATGCCGCAACGGATCACCAGGTCCTCGGTGTGCCAGCCGGCATGCTGCCCACTGGTGGCGTCGTGCAATCCGTCCAACAGCATGCTGTCGAACAGCGTCACGTCGCCCATGCGCGCGCCCCAGCGCCCCTGCGGCAGCAGGTAGGGCGCGCGGTCCATGTTCTCCATGCCACCGGCCACGACGCAATCGACCATGCCGGCGGCCACCTCGAGCGCTGCGCTGACAACGGCTTGCGCCCCGGATCCGCAGACGCGGTTGACCGTCAGCGCGGGCACTTCGACGGGCAGCCCCGCGGCGAGGCCTGCCTGGCGGGCCGGGTTCATCCGGTTGCCGGCCTGGATGACGTTGCCCATCACGAGCGACTGCACCTGGGACCCGGCAAGGCCGTTGCGCAGCAGCGTCTCGCGGATCACCGCCGCCCCGAGTTCGCTGGCGGGTACCTCCTTGAGCGCACCGCCGTAGGTGCCGATGGAGGTGCGGACGGCGCCGCAGAGGACGACTTCGTTGAGTGCCATGACTTTGCTCCTTGTCGATCAATGCGCCTCGCAAGACGCGTGGTTCTCGTGGTCGGCCCCGCCGCACACGCGCGCCTTGCAGCCGCTTCGCTGCAGCACGCCCTCGCCGGCACCGCGCAATCCAGCGGCGTTGGCCTCGTCGGTGTCCAGATGCAGTTCGAGCACCGCGCCGTCGTCGACACGCAGGGCGACATGGCGCAACACCGTGCCGCGCGGCGTGTCGAGCGCGACCTCGATCTCCCCGCGGTCCTGGACACCGAGCCGCCGCGCATCGGCGCTCGTCAGGTGCAGGTGGCGGCGCGCAACGATCAAACCCGTGGTGCGCAAGGTCCCGGCCGGCCCGGTCAACGTGACCTCGGCGCTGCCCGCGAGATCGCCGGACAGGCGCAGCGGCGCCTCGATGCCGAGCCGGATGGCCTCGGTGCGGCTGACCTCGATCTGGTTGGCCGCACGGCAGGGCCCGACGACGCGCACGCGTTCGAGCCGGCCGCGCTCGCCGATCACGGAAACCGTTTCCTCGGCGGCGAAGAAGCCGGGCTGGCTGAGCGGCTGCAACACGCGCAGCGCGTGGCCGGTGCCGAACAAGGCCTCGACGGCGGCCTGCGTGAGATGCACGTGGTGGGCCGAGATCGCCACCGGCATCGAGAAGTCCTGCCGCGCCGCGGCGCGCTCGGCTCGGCGCAGCACCGCCGCGGTCTCGCGGGCGATGACCCACTGCTCGCGCGAGCGCACCGCCAGCACCGCCACCTGCGAGCGCGGTGCCTGCAGTTCGGCGACCGCGGCACCGGACGCGCCGAAGGACTCGTTGCGGTCTTCGTCGAGACGCACGCCGAGGAACTGCAGGCCCTCCAGGATGCGCCGGCGCAGCGCGGCAGAGTTCTCCCCTGCCCCGCCGGTGAAGGCGACGGCGTCGCAGCCGCCCATTGCCGCGGCGTAGGCCCCGATGTACTTGCGCACCCGGTAGGCGTGAACCTGCAGCGCCGTGCGGGCGCCGGCATGCCCCTGGCGCGCCCGGGCCTCGATCTCGCGCAGGTCCGCCCCGATGCCGGACAGCGCCTTCAATCCACTGTCGTGGTACAGAGCCGCTTCGATCTGCGCCGGGTCGAGTCCGAGCGTCCGCGCGACGAACGCCTGCACGCCAGGGTCCAGATCGCCGCTGCGCGTGCCCATCACCAGCCCCTCCAGCGCCGTCATCCCCATCGAAGTGTCGATGGACCGGCCGCGGTCGATCGCGCAGACGCTGGCACCGTTGCCGAGGTGGCAGCTGATGATGCGCAGGTCCTCAGGAGCCCGGTCCAGCGCACCGCTCACCGCTTCGAGCACGTGCCGATGCGACAGGCCATGAAAGCCGTAGCGGCGCACGCCGACGTCGCGCCATGCCTGCGGCACCGCATAGAGCGACGCCTCTTCGGGCATGCCGGCATGGAACGCGGTGTCGAACACGGCCACCTGCGGGAGGCCCGGCCAGCGCTCGCGCGCCAGGCGGATGCCGGCCAGCGCGACCGGGTTGTGCTGGCGCGCCAGCGGGGCGGCCTGGTCGATCTCGCGCTCGGTGTCCGCGTCGACAAGCGCGGCCTCACTCAGGCGGGGTCCGCCGTGCGCGACACGATGGCCGACGGCGTCGATCGCCGGCATGCCGGCATCGCGCAGCCGGCGCTCGATCTCGTCGAACGCCGCGGCATCGACCGCGGGATGCTCGATCGTCGCCTCCATCAGCGGCGTGGCCGAGGCCGGATCGAACACGCCGAACTTGAGCGTCGCGCTGCCGGCGTTGAGCGAGAGGATGTGCATGGCCCGGTCCGCCGCCCTCAATGGAACACCATGCCTTCGACATGGAATCCGGCGTCGACGTGCACCACTTCGCCGGTGATCGCCGACGCGTAGGGACTGGCCAGAAGCAGCGCCACACGGCCGACCTCGCAGCCGTCCACGGTACGCCGCTGCGGCGACCGGCGCGCGGCCTCGTCAAGCAGCTCGTCGAAGTGGGTGATGCCAGAGGCCGCGCGCGTTCGCACCGGGCCCGCGGAGATGGCGTTGACGCGGATGCCGGCGGGCCCGAGTTCGTGCGCGAGATAGCGCACCGAGGCCTCGAGCGCCGCCTTCACCGGCCCCATCACGTTGTAGTGCTCAACGACCTTCTCGGCGCCGTAGTAGCTGACCGTCGTCAGGCTGCCGCCCTCCCGCATCAGCGGCTCTGCGAGCTTGGCCATGCGGATAAAGGAGTGGCAGGACACCAGCATCGCCTCGGCGAACCCGACGCCCGAGCAGTCGGCCAGGCGGCCCTGCAGGTCTTCCTTGCGCGCCGACGCGATCGAGTGGAAGACGAAGTCGAGCCTGCCCCAGCGGTCGCGTAGGGCGTCGAAGACCGCCTCCAATTGCCCCTCCTCCAGCACGTTGCACGGCAGCAGCTGCGCCTGCACCTCCTCCGCGAGCGGCGCGACGAAGGACCGAGCCTTCTCGTTGTAGTAGGTCATGGCCAGCTCCGCACCGGCATTGCGGAAGTGCCGCGTGGCAGACCAGGCCAGGCTGTCGGCATTCGCGACGCCGACCACGAGGCCCCGGCGGCCGGAAAGATCGATGGTTTCCATTGAATCGCCTTGCTGTGTTACTTCGAGGGTCGACCGGCGCTCAGCGCGGACCGCTCTTTCGTACGCCGTCACCCTGGAAGCGCACGAGGAGGTACAGCAGCACAATGCACAGTCCGAGCAGCGCGTGCAGCCACCAGCCGAGCACATGCGCCCGGTGTTCCAGTACCAGCAGCAGCAGCGCCACCGCCGCGAACGCCCAGAAGATCCACCGGGCCCAGGCGCGACCCTGGTCGGTCTCGGGAGGCTTCGTCGGTGTGGTCATTGCCGTTCTCCTTCAGCGCTCGGCGCGGTGCGGCGACCAGGCGTCGAACCTGAACTCGATCTCGTCGGTCCGCGACGGCAGCCGCACCCAGAGCCGGAACCGGTACGGCCCGTCCTTGGCAACGCCGAAGACCTGCCCGTAGCTGGCCTGGTCGTTGACCTTCATCGGCAGCAGGTACTTCGCGGGCTCGTCGACGATGCCGGCTTCGCTGAGCTGCGCGCGCACCACCGCGTCCTCGATGCGACGGCCGCTCGCGCTGTCGTAGAGTGCGACGACGAGGTGGTGCACCTGACCACCGCCCTTGGGCGGACCGCCGTGCAGTTCGGCCAGCGCATGCTTGTCGGCCACGACCGCGGCCGGCACGAGCCCCCAGTAGAGGGTGACGCCGGACCGCTCCATCCGGCTCTGGGCCAGCGCCGGGCTCAGCATCGTGGCCAGCAATAGCAACAGCCACGTCGCGGTGAGGAATCGCCAGCCTTGTGCCGGCAGCGGGATGGTTCTCATGGCGTGACTCCTCTCGGCGATCGGCCTGCTGGTCATCGGGCATAGATCTGCTGGAACACCAGCTCGGCCCAGAGGTCGCGGCTCGTGCGCCACGACTCCCAGGCCTGCGCGTAGGCGTCCGCGCCGACGCGCTCCAGCTGGTACCAGGGGTTGGCCTTGCGGTCCGAGTCGTGCGCGCCCCACTGGTCGAGCCACTGCTGCATCCACGGCAACCACGCCAGCGCCGGCGTCGCCCTTTCGGACCAGACCTGCCGGCTGACGCGCATCGGATGCAGTTCGCGCAGCAGGCGTGCGGATGCGGGCGTGACCGCCATGCGCACCCACGGCGAGACCCATTGCGCATAGGCACGCTCGGCGGCCTCGGACAGCGCCTGCACCTTGTCGAATCCAGCCGGGTTGGCGTCGAACGGCAGGTCCTCCAGGCGACGTGGTTCGAAGCGGGCCGCGGTGGCGCCGTCGCCCGTGGCGGCGTCGTCGAGAACCATCTCGTAGAGGCCGGGCGCAAGGTCCTGGATCGTTCCGGCGTGATGCAGGATGGCGCGATGCTCGCGCCGCGCCACGCCCGCCGACACGAAGATGCCGAGGTGGCCCACCTGCTTGTGCAGCAGGTAGACGACACGCTGGCCGGCAGCCACCAGGTCCTCGGTCGCGGCAAACACTTCCTTCAGCCAGCCCAGCGCCTGGTGCGGCGGCGTGATGTTGTCGCCGTAGGAGCTGAAGATCACCAGCGGCGCCCCGATGCGCTTGAGATCCGCACGGCAATGGCCGTCGACCACGACCTCCCCGTTCTCGAGGCGGTTGCCGACGAACAGCTCCCCGGCGATGGCCAGCATCTCCTCTCGTGCGAGTTGGTAGAAGCCGTTCCACCAGCGCTCGAACTCCAGGAAGCGATCGCGCTCGGCCTCCGGTTGCGCAAAGAGCGTGTCGTACTTCCTGAACACGCCCTCGGGCCGCAACGCCTCGAAGTTCTGCACCAGCCACGCGCCATCGAAGCGGCCGTTGCCCAAGTCCGACATCCAGTGCGCCGGCCAGACGCCACCGGTGAAGCCGCCCAGCAGCCGCATCGGGTTGACGCCGCGCTCACCGGCCCAGTACGACAGCGGCGAGCCGTTCAGCACCGCCAGCGCCGCGCGATGCTGGCAATGCGATAGCGCCAGCGTGATCGCCCAGCCGCCCTGGCAGTTGCCGTAGACGATCGGTGCCTTGCCGCGATGGCGCCCGGCAACGATGTCGATGAAGGCCGCCAGCGTCTGCACGACGGCCCCCATCGTCTGGCCCTCGACCGGCTCCGGGTCGAAGACGACGAAGTAGACCGGGTGGCCTTCGAGCAGCGCCATGCCAACTTCCGAATCGCGCTTGAAGCCGCCGATGCCGGGACCATGCCCGGCGCGCGGGTCGACCACGATCACCGGTGCGGCGCCCTTGCGCACGTGCTTCTCGAGCGCGTCAGTGCCGCAGCGCGTGACGCGCAGCAGCCGGTAGTTCGACGGCGGATCGAGGTCCCGCCCGTCTGCCACCGGCTCGGACTCAAAGTGCAGCAGCGGCGGCATACCTGCGGCCTCGTGCGCGCTCATGTTGGCCGCACGCTCGCGCAGCGTGTCGGCCGCCGCTGTGGCGCGCCACAGCGCGTCCAGCCAATAGCGGACGACCAGGCGACCAGGCGTGAGGCCCGCGGAATCGGTCGCAACGGCGGTGTTCGATGTCGACATGAGTCTCAACCGCAGCAGCAACCGCCGCGACCCTTGGTGGCCGCACCGGCACCACTGCCACAGCCACCGGTCGGATGCTGATGCGCGGTTTGGGCGCCAGCCGCAGCGTCCGCTTGATAGCCAGCCTCGCCCAGCGCAGCGACGAGTTCCGGCACCTGATGCGCGGCGTGCTCGCCGCGGACACGCGCGATGCCGCTGCCGAGATCGACCTCGACGTCCTGCACGCCGGGGACGCGCTTGAGCGCCTTGGTGACCGACGCGACGCAGGACCCGCAGGTCATGCCGTTGACTTTGAGTTCAGTGGTTTGCATGTTGGGACTCCTTGGGTTTCAGTGCTGGTGGCCACCCTGGCCACCGGGGGGAAGCTGGCGCGCGTCGTCCTTGGGCTTCGTCTCCGACCCGCCGCCATGTCCACCGTGGCCACCATGCCCGCCGTGCCCGAACAGGTGCATCAGCGGGCAGGCCAGCAGGATCAGGAATGGCAGCAGTTGCCCGAGGTGCGCGTTGTGGCGGAAGAACATCCAGGCGACTGCGGCAGCCAGACCGATCCACAGCACCCATTGATTGATGCGGGACCAGTTCGGGCCGGACGGGCCGCCGTTGCCGTGTTCATGGGAGTGGTTCATGGAAGATCTCCTGGCTGCGTTGATGCGTCGGTCACTGGTTCTTGTGGAACTTCGCGTGGTCGTGCACGGGCTTGGTCCTGGCCTTGGACTTGGCGCCCGATGCCGCTTCGGCTGGCGCACAGGGCATGGACCTGGCCGAAGGCGCATTGCGCTCGGCGCCGTGGTCATGGCGCTTCATCGCGCCGGCATTGCAGTCCATGGGCATCGGCACAGAAGCCGCGGCAGCGGCAGCCGGGTCGGCCGCGGGACGTTCCTGTGCCACCGCGGCAGAAGCGCCGACCGCGAGGGCGACAAGGGACGTCAGAAGGAAGGGGGTACGCATGACAAGACTCCTGATGTAAGGAACGACACGGAACGCAAACACGAACGGGGAATGCCGCTGCCTCACAGCGCCGCTGCGGGCGCGATGGCGAACGGAAGGCAGGGCGCGACGCGGATCAGATCCGCGTGGCGTCCGGGGGTGTCAAAGCGCGAGGCGCTGGAACGCGATGCGCGGCGGGGGCCCGCCGGGCATGGTCGGCGAGTCGACCATCAGGCGACCCACTGCGGGATCGGCCTGGCCGGCTACCGAAAGCGTGTGGGAGACCGGCAGCGCGAAACCCAGCGCAGCCAAGCCATCACCGACCACCTTCAACTGCGGAGCACCGAGAGAGGGCTTCTCGCAGAAGTCCAGGCAGTTGACCTTGGCGAGGTCACCTTGCTCGTCGCCGTGTTGGTGTTTCTGAACCGCGTCGGCGCCAAAAGGCGTCGCCGCGTCGGAGCGGTGATGTGCCTGCTCGCCCAGAGCGCAAGCGTTGGCCACACCCATCGCGAGGCCGAACAGCCACACGAGCAGCACCTGGGCTGCCCATCGGCGGAGACGTCGGCGATCGCTGAACATGATGACTGGCGGGCTGGAAGAGGCAGACTCCTCAATTCAAGAATAGGCGTGCGTTCGCCAGCGTCGTTTGATCGCCATCAACAGTTGCCTCCGTAGTCGACTACGGAGTCCGGCCCCGTTCGATGACCCTGAGCGCGAGACCCAATGCCGCCGTTTGGGCGCGTCGCGAACTGTGGCGCCGTATGCACTGACGGAAGCTTGCCGTTTCGTCATGCTGCTGACGGCTTTGTGTAATCCGCGGATGAGCAGACTCGGTTTCGATGCGCGGAAAGCACTTCGCGCTTCACTCTGCTAAACCACTCAACCCGGAGAACTCAATGCTCAAGAAGTTTGCAATCATGGCCTCGATGCTCACCGTCGCAGGCGCCGCTTTCGCGGTGGACATGGGCAATGTCGCCCAGAAGTTCGAACTCAAAGACGGTTCGACCGTGTACGTGTTCAAGGACGGCAAGATGGCCATGGAAGATCGGCTCGGCCGGACCGTGGGCATGAAGGCCGGACACGTCATGGAAACCAAGGACGGCCAGAAGATCATCATGGTCGGCAACGAACTCGCCCGCCTCGAGATGATCAAGGCGGAAAAGCGCGGCAACTGACATCGGCAGTTTCGTCGGAGGGCAATTGCCCTCCCCGTCGAGCCGTCGCGCGAACGTCGCCGCAGCTCAGCGCAGTGCCAGCGCCACTCCGACGCCGACGAGCGCCATCAGCGCATAAGCCGGAAGCACCTTCAGCGCCAGCGATCGACTGTCGAGCGCCCACAACAGCCCGAGTTTGGTGACCTGGTTGACAGCGGCCGCGAGAAAGACCGCCAAGCCTGCGACCGACGTGCCGGCGACCCCATCGCCGACCATGCGTCCCACCGACAGCGTGATGGCGTCGACATCGACCAAGCCCGAGATCGCCGCCGTGACCAGCAGCCCGGCGTCGCCGAACCGGTCCGCGAGGAACCGGCCTGCGAGCAGCACCGCTGCAAGGAACAGCGCGAACTGAACGGCTGCCGTCAGCTTCAGCGGATTCTGGGTCGACAGATCCGGAAGATCTCGCGCATGCTCGCGCGTGGTCAGGTACGCACCGAACGCGGCTCCGGTGACGGCCATGGCGCCCAGGGTCCCGACTGTCGCCGTGCCGAGCGCTGGCGCGGCGACGGCGACGAGCACCGCCATGCGGCCGAACATGGCCGCGCACGCGAGCGTGGCTCCGCCGGCCGCCAGGGGCCGCCACTGCGGGGCTTCCTTGGCCCAGCGTGCCAGCGTCGCCGTGGTGGCGGTGCTGGACACCAGTCCGCCGAGCAGTGCGGTGAGGGTGAGTCCGCGCCGGGCCCCGAACCAGCGCATCAGGACGAACCCGAGGAACGAGAGCAACGCAAGCAGCACGACCGCCCACCAGAGCTTGTAGGGATTCAATGCCTCGAATGGGCCGAACCCGCGATCGGGTAGGACCGGAAGGATGACGACGCTGATCAGCAGCAACTGGATGCCGCTGGTCAACTCGCTTTCGGTGAGCTTGCCGATGCCGCTGTGCATCGGCCGTTTGAGTTGCAGCAGTGCCACCGTCACCACGGCGACGGCGGAGGCGAGCAGTGTGCTGCCACCTGCCGCTAACGCGCCGACAAGGAACGTTGTGATGGCTGCCATCGCCGTGGTCAGGCCCATGACGCTGTGCATGCGGGCCGTCACGATGTAGCCGGCCAGGATCAGCAGCGCCACCACGGCCAGCACGACGACCAGGACGATCGCTCCCCAACGTTGCGCGAGCAGACCGCTCAAGCCGCCGAGCAAGCCGATCAGCGCAAACGTGCGCAAGCCGGCCACGCGGTGTCCGTCGGGCAGATCGCGCTGATGCCAGCCGCGTTCCAATCCGATGAGCAGGCCCGCCGCCAGCGCGATCCCGACACCCCACAGATCCGACAGGGACACGCCACTCATGGTTGCACCCTCACGCCAAGCCCCGCGGCGCGGTCACGGGGCCCGCCGGGGCTCGCTGGCGCCTGCACGCTGAGTCGCGACAGCCACTGCTCGATGTGCTGCAGGCATTCCTGCGGCGCCCGCAACCAGGGATGGTGGTCCACGCCGTCGAGGACACGCATCTCCCACGTCGAACGCGCCGCCGCGAGCTCCTGCGCGCCGGCCAAAGGCGCAGTCAGATCCGCACTGCCGTGCAACATCAGCACCGGCAGGATCTGCGCCGTCGCCTCCGCCTCGGCGCGCAGGTCATGTCGGTACAGCGCTTCCCACAACGACGAAGTCGACGACACCATGGTGTGCGCCACGAGGTCCTCGGCGACTTCGCGCGGGATGTCGCGAAGAAGACGCGGCAACAGGCGTCCGACGACGCGCCGCGTCAGGATGCACGCGATTGCGGTCGCCCACATGTTCGTGTAGATCCAGCCGCCGCGTTGACGGGCGAACCAGGCGGTGGCCCCTTCGGCGCCGCCGAAGTTGGGAAGGCTGATCAGCACGAGTCGCCTGACGACCGACGGATAGCGCGCCGCATAGGCGAGCGCCAGCGCTGCCCCGAGCGAGTGCCCGACCAGCGTCACAGAGCGCTCGCCGGCGAGGCTCGCATGCAGCGCCGCCACGTGCCGCTCGACGCTGTAGCGAATCCAGGGCTTCGGGGATTCTCCGAATCCGAGCAGGTCGATCAGTACAGTGCGATGCTCGAGCAGCACAAAGGGCTCCGGTCCGCAAGTCCAGTAGCGATGGGTTCCGCCGAGTCCATGCAGCAGGACAGCGCAATGCCGCCCGTCACCCGCGTCGAAGCGCTTGAGCCGCAGGGTTTCAGTCCCGACACGCATTGGCTGCGACGACTTCAGTTCTGGCGCTGCAGTTGAACGTCGATCCGCGCCCGGCCCGACGACTTGTTGCTCCACATCCAGCAGTAGTCCTCGCGCACGGCGACCCGCAAAATGTCCTGGCCCGACCTCGCCTGCGCCTGCTTCGCTGGAAACTCGGCCTCCTTGCCCACGTGGTAGTGAATGTTGAAGTCGACGGGGGCGGACGCGGCGAACTGCCATCGAATGGCGTCCCCCGGCGCAAGCTTGCCGCACAACTCGACGAACTTCCCTGGTTCGACACTCGTGCCGTGCGTGAACGTCCCGTCGCGACTCCACGCGATCTCGACGATGTGGCTGTCTGCCAAGGCCTGCTGGGCCGCTGCCAGCAGTACGCCGCTCAGGATGATCTGGACTCTTCGCATGACTCGCGATCCGTTCCGGTTCAATTTCATCCTCGACGAGCGGAATAGGCGTGACTCTGGTCAGGCCTCGGGACCCTCGACGCTGGCGACCTCGACTGTCTTGAAGACTCCTGGCATGACGACCTCGAGCATCTCGACGTCGTCACTGTGCCCGACCTCTCGGTGACGAATGCCCGGTGGTTGGTGAACGCAGGAGCCTTCCTCGAGACGGACAACGCCGTGGCCTTCGTACTCGAACTCGATCCAGCCCCTGAGCACATAGACCAGTTGAAAGGCGGTCTCATGAAGGTGCGGCTGGCTGGAGAACCCGGTGCCGGCAGCGGCACGGATGACATGCGCATCAACGCGACCCTCGGTTGCGGTCTTGATCCCGAGATCCCGGTACTCGAAGAAGGAGCGAAGTCCCCGTTCGTAGCGGGCATCCTTGGCGTGCGTGGCGACGAAGCCGCGAGTAGTCATCGAGGGCCTCCTGATGTGATGTCACTAATTGCGCGTTGGCGGCGAGTGGTAGTGTTCTTTGCGGCAGCAACATCCTCATCGTCGCTTGCGGCGTTTGACCTTGCGTGGCTTGGGCCGCTGCTCCTGGCTTCCCTCGGCACTTCTGCGACGGTTCTTCCAAGCGAGGAAGAGTGCCAATCCGATAATGACTGCGGCACTCGCCAGGCCGCTGATCAGCATGAGCCCCAGTTCGGCGTGCGACAGACTCGAGAGGTTCCTGAACTCGTGCGGCATCGGCTCAGCGCTGCTGCGACGAACTGCGGTTCATCTCGTCATGCTTGACCCGGATGCTGGCGGGCCACTGCGACTTGATCCAGGAGAGCGCGGCCACGATTTCAGCATCGCTCAGGACACCCTCGTACGCAGGCATCGAAGACTCGTAAGACGCCAGATTGGCCGCCTTGGCAACGCCGAACTTCGTGATGCGCACGAGCGTCTCGTCGGGATGGTGCCACGTGTGCCCGGACGCATCGTGCGGCGGTGCCGGCAGGCGGCCTTGCGCGTCTCTCTGGCGCCAATCGGGCTGGCCCTCGAGCTTCGCCCCATGACAGGCTGCACAGTGCGTCGCGTAGACCTGCCGGCCCAACGCCGTCACCTGCACATCGTCAGGTTTGAGCAGCCCGGTGTCCGCCGGCTTAGGCGCCAGGCTCGAGATGGCAACGACCAGGACCACCGCGCCGATCGCCGCAGCAGCCAGCAGCAACTGGCTTCGTCTCATGGGCTCTTCCTGACCTGATTCACATCCGCGCATCCGAATGCAAGAGATCGCCGGCCTGCGTTCGGACCATCCGCCAGCTTGCCAAGGCCAGCCACATCCCGATGCCTGCGGATGCCAGGCACGGGAGCCATTCGAGGTCGGGCCGCCATGTCTCGAACGTCAGCGCGAGGCCTCCGGCGACGAAGGCCCAGAAGCGCGTTTCGGCCCAACGGGCCTGCCAGTCCACCTGGACAAGCACCAGTAGGGCGGCAGCGGCGGCCACCAACGCGAGCGTGGCGCGCGCGTGCTGATGCCCCATCTCCCAGTAGCCCGCCAAGCCGGCCGCGATGACGGCAAACAGCGCCACAGCAGCCAGCAGCCCGAGCAAACCCGCGAAGAGACATCGCACGCCGGCACGCCATGCATCCCATGGCGCGCCGTCGTCCATGCGCCACAGGAAGAGCCGATGCCCCACGGCCGCGGCGGCCGCGAGCAACACGCACTCATGCCACGCCATACCCGCGGCGCTCAGCGTGGCAACGACTCCGACGCTGAGTGCCTTGGCCGCCGAAGAGCGCATCGCGCCGCCTCGCAGTCTCAGCGAACCACCTTGAGGTCCGTGACAGTGAACTTGCCCGCCTCGTTGACGGCCTTGAACTTCACCTTGTCGCCGGCCTTGACCTGGCCGAGCATGGCCTTGTCCCGCACGTTGAACACCATGGTCATGGCCGGCATTTCAAGGCTCTTGATGTCGCCATGCTTCAACGTGATCTTGGCCGTGTCGAGGTCGACCTTGCGGACTTCCGCGTCGGTCATCTCGTCGGCCGTGGCCGTCGGGCTGCTCGCGGCATGGTGACCCGCGTGCTCGTCGGCCTTCTGCTGGGCCCAGACGGGTGTACTCAGAGCGATGGAAGCCATCAGGGCGGGGAGTGCAAACTTCATGACGATCCTTTCATGGGTCAACGATAAGAACTGAAGACGCGCGTGCTGCCGTCCTTGGCGACAAGCAGCACGTCGAAGGGATCCCGCTGGTCGCCGTAGTCCGGGCCGTCCATGCCGGGAGAGCCGACGGGCATGCCAGGGACCGCTAGGCCCACGGCGTCGGGCGCCTCCTTGATCAGGCGCAGCACATCGGCCGCGGGCACATGACCTTCGACGGCGTAGCGGCCGACCACCGCGGTATGGCAGGAGCCGAGATTCGTCGGCAGCTTCATGCGGGCGCGAATCGCCGTGTTGCCGACGTCGTGCACCGTCACGCGGAAGCCGTGCGACTCGACGTGCGCTATCCACTCCTTGCAGCAGCCGCAGGACGGGCTCTTCCACACCTCCATGTGGAGCGGCTGCGTCTGCGCACGCAGCAGGCTCGGCCCCAGCAATGCGACGGCTCCAGAAGCCGCCAGCAGTGCCCGCCGAGTCTGTCCTCTCCGCGTCACATCAATGCTTGTGGGCATGCCCGTCACCCTTGGCGCTCGACGCGGCGACCTTGATCTTGCCGACCATGCCGGCCTGGTAGTGACCGGCGATCAAGCATGCGAAATCGAAGTCACCCGGCCGGTTGAAGGTCCAGACGATCTCCCCGGACTTGCCCGGTGCGACGTGGGCCATGTACGGCTCGTCGTGTTCCATGTTCGGGAACTTCACCATCAGTTCGGCATGCTTGTCGTTCTCGGCCTTCGTGCCGATCACGAACTCGTGCATGGTCTTGCCGCTGTTGCGTACGACGAACTTCACCGTTTCTCCCTGCCGCACCTCGATGCTGTCCGGAGTGAAACGCATGTTGTCAGCCATGCCGATCTCGATGGTCCGCTTGGCAGACTTGGCATCGCCGGCGATGCCCCAGTCCTTCTGTTCCTTCTTGACCGGACCGGCCTTCTTGGCATGGTCCTCGTCGCCGTGCGCCATGGCAGTGGCGGAAATGGCCACGAGCGCGGCCGCGACAAATGACTTGAACTGCTTCATCAGGATTCCTTCTTGTTGCCGATGGGACAGATGGATGTCGGCTCGTGGCCGCTCAGTTGTGGCCGCCGTGCCCGCCACCGGGTTTGCGTACCTTGACCTCGACTTCTTGGGCCGGCTTCGCGACCGGGGACATCGAGCCTGTCCCTTCCGCCTTGAAGCGTGCCGGATCCGGCAGTTCGCCGGTGAACTCGTAGGCCACCGTGCCGGGTGGGTGCTTGAACCAACCCGGGTCGCCGTAGTCGCCGCGCTTCTGGCCTTTGCGAACCTTCACAACGCTGAACATGCCGCCCATGCCGACCGACCCGAAGGGACCCTGCCCGGTCATCATGGCCGCGGTGTTGTCGGGCAGAGGCATCTCCATCTCGGTCATGTCCTTCATGCCGCGCTCGCCCATGACCATGTAGTCGGGCACGAGCTTGGTGATCTGCTTGGCGACGCCGCGATGGTCCACGCCGATCATGGTCGGCACGTCGTGGCCCATGGCGTTCATCGTGTGGTGGCTCTTGTGGCAGTGGAAGGCCCAGTCGCCCTCCTCGTCGGCGAGGAACTCGAGCTGCCGCATCTGGCCCACCGCCACGTCGGTGGTCACCTCGTACCAGCGCGTGCTCTTCGGCGTCGGCCCGCCGTCGGTGCCGGTGACGAGGAACTCGTGCCCGTGCAGGTGGATGGGGTGGTTGGTCATCGTCAGGTTGCCGATGCGGATGCGCACCTTGTCCATGTGGCTGACCACGAGCGGGTCGATGCCCGGGAAGATGCGGCTGTTCCAGCTCCACAGGTTGAAGTCCAGCATGGTCATGATCTTCGGCGTGTAGGCGCCGGGATCGATGTCGTAGGCGTTGAGCAGGAAGCAGAAGTCGCGATCCACCTCGTCGATGAGCGGGTGCTTGCCCTTCGGATGCGTGATCCAGAAGCCCATCATGCCCATCGCCATCTGCACCATCTCATCGGCGTGCGGGTGGTACATGAAGGTGCCGGGGCGCCGCGCGACGAATTCGTAGACGAAGGTCTTGCCGGGTGGAATGCCAGGCTGTGTCAGGCCAGTGACACCGTCCATGCCGCTCGGCAAGCGCTGCCCATGCCAGTGCACGCTGTGCAGCTCACCGAGCTTGTTGGTGACGAAGATGCGCACGCGGTCGCCTTCGACGACCTCGATCGTCGGCCCCGGGCTCTGACCGTTGTAGCCCCACAAGTGCGCCTTGAAGCCGGGTGCCATCTCGCGCACCACGGGTTCGGCCACCAGGTGGAACTCCTTGACGCCGTTGTTCATGCGCCACGGCAGCGTCCAGCCGTTAAGCGTGACCACGGGGTTGTAGGGCCGGCCCGTGTTGGGCACCAGCGGCGGCATCGTGTCGGGCTTGGATTGAATGACCGGCTCGGGCAGCGCCGCCATGGCGACTTTGCTGACCGCTGCGGCACTCACCGCAGCGGTCACCGCGCCGGCGCCGCCGAGAAAATTGCGTCGGGAAACCATGTTCGAGTTCCTTGAATGAATATGTCAGTGGCCGGCGCCGCCGCCATCCGCCGCCGCGGCCGCGGGGCCGGCGGGCGCGGCCATCGCCGCCTTGCCGATGAGCGCCATGTCAAGATCGGACTGAGCCAGCCAGAAGTCCCGCAGGGACTCGATGTACGCGTTGACGCTCGTGATCTGGGAGCGCGCGTCGGCGAGGAGCTCGAACACTCCGATGATCATGCCGTTGTAGCGAAGCCCCTGTTCCTCCGAGATCCGCTTCTTGAGCGGCACGATCTCGTCACGCTGATGGCGCGCGATGTCGTAAGCGGAGCGGTAGTTGCCGTAGGCTTCGCGCACCTCCGAGCGCGCGTTGATTGCCGTCTGTGCTGCGCGGTGCAGCGCCTGCATGTAGATCGCCTCGGCGCGAGCCACCCGCGCGCCGCCCCAGTCGAACAGGGGCAGCTCCAGGCCGATCTCCCAGCCCGTTTGCCGCGGAGCCTCGTTGGAGGTGTTGCGTACGAGTCCGAGTTCCAGCACGTTGATGAAGCGCGTCGTGCGGGTCAAGCCCAGGTTCTTCGCGGTCTGCTCCGCGCCGAGCTTGGCGGCTTGTACGTCCAATCGCTGAGCCATCGCAACGGCTTCGATGTCCGGCTGGTTGCGCGCCTCGGCCGGCAGGTCCGGCAGGCGCTCCGGCAACTGGAACTGGAGCTGGTCGCCCCAAACGCCCAGAAGACGCGCGAGCCGCTCGCGCGACGCACGCTGCGCCTGGTCGGCACGTGCGAGGCCCAGGGCAGCGTCCGCATAGAACGCCTGCTCGCGGGCGCGCGCCAGCTTGCTGAAGTTGCCCACCTGCTCCATGCGGCGAGCCAGTTCGGCACTTGCTTCGGCCGTCTGCTTCACCTGCCGCATGTAGCGCACCGTCTCCTCCGCCGCGACCGCCTGGAAGTAGGCCTTGCGCGCGTCCGCGGCCAGCGACAGGACGTCCATCGTGACCTCGCGCTTGACCTGCTCGAAGCGGCGCGCTTCCAGTTGCGAGACCATGGGCAAGGTCAGCAACCGAGCAAGGTTGAGGTGCAGCCCGCGTTCCAGTTCGACCTCGTCGCCCCGCCGAAGGCGCCCGAACGTGAAGCCAGGGTTCGGCAGGCGCCCGGCCTGCACGACTTCGGCCTCGGTGATGCCGAGATCCTGGAATCGAGCCTGAAGGCCGCGGTTGTTGAGCAGGGCCACCTGAACGGCATCCTCGACGCTCAGTGGTTTCGCGAGCAGCTCGCGTACGCGGCGATCGATGGTGTCGACGTCGGCATCGCTGCGCGCCCAGCGCACGTCCTTGCCGAGCTTGTCCTTGGCCGCGGACTCGATCGACGAGAACCCGGCATCGGGGGAGAAGCTGGCGCATCCGGCCAGCACGGCAGAAACCAGGACAACGACGATCAGTCCCGAACGTCGCACGCTCGGGCGGTCGGGCGCGACGCGCCCGGGATTGGCAAGTGAATTCATCCGCTTGACCTCAGTTCATCTTGTGCCCGCCATGACCGGCGGGTGCGCTTGCCGGCGCCGGCGTTGCCGGCTTCGGGGGCGCGTTGTTCGTGGCGGGCGCATCGGGCTGGCGCGCCTCGCGCGCGTAGGCCCGCCAGCCGCCAACGCGGTTCACGGTCTCGTTGGCTTCGCGCCAGGGACCCACGGGCTGTTCAGCATGACGCTGGTAGCCCGCAAGCGTGGACTGGTACACCAGGGGCGCAACGGCGGCCGAAGGATCGAGTGGATCGGCTCTCTTGCCGGGCAGGGCTTGGGCCAGGCTCGCCGAGCTGACCGCGACCAGGAATGCTGGCACAAGCCAGCGGAACACGACAATCTTCATGACATCCTCGCGTGAGTCGGACCGGCTCAACACCTCTGCTGCGCAGGGTGCGACGGTCTGCGATGCTGGTCAGGGCGCCACCAAGGCGATCGACCAGCGTGACGGTCAGGCGAGGATCAGGCGGGGTGGTCGATGCGGTACGTCCGCAAAGACGGCTGGAAAGCGAATCTCCGGAAAGGCGACGGCAGTAGACGCCGATTCCGCCTGAACCATGGTCGTCCGCGCGAACGCGGGCGCTGCAACACTGCAACACGGCGCGCAGCTGCTGCACTTCATCTTCAGCTGCGCCGAATGCCCGGTCGATGAATCGAGCCCGGCCTCGACATCTTGGTTCCCGGGCCCGACGTTGCCGGATCCAAGCCCATGCCGGACTTCGTGGAAGTCGCCATGCGTCGCGTCCGCGACGGTCGCTGCAGCCTCACGAGGAGAGTGGTGCCCCGGCCCGCATCCACCCATGGTCACCGCAGCCAGCCCCTTCAGAGGAACGGCAGCAGCGATGAACCAGATCAGAAGGAGGCGAACCACACCCGACATACCCGGAACTTTACCTCAGCGCATTGAGAAAGATCAGCCTGCTCGGCAGTCTATGGACCGCATGCCGACACAATGCGCTCAGGAACCTTACCGATTCGTAATGTCCTCGGCTGCTCCGGCCACCCTGCCAGCGGCGGAGGATGTCAATCGATGTCGGCCACCATGCGAACCCGCAGCACACGCTCCCGGCTTCCCGCATCGCCTGGTTCGAACGCGTACGTGCTCCCCCAGGCCCAGGCCGAGCCCGCGAGTTCAATGACGCGGATCTCACCCGCAGCGCCCCGAAACGCCATCTGAGTCTCTCCCTCTGGCCAGCTCGCCCGCAGGATATGGTCGCCGGGCGGCAGCCTCATGCGCACGAAGGACTCGGGCACCGTTTCGGCCCGCGCACCGCCGTCCACAGTCAGCTCGACGACGTTGGCGGCGTCGGCCCACCGCTTGCGCACCACGTAGACCGTGACTCTTTCCGCAGATGCGGCAAACCGTTTCGCATCGGCTTCCACGGCCGGCGGCGGCACCGGCGCACTGGTGCAAGTCAGCTTGTAGCGCGGCGCCTTGCCGACCCGATGGCACCAGGTGCCGTCGGCATTTGCCTGCCGAACGGGCTTGGACACACATGCGGCGAGGAACAGCGTGCCTGATCCGAGTGCGATCAGCGCAACTCGGCGGCCTAGCGTGGACGGAGTGCTCTGCAAGTGATTCTCCAGGCACTGGCCGCGCAATCGAGATCGGGAACTCGAAGGCGCCAGCGCTTCAAGGCAAGGCCCGCGAAAGGCCGAAGCGGACGCAGGGGCGACTCTGCCGGTCGGCCAGGTCGCCCCGTCGCCCTCCGCCTCACGGAACGCATCAGCGATGTCCGTGAGAGGTGGCGGTCACGCCGCTCTGATGGCCGCTGCGGCTCAACCCACCGGGGACGTTGGTCGCGCCGGCCCGGGAAGGCTTCTCGGCCTTCGCAGCGCTACGCGTGTCGCCCGTGACACCGACGAAGACCCACCCTGCCTCGCCTCCGACTTCGCGCCAGCCGTCGGACGTGACAGGATTGCGCTTCCAGGCCTCGAGCTCCTTGATGACGTCGGCGCGCGACTTCGTCGACGGCATCGCATGGGTCGTGAAGCCGGCTTCACCCCCGACCGGGGTGATGCCTGAGGTTGCCAGCGCGGGCAGAGACACGACACTCACCAGCGCGATCAAACTGAAACGGAACTTCATGATGGACTCCTGTTGCAGGTGCTCCTCTCGTGGAGGTTCACCGGTTGCGGTGCCTTCGTGCACCGTGGAGCCACTGTAGGAATCGCGCGCCGACAGACTGCTTGCCGATCCATTACATCTTCGTCATGCGGCGCCCCAACGACGCCCGCAGCCGAGCCCGTATCGCTCGACCGGATGTTCTGTTCGGCCAATGCGGACGGCGCTTTTCGGCGCCGTCCACCTTTGCTCGCCGCGGCACACCCGCGCTGGCCTGTCGAGGTCAGCGCGTGTCATCGCTCAACAATTCGCCGATCAGAAGTTGTGGCGAACGCCGAACTCGAGGCCGGACGACTTCTCGCCGCCCAGCATGCCCGCCGGCGACGTGTAGAGGACGGAGCTGCGCGCGGCGCCCTTGTTGGAGACCTGGCCGTAGGTCGTGTACATCGCGGTGCGCTTCGAGAGATCGTAGACATACCCGATGCCCACGCGGGTGCTGTCATCGGCGTCGGAGAAACCGGAACCGGCGGGCCCGCCCGAGCGATCTGCCCTGGTGTAGCCGACCTTCAGCGCGCCCGGGCCAACAGGCACCGTAGCGCCGATCGACAGATCCTTGGACTTGCGCGGGTTCCACTCCTTGACGTCGTACAGCGTGTGCAGCGTGGCGAAGCCGAACTTGTAGTTGAACTGGATGTTGTAGTTCTTGAAGTCCGGCGTGGTCGTCCCGGTCTCCGTCTTGCCGTAGGCGAAGCCGACGTTGATCGGGCCCGTCTCGTAACCCAGCCGCCCACCCACGTACTTGTTGCCGTTGACGCCCTCGCCTGCAGCCATCTGCAGGTGGCCATACAGCCCGCCCATGCTGGGCAGGAAGTAGCCCACCGTGTTGTCGGCCCGCAGCACCGTCGTGGCGGTGCTACCCAGGTTCGAACCCGCTCCGTAGCTGAAGATGCCGCGCGAGCCGACGCCGACGATGCCGAATTCGTCGGCGAAGGTGTTGTAGGCGGTCGGCGTGTAGTCCCGACCCATGCGGACCTCGCCGAAGTTGCCCATCAGGCTCACCGTTGCACGACGGCCCCAGAACTTGTTCGCGTCGGCTGTACCGGTGTCGAAGTTGATCTGGGACTCCAGGTGGAAACCGGCTTTCAGGCCACCGCCCAAGTCCTCCACGCCGCGAAGACCCCACCGGCTGGTGGCGTTCGAGCCGGATGCCAATTGCTTCTGGGATCCGGCGCTTCCATTCTTGACTTGACGCACGGCCGCATCGGCGATTCCGAACAGCGTGACCGACGACTGCGCGTGGGCGCCCGCCGCAAAGGCGGACAACGCGGCCAGGGTGAACAAGGACTTTTTCATGAGAGCAATCTCCGTTGTGGGACAAGGCAACACCTTCCACGCGACGAACGCGCCTTCGGACTCGGATGAAGTGCGAGGCGCGCTGCGGCACGAGACGTGAAGGCGCTGGCGAGCAGCCTAGGGACGAGGTGCGGCCGAGGCGACCTGCTCGCGAGAAGCGGCCCGGAGGTGGCTAGCAGACCCTCGTGTGTTCGGCGGGCATCCGTCGCCGCCCTTCCACAGCCGCTTGCACAGCAGCCACGCAAACGGCCCGGCACGGTCGAGCCCGAACGGGCCAAGGCCTACCACCCTGCGGCGTGAGGGAGAGGCCCCAAGCATCAACATGACCGGCCTGTCATGTTCCGGCAAGTGTTTTGTCAGTCGCTTGTTCCTATCGTTTTCGGACCGCAAAGTGGTGTGCCCTGCTAGCAACCCTCACGAGTTGTCTTTCGGGCCGTCGCATGCGGGCCCGAAAGAAAAGGACAACGACATGCGGAGACAAGACATTCAGTTGCTCGCCAGTGCCCGGCAGGGTGACCTCGAAGCGCGGTACGAAGTCGGTAGACGCTACCTGCTTGGCGTCGACGGCTTTCCGCAGCACACCGACACCGGGCTTGAGTACCTGGCGCACCCGTCGCTCGAGCCCTCCGAGCGAACCGCTCGCACGATCGCCGATGCGCTGCCCCTGCACGAACTGGTGCGCCGCAAGCTGCTGCTCCCGCTGGCAAAGGCGGCGCGCGGAGGGTCGATATCGGCGCAGGTGAAACTCGCTCTGTGGCGCGCTCTCACGAACGCCGATCCCGCCGAGACGACACGGTGGCTCGACGCAGCCGCTGCCGCTGGCGACGCCGGCGCACGCGCAGCCGCGCATGCGCTGCAAAACTGCCCCTCCAATGCGGCCGCCGACGTACTGGATGCCTTGAAAGCGGCCCCGGGGATCGACCTCGCTCGCCTGGTACCGCTGGCCCTGAGCAATGCGGTCCAGTCGGACGATCCAGAGGAGATCGCGCGCGTGCTGAGCGGCACGCTGACGGCGCGCCTGCCCATCACGCCGGAACTCGCGGATGCCGCTTGCTCCGCCATCGCCCGCTTGGAAGACGAAGCGCAGCCGCGGCTCCCGTGCGCGAACGGCGCTGTCGAGGCTCTTCTCGAAGACTGCATCCGTCGCGGCAATGCGACCGCGGAGTTGCTGCTCGGGCGCGCGCTGAGCGCGGTCGATACACCCGCACTGCCGGCGTCCTTGCTGACCACGGGGCAGAACCTGCGCAGAGGCGCCGCGCTTCTGCTCCGTGCGGCCGATGCAGGATTAAGCGCGGCGTGGATGGTCCTCTACCGCATTCATGCAGACAACCATTCCTCGGTCTCCAATCCGCAGATGGCGCGCTTCTTCCTCGAGAAAGCCGCACTCGCGGGCGAACTCTGCGCACAGCGCCGACTCGGCGCACTGATCCTGCGGTCGGCGACTACCGTGCACGAATCCGAGCAAGGCATCCATTGGCTCCACCAGGCCGCGCGCCGCCAGGACGCGCTCGCGGCGCAGTTGCTCAATTCGCTGGTGCTACCGGTTGCAGGCTCAGACACCGAAGCCGACGCGGCCATCGATGCCGTCCGCCGCGAGGACCCCTGGCTGGCCTGCCGCCTCCGGACAGCAAGGGACTTCGGCCTCACCAAGCTCGAGGCGATGAGCGTCGACATCGTCGCAGGCTTCAGGCCCTGGGGGCTGGTCGTCGGTCCCAACCCGTCCATTGCGCAGGCAAAGCTGGCGGCGCCTCGCGCCATCCCGGCACTACGGCCCCAGGTCTTCGAGAACCTGCGGCGATCCGTCGCGTTCTTCGAGCAGTCGCGACAGGACGGGTCTCCAATCGAGGGCGACCGGCGCAAGCGCACTCACCGCCTGCGCTACTGCCTGGAACGCTCCGGAATCGACGAATCACTGTTCTTCGCGAAGGTGAGGTCGACCGTCCTCAACTCCCTGCGACAGGGACCGAAGTGGGCATTCCATGCGCAGCAATCGCTGCGCATGGCCTTGGCCGCCTAGAAGAGACGACGCGCGGCACCACAGCAGGTGCCATTCGTCGCAACTGCCCA
>VFQN01000145.1_pt1 | contig 152783 bp, 141 predicted proteins | sample 3512371 | NCBI WGS metagenome assembly VFQN01 (sample SAMN10412370, study PRJNA504923) | tailings metagenome | isolation source: Replicate 2 from Balatoc abandoned mine | place: Philippines: Itogon, Benguet | collected 2017-08-28
TCTCCTCGGTGCCGGTCGCCACGGTCTGCACGTTGCGGCTCACCTGCTCGGAGGCGGCCGACACGACGCTGGCCTGGGCCGAGGTCTCCTCGGCGTTGGCGCCCATCTGCTGGCTCACGGCCGTGAGCTCTTCCGACGAGCTCGCCAGCGCCTGCGCGTTGTTGGCGATCGCGCCGATGCTCGCGCGCAGGTCGGTCAGCAGCTTCTGCAGCGCCTCGCCCATCTGCCCGATCGCGTCGGCCCCGGAGACGGGAACCACCCGCGTGAGGTCTCCTGCAGCAGCGGCGTTGACCACGTCGAGCATCGCGTCGACCTTGGCCTCGAGGTCCTCGGCAGCCCGACGCTCGCGCTGCTCGGCCTCCCGCTTCTCCTCCTCCATGCGGACGCGATCGGTGATGACCGCCCAGCTCACCATCGTGCCGACGTAGGCGCCCGTCGTGTCACGGACGGCGCTGACCTGCAACTCGAGGATCTCCGGGCCGAGGTGGATATTGGCCTTGTGCGGCAGGTTGCCTGGGTCGGCCAGCAGGCGCCGCTGGTGTTCGGGCCGCTTGTGGAAGATGTCGATGCTCTGGCCGACGATGTCGTCGGCCTTGATGGGCAGCAGGTGCTCGATGGTCTTCAGCGTCGCCTTCGAGGCCGCGTTCAGGTACTGGATCCGCAGGTCGCGGTCCGCGTACATGATGTTGATCGGCGCACTTTCCATCATGGTCATCACGCGCGCCACCTCGTTCTCGAGGCGGAGCTTCTCGGTGATGACCGACCACGTCGCCATCGCACCGACGTACTCGCCCCGCCGGTTGGTCACGGCGTGCACGAGCAGGTCCAGCGTCTCGGGCCCCACCTGGATCTGCGCGTGATGGGGCAGGTTCGACGCGTCGGCGAGCAGGCGCCGCTGGTGCTCGGGCCGTTCGTGGAACACGTCGATCGACTGGCCGATCATGTCGTCGACCTTGATCGGGAGCCACGCCTCGAGCGTCCGCAGCGTCTGCGCCGACGACGGATTCATGTACCGGAGCACGAGGTCACGGTCCACGTACATGATGTTGACCGGCGCCTGATCGAGCATCGACGTGTTCCGTGCCAGCTCGTCCTCGATCGCCGCGATCTGGTCGCGGTAGCGTGCCAGCTCGCCGTCGTGGGCCGACTGGGCCGCCTGGATGTTCTCCGCCGCCACCGCCCGCATCGCCGCGCCCTTGAGCCGCCCCTGTGCCATGTCGTTTCCTTCCTCCGGCCGCGAACGGCCTGTCCGTCGCGCCCCGGGCGCGCACTGCTTCGGTCCCTCGGGGCCGGGTACGAGCGTGCGCTCCTGCGCCTGCGGCGGCACCCTCGCCTCGACCACGCGTCGTTCAGCCCCAGGCCACGGAGCGACGGCGGTTCCCGCACGACGGTGACCACCTGCGGGCCACCGCGAGCCCGGCCTGATCAGTGGGCCCGATCGGTGGCCTCCCCGACGTCGACGGCGGCGGCGCGCTCTTCGTCGAGCAGCAGGAGGAGGCGATCCTTCAGCTTGTAGACCCCGCGCACGAGGTCGCGCGTGGGCCCGGCCAGCGTGTCGGGGGCACGCTCGAACTGCGCCTCGTCCACTTCGAGCACGTCGCCGATCTCGTCGACGAGCAGGCTCACCACGCCGTCGGACGTGCGCACGACGACGTTCATCGGGAGTTCGCCCTCCTTCCGCTCGGCCAGTCCCAGCCGGCGGCGCAGCTCGATGGCCGTGACGATCTGCCCACGCAGGTTGATGAGGCCCTGCACCACGGGCGGCGCCAGCGGGATGCGCGTCAACTCCTGGTACTTGATCACTTCCTGCACCTTCAGCACCTCGACGCCGAAGTACAGCTGGTCGAGCACGAAGGTCGCCACCTGGCGCGGCGGCGTGCGGTGGTCGGTGGCATGGACGAACTCGCTGGGCGTCATCGCTGGCCTCACGCGACGGCCGCGGCTTCGAAGAGCCCGGCGTCGGCAATCACTGCGTCTGCGTCGAGCAGGTCGGTGACCTGCTGCTGCAGCACCGTCGAGCCGAGGATGCCGCGCCGTCGATGCCGCGCGTCGACGACGACCACCTGCTGCACGATGTCGACGATGCGATCCACGATGAGCCCGACGTGCTGGTCGTGGTACGAGAAGACGATGACCTGCAGCGGGTCCACGGCCGACTCCGGCCGATTGAAGTAGCGCGCGAGGGAGAGCAGCGGCAGGATCTCGCCGCGATACTGCACCACGGTGCGATCGCCCGATCGCTCGAGCGCCGCGCGGGGGAACTCCTCGAGCCGCGCCACGAGCGAGAGCGGCAGCGCCATGCGGTCCTGCGAGGAGGCCTGGAAGACGAGCAGCGTCCGGGTGTCCTCCGACACGGCGGCCGACGTCTCGGCGCTCGCCCCGGCGGCCTCGCCCGTGCGGGTCTCGGAGACGACCTGGGCCATCTGTCCGAGGCCGAGCACGTCGAGAATCAGGGCGACCTTGCCGTCGCCCATGATCGTGGCGCCCGCGAAGGCCGTGAGTCCCTTGAGCTGCTTGCCGAGGGGCTTGACCACGATCTCCTCGGTGTCGTGGACCGTCTCCACCACCAGCCCGAACTGGCGCTGATCGGCCTTGAGGACCACGATGTTGACCGCATCGTCGCTGGTCGCCGTCGGCTCCAGGTGGAGCGCGGCGTGCAGGTGGACGAGGGGCAAGAGGTTGCCGCGCAGCCGATAGAAGAGCGCGCGGCCGATGCGTTCGACGCCGCTCGAGGCCTGGAGGCCCTCGAGGCGCACCAGTTCGAGGAGGCTGACCTGCGGGATGGCGAAGCGCTCACCGCCCGACGACACCATGAGGGCCGGGATGATGGCGAGCGTGAGCGGGATCTTGATGCGCAGCGTCGTGCCGCTGCCGAGCGCGCTCTGGATGTCGACCGTCCCGCCGATCTTCTCGATGTTGGTCTTGACGACATCCATGCCGACGCCTCGACCCGAGACGTTCGTGATCCTCTCGGCGGTCGAGAACCCCGGCAGGAAGATCAGCTTGATGACGTCGTGATCCGACAGCCGTTGCGACTGTTCGGCCGTGATGAGGCCGCGCGACAGGGCGCGCTGGCGCACCTTGTCGGCCGCGATGCCGCCACCGTCGTCGCCGATCTCGATGTTGATCTGCCCGCCCTCGTGGAAGGCACGCAGGCGGATGGTGCCTTCCGGCCGCTTGCCGCGGGCCACTCGTTCGGCCGGCGGCTCGATGCCGTGGTCGACCGAGTTCCGGATGATGTGCGTGAGCGGGTCCTTGATCGCCTCGATGATCGTGCGATCGAGGTCGGTCTCCTTGCCCTCCATCTCGATGCGCACCTGCTTGCCGCACATCGAGGCGAGGTCGCGCACCACGCGGGGGAACTTGCTCCAGACGTTGCCGATCGGCTGCATGCGCGTCTTCATGACGCCTTCCTGCAGTTCCGACGTGACCAGGTTGAGCCGCTGGGTGGCGTTGACGAAGGCGGCGTCGTTCTGCGTGCTCGTGAACTGCAGGATCTGGTTGCGTGCCAGCACCAGTTCGCCGACCAGGTTCATGAGCTTGTCCACCAGGCCCACGTCCACCCGCAGCGAGCTGTCGGACACGCCCTGCCGACGGTCGTCGGGGCTGGCACCGTCGGCATCGTCGCTGCTGCCGGGGGCGACCGGCGCCGGGGGTGCCGGCGGCGTGGGCGTTGGCGGTGCCACGATGCCAGCCGCGGGCGTCTCGTGCTCGACGACGGGACCGCGAGGCTCGTTCAGCTCCTGGAGGCGCTGCACGACGGCCGTGTAGTCGGCGTCGCCTTCGGTGCCGCTGGTCTCGATGAAGCTGAGGATCTCGCGGATGGCATCGACCATGCCCAGCAGCGCCGTCGTGATCGGCGCGTCGAGGAGCAGGTCGCCGTCGCGCAGTCGGCTGAGCAGGCTCTCCCCCACGTGGCTCACGGCCTCGAGCTTCGAGAAGCCGAGGAAGCCGCAGGTGCCCTTGATCGTGTGGATGGTCCTGAACACGCTCCCGAGCGTGTCGCGATTGCGGGGATCCTTCTCCAGATCCACCAGGTCCTGATCGAGCCGGTCGAGGCCTTCGTGGCTCTCGATGAGGAACTCGCGGATGAGATCGTCGGACTCGGTCACGGGGTGGCCTCCGTGTCGGGGCACCCGAGGGCGCCCCGACTACGCACAGGAATCGACATGGCGATCACGGCCTTGAAACCGGCGGCGTGACATCGCGGCCGGCACGAGGTCAGGCGCGGAAGCCCGCCACCAGTTGCTGCAGTTCGCTCGCCAGCCGGGCGAGGCCGGCCGACGCGGTCTGCGAGTCGCTCGCGCCGTCGCTGGTGCTGCGGGCCGCCTGCGCCACGCCGCCGATGTTCTGCGCGATCTCGGCCGTCCCGCGTGCGGCCTCGCTCACGTTGCGCGCAATCTCGTTGGCCGTGGCCGTCTGTTCCTCCACGGCGCTGGCGATGGTGCCCGAGATGTCGTTGATCTGGTTGATGATCACGCTGATCTCCCCAATCGCCTGCGTGGCCCCCCGCGTGTCGGCCTGAATCGCCTCGATCTTCTGGCTGATGTCCTCGGTCGCCTTCGCGGTCTCCTTGGCCAGCTCCTTCACCTCGTTGGCCACCACCGCGAAGCCCTTGCCGGCCTCGCCCGCGCGCGCCGCCTCGATCGTCGCGTTGAGCGCCAGCAGGTTGGTCTGCTGCGCAATCGACGTGATCACCTTGATGACCTTGCCGATCTCCGCGCTGCTCTCCCCGAGCTTGCCCACCGTCTGGTTGGTGCTGTCGGCCACCCGTACCGCCTGCGTCGCCACCCGCGCCGCGTCGTTGGCGTTCTTGGCAATCTCGCGGATGCTCGCGCCCATCTCCTCGGTGCCGGTCGCCACGGTCTGCACGTTGCGGCTCACCTGCTCGGAGGCAGCCGACACGACGTTGGCCTGGACCGACGTCTCTTCGGCGTTGGCGCCCATCTGCTGGCTGGTGGCCGTGAGCTCCTCGGCCGACGACGCGAGCGTGTCGGCGTGGGCGGAGATCTGCTCCAGGAGTCGGCGCAGCCGTTCCTGCTGACGGATGCGCTCGGTGATGTCGGTGGCGTACTTGACGACCTTGAAGGGCCGGCCGGCCATGTCGAGGATCGGGTTGTACGACGCCTGAATCCAGACGTCCTTTCCGCCCTTGCCGACACGGCGGTACTCGGCGGCCTTGTAGTGACCGGCCCGCAGGTCGGCCCAGAACTGCGCGTACTCGGGGCTGGCAGCCTCCGCCGGATCGACGAACATCCGGTGGTGCTTGCCCTGGACCTCGTCGAGCCGGTACCCCAGCGTCGCGAGGAAGTTCTCGTTGGCCGAGCGGATCGTGCCGTCGAGTTCGAACTCGATCACGGCCTGGCTCTTCGAGATGGCCGCGAGTTGCCCCTCGAAGTCGGCGTTGCGCAGCTTGGCCGCCGAGACGTCGGTGGCGTACTTGACCACCTTGACGGGACGCCCGTCGGCGTCGAGCACGGGGTTGTAGGAGGCCTGAATCCAGATCTCCTTGCCGCCCTTGGCGAAACGACGATACTCGGCGGCCTTGAAATGACCGGCGCGAAGGTCGGCCCAGAACTGGGCATACGCGGGACTGGCCGCTTCGGCCGGGTCCACGAACATCCGATGGTGCTGCCCCTGGACCTCGTCCAGCCGATACCCCATCGCGTCCAGGAAGTTCCGGTTGGCGGTGACGATGGTGCCATCGAGGTCGAACTCGATGACGGCCTGGCTCTTGTCGAGCGCGGCCAGCTGGCTGCGCAGCAACGCGAGTTCTCGATCGACGTCCTGCAGCGGCGCGTCGTGTGACGGTGACGAACTCAGGGCGAGCGCGCCCCGGCTCCTCGGCGTACCCATGGCGGATGTCCCTTCCGCACCCCGGACGCCCCGCGCCCGCTGGTGCACTGACGGTGGACCCGTGTTCGTCCGGCGACGACAGCGGGCGAACGACGTTCAAGCTCTGCTGTTACAAGAAAGGTGCCAGTGGGCGCGGAACGCGTGGCGTCCTCCGACACGGCTCAGCGCAACCCGGCACGCGGTGCGCCGACACCGTCGTCGACGAGCCGACAGGCGGTCATCCCCCCGATGCAATCGGCGGCGTGGCGACCCGCGCCGCGAGCAGCTCGCGCAGGTGCTGCTCGACGCGGCGAAACTCGAGCTCGACCGCCTCGACCAGCCGTTCGAGGACCGCCGCGGATTCCCCGCGATGCCCGGCCTGTTCGAGTTGGCTGGCGAGGTCCTGGAGTACGAGTGCGCCGAGGTTTCCCGCGCTGCCCTTCACGGCGTGCGCCACCCTGGCGGTGCGTCCGGGATCCAGGGGCCGTCCCACCAGTTCCTGGAGGCGTTCCGGCGTGTCGCGCAGGAACAGGGACACCAGCTCCACGACGAGATCGGGCTCACCCGGCTCCTGGAGCGAGGCCAGCATCTCGATCACCTCGGAATCCACGGCAGGGGGCAGCGGGCTGGACATGCAGGTTCCTTGCGACGGAGGGTCTCGCGCGAACCGGCGCGCCCCCGGCACCCCACTGGATGCAAGAAGGACACCGGCGACGGACAGGCGGTCGGGAACACACCCGTCGTCGATGGAGGCAATCGGCGGACGCGTGGCCGACTGCAATCGGTGGGCGTCTCAGGCGAGGTCGACTTCGGGAAGGGTCTCGGGCATCGCGGTGTCGTCGCTCCCGCCGTCGGGCCCGTCGTCTGGCCCGCCACGGGCAACGGCACGGACGTAGGCGACGAAGCGCACCTGGCCGGCCGCGTCGGAGAACTCCACTGCGAGCAGTTCGGGATGCGTGAGCAGCCCGGGCGCCACGCCCTCGACGACCGGCAAGCCGATGCTCACCTCGTCGCCTCGCCCGCGCAGGGCGTTCTGGAGCCGGCCGGTGATGATGTTGGTCACCTCCTGCAGGGTCGACGACACGTCTTCGTCGGTCACGACGTCGGCGCCCTTGAGGAACAGCGCGGTCATGCGCTCGCTCATCGCGCGCGCCGTGACGAGGCCGAACTCGAGATCACACGATTCACGTGACAGCGAGATGGCCACGCGCGCGACGTCAGCGCCCGCCGGAGGCGCGGATGCCTCCTGTGGACTGGCGAACACCTCGAGCCCCAGCATCATGCCGAACACCTGCTCGGTGGCCGAGATCATCTGCGGACGCAACTCGGGGCGCGAGTTCAGCACACGCTGCGCCTCGGTGCCGCCGGTGACCAACCGTGCGAACTGCTGGCTGAAGGCCTCGGGAACGAACGTGCGGGCAATCACGGCGTCGACGTCGGCCGGCGCCACGTCGTCTCCCCTGGCCCCCACCATCACGACCGGCACGGCGGCGAGCGTCGGCAGGCTCCGGAGCTTGCGCAGGAACAGCGACGCCGGTACGGGGCCGAGGTTCTGTCCCAACAGGATCGCAGCGGGCCGCCCCTCGAGGCAGGCGCGCAATCCCTGCGCCCCGCCCGCGGCCTCGACGACCCGGTACTGGTGCCCGAGCGTGCTCCTCACGAAGTGCCGGAAGTCGGCGTCGCCGTCCACCACGAGCAGACGAGCCTTGTCGGGAAGGCCGAGGAGCGAGCGCCCTCGTGCGACGGCCGACTGGGGGGTGACGGCCCCGAGCGACGCCACGAAGCGTTGCACGCGTCCCGCGGCGTCCGACGGGCGGAGCGGCTTGGCGAGGTATGCGCTGATGCCCAGCGACACCAGTTGACGCACCTGCGCTTCGTCGCGGACCGCCGACAGGACCATCACCGGCAGGTGCCTCAGCGACGGCGTCGCCCTGATGGCGGCGAGCGTCTCGAGGCCGTCCATGATCGGCATCATCACGTCGATGACGACGAAGTCGAACGACTGCCGCCCGAGCAGGTCCAGCGCTTCGATGCCGTTGCTGGCTTCGGTGACCGAGCAATCCACCTCGCGACGGAGGATGCGCGACAACAGCAGGCGGACTGTCGGTTCGTCGTCGACGATCAGCGCCTTCATGGTCTAGTCGTGTCCGCCGCGGTCGCCGCGCCCGCCACGGCCGCCGCCGGCGCAGGCCTGGCGTCGGCCATCGCCTGGACCGTGTCGTTCTGCACCACGATCGAGACGCGGCGGTTGCGCGGATTGAACGGAGCGTCGGGCGTGCGGAGGATGGTGTCGGCGAACCCGCGAATGGCCTTCACGTGGGCGGCGGGCAAGCCCGCCTGCTCCATGATGCGCCGCGCCGCATTGGCGCGGTCGGCCGAGAGCTCCCAGTTGGTGTAGGCGCGATTGCTGCCGAACGGCGCGGCGTCGGTGTGTCCCTCGATCGCGAGCGTCTGCGGGAGCGCCGCGAGTTCCTTCGCGATCACGCGGAGCACCTGCTCGGTCTGGGCCTTCACGCGCGCGCTGCCCGAGTCGAAGAAGGTGTCCTGCCCGCCTTCCTGCAGTTCGATGCGCAGGCCCTCGGCCGTGACCTTCACCTCGATGTGGTCCTCGAGGTTGCGGAAGCCCGGAATGGCCTTGATCTGTTCCTTGATCCGCTCGGCCGCACGCTCCAGGGCCGCTGTCGCGGACGCGACATCGCCCCCGGCGCCGGGCTTGGACTCGTTGAGCAGGCCCGCACCTCCGGCCACCGGGGCACGCCCCTTGTCGTAATCGAAGATCCCCGGGTCGGTGAAGTACCCGGCCACCGCATCCTTCACTTCCTGGCTCTGGCCCACGAGCCACATCACCAGGAAGAACGCCATCATGGCCGTCACGAAGTCGGCGTACGCGACCTTCCACGCGCCACCGTGGTGACCGCCGTGGCCGCCTTTCTTCTTCTTGATGATGATGACGGGCGGGTGCTGGCTCATGTCCGCGTCCTAGGCTGCCGCCGCCATGTCGGCCCGCTGCCCCTTGCACGCCTGCTCGGTCTCCGTGAAGGTCGGACGCACGTCCTCGGGCAGGGTCCTGCGGGCGAACTCCACGGCAATCGCGGGGGGAAAGCCCTTGTAGACGGCCAGCAGGCCGGCCTTGATGCACACCAGGTAGCGCGCCTCGGCCTCGACCATGTGCTCCATGCTCGTGGCCATCGGCTGCACGAAGCCGTAGGAAGCCAGGATGCCGAGGAAGGTGCCCACCAGTGCGGCGGCCACCTTGTGGCCGATCTCCTCGGGTGGCCCACCGATCGACTGCATCGTGATCACCACGCCCAGCACGGCCGCGACGATGCCGAGGCCTGGCAGCGCATCGGCCACCTTGCCCAGCGTCTGCGCGGGCTTGAGGCTTTCGTGATGGTGCACCTCGAGGTCCTCGTCCATCAGGGCTTCGAGGTCGTGCGGCGTCACGCCGCCGAGGATGATCACGCGCACCGAGTCCGACAGGAACGAGACGGCGTGGTGGTTGGCCAGGAACGTCGGGAACTTCGAGAAGATCGAACTCTTCTCCGGGTCCTCGACGTGGGCCTCGAGCGCCATCACGCCCGACTGCTGCGTGAGCCGGTACAACTGGTACTGGAGCGCGAGCAGGTCGAGATACACGTCCTTGCTCGGGGGCGACTTGAAGAAGCTGGTCATCTGCCCCGCGAGCTGCTTGACGAGCGGCAGCGGCGTGGCGATGAGCAGCGAGCCCAGCGCCGCGCCGCCGATGATGATGAATTCCGAGGGCTGGTTCAGTGCGAGCAGGGAGCCACCGTGCATCAGGTAGCCTCCGGCCACCGAACCGAGCACGATGAGCGCACCGACGATGAGGAGCATGGACGGGACCTCTCAGGCGACGTCGGCCGCGACCTCACGGTCGAGCACGCGAAGCCAGGCGTGAACGAGGGCGGGATCCACCGTCTGTCCCGCCAGGGACACCAGCTCGAGACAGGCGCGAGCGCTGGCTCCGGGAGGCTGACCGGGCCACCAGCCCTGGCTGGCCAGGTCGAAGTCGCGCACCAGGCGCGCCACGCGGGCCGACAGCGGAATCTCGTCGCCATGGCGACCGAACGGCAGGCCGTCGCCGTCGAAGCGCTCGCAGACGGCCAGCACGGGCTCGGCCAGGTGCGCGAGCGACGGCACGGCGCTCACGAGGTCGTGCGACGCACGGCGACACTGCCACTCGCGCCAGGGGTCGTCGGCACGCGCGGGCGCCAGCGCCAGCCGACCGATGTCGGCCATCAGCGCCACGTCGTGGGCCTCGTCGGCCAGGTCGGGGCGCCCGAGGCCCTCGGCCAGCAGCCGCGCCCACTCGGCCGTCCGTCTCGCACGCGCCGCAAGGGTACGGTCGCGACGGGCCAGAGCCGACAAGAGCAACGAGGCCGCCGAGAGCCCCGCGGCCTCGGCGGCCGCCAGCAGGCCACGGAGGTGGCCCAGGCCGGAGACCGTGTCGCTCGCGGACGACTCGACGTCATGCGGCGGCGAGACCAGGAACAGCAATGATGACGCGTCGGGAATTCCGTGCATGTACGCTCCGAGACGACCGGGGACGCGGTCTGCTCCCCCGGCAGGGCAATCGGCCTCGGGGGCGCCGGGCTTCAACCCGGCCGACGACTCATCGTGAGACGACACCCGCGCGCTGGCGCTGACCGCCCATGCGCATCGCCATCGACGCCCGTGCCTACTTCCAGCGCACCGGAATCGCGCGGTACACCCGCGGGCTGGTCGCCAGCCTCGACCGGAACCCGGGCCCCCATCACTACCTGCTGCTGCTGTCCGACCAGCACCGCCCCGATGAACTGCGCCTCGGGCCGCGCATGGAGGCCCGGTCGTCCCGGGCAGGATGGCTCGACGTCGAGCGTGATGCGGCGGTCCTCGCCGAGGAGGCCACCGGCTGGGGCGCGGACCGCTTCCATGCGATCTTCCCGCCCCTGGTGGCGCCCGGGTTGCCCACCCTCGTCACGGTCTTCGACGTGACCCCCCTCACCTTGCCCGACGCGCACCAGCCCGTGGTGCGGCACGCCTTTCGCGCGGGCTGGGCCGATGTGTGCGGAAGCGACACACGCCTGGTAGCCGTCTCCAAGGCCAGTGCAGCGGCCGCCGTCCGCTGGGGCGCGCCCGCCGATCGCGTGACGGTCATCGGCATCGGCCTGTCGTCGCCGTTCGACACCCCGCTCCCCGCCGGCTGGCAGGACACGCCACGCGCGGGCGTCCTGGTGGTGGGCACCCTGGAGCCCCGCAAGAACGTTCCCCTCGCGATCGACGCGGTCGCGGCGCTGGCGCGACGCGGGCAACCGACTAGACTGACCATCGTGGGCAAGGTCGGGTGGGGAGATCTCGAGGCCATCGGACGGGCCCACGCCCTCCCCGACGCGCACCTGGCCGGCTACGTCAGCGACGAGGCCCTCCTGGCCTTCTATCGCGAAGCGGCCGTCCTCGTGGCGCCGTCGGCGCAGGAAGGATTCGGCCTGCCGGTCCTCGAGGCGATGGCCCAGGGGGTCGTGCCGCTGGTGTCGCCCGATCCGGCGCTCGCCGAACTGGTGGACGACCCTGCCCTCGTCGTTGCCTCGGACGTCGGGACGCTGGCCGACGCGCTCGGCGACTGGCTGCGCGCGCCGGTCCGACGGGCGGCCACGGCAACCCGGCTCGTGGCGCGAGCCCGCGCGCGCACATGGGACGCCGTGGCGGCGGCCTGGGTGCAGGCCTACGACGAACCCTGGTCATGACCATCCTCCACGTCATCCCCTTCCTCTGGAGCGGGGCCGGGCGCGTCCTGGTGCACGTCTGCACCGCGCAACGCCAGGCCGGCGCGCAGGTTCACATCGCCACGAGCAGCACGTCGCGTGGGTGCACGGACTGGCCGGCCTATCGGCGCGCCCTGCGGCGCGCCGGCGTGATCCACCACAGCATCGACACGTTCGACCGGGATCCCTCCGTGTTCTGGTCGTCGGTCGGCGTCGTCTGCGCACTCTGCGACCGCCTGCGTCCCGATGTCGTCCACGCCCACGCGGGCGTGCCGGCCGTCGTGGCCGCACTGGCGCGGCAGGACCTGCCCTGGCGGCTGCCGGTGGTCGCGCAGATGTACAGCTGGGGCCCCGGGCGCGCGCCCTGGATGGACGCGATGGACCTCTGGGGCTTCCGGGCCGCCGACGCCGTCGTGTGTTCGGCCCGCGCCTACCGGACGCTGCTCCGCACGGCTGGTGTCGCAGCCAACCGGTTGCACATGGTCGACCTCGGGGTGGACCTCCCCCCGGCCGGACCAGTGGCGTCCCGACCCGTGCCGCCGAAGGCCGGCGCCCTCGGCTTCGTGGGTCGCATCGAACCGCGGAAACGGCAGCGTGACCTGGTGCGCCTGCTGGCCGCCCTGTCGCGCCATCGCCCCGACGCAACGCTCGACCTCGTGGGTCCCATCGCCGACGCCGCGTATGCCGAGGCCCTTCAGGCCGACGTCCGCGCGCTCGGCCTCACGGGGCGCGTGCGAGTCCACGGCGAAGTGAAGGACGTGTGGGCTGCCCTCGGGCGTCTCGACCTCTTCGTGTCGCTCTCGGAGGACGAGGGGCAGGGCCTCGCGGTGCTCGAGGCCATGGCTGCCGGCATCCCAGTCGCCGCCCGACCGGTGGCCGGCATCGAAGACTTCCTGGCCGACGATCGCACCGGGCTCGCACTGCCCACGGTCGCGGCATCGGCCCTGGCGACACGCGTGCATCGGCTGCTCGGCGATGCGGCACGACGGGCGCGCCTCGCCCGGCGGGGCGTCGCGCTCGTCAGGCGCCGCTATGCATGGTCCCGCACGATGGAGGCACTGGGGCGGATCTACGAGCACGCGCGGGCGAGGGCCGGGGCGTGACGGGGTCCGACGTGCTGGAGGCCAACCTCCGCCTGCTGCCCGCCCAGGGCTGGCTGCGCGCGGTGCCCGACGAATCCGCACTGGCGCGGGTGACGGGCCCGGCCGACCAGCCCGTCCTGCAGATTCGAACGGGACGGGACCAGTGGGTCGCCGTTCACGGCAGGCGCGACCCTCTGCGGGACGCCCGGCACCTGATCGACACCCACTTCCCGCCCGCGGCGGCCCCGCCCACGATTGGCGTCGTCGGTGGTGGCGCCGGATTCCTCCCGGAGGCCCTGCTCGACCGTCCGGAATCGCCCCGCGTCATCGTGATTGAGCCGCATGCCGTCGCCGCGCGGGCGATGCTCTCGCGCCGTGACTGGCGCATGCACCTCGCGACCGGGCGACTGACGATCGTGGTGGGACCCGACTACGCGGGAGCGGCCGACGCGTGGCGTCACGTGGCGCCCCCCGACCAGACACCGCCCTGCCTCGAGGATCCGGTCCTGGCGCGCGAACACGCCCCCCTCGTCGCCAGGGCCCGCGACGTCCTCACGCGCATCGCATTCGATGCGGCGGCCAACGCACGCGCCGAGCGCGACCTCGGCGCCCGCTACGCGATCAACACCCTGGCCAACCTCCCCGCCGTGCTCGGGGCGCCGCCACTCACGAGCCTTGCCGGACGAGGTCGTGGCAGGACCGCGGTCATCACGGCAGCAGGACCAAGCCTGTGGCGCAACCTCGACGAAGCCGCACGATGGCGCGACCGCGTGGTGCTGATCGCCGCCGACACGACCTTGAGGCCTCTCCTCGCACGCGGCATCGAACCCGACTACGTCGTGGCCGTCGATCCGACCGCCTGGAACACGCGTCACCTCACCGGACTCGGCCGAATCGACCGCACCTGCCTCGTGGCCGAGGCCAGCGTGGACCCGGCCGCCATCGATGTCTGTGGGACCCGCCGCACGTTCTTCCGCCTGGCAGACAACATCCCCTGGCCCTGGCTGCTCGCGCAGGGCATCGCGATCGATCGGCTCGACGTCTGGGGCTCCGTGCTGACCGCGGCGTGGTCGCTGGCCGAGCTCCTGGCATGCGACGCCGTCTGGTTCCTCGGCGCCGACCTTGCGTACACGGGTCGCCAGCCCTATACGCGCGGGGTGACCTTCGAGGTCGATTGGGCTCGCGCCACGCAAGCGGGCACGCCGCTCCGGCGGCTGTGGCAGGCCCATCTCCGCCGTCGTCCGCTCGCGCACGTGACGTCGGTCGACGGCGCCACCGTGCCGACGGCCCCTCACCTGCTGGCCTTTCGCGACTGGCTCCTCGAGCGCAGCGCCCGGAGCGGGCGTCCGGTGGTCAACGCCACCGGCGCGGGCGCGCTCGTCGCCGCTGGCGCGATCGCGCTGCGGGAACCACACGCACTCGCGGACCTTCGGATGCCCGCCACGCCGTTCACGGCCGCGCCGGAAGCGGTGGCCGCGCACAGCGGAATCGCACGACTGCGCGAGGCATTGCGACCCGCGTCAGCGGCACGCCAGGCCCTTCTCGACATGGCGGGGAACCTGTGCGGACCCGGGAGGGTCGAGCCGCTCCTCGAGCGGCTCTCCCGCGCCCCCGGTTCCCTGCCATCGGATCGGTCCGGGCTCGAGGCATCGGCACCCCACGGGACGATCATGGCAGCGGGCTGGCCCTTCCTGCCGGAGCGCCTGGCGAGTTGGAACTCGGCGCGCGCCGGGCGCAGCCCGTCGTGGCCACCGTCGCCCCTCGAGCACGACGTGGCCGCAGCCACCGGCGCCACGACCTCGATCTGGCGCCACGCCATGTCGCTGCCCCGCGTGCTGAAAGCAGGTGGTCCACGCGCCCCGGCGTATCCGGACCTGTTGCCTCGGGAAGTGCGCGCCCTGCTCTCGCTGCCGTGGCACCCCGACGCGGAGTCGTGCGCCATCGGTTTGCTCGCCGCGGCGGCTCGATTGGTGGACCTGCGCGCCACGCTTCCGTTGAAGTGGGATGCACCGGAGACCGTCGCGCCAGGGCACGACACCACGGTGGCGCCGGTCGATCGCGACAGATCTGGGAGGCGGCGACTCGAGCGCGAGGCGTGCGTGGCGCTGGCGGTGCTGCGCACGCAGGCCGAACGCCTCGCGAACGGTCCGGCTCCCCAGATCGACGCCACCTGCCGCCTGCTCGATCGCATCGGTGACACCCGGCCGGACGGCGCCGCCATCGTGCGCGTGCGCCTGACTGGCGCCGGCACGTCGCGACGCGTTGCGGGCTGGCTCCACGCCAGCGAGGTCCCCGCCATCGTCCAGGGGGCACTCATCGACGACGGCGAACCCGGTCCGCTCGCCGTCGCCTGGCAGACATCGGCGGGCGATGGGGTGCGGCTCGACATCCGGACCGGTCCCGAGACATCGTCGGCCCTGCCCGTTGCGCGCGGCCGCGTCGTCGACTGGCTCGCAGTCCGGGACGTCGAAGTCCCCGCCAGTCCGATGGGGGCTCCCCTGCCGGGCACGTCGCGGTGCCTGCTCACTCCCCGGCACGCGTACGCCAGCCTCTACCTCGATGCGTCAGGAGTCGTCGAGGCCGCCGCTCCGTGGAGCGTCCGCATCGTCGGCGAGCGCCACGGCCGTCGATGGCACGTCGCCTGGGCGCACGCCGGAGAACCGCGGGTGCTCGTGCGGGCGACCACGGGAGGCCCCGAGATCGACACCGGAATCCCCGGCACGCCCTTCACGGCGTGGCCCGACGACGATGCCGTGCTGGTGACCACGGACCAGGGCCTGTGGTCATGGTCTCCCGACGGGGGCGCGAGGAGGCTGACGCCGCTGCCACCGGCCGCCATCGTTGCCGTGCGCCCCGACACCGTGCAGCTCGACCCGATTCCGTTGCAGGACGGACGCCTCCGATCCGTTCGGCTCGTCGAGGGCTGGCACGTCGACCGCCGAACCGGCACGCACGTGAGTCGGCCGCTGGGACCGTTGGGGCAGGCGTGGGGTCACGACCCGGGTGCGGCATGCGCGGCGACGGCGCATCCCGAGTCGCATGTCGTGGCGCTGAGCTCCGGAGAGACGCAGCGCCTGATGGTATGGTACCGGCCGCGCGGCGTGGCCTGGCTTGGCCACACCCTGGCGGTATGGAGCGTCGATGGCCGTGTCGGCCTCGTGCCCGACGCTGCCCGGGCGATCCGCCACCACGACGCGCTCTCTCGATGACTTCCCCGTCTCTCGAACTGATCGTCGATCTCACCACCAGCGTGCACGCGGGACGCCGGAGCGCCGGCATGAGCCGCGTCGAGCGCGAGTTCGCGCGTCACTTCGCGAACCTCCGCCCCGACGACGTGCGGTGCGTGGCGTGGTCGGGCGACGACACCCGTTTCGACCCCACCCCGGCGCCCGGCAGCGAGCAGGCCGCGCCGACCCGGTCGCCCCGCACGCACGATCGTCGCGTGTTGCTCGTGACGGGTGGCAGCTGGCTCTCCAATGCGCGGTACCTCCGCGCGCTCGACCACCAGCGTCGGGCGCTCGATTCGGAGCTCGCGGTGGTCGTGCACGACCTGCTGCCCCTGATCCGGCCGCACTGGTTCCCGGTCGCCGACGCGACCCGCAACTCCGCCAACATCGCGGCGATGACCGCCCTGGCCGATCTCGTCCTCGTGTACTCGGAGTCCACCGACGCCGACCTGCGAGGCGCCATCGATCGACACGAGCTGGCGCGATGCGACGTGCGCCGCATCCGCCTCGGCGCCGGACTGACGACGCCGCGAACGCGTCGCACGGCGCCCCGGGCCCTCAGGCGTCTCACGGACAGGCCGTTCGTGCTCTACGTCAGCACGCTGACCTATCGCAAGAACCACGAGTTCCTGTGCAACGTCTGGCGGGTGCTGGCGGCCCGGCTCGGCACACGCACCCCCCGGCTCCTGCTGGTGGGCCGCACGGCGGCGGAGCACGGGGCGTTTGCCGATCGGCTCCGGCGTGATCCGGAGTTGCGCGAGCACGTCGTGCAACTCGATCACGTCGACGACGACATGCTGGACTGGCTGTATCGGCGCTGCCTGTTCACGGTCTATCCGTCGCTCTACGAAGGCTGGGGACTTCCGGTCTCCGAGAGCCTCTCGTACGGCAAGGTGTGCCTCGCGGCCGACACGTCGTCGTTGCGCGAGGCGGCGGGGGGATGCACCCCGCTGCTCGATCCGTTCGACCACGCGGCGTGGTGCACGACGGTCGAGCGCCTGAGCACCAGCCCGGCCGCTCTCAGGGAGGCGGGGGCACGCGTGCATCAGGCACCCCGCATGCCGACGTGGGACGATGCCGCACACAGTGTCCTGGCGGCACTCGAGACTCCCCCGGCAGCACGCGCACGGGTCGCCGGGGCGTCGCCCCGGATCGTGCTGCGCCAGGGCTTGGAAGCGGAAGCCGACGCTGACGCGACAGCCCGACTGGCCCTTCGGCGCCGCGGTCGGCTCGGCATGCTGATCGACGACAACGACCGCATCACGGGCGTCGCGATTGCTGCCCGCTGCTCCACGACTGCGCCCCTGCCGGGGCCGGTCCACGTCTCGGTGAGCGGCGTGACCCTTGGCGCCTGGCGTCCAGACGATGCGATGGCCGAGGGTCGGCACGTGGTGCTCGTCCCCCCGGCCGTCCTGACCGACCGGGCGCTGCTCGATGTCGAGTGGGTCGGCCCCGAGGACCTGCCAGGAGCCGCAGGTCCGATCATCGCTGTCGAGGACCTCCACGTGAGGCCCCTCACCGCTGCCGAGCAGGAACGCGCCGATGCCCGCTACCGCGTGGGATGGCCGCACGGGCGGCCCATCCGGTTCGGTGCGGGGCACGGCGGCCACCGCATGCTGGGCGACGGGTGGAGCGAGCCCGCGCCGTGGGGCGTCTGGTCCGACGGCCCGGCGGCGTCGCTCACGTTCGCGCCGTTCCCGGCGGTCACCGGGGTGATGTGGCTGCAGCTGCGGGTGCGGGCCTTCATCCAGCCGCAGGCTCCGCGCCTCGCGGTACGCGTGCTGCTGGACGGCCACCTGCACGCGGTCTGGCGGTTCGCGCACCCGCGCGACCGTGAGCCCGCCGAGCGGCTCGTCGAGATCCCGTCCGGCCGTGATTTGGTGACGATCACGTTCGAGATTCCCGACTGCCGGTCGCCACGCGACATCGGCCTCGGCGACGACCCGCGCCGGCTCGGTGTCGGCCTGCTCAGTGGTCAGTGGTTCCTGACACGTCCACGCCGGTCGTCACACGCGGGCGGATCGAGCCGATGACCGCCTGCGCACCTCTGCGCACCACGCGGGTGCACTGGCTGAACTTCTGAGCTTCCAGCAATCCTGAAATTCTCAGCCCGCCGTGACGGGCGGCGGCACGCCCCGCCAGGCTCTCGGCGGGACCAGCAGGTTCGTGTGGCTGCGCCTCGCGACCGGGTACGACGTGAGCAGTCTCGCATCGTCGACCGCCACGAGGCGGCGTGTGGCTTCGTCGATCCAGAGCAGGCCGCTGCCCCACGTGCGCAACAGGGCGAGCAACGCCGCCGCCGACGCGCCGCACCGCTCGAGACCATACGGCCAGAACTCGCAGGCAATCCACGTCTCGGGGTGGGCGGCCAGCGTGCGGACCATGCCCGCCAGCACCGCGGGCTCGGCCCCTTGCACGTCGAGCTTGACGAGCGACAGTGCACCCTCGATCTGCAGCACGTCGTCGAGTGCGACGACGTCCACGGCGACCTGCGCGCGCGACTCCTCGGCGGCGTGAATCCGGTGGTCGCCGGTGTTGGTGGCCGACAGGAACAGCGCTCCCTGCCGCGACCGGTCCGCAAGCGCTGCCTCGTGGATCTCGACGTGGGCATACCCGTTGGCGCGCACGTTGTGCGCCAGCAGGCGTGCCGTATCTGGCGCCGGTTCGAATGCGATGACCCTACCGCGCGGTCCGACCTGCCGCGCGAACCTCAGGGTGTACACGCCGATGTTGGCGCCGGCGTCGACGACGGTGCTGCCGGGCATCACGAGTCGCTCGAGCAGCCAGCTCTCGTAGGGCTCGTACCCGCCCGCGCGGCACACCCCTATCGAGTCGGTCGGATCGAGTCGGACGAGGTGCCCGTCGATCAGGGCCGTCTGCGCGTCGAGGCGACGCGCTTCGACGCGATGCGGCTCAGTCATCGTCCTCGAGGCTGGCGCGCAAGACCTGCGCGGCTCCGTGCGATGGCTGCTCGACGAGCGCCGAGTCGGCGTGCCCCCGTGCGCGGGCGCGGTCTCCCTGTGCCGCGAACAGGCGCGCCAGGTGGAAATGGCTCCCGGCGCGCAGCCCCGCCTCGCCCGCACGTCGCGCCACGTCGGCAAAGATGGACGCGGCCCGTGCGGAGTCGCCACGCCGCTCCAGCACCGACGCCAGGTTGTAGTGCGCCAGCCACCAGTCGGGCCGCAGCGTGCGGGCCCTGTCGTACCCGGCGGCGGCGACCGCCAGGTCGTCCCGACGTTCGGCATCCCGGGCGTCGAGGTAGGCCAGCCAGGCGCCGGCCGCCTTGTGGCGCGGGATGCGGGCGACGCACTGCGCGAAGTGCTGGCGGGCCGCGTCCGTCTCGCCGACCGCGGCCTCCAGTTCGCCAAGGTGGAATGCCGCGCCCGGCGCGAGTTCACCCGATGGCTCGCCAGCCAGGGCAGCAAAGAGCGGCCTCGCCTCGTCGCGACGGCCCGCCTGCTTCAACAGCGACGCACGGTTGTACGTGGGCAGGTCCCACCCGGGCCGCAGTTCGGCCGCCCGCGCATAGGCGGCGGCGGCACGATCGACGTCTCCTGCCGCCTCCAACGCCCGGGCGCGCGCGAACTCCTCGTCGGCGTCTGGCGCCAGGTCGGCGAGTCGGCTCCGGATCCACTGCACCGTCCGGCCCGGCGTCCACTCGGTCCGCACCGCGGCCCGCGCCGCGTCGCCCTTGCGGCGTCGCAATTCCGGATGCTCGAACGCGCGACGCATCAAGCGTGCGGTGTGCGCGACCGACGGATCGGCCCAGCGCTGCTCGGTCGAGTAGAACGGGCTCCGGGCGACCTGGGCCGGGTCGACGGGGTTCACCCCGTCCACGTCGATGAGCCAGCCGGTGTCCTCGGTCACGAAATCGAGGTGGCCGCTCCAGCGCGTCGCGATCACCGGCACACCAGCGGCCATCGCCTCCATCAGGGGCAGGCCCCAGCCTTCTCCGCGCGTCGGCAGCACGAACACGTCGGCTGCGACGTAGAGGCGCGCCATCTCCTCGTCCGACAGCGATTCCGTGAGAACGATGATCGGTGCGACGTCGCGGCGGGTGCGACCGATGCGTGCCAGGTGCGCGTCGATGGCAGCGTCGGGCGATTCGTCCTTCCGGCGGCTGGCCGTCCGCAACACCAGGCACACGTCGTCGGCGGCCTTGAAGGCGTTCGCCCAGGCTTCCACGAGCACGTCCCAGCCCTTGCGCAGGGACCAGTCGAACACCGACAGGAACAGGCACGTGCGCCGCCCGGCGACCGGAAGCGGCGACAGGCGCGCTGGGTCGTAGCGTGCCGCGTCGAGCCCGACGGGCATCACGCGCACCTTGTACGCCGGCACGCCGCTCTCGACGAACACGTCGCGCGCGAAACGGCTGGGCACCCACAGCTCGTCGACGTGACGGCACCCGTTGACCCAGGCCGGCACCACCCGGTCGCACTCGAACATCGACAGTCCGACGTACGCGCGGTAACCCGGCGCGCGCTCGCGCCGCCGTGCGAAGTTGCTGACCCCCTCCCAGTCGGCCGGCGTGTAACAGGACACGTACACGTCCTTCGCTCCAGTCCGCCTCACCAGCTGCTGCCACCGCGGGCCATCGGTCTCGTCGGCCGAGAGCATCTGCGCCCGCACGGCCCTGTCGTCGTCGCGCGAGGTCAGCTGCACCGACACGCCGGCGTCGAGCAGGGCCCGTGCGACGTGCCGCCCGAGGGCCGCGTAGCCCGTGAGATTGAAGAAGGGGCCATCCCAGTGGAGGGCCGGCACCGAGGCGCCCACGAGTTCACGCGGGTCGGGCGGCGCAGGCAACGGACGCCGTGCCGCAGGCAACTGCCGACGTCGCGCCGTGAGGCGGAGACACCAAAGGGGTTCCTTGCGCTGAATCGCCTCGAAGCCGACCTCGTCGAGCAGGCGCGCGAGCACGGCTTCGTCGAGCACGGCGCCGTGGAAGTTCTCCGGGTAGTCCTGCCCGCCGAACATCTTGACGATCGCCCAGGCCGACGCGTCGTACCGCCCCAGCGCCGTCGCCGCCGCCTGCTGGAGCCCGGGTTCGAGGTGCCCGTCCCGATGCCCGTCCAGGTAGGCCCGGCACAGGTACTCGAAGTCGGGCATCCGCAGGTCGAGCGTGCCACCGGGGCGCAGCACCCGCGCCCACTCCCCGAGCACGGCGCGCACCTCGCGCCAGGGCACGTGCTCGAGACAGTTCCGTGACGACAGGTGGTCGAACGTGGCGTCGGGAAACGGGAGCGCCGCGCGGATGTCGGCGACGTGATCGATCTCCGGCAGGTCGGGACGCGCGTCGAGGTGCTCGTGTCCCGCGAGCGGGGCCTGCCCACTGCCGATCTCGATGGCCCGCGACGGCGGCGGCGCCCAGTCTTCGGGTGCGATGCCGCGTGCGCCGAGCGTTCGGGCGTAGGCCAACGCCGTGGTCCGCGCGGCGTGCTCCCAGGTGAGCGCCCGGCCGATCCACGCGCGGGCCTCGCGGCGTCGTCCGGGCCGGTCCGCGTCGTGCCAGGCCTCGAGCACCGCACGCCGGATGTCACGCCAGTCGGAGGGGTCGCAGTACCGGGCCAGCGGCCCCAGCGTCTCCCGCTCCCCGGAACGATTGCTGAGCACGAGCGCGGCGCCGCTCGCTGCAGCCTCGAGGGCCGACAGCGGCATGCCTTCGCTCCAGCTCGGGAGCGCGAAGACCCGGGCGCCCGCGTACGCCGACGCCAGCAGCGGATCGTCGTGCGAGACGCGCGGAACGAAGTGCACGCGGGCACCCCCGAGCGCCTGCACGACTGCCTGGTAGTCCGGCTTCGGCGTATCGCCGAGGAGCACGAGGTCGAGCCCCGTGTCGCGCAACGCCCAGGCCAGCAGCGCCTGGTTCTTGCGCGGCTCGACGCGGCCCACACAGAGGACGTAGTCGCCCACGCCGACCCGGTGCCGGAACGCGGCTCCGCCGTCCGACGCCGGCCAGTCGGCGTCCACGCCGTTGTGCACCACGGTGATGGGCGTGCCGAGCGCACCGAACTCGGCCAGCAACGCCGTCTCCCTGGCGCTGAGCACGAGCACGTGGTCGGCCAGGCTCACGAGGTCGCGGACCGTCGCGGGCCATGTCTCCCACAGGGGCGACAGGCACGCGCCGAGTGCGCGTCGCACGTCCATCGGCGTCTGCTGCAGCTTGTCGAGCTCCGCCTCGATGTACTGCGGCCCGCGTCCCGACCGCAGCACCGGCAGCATCGCCCGCTGCGCCCACAGGCCCTCGAACAGGTCGAGCAGGATCGGCGAGAACACCACGGGGCGGCCGCTCGCCCGGAAGTGTGCCAGCTGTCGCCGGGCCGATTCCGGCTCCCACACGTTGAACGCATGCACCAGGTCGTAACCCGAGACGTCGGGCAACTCCGTCGTCGCGAGGTCGGCCTGCACGCCAAAGGACGCGAGGGCATCCTGCATGCGCCGCACGCGAATCGACGGCCCGCCCGTCGGCGTGACGATCTCGGGCGCGTGCAGTGCGAGCAGCACGCGCAGGGGCCGCGTCGCCGTGCTCACCGACGCCACCGCGGACGCCGCCGGCGACGCCGGAGCGTCCGCAGGCACCGTCACGCGTGCCGCATCCTCGGGCGCGGGCTCGACGGCGAGTCGTTCGGTGAAGACCCGGTCGTGCTCGAGCGCCCACGCGTCCCACGTCCGATGGGCCACGGCCTCGTGCCGGGCGGCCTTCTGCGCCACCAGTTCCCGCAGGACGCGACGCAGATCCTCGGCGTCGTTGGTCGCATAGGGAATGTGGGGATAGAGCTCGACGAAGCCGATGTCGGGGGCAATCACCTCCACACCGCACGCCAGGGCCTCGAGGACGCACATGGGCCCCCCCTCGTAGCGGGCCGGCACCAGCACGTAGTCGAGCGATCGGTAGAAGGCCGGCAGGTCGGCGTCGGCCACCGGCCGCCCCGGGCGCGGCCAGCCCTCGCCCGTGAAGCACCACTCGATGCCGGGCTCGTCGATCACCGCGGCCACCAGGGCCTCACCCTTGCGACCCGTGTGGTACGTGCGACCCACGACGCCGATGCGGACGATCGGCCGGAAGCGCTCGAGGTCCACGCCCGGCGCGATGACTCGCACGTCGCGCGCGCCGTTGGCCCGCAGGCGCTCGGCGTACCGCGGCGCCATCGCGATCGCGACGTCGACCTCACGCCCTGCCGCGAAGAAGCGATCCGCGGCAGCAGGCACGTCGTCCTCGACGTGCGTGAAGAACGCGATCTCGCGCCCGGGCACCGGCCCGCGCCGCGCCGAGTAGTTGATGTAATAGGTCAGCGGAACCCGACCCGTCGGCGCGTCGACGACCCGCGTGTACGGCAGCCGGCTGGCAATCTCCTGCGCCATCCGCTCGAGGATCCAGCCGCGGTCGGCGACGACCAGGTCGACCGACACGGCAGGCCGTCTCGTGCGCCCCGGCGGGGGCAGCGGCTGCGCAGGCCCGGTCGACGGCCGGTCCACGCCCGACACCACGTCGTGGACCTCATCGAGTTGCGTCACCACGCGCGCTGCCACGCCGAGGTCGGCGAGCTGCCGGGCGATCTCGGTGGCGTACATCGACGTGATCCACACCACGTCGACGCCGACGAAGGCCTCGCGCGTGGGCGCCCGCAGCGGCAGCCCCTCGAAGGTCTGTCCCCAGCGTGTCCGGTCGTTGTCGAAGATGCAGGCCGCCCGGAGGCCGGCCGCCGCCAGCGCCGCCACGGCCGAGCGCCCGAGCGAACCCGCGCCGAACAGCGCGACTACTGGCTGCCCCACGTCCCCCTCGCGATCGGCATCCGCCAGCCGGTGCCGAAGGCCCGGGGTGTGACCTTCAGCACGGGCGCGGCCTGCTTGCGCTTGAACTCGGAGACACGCACCAGGTGCAGCACGCGCGACACCACCGCGGGGTCGAAGCCCTCGGCCACGAGGGCCTCCGCGTCGGCCGACTCCTCGATGTGCCGCGCGAGCACCGCGTCGAGCACGTCGTAGGGCGGCAGGCTGTCCTGGTCGGTCTGGTTCGGCCGCAGTTCGGCCGACGGTGCCTTGGTGATCGACGATTCGGGAATGACGACGCCCGACCGGTTCACCCAGCGCGCCAGGCGGTAGACGAGCGTCTTGTACACGTCGGCGATGACCGCCAGCGCGCCGTTCATGTCGCCATACAGCGTGCAGTAGCCGGTGGCCAGTTCCGACTTGTTGCCCGTGGTCAGCAGCAGCGCGCCGGTCTTGTTGGACAGGCCCATGAGCAGCGTGCCGCGGATGCGTGCCTGGAGGTTCTCTTCGGTGAGATCGCGCGGCAGCCCCGCGAAGGCGGGCGCGAGCACCTCGTCGAAGGCCGTCATGATCGGCGCGATCGGCAGCGTGGTCGTCGGCATGCCCAGCGTCGTCGCCAGGTCGAGCGCATCGGTGAGGCTGCCCTCGCTCGAGTACGGCGAGGGCATCAGCACGCCGGTCACCTGGTCGCGTCCCAGCGCCTCGACCGCGATGAGCGCCGTGAGTGCCGAGTCGATGCCACCCGACAGTCCGAGCAGCGCCCGCGAGAATCCGCACTTGCGCGCATAGTCGCGCACGCCCAGCACCAGCGCCGCGAAGACCTCGGCTTCGACGGGCTCGTCTGGCGGCTCGACGGCGGCCGGTGGCGCCCCGGTGTCCACGATGAGCGTGTCCTCGGCGAACGCCGCCGCCCGGCCCACGCGCGTGCCGTCGGGCGCGAACGCCAGGCTGCGCCCATCGAAGACCAGATCGTCGTTGCCGCCGACCTGGTTGGCGTACACGGCCCACACGCCGTACTTGCGCGCCAGGTGCGCCAGCAGGCGCTCACGCTGCGCGAGCTTGCCCTGCGCGTAGGGCGACGCCGACATGTTGACGAGCACCGGGACGTCGAGCCAGCGCAGGGCTGCGACGGGATCGGTGCCGTAGCGGCGCGCCTGCCAGACCTCGGGATCGTTCCAGACGTCCTCGCAGATCGTGACCGCAGCCGCGCCCGCACTCGACGTCACGACCCCGACGGCGTCGCCGGGCTCGAAGTACCGGTCCTCGTCGAACACGTCGTAGGTCGGCAGCAGCGCCTTGGCGAACACCTGTCGCACGCGTCCGCCCTGCAGGTGAAGCGCGGCGTTGAACAGGGGCCGGCCCGCGGGCACGCCCGACGGCCAGGGCGTGCCGAGCAGGACGTCCGGGCCGCCCGCCAGGGTCTCGGCCAGCCGCTCGGCCACCTGCTGCACGCGCGCCACGAATCCCGGCATCAGCAACAGGTCGCGGGGCGGATAGCCCGTCAGGGCCATCTCGGGGGTCACGCACAGGTCGGCCCGCCCGCGCACGGCCGCGACGGCCGCCTCGATGCGAGCGGCATTGGCCTCGAGGGCGCCGACGGTGGGGTTGAGTTGCAGGAGCGCGATGCGCATGCGCCGCGCGATCTTATCAAGGGGCCGGTGTCGCCGCGGTGGCCGGCGGTTCTTCGGCCTCGGCCGTGCCGTCGTTCAGGATGACGATGTCCACGCGACGGTTGCGGGCCCGCGCCTCGGCGTCGACGTTCGGCACGCGTGGGTGGAACTCTCCGTACCCGGCCGCCGACAGCCGCTGCGGCTCGAGGCCGACCTGCTGGACGAGGTACGTCACGACCGACGTCGCACGCGCCGTCGACAGTTCCCAGTTGGACGCGAAACGCCCCGTCTGGATGGGCACATCGTCGGTGTGCCCCTCGACCCGCAGCTTCAGGCTGCGGTCGTCGCCCATCGTGGCGGCCAACTCGGTCAGGACGCCGCGCGCCGTCGCCGACAGGTCGGCACTCCCGGTCGGGAAACTGCCGGCCTCGCGCATCGAGACCACGATGCCACGCGCGTCGATCTCGATCTCGACGGCGCTTCCGTCGAGCCGCTCGCGCAGGCGTGCGGCCAGCGCGCGCTCGCTCGTCTCGCCCGGGACCGGCGGCTGCCGGTCCGCCCGCGCCACGCGAGGTGCGAGCGTGTCGGGCGCCGGACGCGGTCGTCCCTGCGAGTCGAAGGCCGACTGCATCGAGTCGACCATCGACGACAGCTTCTGGGCGTCGACGGTGGAGATGGCGTACATCGTCGTGAAGAACGCGAACAGCAGCGTGATGAAATCGGCGTACGACACGAGCCACCGCTCGTGGCTCACGTGGGACGCAGGCTGCCGGCGCCTGCGCGCCCGGCGATCCGTCACGCCGCCCTCCGGCGCGCACCGGCGGCCGGCGCCGCCTCGTCGGCCGCCAGCAGGCCGCGCAGCTTCTGATCGATGAGGCGTGGATTCTGCCCTTCCTGGATGGCCAGGATGCCCTCGAGGATCACCTCGCGGCGGCGCGCGCGGCGCACCGCCCGCGCCCGCAGCTTCGCGGCGACCGGCAGCAGCACCAGATTGGCCGAGCCGACGCCGTAGACCGTCGCCACGAACGCCACCGCGATCCCCGCGCCGAGCTTGCTGGGATCACTCAGGTTCTCCATCACGTGAATCAGGCCGAGCACGGCCCCGAGGATGCCGACGGTCGGCGCGTAGCCGCCAGCCGCCTCGTACACGCGCGCCGGACCTTCTTCGTACTCCTCACGCCCGTCGTTCTCGGCTTCCAGCATGCTGCGCAGCGTGGTCGGGTTGGTCCCGTCCACGGCGAGCCGCAACCCGCGACGCAGGAACGGATCGGCCAGCCGGTCGATCTCGTCCTCGAGCGACAGGATGCCGTCCTTGCGCGCCTTGACCGCCAGGCGCCCCAGGGCGTCGAGCACCTGGCTGGCCGGCGGCAGGTCGTCCACGAAGACGTACCGGAGACTCCGGCCCGCTTCCTTCACGTCGCGCATCGAGTGGCTGAGCAGCACCGCGCCCAGCGTGCCCCCGAACACGATCAACGCCGCCGCCCCCTGGAACAGCGACCCGAGACTGCCCTCCTCGAGCAGGTGTCCGCCCACGATCGCGGCGATCGCAATCGGGAGGCCGACCAGCGAGAGCACGTCGTAGTTCGGGCGGGCGTTCCTCGGGGCCACGGCCTACTCCACGGCGCGCAGCGCCGTGACCTCCGCACGCCGTTCGCGCACCGGAGGCGCGACGAGGCTGCGCTTGTAGTCCTGCACCCGGCTGACGATGTCGTCGGGGGCGTCGCGGACGAGCAGTTTCTCGCCGTTGGCGAGACTGATGACGGTGTCGGGGTTGAACTCGATCCAGGTGATCTGATCGATGTTCACGAGCACGCCGGTGCCGTCGAGCCGTGTCACACGAATCATGCGACCTCCCGGGACGGCCGGGTGCGCGCCACGGCAATCACCTCGGGCAAGGGGGCCAGACGGGGATCCCGTCCGCCCGCGCGGAGGCGCGCGGCGATGGCCCGCGCGTGCGACAGGTCGTCGGGCGTGTCCACGGTGAGTCGCAGGTCGGGCGCCCGCACCTCTGCCGGGGCGGCCGGCCGCGCCTGAACGATTCCGGCGGCCCGCTTCACCCATGGCGTCACGTGTTCACGGTCGTATGCGGTCGTCGCGTCGCGATCGGCCTGCAGCAGCACGTCGCGGCGGACGCCTTCCACGGCAGCGCCCAGGGGCAGGCCCTCCTCCACCGCGTAATCGGCCCCGCCCTCCAGGGCCTTGAGCACCCGCACCGACGCGTCGATGTCCACGAACGGGTTGTCGGCCGTGGCGCGCAGCACGTAGCGCGCCGCGGGGTGCGCGCGAACGACATCGGCGTACCGGCGGAGGACGTCCTGGACCGGTCCCGCCGAGGTCTCCACGCCAAGCCGACGGCCCTCCTCGAGCAACACCGCGTCGGCGGGGTCGGTCGTCGTGGCGATCACGACGGGACCGACGTCGGCGGCCACCAGGCGGGCGACGCAGTACTCCACGAGGGGCCAGTCCTCGATGACCGCCCGCACCTTGCCCGGCAACCGGGTGGACCCCATGCGCGCCTGCAGCACCACGAGCGCGGCCCGCGTCCTCACGACTCCTCCGCCACGAGACGGGGCCGGGGTTCGAGCACCCGCGCATCGGCCTCGGTGAGGAACAGCGACGACTCATGGCTGCTCATCCGCAAGCCGTCGGTGAAGGCGCCAATCCGTGGCGACAGGGTTTCGCCGCGCGCCGCGCGGATGGTCCACTCGGCGAAGTCGGCCCCGGCCGCAATCGTCAGCTGGATACCGCCGCTGAAACGCGGGTTGATCTCGAAGACGACCGGCCGGCCGTCCACGACGCGACACTGCACGTTCACCGCCCCTCGGAACTCGAGCACCTCCGCGCAGCGCAGGGCGAGGTCGATGAGCGCCGGGTCCTTCACGGTGCGTCCTCGGTCGGTCACACCCGACCGGATGACGAGGCGCTCGCGGGGGACGGCCGAGACCGGCCGGCCCCCGAAGTCGCAGAACAGGTCGATCGTGTACTCGGGTCCGTGCAGGTACTCCTGCACGATCGGGTCCGGCACGTACTCCAGGAAGAACCGGAGCTGGTCGCGCGTGTGGACCTTGAACGCGCCCACGCTGCCACGGCCCCGCCTCGGCTTGATGAACAGCGGCGGGCCGAGCTGGAGTTCGCGGACCTCCGCAGGGGTCCACGTGGTGGCCGCCGCGATGCCGTGGGCAGCCAGATGCGCCGACGTGAGGTACTTGTCGCGACACAGTCGGGCCGTCTGCACCGTGGGCGCCGCCACCACGACTCCCGCGGCGGCGAAACGATCGGCCGCCAGCGCAAGGGTCTCGAGCTCGTCGTCGATGGTGGGGACCAGCAGGCCGACATCGTGGGCGTCACATACGTCGAGCAACGCGTCCACGTAGCCCGGCTCGTCGCTGCGCGGCACCTGGTGCGCCGCGTCGGCGACATGCACCGCGGGCGAGAACGGATCGATGTCGGTGGCGATCACCCGGCCGTGCGACGACAGCCGCCCGAGCGCGGCCTGCAGCGCGCGCACCAGCGCCACGCGTCGCGAGGCCGCCGTGACGACGACGTTGGTGCGGGTCATGCGCGCCCCCCTCCGACGGCTGTCAGCACGTCTGCCGGCTCGAACGGCGCGCCGGCGGCGATGGGCCGCTGGGCCAGCGTCCCAATCAGCGCGATGTCGTGCTCGGCCCCGAGCAGGCCCGCCGGGCGGAGGGCCACCACGTCGTCGGCCGTGATGCGTTCGCCCGGCCGAATCCCGCGCCGTGCGTACAGCCCGCGGCGACTGGGCACGATGTTGGCCCGTTCGCCGGCCATCGGCTCACGCAGACCGGCCCCCATCGCGTCGTGCGCCGCCTCGAGCCGCCGCACCAGTTCGGCCAGTTCCTCCGGGGTGGACGAGACCGGGGCGTCGATCGCCCCCGTGCCGGGCAGGTGCACGTGCCGCTCGTAGAGTGTGCCGCCCTGCGCGTACGCCAGGAGCGCCGCATCGGCCCCGGTTCCGTGATCCGAGAGCCCCACCGGCAGTCCGAACTGACGCGCCAGCGTGCCCACGGCCCGCAGGTTCTGCTCGGCGGCCGGCGTCGGATAGGCCGACACGCAGTGCAGCAGGGCCAGCGTGGTCTCGCCTTCCTCTCGCGCCCACTGCACGGCGCGCTGGACCTCGTCCAGCGTGCTCATGCCGGTCGAGAGCACGACCGGACGCCCGGTGCGGGCCACCGCCCGCACCAGGCGGGCGTGCGTGAGGTCGCCGCTCGCGACCTTGAAGGCATCGAGCCCGAGGGCATCGAGCCGCGCGACGGCAGCCAGGTCGAAGGCGGTCGCCAGCATCACGAGCCCACGCTGCCGCGCGTGGCGGACGAGGGCGGCGTAACTGTCGGCCGCGAGTTCGAAGCGCCGGAAGAAGTCGCGCAGCGACGCAGCGTGCACGTGGGCCGGCGCAGGGGCGTCGGCCACCAGCAGCTGATCGGCCTCGAAGACCTGCAGCTTCACGGCCCAGACGCCCGCATCCGCACAGGCGTCCACGAGGCGATGCGCGAGCTCGGCGTCGCCATTGTGGTTGAGGCCGATCTCGGCGATCACGCGCATCGGCGCGCCGGGGGCGATGGACTGCCCCGCGATCTCAGCAGGCCGCGACATGGGAATCCTCCAGCAGGCGGGCCACCAGGCCCGGAACGTCGGTGAGCGCCCCGGCGATGCCGTGGGCGTCGGGAGGCGCGGGTTCCCTGCGGCGCCCGCGCAGCCAGATGGTCCTGAGCCCCGCGGCCGCCGCGCCGGCCACGTCGTTGGCGGGATGGTCACCCACGAAGACGGCCGCGCCCGGCTCGACCCCGAGCCGGTTCAGCACCGCGGTGAAGCACACGCGCGCCGGCTTGCCTGCCGGGGCCACCTCGTGTGCGTAGACGACTTCGTCGACCAGCGACGCAAGGCCGAGCGCCTCCACCTTGGCGCGCTGCGTCCCCGGGAGGCCGTTGGTCAGCACCCCGAGGCGGTGACCGCTGGCACGCAGGCGCACGAGCACGTCGCGTGCCGGCCCCGGCAGGCGCAGGCGAGGCCGGTGCGTGCGAATCACCGCCACGAGGTCGGGCACCTCGTCGAGCGGCAGGGCGTATGCCGCACACAGGGCCTGCAGCAGGCCAGCACGCCCGTGAGCCCTGAAGCGACCCGCCATGAACCGGAACAGCACGGTCGCGGGGATGCCCGTGGTCGAGGCGACACGCGCGGCCACCGCCGCATACCCGCTCAGCGCGAACCGGCGCTCCGCGTAGAGCGTGTCGTCGAGATCGAACACGACGGCCCGGGGGTTGCGGCGGCGCGGTGCGTCACCCCTATACCCGACACCCGCTCCCGGCTGCCCGACCGCTGCGCGATGCCCGTCAGCCACGAGTGCCTCCCCCGGCGATCGTCAGGATCGCGCGCGCCACACGGCCGGCACCCCGGCCATCCACCCGACGGGGACCGTCGCGCCGCACGAGGGTGCGCCACTCGGCGTCGTCGTGAATCCGCGCGAGTGCATCGGCGACGCGACGAGCGGTCGCGCGAGGCGCCACACCGAACGCCCGCCCGGCATCGACCACGAGCCCCTGCTGTGCGAATCCGCGGATGGTCCGCTGCTGGGCGGCGACGACGGCCGTGGCCACGACGGGCACGCCGGCCGCCAGGGCTTCGTAGAGCGTCACGCCGCCGGCCAGGACGGCCACGTCCACGTTCGCCAGCCACGGCCCCAGCCCGTCGGGGGCCGAGACGATGCGCAGGCCGGCCGGACGCCCGCGCTCGGGCAGCACCTGAGGTGTGAGGATGTCGAGGCCGGGCCAGCGGGCCGCGAGTTCCCTCGCGACGGCCGCCACGAGGCCGAGGCGAGGCCCCCCGCCGAGCGAGATCAGCACGCGCGTCACCCGCCCTCCCCGCGCGTTCCGGGTGGGCGGCCGCAGAATCGCGTACTCCAGTCCGCGCCGGACGGCCGCTGCTGGCCAGTGACGCGCGGGCGACCACACGCTGCCATCGACAGCGAGCGTCGACGGCACTCGCGCGAGACCGAGGTCGTGCACGCTCACGACGGGGACGCCGACACGCGCCGCGACACGACACCAGGGCAGGGCGGCCGCAGCCGAGGGATCGTCGATCACCAGCACTGCGGGGTGTGCCGACGCGATCGCCTCGGCTGGGCTGGCCTCGCGAATCGACGGCAGCCACGTCGAGACCGTCCCCGCTCCCCGCAGGCTCACGGCCGCAGGGCGGCCCAGCGCCCGAGCGAGCGCTTCGGCCCGGCGCAGGTGTCCGTGTCCGATGCGCGGTCCGGCAGCCACGCGAAACAACGCGAAGGTCGAGGAGTGGCGCCGCGAGGTCATGGCCCCTGCTCGAGCAGTCGGCGCAGCGTCTCCACGACGCGGTCGACGTCGGCCAGCGACATGCCGCTCCAGAACGGGAGCGACAGGGCGTGGTCCGAGTGGAACTCGGCGTGCGGGAACATGCCGCGCGCGAGCGAGAACCGCTGGGCGTAGTGCGAGTGCAGGTGAAGTGCGCGGAAATGGACGCTGGTGCCGATGCCCTCACGCGCGAGGGCCGCCTGAAGGCCGTCGCGCGTCCAGCCGCAGCGACCGGGCTCGACGAGCACCGCATACAGGTGGCGCCCGTGGGTCCACCCGTCGGGCACCGGCGCCGGACGATCGAGCGGCAGCGCGGCCAGCCCCTCGTCGTACCGGGCCCAGAGTTCGGCCCGGGCCGCCTGCATGGCCGCAAGGCGCGACAGCTGCACGAGGCCAAGCGCGGCCTGCAGGTCCATCATGTTGTACTTGAAGCCCGCCATCACGACGTCGTACTGCGCGGGCGCGCCGGGCGCATACCGGGCCCAGGCGTCGCGCGACAGGCCGTGGAGGGCGGCAATCCGCATCCAGTCGGCCTCCTCGGCCGAACCGAGCGTGACCATGCCGCCCTCGCCTGTCGCGAGGTTCTTGGTCGAATAGAAGCTGAACGCCGTGAAGTCGGCGATCGTGCCCACGCGCCGGCCGTCCACGACGGCGTCCACACAGTGAGCGGCGTCCTCGACCACGCGCAGGCCGTGCGCGTCGGCCAGCGCCCGGAACGCCAGCGGATCGGCGGGTCGCCCACCGTGGTGGACGGGGAGCAGGACGCGCGTGCGCGGGGTGATGGCTGCGCGGACCGCCTCGACGCAGAGCGTGCCCGTGCGCCGGTCCACGTCGACGAAGACCGGCGTCGCGCCCGCGTGCAGGATCGCGTTGGCCGTGGCGCAGAACGTGAGCGGCGTGGTGATGACCTCGTCGCCGGGCCCCACGCCGCAGGCCAGCAGCGACAGGTGCAGGCCCGCGGTGCAGGAGTTCAGCGCGACAGCCTCCTGGCTCCCCACGAACTGCGCGAATGCCGCCTCGAAGGCCTTCACGCGCGGGCCCGTCGTGAGCCAGCCCGACGCGAGCGTCTCCGTGAGCGCGTCGAACTCCGCGCCGCCCATGTCGGGCCGGGCCAGCGGCAGGAACGTGAGGCCGGAGAGACCGTGAGAACCGGTGGACATCGGCGTGTGCTCGGGCAGGTCGTCTCAGGCCGTGGTCGCCGGCGCCGCCCCCTGCAGGGCGGCACGTCCGGCCTCGAGCCGGGTCTTCCAGCCTTCGAGGGCCCCGGCCAGGTCGTACTCCAGGGCATCGGCGGCCGACATCCAGTCCTCGTTCCCGGCGGTGTCCTCGATCGCGGCGGCCGCCCGTTCGACGGCCTGCACATCCGACCCGAGCCATCCCGTCGAGGCGAGGCCCGCCTGCCCTGCCCACGTGTCGGCGGTGTGCACGAGCGCCACGAGCAGCGCCAGGTTGTCGGCCAGATCGCCGATCGCCGCGCGAGCGCCAGCCACGTCCGTCCCGCGCAGGCCCGCCGCCACCGCGCGGGCTGCCGTCGTCAGGTCGGGCAGGAACCGCAGCGCATCGTCCAGGGCCAGGGCGGCCATCACCCCGACCGGCGTGGTGTCCACGTCCACGGCATCGTCGGCCTGCAGGTCGCGCATGAGGATGTCGGCCTCCCGGAATGCCGGTTCGTCGACACCATTGATGCGGACGGCCGTCACTATGCGCCGCGCCTCGGCGAGGACGGGCTCCACCGCGGAGAGCAGCGCATCGACGGTAATCGGCGCATTCACGCCGGGGATTAACGAAGAATCAACGCGAAGAGTGAGCATCACGGGCCTCCTGCCACCTGGGACAGGAGCAAACGCGGGGCCAGCTCCGCGACGCCCGTCCGGGACGGGCATGGAAGTTGATGCAGCGGGGGGTGACGTGTTCCGGGGCGTGTGCGGGGTGTGTGCGGCCCCCGCACTAAAGCTCCGCACACGGTCGCCGATTCCCCTCGTGAGCCACTTGGCTCCGCACCCGGAGGAGTAACTGCATGGCGTCGTTCTCGGTAGTCACCAACGTGGCCTCGGTCAATGCCCAGGCCAACCTGTACCAGACCAACATCGGTCTGCGGCAGGCCCTCACCCGCGTCTCGAGCGGGTACCGCATCAACTATTCCGGCGACGATGCCGCCGGACTCGCCGTCGCGAACCGGTACCGGTCCGACGTGGCCATCCTGCAGCAGGGCGTGCGCAACGCCAACGACGGCCTGTCCGACCTGCAGATCAAGGACGGCGCGCTCGACAACATGTCGAAGCTGCTCGACCGCCTGGCGGTGCTGGCCACCCAGTCGGCCTCGGGCCAGACGACGACGGCGTCGCGCAACACGCTGAACAGCGAGTTCCAGGACGTGCTGAGCGAGATCACGCGCGAGTCCAACGTCGCGTCACTCAACGTCTCGGGAGCCAACCAGGGGTTCTCGGTGTTCGTGAGCAGCAACGGCAACGACGGCGTCGTGGCAGGCACGATCAACGACGTGGACGTCACGTCGCTGGGTCTGGTGGGGCTCGACATCTCGAACCAGGCCGGTGCGCAGGCGGCCGTGTCGCAGGTCTCCACCGCCATCACCAACCTCGGCGTCGTCCAGGGGCAGGTGGGCCAGTTGCAGAACCGTCTGAGCTATGCGATCAGCCTCGCGCAGAGCCAGATCGTGAACACGAAGAGCGCCGAGAGCCGCATCCGCGACGCCAACGTCGCCGAGGAGTCGGCCAACCTCACGCGCTACTCGATCCTCAACCAGTCGGGCATCGCGGCCCTGGCCCAGGCCAACCAGTCGACCAGCGCGGTGCTGGCGCTGCTGCGCGGCTAGGCGTGACGAGCGCTCCGGGTGACGGACGGCTCTCCGAGCCGTCCCACCTCTGCCATTAAAGGTCCCGAAGGGCCGCCCGATTACTTCCGCGACAACGGCACCGCATCCGGTGCCAGCGAGCCTGCAAGGATGCGGGCTCGACGAGGTCAAGGAGGATCAGCGTGGCTAGCTTTTCGGTCATCACCAACGTCGCCGCCAACAACGCCCAGGCCAACCTGTACGCGACCAACATCGGTCTGCGCACGGCCCTGACCCGCGTCTCGAGCGGCTTCCGCATCAACAACTCGGGCGACGATGCCGCCGGCCTCGCGGTGGCCAACGGCTATCGGTCGACCGTGGCCGTCCTGAACCAGGGCGTCCGGAACGCCAACGACGGCCTGTCCGACCTGCAGATCAAGGACGGCGCGCTCGACAACGTGTCGAAGCTCCTCGACCGCCTCTCGACGCTCGCCACGCAGGCCGCGTCGGGCCAGACGAGCAACACCTCGCGTGCCACGCTGAACGCCGAGTTCCAGGACGTGCTGAGCGAGATCAACCGTGAGTCGAGCGTCGCCGGGCTGAGCTCCGACCAGGGCTTCTCGGTGTTCGTGAGCAACAACGGCAGCAACGGCAAGGTCGGCGGCCAGATTGGCGCGGTGACCACGACCGGGCTGGGCCTCACGGGCAACCTGTCGACGCAGGCCGCGGCCGAGACCGCGGTGGCCTCGGTGGCCAGTGCCGTGACGTCGCTCGGCAGCGTGCAGGGCCAGGTCGGTCAGCTCCAGAACCGCCTGAGCTACGCGATCAGCCTCGCCCAGAGCCAGATCGTGAACACCAAGGCCGCGGAATCGCGCATCCGCGATGCCAACATCGCCGAGGAGTCGGCCAACCTCACCCGGTTCTCGATCCTCAACCAGTCGGGCATCGCGGCCCTGGCGCAGGCCAACGGCCAGACGTCCGCGGTCCTCTCGCTCCTGCGGTAATCGCCGCAGCCTGGCGCCAGGCAGGCACCTCCGGGCCTGTCTGGCGCATTTTTCGGCACCGGGTCCCCGGCCCCGGCCTACAGCTTCCCAGTACACTGCCGATTCCTAAGACAGGTTCCCCGTCACGGGGGGACCGGAGGCGTGTGTCATGGGTTCGCCAATCACGTTCAGCGGCTTCAACAACATCGACTTCAACAGCGTCCTCGAGGCGCTGTCGGCGCAGGAACGCCAGCCGGTCCAGCAGCTCGAGACGCAGCAGTTCCAGCTGCAGCGACAGCGTGCCGCCTTCGGGACGCTGGCCACCCGCCTCGGGGCGGTGGAGTCGGCCGCCCGCGACCTGTCGTCGGTCACGGCGTTCTCGGCCGCGACGGCTTCGGTCTCGAACGAGTCGGTCGCCCGTGCGTCGGCGTCCAATGGCGCGGTCGCCGGCACCTACAGCCTCGTCGTCAACCAGCTGGCCAAGGCCCAGGTCACGACCACCGTCGGGACGACGCCCGACGCCGACACCACCGTGGTGGCCAGCGGCGGGACGCTCACCATCGGCGACACCACGGTCACGATTGCGGGCGACGTCACGCTCCAGGGCCTGGCCACCGCGATCAACGAGACGACCAGCATCGGGGTCTCGGCATCCGTCGTCCGGTCGGGCAGCGCGTACCAGCTGGTGCTGACCGGCCGCGAGACGGGCGCCGATCAGGCCTTCACCGTGACCAACGCGCTCACCGGCGGAGCGGGCGTGACGTTTGCCGCCAGCAACGCCCAGAACGCCCAGGACGCGGCGTTCACGCTGAACAACGTCCCCGTCAACAGCGCCTCGAACACCGTCGAGGACGCGATTCCCGGCACGACGCTCACGCTGCGGCAGGAATCGCCGACCCCGGTGACCATCACCATCACGGCCGACCTGTCGTCGGTCGAGGAACTGGTGAAGAAGTTCACCAGTGCCTACAACGATCTGGTCACGTTCCTCGACCAGCAGGCCAAGGCCTACGGCAACAAGGAGCGCGACAACATCGGGGGCGATCCCCTGGTGCGCCAGCTGCGCAACAGCCTGAGCCGCGTGATTGGCGGCGAGGTGGGCACGGGCGACTCCTACACCTCGCTCGCGCAGGTGGGCCTGACGTTCAGCCGGACCGGTCAGCTCGAGTTCCGCAGCGCGGACCTGCGGGCCGCCCTGGCGGCCGATCGCACGTCCGTGACCAACCTGTTCAAGGGCGGATCGGGGTTCGACGGGGCCTTCTCTCGCGTCAGGAACGCGATCGCCAACTACACGTCCAGCGGCGGCCTCATTCCGACCGCGCAGACACGCCTCGACGACCAGCTGTCGAAGATCGGCGACCGCATCGACGAGCTCGAGCGGCGCCTCGCGATTCGCAAGGAAGCATTGCAGAAAGAGTTCATCGCGACCGATTTGGCCATTGCACAGTTGAATGCCTCGATGGGCCAGCTCGGCTCGCTCGGCCGGCAGACCAGCGGTTTCTGACGCACGGGATCACATGTCCAGCCTCCTCGCCTACCCCGCTCCGATGACTTCCACGCCAGCCCTGCACGCGCGGGGCGCCCAGGCCTACCTGCAGACCCAGGTCCAGTCGAGGACCCCGGTCGAGCTCGTGGTCATGCTCTACGACGGCGCCATCCGCTTCCTCGGGCAGGCCCGGACGGCCATGGCCGTCGGCGACCTCGTCGCCAAGCGCGACGCGCTGTCGCGCGGGCTGGCCATCGTGCAGGAACTGCAGCACATGCTGAACATGGAGGCCGGCGGCGAGGTTGCCGCGCGGCTCGACGGCCTCTACACTTACGTTCTCGGCCGCTGCTACGAGGCCAACGCCCAGAAGGACCCGGCAGGCCTCGACGAGAGCATCAAGCTGCTCACGCCCCTGCGCGACGCGTGGGCAGCCCTGGCCAGCCAGCCGCCGACGACGGCGGCCTGACCCGCGTGCGGGTCGAAGGGCCCATGTGACTGACGACCTCGCGACCGTGCTCGCCGACTACCGGACCGGCCTCGACGCCGAACTGGAGCTGCTGTCGCACCTCGAGGACGTCGCGACGCGTCAGCAGGCCCTTCCCCTTCCGCCGTCGGCCGAGGCCCTCGCCGCGCTCGGCGAGGAGCGCGAGCGTCACCTGGGCGCGCTGCTCGCACTCGAGACCCGCCTCCTGCCCCTGCGCGAACAGATCGCGGCTCGCCTGACGGAGGCCCGCGCCCTTCCCGGCTTCGCGGGCGTCTCGGATCGGCACCGTCGCGTCGGCGCCCTCGTCGCGCGCGTGACCGAGCTGGACACGCGGAGCCTCGAGACGCTCCAGCGGCTCGATCAGGAGCGCCGTGCCGCCGCCCAGGCCATCGAGACGGGCGAGACGACGCTGGCCGCCTACCGCCGCATCCTGCAGCAGCCCTCCGGGTCGCCTGCCCTGTTCGAACGGCGGGGATGACGTGACGGACGTGCGTCGGCCGAGCCGCGCAGCGGACCTTCACGCCGAAGCGGCGACGGACGGACTCAGGACGCGGCGGCCGAGCGGCCGCTCGGCGTGCAGGAAGTACCCCGTCGGCACGAAGCCGCGGGCATCGTAGAGGGTACGCGCAGCCGCGTTGCCCTCGCTCACGAGCAGGGTCGCGACCGATCGCCCGTGGGCCACGCCCCAGGCGAGCATCGTGTCGAGCATGCGACTGCCCACCTGCTGGCGGCGGGCACCCGGATCCACCGCAATCTGCGCGAGGTGGAGCGTCGCGGGCGCCAGTGCGGTCACGATCGACACGCCCGCCAGCGGCTGCCCCGAGGGGCCGGGCGCCACGGTGCTGGCCTCTGGCAGGAAGTGGCCGAGCGCCGAACCACGCGTGAGCTGACCGACGTACTGGGCCCATTCGTCGAGCCGCCCATGCGGCGCGAAGCAGCGCGCCGCCGGCACGCCGGCATAGGCCCGCGCAAGCAGCCGCACGACGTCTGGCCCATCGGCCTCCGTGATCGCACGCAGGCCCGGCGCCACGGCGCGCACGCAGGAGCGATCCAGCGCGCGTCGGAGGTACCAGTACCGCGTGACCGCGAACCGCCGTCGCTGCAGCGCACTCTCGCAGGCCGGGCTGTCGGGATACACGAAGAGCAGGAGTTCCTGCGCCAGGGAGGCCTCTGGCGTCTTGAAGATGGCATCGAGGAGCAGGCGCACGCCGTCGGCCGTGCGCGCCTGCAGGGCGCCGACCTGCAGCACCCCCTGTTGCACCAGGAAGTAGCTCCAGCCCACCACGCTCTGCCCGGGGCCACGGATCACCAGCCCCGGCAGGCTGCCCTCCGCTCGCGCACGCTCGAGGATCCGCAGGGACGGCTCGAGATCCCACTGCAGGCTGGAGGACCAGCGCACCCGCTCGGCCTCGTATACCGGTGCCAGCGCGCTCGCCGGCAGGTTGCGCCAGTCGTCCAGCCTCATGACGGGCCGTCCTTCCGCCGCAACTGGGCCAGGGCATCGGGCAGCGCCGCCCCCGCCGCTGCGCGCCGATTCTCCTCGCGGATCTGGTCGTAGATCTCCCGCCGGTGGACCGGTACGTCGGCCGGCGCCGTCACCCCGATCCGCACGGCATCCTTGCTGACCCGCAGCACGCGGATCTCGATGCCATCGGCCACGATGATCGCTTCGTTGCGGCGGCGCGTGAACACGAGCACGACGGGGCTCCTCGCTCAGTACAGCTCGGTGAGCTCGAACCGCAGCGGGTAGAGGCTGTTCGAGGGCATCAGCTGGTAGCCCAGCATGCGCGCGGGATTGACGACCACCGGTGCCCGGAGGTTGACCAGCGTCTGCTCGGCCTGCACCGTGACCACCGCGAGCCAGACGAGTTGGGCTTCATCGGGATCGCCGAGGCGCACCCGATCGACGTCCGACAGCAGGCACCGGTAGTCGGGAAACACCCGGCGTGGATCGACGGCCAGGAACGAGGCCGACGGCCCATCCACCGACTGGAGGCACTTGAACGGCTCGAGGTCGCGCGACGACAGCACGACGAACTGCCGGCACTCCTCGAACCCGGGCAGGCCGGCCGGAAACGAGACGATGTCGTCGGGGCCGACGTCGAACATCCCGAACGCCGTCTCCACGCGGGTGACGCCCCCCTGGGAATCGGAGTGGGTCATCGCAGGTAGTCCAGGAGCGAGGTGCGCTGGTTCGCCCCGGCGGCCGCCAGCGCCGCCTGCTGGGCCTGCTGCGCACGGGTCATCTCCGAGATGGCCTCGGCCAGGCTCACCTCTTCGGCCTGCGAACGCCGCGTATCGCTGGCCCGGCGCAGTTCGTCGAGCCGCGCCTTCTCGGCCGGCAGCGCGCTGAGGGTCGCCCCCACCTGCCCCTGCACGGCCGTCACCCGCGAGAAGGCCGCGTCGAGTTCGCCGAGCCCCGCGTCGATGCCGCCCATGTCGCCGGCGCGCACGGCCGCCGCCAGGGCGTCGAGGGTCCCGAAGAGATCGCGGGCAGCGGTCCCCTGCAGCATCTCTCCGCCGTCGACGGTCACCGCGACCGAGGAGGTCCGCGAGACGTCCACCGACACCTCGGTGGCATTGCCCTGGTAGGCCGACACGACGGCGCCGGCCTTCGTGTAGGGCGCGTTCGTGGTGTCGGCGCCGGCAAAGAGGTAGATGCCGCGGTAACTGGTGTTGACCGCGGTGAACACCGCTTCGCGGACGCCCTCGATCTCCAGTGCAATCGCCTCGCGCTGGGCGGGCGTGAGGATGGTCGTCCGGCCGGCGGCGGCGCGTGTCTGGGCCGTCGTCAGGCTCGTGACGATGTCGCTGAGCACCGAGTCGACCACCCGCAGTCGCGAATCCACCGAGTCGTTGGCTTCCCGGTAGCGATCCACCGCGCGGATCTCCTCGCGCTCGCGCAAGCCGATGACCGCCGCGGCCGGGTCGTCGCTGGCCTGCTGCAGGCGCCGCCCCGACGAGACCTGTTCCTGCGCGCGGGCGAACTCGCTGCCCGTGCGCTGGACGTCGCGCATCGTGTTGCGGAAGAGCGTGTTGAACGTGACGCGAAGCATGGGTCCCTGTCTAGCGCTTGAGCGACAACAGTGTCTGGATGGTCTCGTCCACGACCGTGAAGAACTGCGCGTTGGCCTGGTAGGCGCGCTGGAAGCGCATCATCAGCGCGGCCTCCTCATCGATGGAGATCCCCGAGACGCTGTCGCGCAGACGCTCGATCTGCTGCACGATCTCGCCGCGGCTCCGCTGCTCGAGTCCTGCACGATTCACCTGACTGGCCACGTCGTAGACCAGGGCGGTCCACGCCGCGCCCGGCGTCACGCCACCCACGACGGGGGCGTCGCGCAGGTTGGCCAGTTGGCGTGCGACCTGGTTGTCACCCGGACTGGCCACACCGGCCGCCGCGACGCGGCCGGGGTTGGCCGCCAGCGCCGCGTCCACGCGCAGGCCCGCGGCCGCACCGGCCACGGCAGCCGGCGCGACGAAGAACGCCCCGCCCGGTGCGCCGGCCAGGTCGAAGCCGGTGGCGTGCAGCGCGTTGACCTGCGTCGCCACGCCGTGGGCCAGGGCGTCGAGCTTGGCGAGATACCCCGGCATCTGCGTGTCGCGAACCGCGATCAGGCCACCGAGATGGCCATCGGTGATCTCGTCGGTGATGTCGACGCCTCCCGCGGTGACGCGCGCGAACCCTTGCGGCGGCGCGCTGGACACCGCCAGCGGATAGGCGTCCTCTCCGATCACCAGCGGCCGGCCACTCCGAGTCGCCACCTGGAGCGTGCCGTCGTTCAGTTCCAGCACCTGCGTGCCGAGCAGGCCCGACAGCTCCTTGACGGCCTCGATCTGCTCGTCGCGCAGGTGGTGCACGCCAGTCGCCGGGGCGCTGGCAATCGACTTGTTCAGCGACGCGATGCGCTCGACCAGGCCGTTGATCCGCGACACATCGTCGCGCACGCGGGTGTCGGTGGCCCTGGAGGCCTCCGCGAGGCGCGCGGCCATGCCCGAGAACGCCCCCGCGAGGGCCTGGGCCTCCGAGACGACCTGCTGCCGGGCCGTGGGCGACGAGGGTGCGTCGGCGAGTTCGGCAAATGCGTCGAAGAAGTTCGCGAGCGCGCCGTCCACCGACGCGCCGGGCTCCCCGAGGGCGACCTCGGCCAGGCCGAGCGCATCGGCCATGGCGGCGAACCGCTGCTCGAGGGGCACCTCGTCGAACAGGCGCTGGTCGTACAGGCGGTCCCGCATCGCACGCACGCCGAGGACCTCGACCCCGTTGCCCGCCGAGAAGCGATCGGGCGGCGGCACGGCGCCGAGATCGGCGACCCGCTTGCTATAGCCGGGCGTGTTGACGTTGGCGAGGTTGTTGCCGACGACGTCGAGCCCGAAGCGCTGGGTCTCGAGCGCGCGGGCGGTCGTGCCGAGCATGCCGAAGAGCGACATCAGACCCTCGCAGTCAGGATGGCGCCCTCGCCGCCGATCGGCGCGGGCTGGCCCACGGCGGTATAGCCGTGAGCGGGAATCGACGAGGCGGCACGGTCGCCGGCCAGCAGCGCCAGCGACGCGCCGAGACGCCGGCAGCGCGCCAGCGCCGCGGCGACATCGGTCAGGGCCGGCACGCGGACGGCGCCGACCGCTGACGCGTCGCGCGCCGCCGCCCGGAACTCCCGGACGCAGGCGTCGACCACGGGGGCACTGGCCGCCACGGCTTCAGGCCTGGCGTGCGCCAGTGCGTCGGCGAGCGCGTCGAGGGCATCCCCGAGGGCGCGCGCCGTGATGTCCAGACGGGATGGCTCAGTCACCCCACGCTCCGCCTTCCGGCCGGGAGCGTCCCGGCCCTACTTCGACAGGAAGCTGTCGATCATGCGGTCTGCGAGCCGGGCCGGATCGTTGCCGATCTCGCCGGCAGCCAGCTTCGCCTTGGCGCGCTCGACCACGTCCTGACGGATCTCCGGGGCCTTCGCAGCGGCGTCCACCGCCTGGCCGAGCAGCCGCGCATCGGCCGAGACCTCGACCCGGTCGCCACCGGCGGCAGCCGCCCGCGCCTCCTGGGCCCGCTGCTGTGCGGCCTTCTCGACCTGCTGGGCCTGGCCTGCATCGTGTACGCCCGAGGGGCGATCGCCCTGAATCTTCATCGTCTACTCCTGTCGCGCACGGCGGGACGACCGGCGCGTGTCCCAGGAATCGGCAGCCGCTCATTGACCTTTAATGTCACTCGTCAAATTCCTGACGAACCGTTCCGGGTCTATGCGCCGCCCGGCGTGCGTGACCTCGAAATGCAGGTGTGGCCCCGTCGATCGACCGGTACTCCCGACCCGGCCAATCCGCTGCCCCTGCCCCACCTGGTCACCGGCCTTGACCTCCAGGGACGCGAGATGGGCGTATCGCGACTCGAAGCCGTTCGGGTGTCGAATCACGACGGACAATCCGTACCCACCCTGCTCCTCCGCCGCTACCACCGTCCCGGCAGCTGCGGCGGGCACTTCCGTACCGTAGCGAGCTGCAAGGTCGATGCCGGCGTGAAACCGGCCATGCCCGCCGAACGGATCCGTGCGCCAGCCGTAGGCAGAGCTCACGCGACCCGGCATTTCCAGTCGAAGATCGGCAGTCTCGACGCTCGCGCCCGACTCGGTGGTGTCGGTGTGCCGACGATACTCCGACACACGGGACGAGGGGGCGACGCTGGCCGACGGCATTACGGCAGTCGACGCGGTGGTGGACCGCACTGGCGGCGCGGTCGCACTCGCCTCGCCCTGCCGTCGGTCCCAGGCGTCGACGAGCATGGGCGTGAGGCCCAGGCCACCCGCTCGCGCCAGGTGAAGGGCGAGTTCCCCGTCGATCGTCGAGCTGTAGGTCTCGTTGCCCAGGCCTTCGCCCTCGGCCTGCTCGTCGAGCAGCGACTTGCGCATCTGCTTGATCATCTCGAGCAGCAGCATCGACTCGAACTGCGCGGCCAGCTCCCCGAGCTGCGCGCGCTCGGCCTCCTTCGTCGACGCCGGCCCGCGTGTCGTCAGCCGGTCGGGTGCCGGCGACGGCAGGGTGAGCGAGGGGCTGGCGAGGTCGCGTGTGGACATGACGGGGAGCGGGGAGCGGGTAACGGGAGCGGGCTCTCGAAGGACGGAGAGGCGCTAGATCACGACGATTTCCGCGCGCAGCGATCCTGCGGCCTTGAGCGCCTGCACGATCGCGATGATGTCGCGGGGCGTCACGCCGAGGGAGTTGAGGGCGCGGACCACGGCGTCGAGCGTGACGCCCTCCTCCATCGCGATCAGACGCGACTCGCGTTCGCGCACGTCCACCTGCTGATTGGGCACCACCACGGTCTCGGCTCGGCTCGGGCCCCACGACGGGTTGGGCTGCGACACGTCGAACTGGGTCGAGATGCGGACGGCCAGCGAGCCGTGCGCGACGGCTGCGGCCCCGAGCGTGACCTGCGCGCCCACGACCACCGTGCCCGTGCGCTCGTTGATCACGACACGCGCCGGGAGATCCGATTCGACGGGCAGCGGCTCGATGCGTGCCATGAGTTCGGGGATGTTGCCGCGGAAGTGCGACGGCACGGCGATGGCCACCGTGGCCGGATCCATCGCTCGCGCGGTGCCGGCGCCCAGGGCGCCATCGACGACGGCCGCCAGGCGCGAGGCCGTCGAGAAATCGGGCGTATTGAGCGCAAGCAACACCTGATCGCCGTCGGGCACGGCGCCGCGCGGCTGCACCTGCACGAGCGCACCACCCGGCACACGGCCGGCGGTGAGGTGGTTGACCTGCACCCCGTTGGCCTGGTTGCCGCCCCCGAAGCCGCCGAGGGTCAGCGGTCCCTGGGCCAGGGCCACGACCTGCCCGTCCATGCCGCGCAGCGGCGTCGGCACGAGCGTGCCGCCCTGCAGGCTTCGCGCATCGCCAATCGAGGAGACGAGGATGTCGAGGCGCACACCGGGCCGGGCAAACGGCGGGAGTTCCGTCGTGACCATCACCGCCGCGACGTTCTCCACCCGCATCATCTCGGGTGCGACGACGACTCCGAAGCGCTCGAGGGAGTTGGCCAGCGAGAGATTCGAGAACAACGTCTGCCGCCTGTCGCCCGTGCGGTTCAGCCCCACGACGAGCCCATAGCCGATGAGCGGGCTCGGCCGCACGCCGACGAGCGACGCCACGTCCTTGACCCGCATGGAGGTCCCGTTGCGCGCGCCGACCGGCGCGGTGGCGCCCAGGCACGCGGCAACCGCCAGAACTGCTGCTGCGAATGCGCGACTCATCGAAGTCATGTCCTGTCTCGATGCGCCGGACTGAAGTCCGGCGCCTACACCCGCTCCCCGGTTCCCGGCCCCCGGTACCCGGCACCCGGCACCCGGTACCCGTCAGAAGATCTTGTTCAGCACCCGCACGAGCCAGCCGGGTTTGAGGTTGTCCTTCATCAGCCCGCGACCGTAGTACTGAATGCGCAGCTGCGCGACCTGCGTGGACAGCACCGTGTTGTTGCGCCGCACGTCCTGCGGACGCACGATGCCGGTGAGGACCACGATCTGCCGCTCGCCGTTGAGGTCGAGCTCACGCACCGACTCCAGCACCAGGTCGCCGTTGGGCAGCACCTCGGCGACGCGCGCGGTCATGGTGGCCGTCAGCATGCTGGTCCGGCTGGTGACCCCGCCGCCCTTGAACTTGCTGTCGCTGCTCGTGCTCGCGAGATTGCCGGGATCCACCTGATCCGGCAGCAGGGTCTCGAGGCCGAACAGCGTCGGCACCGCGGCGCTCGCCTTGCTGTTCTTGTTCAACGCCGAATCGGCGGTGCCTTCGGCCTCGATGTTCTCGATCACGCGCACGGTGAGCAGGTCGTTGACGCTGCGGGCGCGGCGATCCGACGTCAGTCCGCTGATCCAGTCCATCGACGGCTCGTCGGCTGGCGACGTCGAGGCGCGCGCGAGGGCCCGCGCGGTGTCGAGGTGCCGTGCGACGGCGGTGTCGTAGGTGTCCTTGCCCGCCTTCTGCGCCAGGGCCGGCCCGGCCTGCACCAACCACACGCACGCGGCCACCACCAGGACGCTCCTAGGAGCCATGTCCCACCTCCACGGTCTGCTCGGCCACGACACGGGCCCGCAGACGACGCTGACTGTCTGGATTGACCACGACGACGGTCTCCCCGAGTTCTCCGGCCTGTGCCGCCACGGCCCGTCCACGCACTTCGACGGCCCCGACACGCGCGATCGTCACCACCTCGTCGCCGACACGCACGAGAGGACGCGAGACGAGCACCGCCGAGGCAATCACCTCGCCGGGACCGAGTGCCCGCCGCGTCACGGCGCCGGTGACGGCGTCGAGTGTCGGCAACGGCGCGATGGGCAGCCGCCCGATGTCGTCGTGCACGGTCGTGACCGTGTCGCCCGTCACCACGGCGCGGGCCCTGATGCGATCGACCGTCCGCACGTGGCGCGCACGCACACGGACGTCGGCGGTCAACCGTCCCACCCGCACGCGGCGATCGGCCTCCTGGCCGTAGAGCACGAAGCGAACGGCGCCGCCCGTGCGGCTGCCGGGTTCCGGCACCGCCGAGCGGATGGCGCCGGCACGAGGCGCCATCGAGAGCACGGGCTGCGCGAGCGTGACGTCGGCCTCGGTGCCGAACACCTCGCGGACCGCCGCCGTCGCCGAGGCCAGTGCCTCGGCGGTGCGGTCGGCCTCCTGCGCGGCCGGCGTGCTGTCCACGCCGAACCACAGGCATGCCACGAGGCCGCATCGGGCCAGGCGATCAGCTCGCAAGGTTGTTCACCTGGCCCAGCATGTCGTCGGCCGTGCGGATCACCTTCGAGTTGGCCTCGTAGGCGCGCTGGCCGAGGATCATGTTGACCATCTCCTCGACGATACTGACGTTGGATTCCTCGAGGAATCCCTGCTGGAGCGTGCCGAGGCCGTCGGTCCCGGGCAGGCCCGTGATGGGATCACCCGACGCCGTCGTGACGCTGAACAGGTTGCTGCCGAGGGCGTGCAGGCCGGCGGGATTCTGGAAGCCGGCGATCTGGATGCCGCCGACCTGCTGCGGCGCGCTCTCACCGGCAATCGTGGCCGAGACGACGCCGTCGCGGGCGATGGTCACCGACACCGCATTGGACGGGATCGTGATGGAGGGCTCGAGGGGATAGCCGTCGTTGGTCACGATCGTCCCCTCCTGGTTGATGTGCAGGTTCCCCGACCGCGTGTACGCGGTCTGGCCATCGGGCAGCGTCACCTGGAGGAAGCCGCGCCCCTCGATGGCGATGTCGTAGGGCTCGTTGGTCGCGCGCAGGTTGCCGCTCGCGAAGTCACGCGACACGGCCACGAGCTTGGTTCCGAGCCCGAGCTCGACGCCAACCGGCGTTTCCGCCGTCGCGTCGGTGGAGGTGCCCGCCATCACGATCTGCTCGTAGACCAGGTCCTCGAACTCGACGCGGCTCTTCTTGAACCCCGACGTGTTCACGTTGGCCAGGTTGTGCGCGATGTTGTCGATGTTGGCCTGCTGCGCGTTCATGCCGCTGGCGGCGGTGTACATCGCTCGAATCATGGTCGTCCTCTATCTGCCGATTGCCGGTATGGCGGAGACTGGGTCACGTGCTGAATCTGGCGTCCGAACCTGACGATTGATGCACTGACATCAGGCATCAGGCGTCAGGCATCAAGCGCTGTGCGTCCTGCGTCACGAGCCCCGACGTCCCAGCTCGGAGATCGCGCGACCGTCGACCTCTGAACTCAGAATCGTGAGCCCTCGCTGCAGGGCCTCGAACCCGCGCGACAACTCGGTGAGCGAGACCATCCGATCGATCACCGACACGTTGGAGGCCTCGAGCAGACCCGACCGCACGAGAGCCCCGTCGGCCTCGACGGGCCTGACGTCGGCGGGCGCCCGGAACCGGCCCAGGTCCTCGCGCTGCAGGCGCCCGTAGTCGGCGAAGTCGACCACCTGCAACCGGCCTGCACTCCGCGCCCCCACGCTGACCGTCCCGTCGTCGGCGATGCTGACGGGCTCGCCCGTCTTGCCGAGCCGGAGCGGACCGTTCGTGGTCTGCACCGGATACCCATCGGCCGTCGTCACGGTGCCGTCGGCGCTCAGGGAGAAGTTGCCGTTGCGCGTGTAGCGCGGTCCCTGTGGCGTGTCGATCACGAAGAACCCTCGACCCTCGATGGCGAAGTCGAGGTCGCGGCCCGTCCGCTCGAGCGAGCCCGGCCTGAAATCGAGGTGACCCGGCCCCGGCGTGACGTCCACCGCGGCCTGGAGCGTGCGCCCGAAGTCGGGCCGCTCGGCCGCGTTGGTCGTGACGCGCTCGGCCTTGTAGCCGGCGGTCTTCGCGTTGGCGATGTCGGAGGCCAGCCGGTCGAGCTGCTCCATCCGGGTGCGCAATCCGCTGAGGGCTACGTAAGTGCCGCCTGCCATGTCTGCTCCATCGGCGCCGGTGCGACGATCAGGTCCTCGCTCCCGTGCACGCCATCGATGCGAACCCATGCAAATCCCGGGCCCCACGTGTATTGCCACGACGCGGCGCGTCCTGCGCTTGCGGCGTCGGCAATCCGTCGCGCGGCCTGCCGGGCTGACAGACGGCCGACACCCTGCAGGTCGTGCGCGGTCGCGGTCGCCGTGCCGTACGCGTCAATCAACTGGGCCAGCTGCGCGTCGCTCACCAGGTAGGGCCGGACCCGCAGCCCCGCACCCGACTGCAACGCAGCGAGTGCCGTGCGCGGCAACGGCGCGGCCACGGCCACACGCAGCGTGCCGTCGCGATCGGTGTCGAGCGGCACGACGCCCAGTGCCGAGACGACCACGCGCGACAGTCCGGCCACCGGAGTCCGGGCGCGGTCCACGTCGACCCGGGTGAGGAAGCCGATGCCAGCCTGGCGGGCGAGGGCGTGCGTCAGCGTGGCGTCGTCGATCGCCCCTTGCGCCAGCAGGTGCGTCCCGAGGCGCCCCCCGGTGCGCGCCTGCGCGTCCAGGGCCGCCTCGAGTTGCTCGGTCGTGATGGCACGGGCGGCCAGGAGGGACGCCCCGAGCCGTACGGGTGGCATCGACGGCGTTCGGACGATGCGTGGAGGCTGCAGCGCCTCGATTCGACGGGCGGTCTCGGCCGCCAGGCACGTCGCGCCGCAGTACCACTCGCCGTCGAAGGGCAGGCCGCGCCGCAGCAGGCGTGCGAGCGGCGAGGTCCGGCACTCGCTATGCGCGCACGGGCGCATGGCCCTTCTCCGTCCCCTTGCGCGTACGGGCGGCGCCGGCATCGGCCAGCGACAGCCGCAGCCGGATCTCGCCTTCCGACACCTGCTCGGCGGCGGCCAGTTCCTTCACGGTGCGGCCCCGGCGCGCCGCGGCACGCAGGCGTGCCGCCGTCGGTCGCGCGGTGGCGGAGGACGGGCCCGGCGCCGGCGCCGCGGCGACCGTCGAGAGCCGCTCGACTTCGGTGGCGACCTGGCGGAAACCGGCCTCGGTCGTGTCGGTCAGCAGGTTCAGGCCCTCCTGCAGGCGCCCGATGCGCTGCTCCAGTTCGACGGTGTGGCGGAGCGCGCGCACGAGCCGCACGGCCACGAGGAGGATCACGCCGGTCAACAGGACGAGGGTGCCGGTCAGGACGAGCATCGGGACGGTCACGGACAGGTCTCCTTTACAGGTCGAGGCTGCGCAGGCGGTCGGCCGGGCTGACGACCTCGTTGACGCGCACGCCATAGCAGCCCGAGACCACGACCACCTGGCCGCGTGCCACGAGCCGCCCGTTCACGAGCAGGTCCACCGGGTCGTCGGGCGCGCGTTCGAGATCGATCATCGAGCCCGGGCCGAGCCGGGCCAGGCCCTCGAGCGTCATCTGCGTCTCGCCGAAGCGCACGGTGATGGGCAGCTCGATGTCGAGCACGACGTCGAGGTTGCGCGGGGGCGGCGTCACGGGGGTGGTCAGGGGCGGCAGAGGGGGAGCGGCCGGGACCGCGGGCCGGGTGGTCACGGCGGCCGACGCCGACGAGGTCGTCCGTCCCCAGCCCACCAGCCGGATGGGGTCGATGACGCCAACCATCAGCTCGTACACCTGGGCGTCGACGATGTCGGCGCGCGACCCGCTCGTCGGCAACTCGACGTCGAGCGTCAGGCCCTTGCCGTCGCCGTGGACGTAGGCGCCGGCCGCCTGGCCGAGCAGCTCGCGGAGCGTGTCCACGATGTCGGCGTCGGTCACCAGGCTCGGGTCCCCGAGGATCGCGGCGACCAGGTGGGTGGCGCCCTCGCGGGTGAGGCCCAGCCAGACGGTGCCGGCGGCGTCGCCCCCGACCTGGACCGGCACCTGCCAGTCCACCCGGGCGTCGCCGGCGGCAGGCATCGTGCGAACGGCCGTCCCGGTCATCGCACCGAGCGCCTCGCCGAGGTTGGTGGCGAGGGCGTCGATCAGGAATCTCGTGTCAGGCATGAGCGGTCTCCGTCGCGGCCGGATCGGCAACCGGGCGCAGGAGGCGCACGCCGGCACGCCCCTGCTCCTGCATCGGGAAGGCGTCGAACTTCACCGTGTCGCACACGCGCACCTGGAGCGGCTCGTCGATCCGGTGGCCGATCGCGATCACGTCGCCGGGCGCGAGTTCGAGCACGTCGCGCGCCGGCAGTGTGGTCTCGACCGTGGCGGCCACCGACACGGGCAGGTGGCCGAGCGTGCGCCAGAACTGGTGGCGATCGTCGAGCGTGGGCTCGCGGTGGGTGCGGTACCAGGTGTGCGTGAACGAGTCGCCGACGGTCTCGATGGCGGTGGCCGGGAGGCAGAAGTTCAACATTCCGCGCGCGTCGCCGATTCTGATGTCGAAGCCGATGAGGACGACGACTTCGTTCGGGGCCGCGACCTGCAACATCTGCGGACGGGTGTCGCGCCCGTTCACGCGGAAGCGGACGTCCACGATGTTGCGCCACGTCTCGGTGAGGTGCTCGAGCACCAGCTTGACGACGCCGTCGATGACGTTGTGCTCGATCTCGGTGAGCCCGCGCGTCGGCGCCATGCCCTTGCCCGACCCGCCGAGCATCCGGTCGATCATGGAGAACGCGACCGACGGATTGAGCTCGAGCGCGGCGAGGCCTTCGAGCGGCGTGAGCGAGATCGCGTAGAACGCCGTCGGATCGGGCAGCGACATCAGGAACTCGGAGTACGTGAACTGCTCGACCGAGGTCACGTTGACGTCGGTCACGGTGCGCAGGTACGCCGACAGCGAGGTCGAGATGTTGCGCGCGAACCGGTCGTGCAGGAAGTGCAGCGACCGGATCTGCTCCTTGTTGACCCGATCGGGACGACGGAAGTTGTAGACGATGACCGACTCGCCGTCGTGCGGCCCGTCGGAGAGCGAGGCCTTCTCGAGGTCCGCTGCCGACGTGAGCAGCGCGTCGATCTCGTCCTGCGAGAGGATCTTGCTCACGCCTGGGCCTCGGGCGCCCGCAACCGGGCCTTCAGGCTGCTGCGCAGACGCGAGAGCGCGAGCGATCGCAGCTGCGACACGCGCGACTCGCAGACCCCGATGACCGCGCCGATTTCGGCCATGGTCATCTCCTCCTCGTAGTACAGGGCGAGGATCTGCCGTTCGCGCTCGGGCAGTTCCAGGATGGCCTGCGCCAGCAGGGCCCGCAGTTCCTTGCGTTCGAGCTGCGCGTCGGGCCCTTCCTCGACGTCGATGCACAGCTCGAGCAGCGGCTGGCCGTCCTCCCCCGTCGCGTCGAGCTGACGGATGGCGCCCACCTCCAGGGTGCGGACCTGGTCGATGGCCTTGCCGTACTCGGCCGGCGACATCTGCATGTGGCCGGCGACCTCGTCCTCGGTGGGTTCGCGCTTGAGTTCCGCGCGCAGCTTGGCCACTGCCCCGTCGAGCTCGCGCCGCATGCGACGAAGGGACCGCGGCGCCCAGTCCAGGTCGCGCAGCGCGTCGAGCATCGCGCCCTGGACGCGCCGGCGGGCGAAGGCGTCGAACGGCACGCCCATCGACGGTCGGTAGCGACCGGCCGCATCGATCAGCCCCATCACCCCGACGCTGATCAGGTCGGTCATCTCCACCTGCGCAGGCAGTCGCTGCGCGAGACGATGGGCCATCGCCTTGACGAGCCCGACATGCGCGATCACCAGCTGATCGCGATCGAGGTAGCTCGCCTGGGGAGTCAGTACCGGCACGGCATCCTCTCCTGTGCGCATCCGCGCCTTGCGCGGGGCGTTCATGCGTGCACCGTGGGCACCTGGCCCAGCAGACACGCGGCAATCGTCTCGGCGTCGCCCTCGGCCAGGTCCTCGGGCACCCGCTGCCCGAGGCCGAGCAGGGAGATCCGCACCTCCCTGGCTCGAATGGCGCGCACCAGCGGCATCACCGTCTCGGCCTCGTCCACCTTCGACACGACCACGCGGTCGGCGCCGGCCATGGCGAAGCGTTCCCAGATCCGATCGAAGTCACGCGCGGTCGTCGAGGCCGGCACCACCAGGTGCGTGCACACCCCCGGCAGCACGGCCAGGGCCTCGAAGAACGCCGCGGCCTCCTCGTTGGCCGGCGACAGGCCGGGCGTGTCGACGAGCACCGGCAGCTTGCTGGTCGCCACCACCTGGCCCACCTCTTCGGGTGTGCGGGCGACGACGAACGGGCAGCCGATGATGTCGGCGTACAGCCGGAGCTGCTCGATGGCGCCCACGCGGTAGCCGTCGGCCGCCACGATGCGGAAGCGGCCCTCGCCACGGGCGCGGGCCTGCGCGGCGACCTTGGCGATGGTGGTCGTCTTGCCGACACCCGGGGGGCCGATGAACACGTTCACGGCGCCGAGGGACGCTCCCCGGCAAGCCAGCGGCCCGACGCAGGCGGCCAGGGCCTGGCGGATCTGCCCCTGCGACGCGTCGCGGCGGCGCTCCACCGGGATCTCGTCCACGACCGCCTCGGCCAGGTCACGGTCCAGCCCGGTCGCCATCAGGCGCGCCACGAGGCTGTCGGTCACCGGCGGTCGGGCGGCCTCGGACGGCACGACGGGCGTCTCTGGAGCAGTCGCAGATCGTCGGTTCTCCGACATCCCGACAGGGGCGAATGCCGAGAGTTCGACTTCCCGGCCACCCAGCCAGCCCCGCCACCCCGCCGCCGGGACCAGGCGCGTGCCGAGCACCAGGGCCGACGGCCCGAGGGCGGTACGGGCCTGCGCGAGGGCCTCACGAACGCTGGAACTGCGGAATCGCTGAGGAGTCATGGCGTCAATCGAGTACGGCAACCGGAGCGACCTTCACGTGGGGCGGCACCTCGCTGTGCGAGAGCACCCCCATCTGCGGCAGCACCCGGGTGAACAACCGCCACAGGTGCGGACGCAGCGCTGGCGAACACAAAAGCACAGGCTGTGCCACCGCCGTTTCCAGTGCGCGCGCGATCCGCGACGCCATGTGCTGCGCGTCGTTGGGGTCGATGGCGAGGACCACGCCCTGCTCGGTGCGCACGATGGCCTGCATGAGGCGCTCCTCGAGCGACGGGGCGAGGTTGATCGTGGGCAGGTCGCCCTGTTCGGTCTGGTGCTGGCGGCAGATCGCACGACCGAGCGCCTGGCGGACGGCTTCGTTCAACTGGTCCGGGTCCTTCGTCTGGGCGGCGGCGTCGGCCAGCGCCTCGAGGATCGTCGTGAGGTCCTTGACCGGCACACGCTCGCGCAACAACTGGCGCAGCACGCGCTGGATGTCGCCGAGGCCGAGGAGCTTCGGGACCAGGTCGTCGACGAGGCGGGGCGAGTGCTGCGCCACCCGATCGACCATGTCCTTGGTGTGCTGGCGGGTCAGCAGGTCCGGCAGGAACGATCGGATGATCTCGGAGAGATGCGTCGAGAGCGCCGTGGTCGGGTCCACCACCGTGTACCCCGCGGCGGTCGCGGCGTCGCGCAACTCGGCCCGAATCCACAGGGCGGGCAGGCCGAACGCCGGCTCACGCGCCGGGCTGCCGTCGATGCTGCCGGTCGCCGTGCCCGGGTTGATGGCGAGGAGGCGATCGGGCATGAGCTCGGCGCGGGCGACTTCGACGCCCTTGACGAGCAGGGCGTAGGTGCGTGGTCCGAGCTGGAGGTTGTCGGCCACGTGGACCGGCGGCACGATCATGCCCGTCTCGGTGGCGATCTGCCGACGAATCGCCTTCACGCGCTGCAGCAGCGAACCGCCCTGGCGCTCGTCCACGAGCGAGATGAGCGCGTAGCCCACCTCCACCGACAGCGGATCGACCGAGGCGAGCACCTCCGGACTGGGTTCGGCCGCGGCCGCGACCCCGCCGGCGTCGGGGGCCGCGTCGGCGGGGGACGCGACCGAGGCGCCCGGACGATTGGCGTACGCCGCCGCCGCAAACAACGCGGCGACGATGAAGAAGGCCAGCTTCGGCAGGCCGGGCACCAGCCCCATGAAGAACAGCACGGCGGCGCCGATGGCCAGCGGCTGCATCTTCGAGAGCAGCTGCGTGGCCACGTCCTCGCCGAGGGAGGACTCGGAGGAGGCACGCGTGGTGATGAGGCCGCCCGACATGGAGACCAGCAGCGCCGGAATCGCGGTCACCAGCCCTTCACCGACGGTGAGGATGGTGAAGGTGCGCGCGGCGTCGACCAGTTCCATGTCGTACTGCATGACGCCGATCACCAGGCCCGCGATGATGTTGACGCCGGTGATGAGGAGCGCCGCGAGGGAGTCGCGCTGGGTGAAGCGGATGGCGCCGTCCATGGCGCCGTAGAAGTCGGCCTCCTTGCGCACGTTCTCGCGGCGCCGCCGGGCCTCGGCCTCGTCGATCGTGCCGGCGTTGAGGTCGGCGTCGATCGACATCTGCTTGCCGGGCATGGCGTCGAGGGTGAAGCGGGCCGTGACCTCCGAGATGCGCACCGCACCGTGGTTGATGACCACGTACTGGATGGCGACGAGCACGAGGAACACCACGACGCCGACGACGAAGTTGCCGCCGACCACGAACTGGCCGAAGGCCATGATCACGTGGCCGGCCGCGTCGACGCCCTCGTGGCCGTGCAGGAGGATCAGCCGCGTGCCGGCCACGTTGAGCGACAGCCGCAACAGCGTGAGCAGGAGCAGCAGCGACGGGAAGACCGTGAACTCGATCGGGTCCCGCACGTACACGGCCGTGAGCAGCAGCACGACCGACAGGGCGATGTCCACCGACAGCAGCAGGTCGAGGATGACCGGCGGCAGCGGCAGGACCATCAGGCCCAGCACCAGGATGACGACGGCCGGCACCAGCAGTTGCGAGGGGCCGAACGCGTGGGGGCGCGACATCTCCGTTCTCCTCTCCTCAGATCACCAGCTGCTTCATCCGGATCAGGTAGGCGAGCACTTCCGCGACGGCCTCGAACAGGTCGCCGGGGATGGCCTCGCCGACCTCCACCTGCCGGTACATCGCGCGCGCCAGGGGTGGGTTCTCGACGATGGGGACACCGTGCTCGCGGGCGATCGCGCGGATCTTGAGTGCCAGGGCATCGGCGCCCTTGGCCACGACCTCGGGCGCCGCCTGTCCGCGCTGGTACTGCAACGCCACGGCGAAGTGCGTGGGATTGGTGACCACGACGGTGGCCTTGGGCACCGCGGCCAGCATGCGCTTGCGCGTCATCTCGGCCTGCACGCGCCGCACCCGCGCCTTGATCTGCGGGTTGCCGTCCATCATCTTGTGCTCGTCGCGGACCTCCTGCTTGGTCATGCGGAGCGACCGGGTGGTGCGCCAGGACTGCAGCGCGAAGTCGCCCGCGGCCATGGCCAGCAGCACGAGCGCGGCGCGCCGCAGGAACGTGGCGGTGTGTTCCCAGCCCGCGACGCCCGAGCCGACCGGCGCGAGCAGGGCGAGCCGCGGGGCGTCGGCCAGCACCGCCTCGACCGCCACCCAGGCGACCGCCCCGACGGCCGTGGCCGCCAGCAGCGTCTTGACCAGCGTGAGGCCCGCCTGCGAGGGCGCGAACCGACGGAAGCCGTTGACCGGACTCAGGCGCGTGAGGTCGAACTTGAGCGCCTTGCTCGCGAACACCATCCCGCCCTGCGCCTGGTTGGCCGCGAACGTGGCGACGACGGCGGCAATCACCGTCGGCGCGAGCAGCCAGCCGATCTGCCCGAGCCCCTGGATCGCGAGCCCGACGACCTCCCCGCTCGTCACGGGCTGGCGTCGCGCCTCACCGAGCCGCGTGAACCCCATCGCCACGATCTCCCCGAGCCCGCCCGCCATCGTCGGTCCCCAGTACGCGAGCACCGCGAGGGCCGCGCCGAGGTGGAACGCGTCGTTGAGGTCGCGACTGCGCGCGACCTGGCCACGCTCGGCCGCTTCCTTGCGGCGGTGCGATGTGGGGCGTTCTGTGCGGTCCTCGGACATGTCAGCGCAACGTGGCCGCGACCCGCGCCCCGAGCGTGAGGCCCTGGGGTACGGCGCGCGTGAGGAGATCGGGAAGGACTCGAATGGTGAGGGCCAGGGCCGTCCAGCCGACCAGCAGGCGGACGGGGGCCGCGGTGACCAGCAGGTTCAGGGTCGGTGCCACGCGGGCCATCACGCCGAGCGCGACCTCGACGAGCAGCACCGTCACGACCATGGGCGCCGCCAGGCGCACACCGAGCGTGAACATCAGACCGAACATCCGCGCGATGAGCTCCGGCAGGTTGGCGGCGACGGCCCCGGTGCCGATGGGGAGCGCCTCGTACGAGGCCGCCAGGGCGCGCAGCACGTCGTGATGGGCGTTGGTGAGCAGGAACACGAGGACGGCAATCGACGCGTAGAGCGCGGCGAGCAGGTTGTTGCGCACGCCGCTCTGCGGGTCGACCAGCGCGGCGTACGCCAGGCCCACCTGGAACCCGGCCAGGTGCCCCCCGAGTTCGGCGCCGGCGACGAGCAGCCGCACCGACACGGCCAGCGCGAGCCCGATCAGCGCCTCGCGCAGCACCAGGGCCAGCAGCAGGCCGGGGCCCACGCGCCCCGGCATCCCCACGACGGGCGCGAGGAAGAGGGCGAGGACCACGACCAGGCCGATGCGGACGGCCGGGGGCGAGAACGCCGCCCCGAACAGCGGCGTGCCGATCACGACGATGCTCGGCCGGATGAGCGCGATCGCGAACACGAGGACCGGGGAGAGCTCCATCAGCGCACCAGTTCGGGCAGCCGCGTCACCATCTGGCGCGCAAAGCCGGCCATCAGGCGGAGCATCCACGGGAAGGTCAGCGCGAAGGTGACGAAGATCGCGGCCGCGCGCGGGATGAAGGCCAGCACGTTGTCCTGGATGCTCGTCACCGTCTGGAACACGCTGACGAGCACGCCGGCCACCAGGCCGGCCACGAGCATCGGCAGACTGACGAGGATGGCCAGTTCGATGGCCTGGCGCACGATGCCGACGACGAGGGCTTCGGACATGGACGGGAACCTCAGAGGAAGCTGCGCACCAGCGATCCGACCAGCAGGTTCCAGCCGTCGATCATCACGAACAGCATGATCTTGAACGGCAGCGAAATCATCGCGGGCGGCAGCTGCATCATGCCCATCGACAGCAGCGTGGTCGCCACGACCAGGTCGATGAGCAGGAACGGGACGAAGAGGTAGAACCCCATCTGGAACCCGGTCTTGAGTTCCGACAGGATGAACGCCGGCACCACCACGCGCATGGGAATCTGCTCGGGTGTCTCCGGGCGGGGGACCTTCCCGAGTTCGACGAACAAGCCGAGGTCGGCCTCGCGCGTCTGCTTGAGCATGAAGGCCCGCACCGGCGGCGCGCCGCGCTCGAGCGCCTGCGTCACCGTGATCTCGTTGCGCAATGCCGGCTGCACCGCGAGCGCGTTGACCTGCTCGCCGACCGGCGCCATGACGAACACGGTGAGGAACAGGGCCAGGCCGATCAGGATCTGGTTCGACGGCGCCTCCTGCGTGCCCAGCGCCTGCCGCAGGAAGTGGAAGACGATCACGATGCGCGTGAACGCCGTCATCGTCATGAGGATCGCCGGCACGAAGGTGAGCAGCGTGAGCAGCATCACCACCTGCAGCGGCGCCGAGATGGCACCGATGCCGTCGATGTCGATCCGCGTGCTCGACGGTGCCTGGGCCAGCGCCGACGCGCTCATGGCGGCCCACAGGGCCAGCGTGGCGCCTGCCGTGACGATGCCGCGCCGCGTCATGGACGTGCACCTCCGGCCCCCGGGGCCACGCCGACGTGGGTCTCGAGGGCCTGGGCGAACGACGGCGCCGTGCCGAGCTCGGCGACCAGCGAGACGTGCATCGGCGTGACGCCGAGCAGCAGGCGGCGTCCCTCGACGGCCACGATGACGAGTTGTCGTCGATCGCCGAGGCCGATCGCCGTCTCCACCTGCACGGGACGGGGTCCGCGGGCGCCGCCCAGTCGCCATCCGCCCCGACGCACCAGCCACAGGCACCCCGCCATCACCCCCAGCACCACCAGGAGCGACAGCATCGTGCGCACCAGGCCGGGTCCGTCGGACCACACGGCCGGTGGGGCAGCCTGGGCCACCAGTCCCGGCAGCATCACGCGAGTGCCTCCGCCGCGGATTTCTGCCGGAACTCGGTGAGCCGGAGCGACACCGAATCGTCGATGATGACCACCTCACCCCGCGCCACCGGTACGTCGTTCACCAGCACGAACAGGTCCTGGCCTGCCGACTGCGCCAACCGGACGACGCTCCCGCGCTGCAGTGCCAGGCACGCGCGCAGCGTGAGCGTGCCGCGGCCCAGCACGACGTCCACCCGCAGGCGCACGTCGCCGAAGCTGGCGAGGGCCTGCGGCAGCGAGAGATCAGAACTGGATGACGAAGTCTGAGAAGAGGACATCGACGACCTCGTGATGGAGCGCCTTGCCGGCCCGCTCCGCGATGAGCTTCTTCAGGGCGTCCTTGCCCTCGGGTGTGGCCAGGGCCGCCGCCTTCTGCTCGGCGAGTGTCTCGAGGACCGCCGACCGGGTCCGCACGATCGGCAGCTTCTCGTGCTCGAGTTCCTTCACGATGGACTCGTCACCGGCGATCACGAGCTGGACGTTGGTGCGGAGATAGCGCACGCCGTCGGTGTCGGCGAGGTTCACGGTGAAGCTGTCGAGGGCGAGCAGCGCGCCGGTGGCCTCGCCCTCAGCCGCGGCGGCGGCAGGGCCGCCCTTGGCCGCGCCGTGCGCGTCCGGGCCCGCCGACGCAGCGACCGGCTGCTGTCGCGCCCACCACCAGTACCCGCCACCTCCGCCGCCACCGAGCAGCACGACGAGGCCGATGAGGAGGGGAAGCTTGCTCTTCTTCTTCGTGGAGGGCTCGGCGGACTTCTCGGCTTTGCTCATGGAGGCTCCTGCGCCGCCCGTCGGGGTGGCGCACACCAGAGGAGCAAGGGCGATGCCGGCCAGCCGGCGCCGCCCACGGGGTGACGCCGGCTTCAAGTTGTGAGCAAAAACGCCGATTGGTCCCGATACCCCGGCGCGGCCCCGGCCGGGTCACCGACGCCGGGTCGTCAGCGGTGACGGGCAGGCGACAGTTGTTCCACCGCTCCTGAGCCTCGAGCCCTGAGCCCGTCCTAGACGACCAGTTCGAACCGAGGCGTGTCGGCCTCGGCCTTGCCGGGAGCCTGCCCGAAGCGACGCCGACGCTCCGGGGGAGCTTCCTGCTGCCGCGACTGGCCCCTGTCATCGTCGGGAACCACCCGCAGGTCGTCGAGCCGGAGCCCGGCGGCCTCCATCTGCTGGCGCAGCGTCTGCTGGTGCTGGAGCACCCACTCCTGCACCTGCGGCGATTCGGCGCGGACCAGCGCCGTCACCGCGCCCTGCTCTACCCGGATCGCCACGGTCACGGTGCCATGGGCATCGGGCCGGAGCTGGAGACGGGCTTCCCCAACGCCTTCCCTCCACTGCAGCTTCAGCGAGGACACCAGGTGCGCGGTGATCTGATCGGCCACGCCCTGCGGTAGGCCGGCGCCCTGCGGGAACGCAGGTGGCGCGGCCGGGCCATGGATCGACGGCGATGCCGCCGCGTTGGCCGCGGGAAGACCGGCCATCACCGCCGGCGTGACCTCCGGCCCCCGGGTGTCGAGGCCGCCCTGCCGCGGCGTGGCGTCGCCGGCGGAGCGCAGGAGCGACTGCAGCACGTCCAGCGCACGGGCCGTGGGGCCCGACGGGCCAGCCCCCTCGGCGCCTCCCTCATCGCTCGACGCTTCACCCGGCGGGCGGCGGTGCATCGCGGTCGGCGTTGCAGGATCCTCGTCAGCCTGCCGGCTGAGCAGGCGCGTCAGCTCGGCCACGGCTGCTCCCGGCGGCGTGTCGTCTCCTGCAGGTTCCGTGGTGTGGCCTGGCGCCGCCACGCCCGCGTCCGGTGAGGGCCGGTCCACGGCCACCGCCTGGATTCCTGACGGGGCACCCGCGGCCGGCGTGCCCTGGGGCGGCAACGGTTCGCCGCTGCCCCACCCGGCGGACGCCGACGGCGAGGGACTCCGAGGCGCGCCTGCGTCGGGCGAGCCGGTGTCGCCGGCCGACGGCAGGCCAACGGCGGGCGCGGGGCTGCCCGCATTGCCTGCGTCGGGCGCCTGGGCACTGGCCGCACCGGCACCGGTCCCGATGCCGGCCAGCGAAAGGGAGCCGCTTGCTGCGTGGACGGCCGTCGGCTCCGGCGCGAACGGCTCTGCCGGCCCCGCCGACGCCCCCGGATCAGCCACCATGCCGGTCGCCGCGGCCACCGGAACGGCATGCGCTCCGGTAGGCACGCCCAGCAGGACGGCGGCCGGATCGGCGGGCTCGCCCGCTATTGCCGTCGTCGGTGATGCCGACGAGGGCTCGGCCCCCGAGTCCTCCGACATCTCGTCGGGTCGCATTCGGCTCGCCCCCTCGAGAGCGAGCAGCAGCCACGGAGCGCCGGGTGTCGGGCCCACGGGCAGTTCGCCGGACGCGGGCACGGTCATCTCGCCGTCCACGGCCTTCGCCTCGTCGTGCCCGGCGCGAGAGTTGCTCACCGGTGGCGCGCTCTCGGCCGCGGCCGACCGCGCGTCGCCACCTGCCCCGACCGACCGCGGCGGGCCGCCCTCCTCCTGGACGGTGGCCAGGACCGAGGCAAACGGGGTGCGCGGCGCCGCAGTGCGGCCGCCGCCCGGCCCGTGAGCCTGGGAGGCCGGAGAGGCGGTGCGCGGGCCGGCGGGCGCGCGTGTCGGCGCGACGGTCGTCGGGGTCGACGCAGGGGCGAAGGGCACGAGGCTCATGCTGCGCTCCGGGCCCGGCCGCGCGCCGGCCGGTGGGCCGCGCGCGACCGGAACGGGGGACTACCGCTTCAGCTGCAGCGTCTCGACGAGCACTTCGTCGGACACCGTGATGGTGCGCGAATTGGCCTGGTATCCGCGCTGCGCGAGGATCATCTGGGTGAACTCCGTGGCGATGTCCACGTTGGACTGCTCGATCGCGCTGCCAATCAAGGTGCCGCGGCCGCCGGTGCCCGCGGTGCCGACGTTGGGAATGCCGGCCGCCTGGCTCTCGCCGTAGCGGTTGGCGCCGAGCTTGACCAGCCCCTTCGGGTTGTTGAAGTTCGCCAGCGCGAGCTGCCCCACCGCCACCGTCTGCCCTGCGCCGAAGGTCGCGATGATCTGGCCGTCGGAGTCGATCGCGATGTTGCTGATCTGGCCGGCCGCCGACCCGTTCTGCGTGATCGACGACGTCTCGGAGGCCGAGGCGAAGCTGGTGATCGACGGCTTGTCGGCCGGCGGCGGCGTGATGTCCCACGTGAGGTCGGTGCCGGCGGCGCCGTTGGCCCACGTGGCCGGGGCGGTGAAGACCACGTCGGCTGCCGGGGCGGTGAGCTGCCCGTTACCGTCGAACGTGAGCGCGCCCGTGGCGAGCTGGAAGACGCCGGCGCCACCGTTCACGTCCGCCTGGGGAACCGTCGCCGTGTACGTCCAGGCGCCCGGTCCCGTCTTCTCGAACTCCACGGTGACGACGTGTGCGCTGCCGAGCGAGTCGTAGATCTTCACCGACGTCGTGAAGTTGGCGGCACCGGTCACCTCGGCGTTGGCGTCGAGGTTGATGAGTGTCCGGATGTTGGTGGTGGCCACGGGCTGCCGCAGCACGCCGGGGGGCACGACGATGTCGCCGACGCCGCCGGTGGTCACGACCTTCCCTGTCAGCGCGTCGACCTGCGTGTATCCCTGCACGCGCCACCCGTCGGGCGTCACGAGTTCGCCGTCGGCGTTGAAGCTGAAGTTGCCGGCGCGGGTGTAGGCATTGCCGTTCTCGCCCCGGACCACGAAGAAGCCGTTGCCCTGGATGGCGACGTTGGTCGACTCCCGGGTGTTCTCGATCGCGCCCTGGCTGAAGACCGGCGAGATGGAACCGGTGAGCACGCCGAGGCCCACCTGCATGGGGTTGATGCTCGTGCCGCCGACGGTCTGGCTGACGAGATCGGCGAAGCTGACGGCGCTCGACTTGTAGCCGATCGTGTTGATGTTGGCGAGGTTGTTGCCGATGACGCTCAGGTACGTGCCGTTGGCGTTCAGGCCCGACAACCCGGCCGAAAAGGATCCGACTGCCATGTCACTTGCCTCCCGTGGTGGTCTCGCTGGCGCCGGTGGTCCCGGTGCCGCCCGACCCGCTGGTGGTTGAACCGTCCGCCTCGTCGGTCAGGGTGACGCCGAGCGCGGTGCCGATCTGATCGAGCTTGGCCGCGATCGTCGTCAGCTTCTCGAGGGAGCTGAAGGTCGCGAGCTGGGCGATGAACTCGCCGTTGTCCTGCGGCTTGGTCGGGTCCTGGTTCTGCAGCTGCGTGGTGAGCAGCTTGAGGAACGCGTCCTGGCCGAGGTCGCGCGTGCCGGCCGCGCGTGTGGTGCCCTGTGTGGTGGACGGGGCGCTGGTCTGCGTCGCCCCGGCGATGGCGGATGTGCTCACTGGAACTCTCCTGCCCGACGCGCGGCCTTGATCGTGGCCAGTTCGTCGATGGCCTGCATCTCGCGCCGCGCGACGTCGGCGTCGAACGTGGTGCGCGCGCGATCCTTGAACCGTTCGAGGACCCGGCGCTGCTTCCGTGCCTCCTGGGCCTGCCGCAGCCGAAACTCACGCGTCTCGAGCCGCTCCTGCACTTCGAGGCGTCGTGCCTCGACGTCACGTGTCCGAGCCACAATCCAATTTCGGTGCCAGGTCAGCAGGGTGACGTCGGCGCCCTCGCGCTCGGCCTGCCCCGCAGACGCGTAAGCCGACCGCAACCGATCGTCGGCGGCCGACAATCGTTGCTCGGCGTCCAGCAACTGGCGTTCGGCGCGCGCGAGGGCCTGCTGCGCCTCGTCTTCGGCGCGCTGCCGCATCTGCAGCACGGGCTCGAGCCTAAAGCGGAAGCGCGCCATGCCGATTGGACCGAGTGCGCGGGTCCGGCCCCGCGTGCGCAAAGTGTCGAGACCGCGACAGCCGTGGACGGCGCGGCATGGCCTAGAGCGCCTCGAGCGCCTGGACGGCGCTGTCGTAGTCCAGCAACTGGTCGGCCGGCTGCCGCAGGAACGCATCGAGGGCCTCGCGGCGCGCGAGTGCTTCGTCGATGCGCGGATTCGATCCCGCCACGTACGCCCCCACCGACACGAGGTCCTCGTTCTCGCGGTTCAGCGACAGCCAGTCGCGGACCTTGCCCGCCTTCAGGCGATGGTCGGGCGTGGTGACGTCGGGCATGGTGCGGCTGACGCTCGGCAGGATGTCGATGGCGGGATAGTGGTTGCGGGCGCCGAGTGCCCGCGACAGGACGATGTGCCCGTCGAGGATGGCGCGGACGTTGTCGGCCACGGGTTCGTTGGTGTCGTCGCCCTCGACCAGCACGGTGTAGAACCCGGTGATCGACCCCTTGCCCTGCACGTTGCCCGCCCGCTCGAGCAGCCCCGGCAGCAGCGCGAAGACCGACGGCGGGTACCCCTTGGCAGTGGGCGGCTCGCCCGCTGCCAGGCCCACCTCGCGCTGCGCCATCGCGAAGCGCGTGACCGAATCCATCATCAGCAGCACGTTGCGGCCCTGGTCGCGATACCACTCCGCGATGGCCGTGGCGGCATAGGCGGCCCGCAGGCGCACGAGGGGCGGGTTGTCCGAGGTCGAGACCACCACGACCGATCGCCGACGCCCCTCGGGACCGAGATCGTGCTCGAGGAAGCTGCGCACCTCGCGGCCACGCTCGCCGACCAGCGCGATGACCGCGACGTCGGCGGCGGTGCCGCGGGCCATCATCCCGAGCAGCGTGCTCTTGCCGACGCCACTGCCACCGAACAGGCCCACACGCTGCCCGCGTCCGACGGTCAGCAGCGCGTCGATGGCCCGCACGCCCGTGCCCAGTGGTCGGTCGATCGGCTGCCGTGCCAGTGGGTTGAGCGGCGGGGGGTGCAGGGGCCCCACCTCGGTCGTCCCGAGCGGACCGAGGTCGTCGAGGGGCCGGCACAGGCCGTCAATCACCCGACCGAGCAGCGCATCGCCCACCGGCACGGCCGCCGGGCGGCCGCGCGAGACGAGCCGGTCTCCCGGCCTGATGCCGGTCGTGCTCCCGAGCGGCACCGACTGCAGCAGGTTGTCGCGAAACCCCACGACCTCCAGCATCAGGGGCGGGCCGCCCTCGGTGCTCTCCAGCTCACAGAGCTCGCCGACGCGCACGCGCGGACCGCGCGACTCGACCAGCAGCCCCACGGTGCGCACCACCTCGCCGACCATCGGCAGCGGATCGATGCGATCGACCTGTTCCCGATAGCGGGCGAGCGAGAAGCCCCCCGCCGCGTCGATCGCGTCCATCACGCGACTCCTCGGCGAGCCACGACGACCGGCGAGACCTCGCCCAGCACCGCGCGCGCGATTTCGTTCACCTGGGCGTCGACCGAGGCGTCGATGGAGCCGAACTCGGACTCGAGCAGGCAGCCACCGCGCGCGATGGACGGGTCGGGCCGGACCTCCACCTGGCGCCCGATCCAGGCGCCGGGATGCCCTCCCGACACGATGGCGAAGTCGTCGGGATGGAGCCGCACGGTCGCGGGCGTCGCCGAGCCGATCCGCTCGAGCGCGATGTGGGCCAGGGCCGCCGTCAACTCGGGATCCACGCTCACTTCGCGCTGCAGGATTCGCCGCGCGATCGCGACCGCCAGCTGCACCAGTTCCCGTTCGGTCTGACGGACCATGTTGTCGCGCAGTCCCGACAGTTCCTCGAGCGTCTGCGCCAGGCGCCGCAGCATCGCCTCGGCCCGTTTGCCCCCCGCCTCGAGACCGGCCCGCTCACCCTGCGCGTACCCCTTCGTGAACGCCTCGCGCTCGAGGGCGGCCAGGTGGGCCTGTTGCTCGGCCGTCGGGACGGGTGGGACCGCGGGCGTCGGCGCCGCCGCGGCGGACGGTGGCTCGGCGGCGCGGGCCCCTGCGGCCGACCGCGGCTCGACGGGCGCCCACACGTCGGCCGCCGCTGGCGGCCCGGCCTCGGCGACGATGACCTCGGGGCTCCACCCGAAGGGCCCCACGGCGGCCACGTCACCCCTGATCCGACGGGACTTAAGTGACATACGGCTCCCCGGCGGCGGCGCCCGTCTGCAGCAGGCCTTCTTCCTCGAGCTTCCGGGCGATGCCCACGATCTCCTGCTGCGCCTTCTCCACTTCGCGCAGGCGCACCGCGCCGAGCAACTCGATCTCCTCGCGAATCATGTCCACGGCCCGCTTGGACATGTTCTGGAAGAAGCGGTTGCGGATGTCCTCCGACGTGCCCTTCAACGCCACCGTGAGGACCTTCTTGTCCGCGCGCTGGACGATCTCGCGCAGGGCGTTGTCGTCGACGTGCAACAGGTCGTCGAACACGAACATGAGGTGCCGAATCGAGACGGCCAGCTCGGGCGTCTGCGACTCGATGGCCTCGAGCACCGGCTGGCTGATGCTGCGGTCGATGCGGTTCAGCAGCTCGGCGACCGCGCGCACGCCGCCATACGACTCGTGGGTGCTCGCCCCGAGCGACTTCAGCCGCTGCTCGATGACCTGGGAGATGCGCGAGATCACCTCGGGCGAGATCTCCTCCAGGTTGGCCATCCGCGTGACGACCTCGACGCGGAGATCCTCGGGCAGGCTCTGCATCAACTGGGCCGCCGGCCCCGGCTTCAGGTGCGCGAGGATGAGGGCGATGGTCTGCGGGTGCTCACTCTGGATGAACTTGGAGAGCTGCTGCGGATCGGCCTTCTCGAGTCCCGTGAACGCCATCGACGACTCGAACGTCTTGACCACACGATCGAGCACCCGCCGGGCCAGCTCGGGCCCGAGCGACTTGACCAGGAGCTTCTGCGCGTAGTCCACGCCGCCCTTGGTCACGTACTCGGCGGCTTTCCACATGTTGTGGAACTCTTCGAGTATCTCCGTGGCGGTCGACGGGGCCACGGGTCCGAGCAGCGCCACCTCGCGGGCAATCAGCTCGATTTCCTCCTCGTTGAGGTGCTTGAACAGTTCGCCTGAGGCGTTCTCACCGAGGAGCACGGTGAGGATCGCCGCCTTGCGAACGCCCGTGAGTTCCGGCACGCGGGGAGCGAGTGCGGTCGTCATGGCTCAGCTCCTGCCCTCGGTCAGCCAGCCGCGCACGAGCTTCGCGGCACTCTCGGGCTCATTCGAGGCCAGCTGCGCCACGCGACGCGTGAGCACGGGCTGACGACGGTCGCCTTCGGCCGGGGCCGCGTCGAGCTGGGCCTCGATCTCCCCCTCGATCTCCTCGATCGTGCGGGGCAGCTGCTGGGGCAGTCCCATCGACGCGTGCTCCACACGGTCCACCGAGAGCAGGCGACCGACGACAGGCCGCACGAACAGCAGCAGCACCATGGCCACCATCACCACCACGGCCACCACGCGGATGGCGCCACCGCCCTGGTCGCCGAGTCGTGCGTACCACTTCGGTGCCGTCACCGGCTCGGCGACCGGCGCCTCGAACGCGATGTTCTCCACCGTCACCTGGTCACCGCGGCGCGGGTCGATGCCGAGCGAGGCCGCGACCAGCTTCTGCAGCTTCTGCATCGCGGCTGCATCGCGGGCCTTGCGCCGGGTCGTGACCGTGCCGTCCTGCGCCGTGCTCGTGACGTGCTCGTCGTCCACGATCACCGCCACCGACACCTGCGCCAGTTCGCCCCGGGGCCGAATCGTGTGGGTCACGGTCTTGGTCACTTCGTAATTCGACAGCTTGCTCGTCCGCGTGAGCCCGGCGCCGGTCTGCACCGTCGGCGGGGGCGCCGGCGCGGGTCCCGGCGTGCCGTCGGGCTGCATGGGAGGCGGCAGGTTGCCCCTCACGCCGGCCACGCCCGCCGCCACGGCCGACGCGCCGCCTTCGAGGGTGACCTGCTCGCTGCGCAGGACGGTCTCCGGCGCGTACTCCTCGCGGGTCCGCTCCTGCGACTCGCCGTGCAGGCGGGCCGACACGTTGACACGTACCCGATCGACGCCGACGACGGGCTCGAGCAGCGAGACCACGCGCATCGCCATGTCGCGCTCGTACTTCTGCTGTTTCTCCAGCTCCACGCCCGCCATCGCGCCATCGTCCTGCCCGGCGGCGCCGCGGGCGAGCGACCGGCCGTAGCTGTCGATGATGACCACCTGCTCGGGCCGCAGCCCTTCGACGCTGGCGGCCACCAGGTTCGTGATGGCGTGCGCCGCGGGGGCAGGCAGTGCGCGCGTCCCCTTCAGCGTGAGGGCCACCGACGCCTTGGCCGGCTGCTCACGCGCGCCGAAGAGCGACTCCTTCTGCATCGCGATGTGGACGCGGGCGCTCTGCACCTCGGCGATCGTCGCGATGGTGCGCGCCAGTTCGCCCTCGAGGGCGCGACGGTAGTTGACGTGCTCGAGGAACTCGGTCTGGCCGAACGCGACCTTGTCGAAGATCTCGAACCCGATACGTCCGCTGGTGGGCAGGCCCTCGCCGGCGAACTGCAGCTTCAGGTTGTCGAGCTGCTCCTCGGGCACCAGGACCGTGCGGCCCCCGTCGCGCAGTTCGTAGGCCACGTCGTCGGCCCTCAGGCGTTCGACGACGCGCGCCGCCTCTTCGCCACTCAGCTCGCTGAACAGGACGCGATGCTCGGTGCGATTGAGGTACCAGGTGGAGCCGATGAGCAGGCCGACGACGCCGACGAACACGGCAACGAGCGAGACCAACTGGCCGGTCCCCAGAGAGGCCCGGATGGTCCTGCCCTTCTCGACGACGGCCTGCCACTGCACGGGGAGGAATGCCACGGCTTACTCGAATCTCGTCGGAAGCGTCGGCCCTAGACGGGCATCCGCATGATTTCCTGGTAGGCGCTCACCAGTTTGTTGCGCACCTGCACACCGAACTGGAGGGTGAGGTCGGCGCGCTGGATGGCGATCATCGCGTCGTGCACGTCCACCTGCTTGTCGAGCATGCCCGTGACGGCGGCATTGGCGCGGTCGTGGCTGTCTTCGATGGCGCCGACGAGCCGTTCGAGCGAGGCGCCGAAGCCCTCTCCCTCGCCTGCAGCCGGCGATGGCGCCGCAGACGCTGCACCGCCGGTGGCGACACCGGTGATGACTTTCGCGGTGATGGCATCGATCGCCACGGTCACGACCTCCCGAGTTCGAGCGCCCGGCTGACCAGGTCGCGAATGAGGTTGATGGCCGTCAGGTTGGCCTGGTAGGCGCGCGACGCCCCGACCATGTCGACCATCTCGTCGGCAGGGTTGACGTTGGGCAGCGCCACGTAGCCCTCGCCGTCGGCATCGGGGTGAGACGGATCGAAGCGCCGCTGCGCCGGCGTCGTGTCCTCGACGATGGCCGCGACCTTGACACCGGTGACCGAGGTGGCCCGCCCGAGCGCGCTGTCGAAGCTCGGAATCTGCTCGGTGGACAGGATCACGTCGCGGCGCCGGAACGGCCTGCCGTCGGTTCCGCGCGTCGACTCGGCGTTGGCCAGATTCGAGACCGCGACTTCGATTCGCGTGCGCTCGGCGTGCAGGGCGCTGGCGGCCACGTCGACGGCGCTGTTGAGGGTCGGCATGCGTCCTCCTCTACCGGCTCTCGTTGATGGCGTACCGCACCAGGCGGAACTTGGCCGCCAACGCGGTCTGCGCGCGGGCGAACTCGCCAGCGGCGCGGGTCATGTTCAGCAGTTCGCGATCCACCTGCACCGTGTTGCCATCGCGGCGCGCCGGGAGGTTCGCCGTCTCGCGCGTGGCAGGGGCGCCGGCCTCGGCCCCCGCACCCAGATGGCGGGCATTGGTCATCGCGAGACGCGCGCCGCCCACCTGCTGGTCGAGCGCCCGGTCGAAGTCGACCTCCTGCGCCTTGTAGCCGGGAGTGCTCAGGTTGGCGATGTTGCTCGACGCCACCACCTGCTTGGCCGCGGCCAGGCTCAGGGTGCGCCGCAGGGCGCTCATCGTCTGTGCGTCGGAAGTGAGTGGGCCAATGGGCATCGCGCGTCGGTCCGGGATTCAAGGTCCGCCGCCGCGTGCCGATGACCGGTGCGGGAGCGTCCGCCCAGCCTTGGAGCAAGAACCCGGCCAGATGCCGGACCGCCGGTTTCTCGCGGAAATCCGGCGGACTTGGAGTCGGTCACGCCGACGCCCCATCGCGGGGGCGTCGGAGAACCGTCACCCTCGGGCGCGCAGCGCGGCCTCGATGCGCGTGAGCCGGCTCTCGATCCCCTCGAGCCGGAGCAGGAGGGCCTGACGCAGGTCCACGCCGTCCTTCTGTGACACCTGCCGGTTCAATCGCCGGTTCTCGGCCTGCAGCAGGTCGATGGCCTGAATCCGCTGGAGGACGACGTCGATCTGGCCCAGGGAGAAGGGCTTGGTCAGGTAGTCGTATGCCCCGAGGCGCACGGCCTGGATGGCCGAATCGAGCGACGCGAAGCCGGTCACGATGACGACGTGGATGGCGGGGTTGGCCGCCTTGGCGGCTCGGAGGACTTCGAGTCCATCGGCGCCGGGCAGGTGCAGATCGGTGACGATCAGGTTGAACCGATCGGCGTCCTTCTGGATGAGCTGCAGGGCCGTGGCGCCGTCGGGCGCCCCCGACACGACGTAGTCATGGGCCCGGAAGTACTCCGAGAGCAGCTCCCGGATGTCTGCCTCGTCTTCGACGATGAGCACCGCCTTCGGTTCCTGCCCCTGGACCACCGCCGCCTCCCCCTTGTCGTCGGTGCATCCTAACCCGAGAGCTCAGGCATCCCGTCGAGCCAGCGCGTTGACGGCATGCCGACCGCTGGATTCAGACCCTAAAGTCCACCTGTCGGTAGACCGACAACCGTGTTTGACATGCGACACCGTTCGGTTCGATACTGGGCGGCGACCTGGACCGGGGACGTGACGATTTTGCGACGCCCTGCCCAGGTCCCGCCGTTTCCGGCGTGGAGGTGCCTGTGACAACTCGCCCCCAGCCCTCGGTCCTCGTGGTCGAGGACGAAGCGGAGCTTCGCCAGACGATTGCCGAATCCCTGTCGGAGCAGGGCTTCGTCGTGGCCCAGAGTCCCGACGGCGCCGACGCGCTGGACCGCCTGAAGGGCTTCGCCTACGACGCCATCGTCATCGACCTCCGCCTGCCGGACGCCGACGGACTCGACGTGCTCGACGCGGCCGTCGAGCGCTACCCCGACATCCTCGCGGTGATGGTGACCGGGTTCGGCGGGGTGGCCGAGGCGGTGTCGGCCATGCGGCGCGGCGCCATCGACTTCCTCATCAAGCCGTTCCAGCTCTCGCAACTGGCACGCATCCTCACCACGTCGCTCGAGCAGCGGCGGCTGCGCGAGGAGAATGCGGAGCTGCGTGCCCAGCTGCGCGACCGGTACCGCTTCGACAGCGTGATCGGCCACAGCTCCGCGATGCGCCACGTGTTCTCGACGCTGGAGCTGGTGGCGCCCATGAACAGCACCGTGCTGATTCAGGGCGAGACGGGCACCGGCAAGGAACTGATCGCGCGGACGATCCACCACAACAGCCCCCGGGCCGACCAGCGCTTCGTGGCCTTCAACGCCGCCGCGATTCCGGAACCGCTGGCCGAGGCCGAGTTGTTCGGGCACGCCAAGGGTGCGTTCACGGGGGCCGTCCAGGCACGCGTGGGCCGATTCGAGCTGGCGCACCGGGGCACCCTGTTCATCGACGAAGTGGCCCTGATGACCCTGCCGATGCAGGCCAAGCTGCTGCGGGCCCTTCAGGAGAAGGAGATCGAGCGCGTCGGCGAGAGTCGATCCATCAAGTTCGACGCCCGCATCATCGCCGCCTCCAACCTCGACCTCAAGAAGCTGGTCAAGGACGGGACGTTCCGCGAGGATCTGTACTACCGGCTGCACGTGATTCCCATCACGCTGCCGCCGCTGCGCGACCGCAAGGAGGACATTCCCCTCCTGGCGCGGCATTTCGTGCAGAAATCCTGCCGGAACAACAACCTGCCGCCGCGCACGCTCACGCAGGACGCCATGCGGGCGCTGATGAACTACTCGTGGCCCGGCAACATCCGGCAGCTCGAGAACGCGATCGAACACGCGGTGGCGATGACGGGCCACGACACCGAGATTCAGGCCCGTGCGCTGCCGGAGGACATCTCGGCGCCGGCGGCTTCCCTGCTGTTGCCCACGGTGGCGATCCCCGACGAGGGCATCAACTTCACGCAGGTGGTCTCGCAACTCGAGCGCGAACTGATCGTCCGCTGTCTCGAGAAGACCGGCGGCAACAAGCGCCAGGCGGCCCGCCTGCTGCAGTTGAGCCGGACGACCCTCATCGACAAGCTGAATCGCCTGAACGTGGCCACGCCCCCCGACGACATCGGCGCGACGGCCTGAGAGAATTGCAGAATTGCAGAATTGCACCACTGACCCTGCGACCGGCAGGTGGTACCGCCAGCTGATGCAATTCTGCAATTCCTGCAATTCCTGAAATTCTGCAATTCCCCTAGCCCCGCGCCGGCACCCGCAGCTCCACCACCGACGGCTCCACGAAGCGCACGTCGCCCCCGGCGGCGCGCGCCAGCGCGCGCGACGCCGTGAGGCCGAGCCCGAGGGCGCCAGGCCGCGTGGTCATGAACGGCTCGAAGTACGACTCCTCGCGCGCCGGGTCGATCCCCGGACCGCTGTCGGCCACGCGCAGCACGACCACGTCGCCCTCGACCCCATAGACGAGTCGAATGGCCGGGTCTGGGCGGCCCGGCAGGGCCTGCTCGGCGTTGATCAGCAGGTTCACCAGCACCTGCTCGAAGTGCTGCGAGTCCATCCGCGCTCCGACGGGCCGGTCGGCGCGCGCCTCCACCTGCAGGTTCACGCGGGCCCGCGAGAGGTGATAGCGCCGCAGGTTGAGGGCGCGATCGATGCCGCGCGCCAGGTCGGTGACGGCGGCCGCCTCGTCGCGGCGGGCATAACCGAGCAGGTCGCGGAGCAGGCCGGAGCAGCGCACGGCCTGCCCATGGATGCGCTGCAGCTTCTGCGCGACGTCGTCGGAAATCCCGGGCTTGGTCGCCAGGATCTCGCCGAGTCCGCCGATCACCTGGAGGGCGTTGTTGATCTCGTGGGTGACGTTGGGCAGCACGAGCTCGAGCGTGACCAGTCGGTTGGCAAACACCAGATCGCCCGCGCCGAGGTCGCGCGCGGGCGGCCCGAGCGCGTCAGGGCTGAGCGGGAGTGGAGCGGATGGCGACACACGCGAGTCCTCACGACGCCGCGATCTCAAGCCTGCGCAGGCGCCGCCGATTAGGCCCCTGAGGCGGCAGGGGTCGGGCACGGGCGCCCGGCGACTCAGTCTAGCAAGCCGGAGGCGTATGCGCTTTCTCGTGGTGGACGACTCGTCGACGATGCGGCGAATCATCATCAACACGCTCAACAAGTTGGGCTATCAGGACGTCGTCGAGGCCGGCAACGGCCGCGAGGGCATCGATCGGGTGACGGAAGGTCCCGTCGATCTCGTGATCACGGACTGGAACATGCCCGAGATGAACGGGATCGAGTTCATCCGGTCATTGCGCGCGATGGACGGCAAGCAGCAGCTGCCGGTCCTGATGGTGACGACCAACGCCGCCAAGGACGACATCGTCGAGGCGCTGCGTGCGGGGGTGAACAACTACGTCGTCAAGCCCTTCACGCCCGACACCATCAGGGAGAAGATCGACGCGGTGCTGGCCCGCTGAGGCCACTGAAGGAGCGGACCATGGCATCCCCGGCGGCCGCGATCGACGCCCAGTCGACGCTGCCCACGATGATCGAGACGCTGCGCGCCTGCACCCACGACGTCTTCGAGACGATGGTCGGCACCGCGCTGGACGAGGGCACCCCGCTGGCCGGAGACGCCCTCCGACCCCACAGCAACGTCGTCGGCCAGATCGGGTTCGGCGGGTCGCGGTCGGGACTGGTCGTGTTCTACGCGACGTTCGACGGCGCCGCGCGTATCACGCGGGCCCTGCTCGGCCTCGACGAGGGCGACGAGCCCTCACGGGCCGAGATCGCCGACGCCATCGGCGAGATCACCAACATGGTCGCGGGATCGTTCCGGACGCGCATGGCGACCGACGGTGACGCGTGGGCGATCTCGATTCCCACCGTGACGATGGGATCGGACTTCTACATGACCCCCCTCACCGACGGGCGGCGGACGATGCTGCCCTTCCACATGGGCGAGCACGAGATATTCGTCGAGCTCGTCGTCACCACGCGGGCCCGGCGCGCATGACGCTCCCGGCTGGCGCCGCCACCGTGGGCGCGGCCCACGCGCTCCGCCACAGCGATCATCCCTGGCTGCGGCCCGACGACCTGTCGGTGCCGATGCTGCCGGCGCAGGCTCAGCGGGTGCTGCACCTGGTGGGCGATCCCGAGGTCACCATCGCGACGCTGGCGTCGGTCGTCAGCAAGGACCCGGTGCTCGCCACGCGCGTGCTCGGGATGGCCAACTCCGCCTTGTATGGTGCGATGACGCCACTGCGGTCGGTGGCCGACGCCGTCGTGCGGCTGGGCACGCGTACGGTCCGCAACGTGGTGGTCACCGTCTCCATGCAGTCACAGTTCACGTCGCCCGGCGTATACGGCGAGGCCGGCGCACGGTTCATGGAGCATGCGGTCGGGACGGCGTACGTGGCACACCTCATCGCCGACACGCTGCGGGCCGACGTCGAGGAATCCTTCCTGTGCGGCTTGCTGCACGACATCGGCAAGCTCGTGATCCTGCAGACGGCCCACGCGTACCAGAAGAAGCACGACGCGGTGATCCGATCGGACGAACTGCAGGCGGCGCTCGCGCAGCACCATGCCGTCTGCGGGGCGCTCGCGCTGGGGTTCTGGAACGTGCCCGACGAGGTGCGCGACGTGGTGCAGCACCACCACGCGTTCGAGGAGGCCGCCGACCCCCAGGCGGCCGGCATCTGCTACGCCGCCAACCTCCTGAGTCACCGCTACGGGTTCGGGTGCCCACCGGAGGGCGACGCCGTCCTCGAGGACTCCGTGTTCGCGTACCTCGATCTCGACGCGTCGTGGGTGGCCACGGCCGACGTGCGAGCCCCCGGCCTGTTCAACGCGGCGCGGCAGGCCCTCGGCTAGCGCGCCGGTCGGCGAGGACTTCCTGCACCTTGAGCAGCAGGTCCTCGAGCGTGAACGGCTTCTGCAGGAAGCTCGCGCCGTCCTCCAGCATCCGCCGGTCACCGATGGCTTCGTCGGCGTAGCCCGACACGAAGATCACCTTGAGATCCGGCCGTGCCTGCAGCAGGCGCTTGGCCAGGGCCGGCCCCCCCATGGTCGGCATCACGACGTCGGCAATCAGCAGGTCGATCTGCTCGATGGCGTCGGCCACCTCCATGGCGTGCTGGCCGTCCACCGCGGTGTGCACCGTGTACCCGTGGGCGTCGAGCCACTCGTGGATGAGTTCTCGGACGCCATCCTCGTCCTCGACGAGCAGCAGCGTTGCCGGCGGTCCATCGCCGTCGGTGGCCTCCACGGCCCCGGTCGCGGGCCGCGTCTCGACAGCCTCGAGTTCCAGCGGCAGGAGCAGTTCGTCGGCGCGCGGCAGATAGATGCGAACACGCGTGCCGGCACCGAGGTCGCTGTCCACCCAGATGTACCCGCCGCTCTGCTTGACGATCCCGTAGACCATCGACAGCCCGAGGCCGGTGCCCTGCCCGGGCTCCTTGGTGGTGAAGAACGGTTCGAACGCCCTGGCCTTCGTCTCGGCGTTCATCCCGGTGCCGGTGTCGGTGACCGCCAGCAGCACGTACGGCCCCGCCACCACGACGAACGGCTCGCCTTCGTCCGATCGGGTCAGCTCGACGTTGGCCGTCTCGATCGTCAGCAGCCCGCCATCGCGCATGGCGTCGCGCGCGTTGACGGCGAGGTTCATCAGGACCTGCTCGAGCTGCGCGGCGTCGGCCTTCACCGGCCACAGGTCCTCGGCCAGGTACGTGCGCAGCTCGATGTCCTCGCCGATGAGCCTCGTGAGCAACTGCTCGACGTGGTGCACGACGTGGTTGACGTCGATGATCGACGGCTGGAGCACCTGCTGGCGGCTGAACGCCAGCAGCTGGCGCGTGAGCGCCGCGGCCCGGTCGCCGGCCTTCTTGATCTCCTCGGCATTGCGCCGGAGCGGGTCGTCCTCGCGCAACTGGCGCAGGAGCATCTCCGTGTACCCGCCAATGGCCTGCACGAGGTTGTTGAAGTCGTGGGCGATCCCGCCGGCCAGTCGGCCAATCGCCTCCATCTTCTGAACGCTCTGCAGGCGGATCTGGCTCTGCAGCAACCCTTCCTCGGTGACCTGCCGGAGGATCGCGGTGCCGAGGATGTTGCCGACGGCCTGCAGGAACGTCAGGTGCTCGGTGCTCGGGAGCCCGTCGTTGACGTTGAAGACCGCCACCACGCCGAGGGGGTGACCGATGGCGTCGAGGCGCACGCAGGCCATCGATTCGACGCCATGGTCGCGCAGCACCGCCGGCAGGCCGAACTCCGGGTGGCTGGGCAGGGCGTCGACGATTCGCGAGGGCTGCTGGAGGACGAACCGGCCGAACGAGCCCTGGCCGGTACTGAGCGACACCCGCCCGATCACGCCGGGCCGCCACCCGCCGCCGGCCCGCATCAGCAGGGAATCGCCTCCCGGCGAGCGTTCGAAGAAGACGGCGTGATCGCTCTGCGTGACCTCGCGCGCCAGGCGCATGCCGGCGTCGAGCAGGTCGCCGACCGTGCTCGAGGCGAGGGCGCGCGCCCCAAGATCGGCGACCGTCTGGAGCGCGCGCGCGGGATTCACGGGTTCACGAGGCCTTGGAAGTGGCCTGCAGCGCGGCGACGCGCTCGCGCGCGTCGGGCGCGTACGGGCTCTGCGGGAACTCGTCGATCACACGCTGAAGGGTCTGCGAGGCCTCGGCGGCCCGTCCGGCCTGTTGATAGGCCTCGGCGAGCTGGACGAGCACGGCGTCCACGGGCAACGGGCCGTCGCGCCGCTGCGAGAGCTCCTGCAGCGTCTTGATCGCCGGTTCGTACTGCTGCTGCCGCACCTGCATGCTGGCGAGCCCGAGCGAAGCCATGCGGCCCAGCAGCGTCGAGGCCCCCGCCTGGTCACGGACCTGCTCGTACGCCTCGGCCGCCTCTTTGACCCGACTGGTTTCGGCATACAGCGACGCCGCATAGTAGCGGGCCCGCACCCCGGCGTCGGTGCGCGCAAACGATCCCGACGTCTGGAGCAGTTGCTGGAGCGCCGCCTCCGCCCGGGCCGCTTCGGTCGGGTAGGTGCCGGGGGCCTGCGTGCCGCCGGCCGGCGGGGCGACGGGGGCGTTGAGGATGTCGATGGCCTGGGCCAGCTGCGTCTGGGCCCGCTCCTCGGTGCGGGCCGTGAAGGCGCGATAGCCGAACACGGCGACCAGCAGCAGCAGGACGGCGGCGGTGGACAGGCCGATGACCCGACCGTGCCGGGCCAGCCACGTGCTGGCGGCGACCACGGCGTCGGCGGCCTCGTTGTGCTTGAGTTGTTCGCGCTCGGTCTTGTTCATGATGTCGTCCGGCCCGCACGGGTCCTCCCGGGCGGGCCGATGGTGAGCGTGCCCGGAGTCGAACCGGGGACCTGCCGCTTAGGAGGCGGCCGCTCTATCCGTCTGAGCTACACGCTCACGCGCCCCGTCGGCAAGCCGCTCAGCGTGGGCGACCTGCCTCCGGACCATCCGCCATGATGCACTGCCCTGCCCCGGCTGGGCAAGGCGGCGGTGCCCCGGCCCTCAGTCGTCGTAGCCGAGAACCGCGTGCACCGGCGTGTCGCCGAGTCGCGCCCGCCCCTGCAGGAACGTCAGTTCCACCAGGAACACGCAGGCCACGACCGAGGCGCCGAGCCCCCCCACCAGGTCGATGGTGGCGCGCGCCGTCCCGCCGGTCGCGAGCAGATCGTCGGCGATGAGCACGCGCTGCCCGGGCGTGATGGCGTCGGCGTGGATCTCGAGCGAGTCGGTGCCGTACTCGAGGTCGTAGTCCACCCGCACGGTGCTGGCCGGCAGCTTGCCCACCTTGCGCACGGGCACGAAACCCGCGCGGAGGCGATCGGCCAGGGCGGCGCCGAAGATGAACCCCCGGCTCTCCATCCCGACCACCAGATCGACGGGCGTGCCGACGTAGGGCGCGGCCATCGCGTCGAGCGCGAGCCGGAGGCCCTCGGGATCACGCAGCAACGTCGTGATGTCGTAGAAGAGGATGCCCGGCTTCGGAAAGTCGGGCACGTGCCGGATCTTGTGCTTGAGCAGGTCTGCGTTCATGTCTGTCGTCGGACGCCCGGAGGGACCGCCGGCCGGATTGCCGACGCGTCATCGGTCGATTCACACGGTCGGCACGGGTCACGCGCCGACGTCGGTCAGGCTGGGCGGAAATCGGTTGCGCCCGTCGGGACCACCGCTTCCCCTGTCACTTCGTCCACCCGCGCCAGGGGCGGGCCCTGCCAGAGTCGCCACTCGAAGCGCGCGAGCGCCTCGGCGTCGCCTTCGGCCAGCACCTCGACCGACCCGTCGGCCAGGTTACGGGCAAAGCCGTGCAGGCCCTCATCCTTCGCCGCGCGCTGCACGAAGGCGCGGTAGCCGACCCCCTGCACACGTCCGACGATGCGGTACCGAACGGCGTTCACCATGAGGGTCACCAGCGCTTGGCGCTCGTGATCGCGTCGGCCGCATCGGCCTCGAGATCCTTCGCGCTCGATCCCATCGCCGCCACGTCCTCGGGCGTCGGCACGGCGGTGGACACGGGCGCCAGCCTGCGACGCGCCAACGTCCGGTTGAATGCCGCCACCTCACCCGACACGGCCGCGTCCACGCGCCGCAACTGCTCGTCGAGGCGGCCGGACAACTCCTGGAACACGGCGACGCTCTGCTCGGTCGGTGCACCGTCGCCCGCCTCGACCACACCCTGCAGCGCAGCGAGCTTGTTGTTCAACCGGATCGGGAAGTTCAAGGGGTCCTGGCTGCTGCGGTTGCGGTACTGGTAGATCTCGCCCTCGATGCCCGTCAACTGCGCCACGAGCGCCTCGGCCTGCGGCTTGACTTGCGCGGCCTCGCCCGCACGCGCCTCGACCTGGCGCTTGATGTGGCGCAACCGCAGCACCGCCTCGTGGGCGGCGTGCACTCGGGCGTTGATGCGCGCGGCCAGGTCGAACTGCGCCTGCAGATCGGCCTGCGACACGGTCGTGCGCGGGTCCGCGACGATCTCGAGGGGCACGGTCTGGCTCTGCCCATCCGCCGTGACGCGGGCCTGGTAGCGGCCAGGCACCACGATGGGCCCGGCCACGCGACCGGCCCACATGATCAGCCCCGGAAAGTCGCGCGCCGCCTGCACCCGCATGTCCCACGTGAAGCGGTTCATGCCCGCCCTGGTGGTCACGCGTGCCGGCGGGGGGCCACTGCCCTCCTCGTCGTCGCCACCGGACGTCGGCGCGGCCTCCTTCTTCGACGCCTCGCTCCGGATGGTCCTCACCACGGCGCCACCGGCATCGAGAATCTCGATGGTGACCGTGCTGGCCTCGGCCTTCAGCACGTAGTCGATCGGCACGCCGGCATCGACCCGCCGTATCGCGCGTCCCGGCGTGAACACGTGCAGGGCCTTCGCCGCGACGTCTGGCCCCGCCTGCCGCAGTGCGGCGATGTCGTCGAGCACCCAGAACGACCGGCCGTGGGTGCCGATCACCAGGTCGTTGGACTCGACGACGATGCCGTGGACCGGTGTGACCGGCAGGTTGAGCCGGAGCGACTGCCACGCGCCGCCGTTGTCGAACGACACGTAGAGCCCCTGCTCGGTGCCGAGGTACAGCAGCCCCGGCCGTGTCGGGTCCTCGCGCACCACACGGGCGAAGTCGTCGGCGGGTAATCCGCCCGTGATGCGCGTCCAGGTCGTGCCGTAGTCGTCGGTGCAGAAGACGTAGGGCGCCCGGTCTGCCTTCTGATACCGGTTGGCCGCCACGTAGGCGGTGCCGGCCTTGTGCGGTGAGGCCTCGATCAGGCTGATGCGCGCGAAGTCCGGCAGGTCGCGCGGGGTCACGTTCTGCCACGAGCCGCCACCGTCACGCGTCACGTGAATCAGGCCGTCGTCACTGCCCGCCCAGATCACGCCGCGCTCGTGGCGCGACGGCGCGATGGTGAAGACCGTGGCGTAGGTCTCGACCCCGGTCTGGTCGAGCGTGATCGGCCCGCCCGACGGCCCCATGGTCGACGGGTCGTGGCGCGTCAGGTCCGGGCTGATCCGCTCCCATCGCTGGCCGCCGGTGGTGCTGCGCCACACGTGCTGCGATCCGACGAACACGACGCCCTTCTCGAGCGGCGAGAACACGATCGGGTAGGTCCACTGGAACCGCTCGCGGATCTCGCCCGACGAATGGCCCATCGGGTTGTCGGGCCAGACGTGCACGGCGCGGACGACGCGCGTGCGTCGGTTGTAACGGGTGAGCATGCCGCCGTAACTCCCCGCGAAGAACTCGTCGGGGTCGGTGGTGGACTGCGCGATGTAGCCGCTCTCACCACCTCCCACCGCGTAGAGCTCGTTGGGAGAGCCGGCACTCGAGACGCACGCGGTCGTGTTGTCCTGCTGGGCGCCGCAGATCATGTACGGCGTGTCGGTCGTGGTGAACACGTTGTAGAACTGCGCCGTCGGGTACTGCTGCCCCGTCCACGACTGCCCGCCGTTGAACGACACGTTGCCGCCGCCGTCGTTGGCCTGCACCATGCGCTCGGGATTGTCGGGGGCAATCCACAGGTCGTGATTGTCGCCGTGCGGCACGCGGATCGACCTGAAGGTCCGCCCGCCGTCGGTGGACTTGTGGAACTGCACGTTCAGCACGTAGACGGTATCGCGGGCCTTCGGGTCGGCGTAGACACGCGTGTAGTAGAACGCGCGCTGCCGGATGTTGCGATCGTCGCTGACCCGCGTCCATTGCTCGCCGCCATCGTCGGACGAGTACAGCCCGCCGTCGGCGGCCTCGACGATGGCGTAGATGCGACGGCTGTCGGCGGCCGACACCGACACGCCAATCTTCCCGAGCACGCCCGCAGGCAGGCCGGGGCGACGCGACAGCTCCGTCCAGGTCGCACCGGCGTCGGTGGACTTGAAGAGTCCGCTGCCGGCCCCCCCGCTCGAGAGCGAGTGCGGAGTACGCGAGACCTCCCAGAGCGAGGCGTAGAGCACCTCCGGATCGTTGGGATCGATCACGAGGTCCACCGCGCCCGTGCCCTCGTCGCGAAACAGGACGCGCGTCCAGGAGGAGCCGCCATCGGTCGTCTTGTACACCCCGCGGTCGGGCGTGCGCGCGTACGGCTCGCCGAGCGCCGCCACCCACACGACGTCGGGATTGGTCGGGTGAACACGAATCCGTCCGATGGTGCGCGTGGCCGCCAGGCCGACGTGCGTGAACGTCTTGCCGCCGTCGGTCGACTTGTAGATCCCGTCGCCCTGGATCACGTTGCCCCTGAGCTGGACCTCACCGAAGCCGACGTAGATCACGTCGGGGTTGGACGGCGCGATGGCCACGGCCCCGACCGACGACGTCTTGAACTGGCCGTCACCGACGGGCCGCCACGTCACGCCGCCGTCGGTCGTCTTCCAGAGCCCGCCGCCGGTGGCGCCGAAGTAGTACTCGAGCGGGCGTGACACGCTGCCGGCCACGGCAATCGACCGTCCGCCGCGGTTGGGACCGACGTTGCGCCACTTCAGCGTCGACAGCGCCGAGAGATCCGGCGCGGATGGCTGGGCGACGGCACCGCCGGCGAGGCCGAGCATCAGCCCTGCGACCGCACCCGCCACGACCCTGCGCAACACTCGCCCCTGCATCGTCTGCATCCCCGATCTCCGGCCCCGCCCCGGGGCCACGTGAAGCGCCTGATCCTAGCAAGCTCCGGATGCTCGCGCGACGTAGGGGCCGTCGGATGGCAGTTCCTGCACGGACGGCGACGCGAAAGATCGCAGTTTCTGCAATCGGCGCCGACGCGACCCGCGGGACGCGCCCACCGGACATCGACGCGCACTGGCCCCGGTCTTGCCATGACCTCGGGTGGACGCACGGGAGGTTGGCCCGCTCCGTCTCTCGGTGGCCCACGCCACCAGAGGGAGGCGTCCATGGGTCGAAGGACACCGGCGGTCACGGCCGCCCTCGTGCTCTGTACCGCAGCGAGCGGTGCGGCGCAGAGCGTCAACATGGGTGAGACGTTTCACAGACTGGAGGCGCACGCCAAGCGCGTGACGCTCACATTCCCCGACGCGTCGATCGACGTGCGTCGCACGGAGGGCGGAGGCCTCGAGGGACAGCTGCGTCAGCGAACGGGGGCTCCGGGCGGCCGCCTCCTGGTGCTGCCCGGGGGGCGGCGCGTCCAGTGGACCGCGGAGCCGGCCGGCGTACCGCAGGAGTTCACGCTGCCCGAACAGGCCACGGTCAGCCTCGACTGGGCGGGCCACCAGTTGTACGCCCTCCACGCCGACGCGCGGGCCGACGAGGGCCGCGCCCCCGACCTGATCGGGGATGCCGGCACCTGGGACGGCCACGTCCGGCGCAACCGGTCCATCGTGGCGCGCGGTGTGTCGGCAGGCGCCCTGGCTGCCCGGTTGGAACGCGTCGAAACCGAGTTCGACGACCTCGTCGTCCGTGCGGCCATCGACATCCACGAGCGTCGGCCCGCCCGCGCCCGACGCGTCGACTACTCCCGCTTCACGGCCACCATCCACGATGCCCGCACCGGGGCGCGCCGGGGATTCGTCCGGTGGTTCGACACGGCCCAGGTGCTGACGTGGAAGATCGACGGCGGCTCGGAAGGCGTTGTCCTGCCCGAGCGTCTGCGCGGCGGCTGGACGTTCACGCCGACCATGGCGTGGGCCAACGTCCAGGCCTATCAGTTCGCCACACAGGCCACGCGGCGGCTTCGCCAGGGCGACGTCTTCGCCAGCGTGCTCGGCCGCCTCTTCGACGCTCCGCGACAGGCCGAGCCGCTGGCACGCGTCGCCCGGGCGCTCGCACCCGTCCCTGCGACGGCCTGGGACTCGCTCACGGCCGTGCTCGGCCCCGCCGCGACACCCGACATGCCCACCATGCCTGGGCGCTGGTCGGTCCCGTGGGCCTTCGGCGGCGTGCGCGCGGCCAACGACCCCGGGTGCGACCGGCTGCACTGGCTCGATGGCTCGATCTTCCGCGCGTGCTGCGACGAGCACGATCGGTGCTACGAGAAGAACGGGTGCTCCGAGAGCAGCTGGTTCTGGCCGTTCTCGGGCAGCTGGTCCTGCCAGCGCTGCAACGCGCAGGCCGTGTACTGCTTCTGCACGATGAGCAACCCGGCGTATTGCGGGGGTGGCGGAACGGGCAGTAACGGCGGACCGCAGGGCGGCGGATGCACGTCGGTGGCGGGCGGGTTCTGCCCCGTCGAATGTCAGTCGTGCCAGTCGCATTGACGACACGGAGGCAACATGTCCCGATGGGTGGCGTTGGCAGGCCTCCTGGCCTGGGCGCTGGGTGTCGCGATTCTCGGGACGCGCTGGGAGGGCGTCGAGGTCTCACCGGGAGTCTGGCGCGACTCGGTCACCCTGCGCCAGTGGGCGGCGCTCTGGGTCGCTCTCGTCCTGTGCGCCATGACCGTGGCTCACCGGATCCCACGCTGGTGGCCGCGCCTGGTCGTGCTCGTGCCGCTGCTGGCGTGGATCGGATGGTCGCTGCGCGGAGGCACACTCACACCTCTGGCGTTTGCCATCTACGCCACGCCCACCGTCCTCGCCTGGACCGTGGCGCTGGCCGTCAGCGACGCGCTGCGGCACGCATGGCGCGGGCGAAAGGCTGAGCGGTAAGCGCGAGCCGACTCGTGGCCATGGTCGCGCCATGCGCGTCGGTGCCCGGGCCCGGGGGTACACAGCCGGGGAGGTTTGCCATAGACTGCAGCCGTTCAGACCGTGTGGTCATCGGCCGCGTCCATGGCTCACCTCCCCGGCCCGTCGCCCGTCGTCCGCGAGCCGGCCGCCCCCGCCGGGGTCGCCGCGCGCCTGGTCGACGAACTCCTCTCGGCACTCGTTCAGGATCTCCGTGTGCCGCTCAACGCCCTCACGGGATGGACCGGCCTGCTCGGCCGCGGCGACCTGGGCCCCGCAGAGGCGACCAGGGCCATCGAGGTCATCGAGCGCAACGCCGAACTGCTCCGGCACCGACTCGACAGCCTGCTCGACGCCAGCCGCGTACTGTCGGGTCAGGTCGTGCTCACGCGCGCCCCGATCGATCTCGAGGACGTCGTGATCGCGGCGGTCGATCTCGTTCGCCCGGCGGCCGAGGCGCGTGGCCTCACGGTCGTCGTGCGCGTCGGCCCCGAACGTCACACGATGGCGGGTGACGCGCCACGACTCCGCGAGGCCTTCACCCGACTGCTCGACAATGCGATCACCTTCACGCCTGGCGGCGGTCGAGTGTCGGTGAGTCTCGACCGCGAGGCCGACCGACTCCGCGTCTGCATCGCCGACACCGGCGTCGGTATCGCACCCGATCTCGTAGCCGGCCTCTTCGACCGCTTCCGCGGCACCAGCGCCAACGGGCCGACGCCCGCCGGCCCCGGCCTGGGCCTGCCCCTCGTGCGTCGGCTCGTCGAGTTGCACGGTGGAGACGTCCGCGCCGTCTCGGCCGGCGACGGCAAAGGCGCCGAGTTCATCGTGTCGCTCCCGGCCGCGACGGCAAACGCGTCCGACACGCTCGTGGCGCCTCCGACGAACGGCGTCGAGCGCCTCGAGGGCGTGGCGCCGCAGATCCGCGGGCTCGCCACGCTCGTGATCGAAGACGACGACGACTCGCGCGAGATGCTGAGCGTGCTGCTCGAGAACGCGGGGGCCGTGCCCGTGCCGGCCGCCACCGTGGCCGACGCCCTGCGCCTGCTCGGCGACCTCGAGATCGACATCGTCCTCAGCGACATCGGGATGCCGGGCCGCGACGGCTACGACCTGGTGCGTGCCCTGCGCGCGTTTCCCAATCCCCGCGTGCAGCAGGCGCCAGCCGTCGCGGTCACGGCCCACGCCTCGGGAGTCGATCGGGCGCGGATCATCGGCGCGGGCTTCGATGCGCACGTGAGCAAGCCGATCGAACCGGCGGAACTGCTGCGCACGATGGCCGCCGTCGTGGCCAGGCGCCGCGCGATGCCCGGCGGCCGCCCCGCGATGGAGCCCTGACTCGCACGCGGGCACCCCGCGCGCGGCCGCGATACCATGGCGCGCCATGCGTGCCACCCTCCGTCCGATGTTCTTCGTCCTCGCGGTCCTCGTGGCGGGCGAGGCGCGAGCCGAGACCCGTCGCTTCACGCCGACCCACGGCGTGGCCACCTTCGCCGTGCGCGAGCCCGTGCTTCGCCTGCGACCCGGCGACGTCGTCGAGTCGCAGACCTTCTCGAAACCCGACGACTACTACGCACGCGCGGGCGGACCGTGGCCGGGCGAGGTCGGTCCGTTCTTCATCGAGGGCCTCACGCCGCAGGACACGCTCGTCGTGCGCATCCTGCGGCTGCGCCTCAACCGCGATACGGCGGTGTCGGCCGTGGTTCCCGGTGGCATCAGCGCGGTCGCTGGCGATTCCCGCACGCGCATCCTCAACGATCCGCTTCCGGCCCGGCGCTTCGTGTGGCAACTCGACCGGGCGCGCAACGTCGGGGTGCTGGAGCTGCCGAACTCGGCCAGCAAGCGCATCGAACTGCCCCTGCGTCCGATGCTCGGCCGCGTGGCCGTGGCGCCCGATGGCCAGGAGGCGTTCGGTGGGCTGTGGCCCGGCAACTTCGGAGGCAACATGGATGCCTCCGACGTGCGCGAAGGTGCCACGGTCTACCTGCCCGTGTTCCACGAGGGCGGCTATTTCTATTTCGGCGACGGGCACGCGCTGCAGGGCGACGGCGAGATCGTCGGCTCCGGCCTCGAGACCACGATGGACGTGACGCTGCAGTTCGACGTCATCAAGGGGCAGCGGATCGCGTGGCCGCGCATCGAGGACGAGACCCACATCATGGTCGCCGGCAGCGTGCGCCCGCTCGTCGACGCGTTCCGCATCGCGCACGTGGAGTTGATCCAGTGGCTGGTCGACGACTACGGCTTCGACAAGCTCGAGGCCTATCAGGTCGTGTCGCAGGGCGGACTGGCCCGCATCGCCAACGTCGTCGATCCCAACTACACGGTCGTGGCCAAGTTCCCGAAGTCGGCACTGCCGCCGCGCGTCCGCCGCACCCCTTGAGGCGTCCCGGGCGGGCCGCCGCGGCCCGTCAGCGGCGCTCGGCCGCCCGCCATTCGGGCTCGAGCCGTGCGAGCAGCAGCGCATAGGTCTCGATGCCGTCCCAGAGATTCTGCAACCGTAGGTTCTCGTCGGCCGCGTGCTGGTTGTTGTCGTGATTCACGACGGGAACGGTGACGATCGGCACCTGCAGGATGTCGGCGAAGAGGTACAACGGCAGGCTCCCGCCCATCGTCGGCATCAGCACGGGTGGCCGGCCCGCTGCGTCCCGGACGAGGGCCGCAACGGCACGCGACACCGGCAGGTCCATCGACGTACGGTGAGCCGGATAGCCCGACCCCCACTCGAGGCGCACCAACCGGGGATGCGCGCGGCGCGTGGCCTCGTCGGGGTCGTCGGCCACGATGTGATACCCCTGCCGTCGCACATGCGCCTCGACGAGCGATCGGACGAGCGCGGGCGTGAGGTCCGGGACCAGGCGGAAGTCGATTGAGGCCTGAGCCCGCGTCGGGATCGCGTTGGCCGCCGCCTCGCCGACGCCGCCCGACCGAAGACCACGCACGTTGAGCGCCGGCACCGTGACGGCCTCGAGCAGGCGTGGACGGACCTGCTCGCGCCGGCCGATCGCCAGCGCTGAGGCGATGGTGTCGTCCACGGAGGGCTCGGCGTCGATGGCTGCACGCTCGCCGGCCGTGAGTGGTCGCACCGCCTCGGCCACCCCGTCGACGAGTATGTGCCCGTCGGTGTCGCGCATCGTCGCCAGCAGATGCGCCAGGGCAATCGCGGGATTGGGCACCCAGTTGCCGTAGTGCCCACTGTGGACGGGCCGCACCGGCCCGTAGAGCGTGAGTTCGAGATCCAGGGTGCCGCGGACCCCGAACGACACGAGCGGGGCACGCGACTGGTGCACCGGTCCGTCGCCGAAGATCCACGCGTCGGCGCGCAAGGTGTCGGCGTGCGCCCGCAACACGCGGGCCAGGTTCGGTGACCCGGCCTCTTCTTCGCCCTCCAGGAAGACCTTCACATTCACCGAGGGAGCCTTGCCGGTGGCGCGCAGGGCGTCGAGTGCGGCGAGCCACGCGACGATGGGCCCCTTGTCGTCCGATGCCGATCGGCCGTACAGCCGGTACTCCCCGGGTACGCGCGCGGGCAGGGCGTCCCACGGCACGACGGGGGCGCCAGCCTGCAGTGTCCCGGTCCGCAGGACCGGTTCCCACGCCGGGGTGGCCCACTCGGCGGGCACGACCGGCTGTCCGTCGTAGTGGGCGTAGAAGACGATGGTCCTGGTCGCGCCCGGCACGTCGAGCGCCCCATACACGGCAGGCGGGGCGCCCGGCACCGTGAGCAGTCGGGCCCGGAATCCCCGACGCTCGAGCATCGCGACCAGTCGCGCGGCGTTCCGGGCCACGCCATCGGCATCACGCGCGACGTTGGGAATCGACACGAGATCGCGCAGTTCGCCGAGGATGGCGTGCTCGTGCGCCTCCCGATGGGTGCGCACGGCCTGACGCATGGCGTCGACGTCGGACTGCGCCCGGACGGCCCGCGTGTCACCCCACGTCAGGACGACGGCGCCGAGGAGCAGCGTGAGCACACGCACGCGAGGTGGAACCATGTGTGACAGCGTACTCGACGCGAGACGACCATCGAACGGTGTGTCTCCCCTACACGGGTGCACACACCACCTGCCGTGTCAGGGGGCCTCGACGACGGCCGCCACGTCTTCGAGCTTCATGGGCTTCATCAACAGGGCGATGCCGGGGTCGTCGGCCAGGTGCCCCAGGCTGGAGGGGTCGCCGGTCATGAAGGCGAGCCGGCTCGTGACGCCCATCGAGCGCAGCCGCGCGAGCAGCGCCCCGCCGTCGAGTCCCGGCATGCGCAGGTCCGACAGGATCACGTCGAAACTCGACGACTCCAGCAGGCGCAAGGCCGCGGCGCCTTCGCTGACCGCTTCCACGAGGTGCCCCCGCTGCTGGAGGAACTGCGTCAGGACGAGCCGGATGGCAGGCTCGTCGTCCACGACGAGCACTCGTCGCGCCGACCCGATCCCCCCTGGCGCACGTGGAGCCTCGGACTCGCGGTCGCCGTCGACGGCCGCCGCGGGCCATTCGACGTGCACGGCCGTGCCGAGTCCCGGCGCGCTCTCGACCTGGATGGCCCCGCCGTGCTCGGTGACGAGGCTGTGGACCACCGACAGCCCGAGACCGGTGCCCTCGCCTGGCGCCTTGGTCGTGAAGAACGGATCGAAGATGCGTTCCAGGTCCTCGCGCGGAATGCCCACGCCATCGTCCACGACGTGGAGCGAGACACCACGCGTCGAGAGGGCGGTGCGGAGCACGAGGCGCCCCGATCGTCGAGCCGCCTCCATCGCCTGGCAGGCATTCACGACGAGGTTCAGCACGACCTGCTCCAGCTGGGCTCGATCGGCCAGCACGCGCGGCAGGCCGCTGGCCAGGTGCTGCGTGACCTCGATGTTGCCGGTGCGCAGGCGATACACCTGGGCACGACAGACGTGCTGCACCACTTCGTTCAGGTCCACGGCGCCGGCGCGGGCCGTGGCCTGCGTGCTGCGCGCCACGTGCTTCAGGTCGGCCACCACCTTGGCCATCCGCTCCGCTTCGCGCTGCATCACGGCCAGGGCCTCGGCGTCCTCGGCGCGCTGCGCGTTCAGGCGCAACAGCTGGGTGAAGCTGAGAATCGCCTGCAGGGGGTTGTTCAGTTCGTGCGCCACGCCCGCCACGAGCGTGCCGATGCTCGCCAGCCGTTCCGCCCGGCGCAGTTGCTGCTCCCGGCCTATCTCCTCGGTGGCGTCCTTGACCAGCCCGCACAACAGGTCGTCGCCCTGCGCGGTCACGACATGGCTCACGACGATGTCGAGCGGCACCGGCGTGCCGTCGAGGGGGCGCTGGTGGGACACGCGGCCGCTCCAGCGCCCGGCGGCGAGTGCGTGCTCGATGATGAGGTCGTACTGCCGTCCGAGCTCCGAGGTCGCCGGCAGGTCGGCCAGATTGAGGTCGACGACGTGCTCGGGCACCATCCCGAGAATCTCGGCACACGTCCGGTTGGCGTAGAGCACACGGCCGTCGCGGGTCGCCACCCAGACGCCGTCGCGCAGCCGCTCGAACACCGTCGCGAGCAGTCGCTGGCGCGTCTCGAGGGCTCGACGATCCGTGACGTCCTCCTGCACGGCAATCGCCCCCGTGATCGCACCGGATGCGTCGCGCAAGGGGACCGCCGACACGACCGTGGCCTTGCACGTTCCGTCGAACGCGCGGATGTCGATGACCTCGCCCGACACGACCTCGCCGCGGAGCGCTCGCAGGATCGGCCATTCATCGTCGGCCAGCCGCGTCGTCGATCCGGATGCGTAGCCGACGTACGACGAATAGCGCTCGGCCCCGGTGGGCCGGGGACCTGCCCAGATCCGGTCCAGCGCGGCGTTGAACCAGACCTGTTCGCCCCGGGGTCCCACGAGCGACACGCCGACGGGGAGCGCCTCGAGGATCTGCAGCAGTTCCTCCTGCTTCTCGCGCAGCGCCAGTTCGGCGAGCTTCCGCTCGGTGATGTCGGTCGAACTCCCCACCACCGACGCGACGAGGCCGTCGGCCCCGCGCACGGGGTATCCGCGCGACAGGACCCACCGCACGCCACCGTCGCGCCGCACGACCCGGTACTCGACGGCCAGCGGCCCGGACGCAACGCCGGCAATGGCCTCCCGCACCGCAGGCATGTCGTCGGGGTGAATCAGTGCGAGGAAGTTGGCAGGCGACTCGTAGGCGTCCGCCACGGGCTCGCCCCAGACCTGTTCGTACGCGGGACTGATGTAGAGCGTCCGGGTGAAGTCGGGCGAGAACTCCCAGAAGATCTCGTGCACCCGCTCGGCAATCTGCTGCAGGCGCGCCTCGCTCTCGCGCAGGGCGGCCTTGGCGGCGTATTCGTCGGTGAGGTCGCGGGCGATCCCGTGCAGGCCCGTCACGACACCCGCCTCCCGCATGGCCGTCGCCGTCGCCGCCAGCCAGCGAATCTCCCCCGACGGCCGCCGAACGCGCATGAGGACGTCGAAGCCGGTCGCCTCGCCGTCGCGTACCTGCCGGAACGCCTCGCGGACGCGGGCCTGGTCCTCGGCGACGACCCGGGCGTCGGCCGGGTGCCCGAGCAGCGCCGCCGCCGGGACGCCGAGCATGCGCTCGGCCGCCGGATTGACCTCCGTGAACCGTCCCTGCCGGTCCACGACATAGACCGCATTCGGCGTGGTGACCACCAGGCGCCGGTAATGGGCCTCGGCTGCCGCCAGCCGTTGCTGCTCGCGCCGGCGATCGGTCACGTCGTGCAGACAGACCATCAGGCCGCCACCGGTCGGGTGAGCGCGCGTCTCCAAGACCCCATCGCGTGCGAGGTCCACGACCTCCCACGCGACGGGTGTCCGCGTCTCGGCCGCCAGCCGGCATCTGCGCGCGAAATCCGCGTCGAGGACCTGCGGGCGCACCTGCCACGGCACGTGCCCGAGCAAGGCGTCACGCGGCACGCCCAGCATGCCCGCGGCGGCCTCGTTGGCGTAGAGGCACCGCCATGCGGCATCGAGCCAGAGAACGCCGTCGGTGATGCCGTCGAGGAGGTGGTAGTCCAGGGAAGTCAACGCGTGCCGGGTGCGCGGAGCCCGACCACCCAGCCCGGGCGTGCCGCCTCCAAAAGCGAACGGCCGGATTCTCTGGCGAGAGTCCGGCCGTCCGACGATCCGTGTTGGTCGGGGCGAGAGGATTTGAACCTCCGACCCCTCGGTCCCGAACCGAGTGCTCTACCAGGCTGAGCCACGCCCCGACAACCGGGAGAGTGTACCACAGGCCTGTCGGAGGTGCGGTCCGTGGGCCGCCGATTCATGTTCCCCGCGAGCCGGCCGATTGCTGGCGTATGACCGGGATTCCGCCACTCACCAGCACCGGCAGCGACGCCGCTGTGGCGCGGACGACCGACCGCGCGACGCTCGCCATCTCGAAGGCCATGCAGGAGCGCAAGAAGGAAGCCGCGGCCGTGGTTCGCCTGGTCGAGGCAGCCGCCGACACCGGCAAGGGCCAGTTCGTGGACTACCGGGCCTGATCCCCGTCGCGGGCCCGCTCGACCAGAGCGGAGGTGACCGTCAGGGCGGCGTGGGCCGTGAGGTCGGCGTGCAACGGGGTCACGGAAATCAGGCCGCCCCGCACGGCTTCGTAGTCGGTGTTCCGACGGGGCGCCCACTCCACGCGTCCCTCGTCGATCCAGTAGTACGGCCGCCCCCACGGATCGTCGCGACGCTGCACGTTGGTCGTGTGCGTGCGCGCCGCCTGGATCGTGGTGGCCCACCCCGACGGCGTGCCCTGCGGCACGTTCACGTTGAGCAACACGCGCGGCGGCAGCCCGTGCGCGAGCACCTCGCGCGCCACGGCGGCGCCCGCGCGTGCGGCATGCCCGAAGTCGTAGGCGGGACCACGCTCGAGCGACACGGCCACAGCGGGCACGCCGAGCAGGACGCCCTCGAGCGCGCCACCGACCGTGCCGGAATACGTGACGTCGTCGCCCACGTTCCAGCCCTTGTTGATCCCCGAGACCACCAGGTCGGGCAGGCGGCCGTGCAGCACGTGGGCCACGGCGATGTTCACGCAGTCGGCCGGCGTGCCATCCACGGCATGGACATCGGCAGACACGGCGCGCAGCCGCAGCGGCCGGGCCAGCGTGAGCGCATGGCCGATGGCACTGGCCTCACCCACGGGCGCGCACGTCACGACGCGACCCAAGGGGCGCAGCGCCTCGGCGAGCGCGTGGATGCCGTCCGAGTCCACCCCGTCGTCATTGGTCAGCAGGATTGTCGTCATCGCGGGCGTCTGCGTCACGGAACCGGACGCTGGTCTTGCGGAGTCTATGATGGCAGGTCATGCCCGTGCCGTTCGATGCCGTCCTGCTCGTGTCGTTCGGAGGTCCGCTCGGACTCGCCGACATCCGCCCCTTCCTGGCCAACGTGCTGCGTGGCCGGCGCATCCCGCCCGCACGGATCGAGGAGGTGGCCCACCACTACGAACTGTTCGATGGTGTGTCGCCGATCACCCGACACACGCTGGATCAGGCCGAGGGCCTGCGTCGCCAGCTGCTTGACCGCGGCCTGGACCTGCCGGTGTACGTCGGGATGCGCAACTGGACGCCGCTCCTGCCCGATGTGCTCGCGCAGATGGCCCGCGATGGCGTGCGACGTGCCGTCGGCGTACTGGCCGCCGCGCATCGCTCGTACTCGAGCTGCACGCAGTACAAGCACAACGTGCTGCAGGCACGCGAGGCGGTGCACGCCGCCGGGCACCGCCCGGTCGACGTGACCTATGTCGGCGACTGGCACCTGCACGACGGGTTCCTCACCGCCGTCGCCGATCGCGTGGTGGTGGCCCGCGACACCCTGCCGTCCGACGTGGGCGATCGCGCACGCCTGGTGTTCACGGCCCACAGCGTGCCGTCGACCATGGCCGGCGCCGACACGTACCGGCGACAACTGGAGATCTCGGGTGCGGAAGTCGCACGCCGACTGGGCCTCACCGACTGGGCGCTCGTCTTCCAGAGCCGCAGCGGCCGGCCCGAGGACCCGTGGCTGGAGCCCGACGTCAACGACTACCTCCGGGCCGAGCACGCACGGGGAGGCCTCGACGCCGTGATCCTGAGTCCGCTCGGGTTCGTCTGCGATCACATCGAGGTGCTGTACGACCTCGACCACGAGGCGCAGGCGACGTGCGAGGCGCTCGGGCTGCCCATGGCGCGCGCGATGGCCGTCAACGCCCATCCCGCGTTCGTCGGCGCCCTCGCCGACATGGTCGTCCGCACCGTGGCCACCTATCGGCACGGGCGACCCATTCCGCTGGTGCACCCCGAGACGCCCAACGCGCGGGAACTGCCGCCGCCCGTCAGGCCTGGCGACGGGGTCGCCTGAGCCCCGCCGCCGATCGGCACGGCCCGCCCGCGGGCGACCCGTGCGGGCCGTCCGCGGTGGCAGCCGCCGGGCGCCTGGCGCTCACGCGTTCTGCGTGGCGCAGTACCGGTCGAACGCCGACGTCAGGGCAGCCGCGATGCCCTCGGCCGTGTTCCCCTCGATCTGGTGGCGCTCCAGCATGTACACGAGCTTGCCGTCGCGCAGCAGGCCTACCGACGGCGACGAGGGCGGGTAGCCGGTGAAGTACGAGCGCGCGCGCTCGGTCGCCTCGATGTCGGCCCCCGCGAAGACCGTCACCGCGTGATCGGGCTTCGTGGCGTGCTGCATCGCCCGGGCGATGCCAGGGCGAGCCTTGCCCGCGGCGCACCCGCACACGGAATTGACGACGACGAGCGTCGTGCCCGGCTCGGCCACGGCGCGGTCGACGTCGGCAGCCGAACGCAGTTCCGCGAAACCCACCTGCGTCAACTCCTCGCGCATCGGCGCGATCAGGAACTCGGGATACGGCATGGTCTGTACTCCTTCTCGGGGCGAACCCCGCTCATGTGCTCACACCGCGAGCGCGCGGCGTCGGGCGATGGCCGCGTCGTGTGCCGCGACCAGATAGTCCACGAACGGCACCCACGGATCGAACCCGATCACCGCGGGCGCATCGGCGACGAAATTGGACAGCGCGTTCAGGTCGTAGAAGTAGGCCTGCCCGTCGCGGTCGTCCACGACGTATTCGACGCCGCCAACGTCGAAACCGGCCGCCGTCGTCATGCGCAGCACCGCATCGACGATCGGCTGCGGCGGATGGGCCTGGGCGGCCCGCTTGCCGGCCGAGGGCAGGCTGATCGCACAGTTGCCGCCGAGTTCGACCGGCCCCGCGACGGGCGCCGCGACGCCGGGGGCCGGCAGTTCGCAGAGATCGGCCGGGCACAGGTTGAAGCTCTGGCCCGAGACCGGTATCGCGATCGCGTAGAGATACCGGCCGTCGAGCACCTCGACTCGCGTGATGTGTCCCCCACGGGCCGGGATGAACTCCTGCACGAGCGCCAGGTGATCGACGCCGAAGTCGAGCTGCCCTCCCTCGACCGCAGCCTGCAGGTCGTCCACGCGATCGAACCGGAGCACGCCCGCGCCGCTGCCGCCCACGCTCGGCTTCACGACGATCGGCCAGCGCAACCCCTCGGTCGCCGCCACGGCCTCACTCGCGGCATTGATCACGCGCGTGCGCGGGAACGGCAGGCCGAGGTCGGCCAGCAACGCCATCTGGCGCACCTTGGAGATTTCGAAGCCGTAGGCCTTCGCGCCGTTGATCACGCGCACACCGCCGGCCTCCATCGACTCGACGTACTGCAGCGTGGCGAGGATGCCATGGCCATGCCCGCGCCGGTCCGCCGACGGACTCATGCGGTTGACGAGCAGGTCGGGCGCCGCCTCGCGGGCCGCCGCGTCGTGGCGCCAGTCGGGCGCGAAGCGCAGCGCGGCCGCGTGCACGCGACGATAGGGCACGCCACGGCTGTCGAGCGACTCGAAGAGCCGGGCGAACCACGCCGGATGTTCGTAGAGAATCTCGATCATTCCGAGTGCTCCTTGAGGAGCTCGGCGGCCTCGTCGGCGCCCTCATTCACCTCCACGGGCCCCTGGTAGCGCGCGTACAGGTAGAAGGCCCCGAAGATGACGACGATCAGGCCGAGCGACAGCCACTTCGGGATCTCGAAGTGCACGTACCCGAGCTGGTGCAGGTACTCGACGAGCAGCTTGATGCCGACCCACGCGATGATCACGAACGCGCCGTCGACCAGGGCCGGGAACCGCTGGACCACCGTGAGCAGCTGACCGATCAGCAGACGCATCGCGACGATGCCGAGGACGCCGCCCGTGATGATCACCCAGAGCTTGGGCGACATCGCCACGGCCACCAGGATCGAGTCGATGGCGAACACGATGTCGGTGAGCTCGACCTTCACCACGGTGGTCCAGAACGCCCCGAGCCCCAGCCAGGACGTCGCCGGCCGGATGGCCTTTCGGTCGTCGTGACTGCCACCGCGGAAGTGCTGGATGGGCAGCCACAACAGGTAGAGCGCCCCCACCAGCTTCACCCACGCCAGCTGAATCATGTACGCGGCGAAGAAGGTGGCGAGGGCGCGGAACACGAACGCCCCCACGATCCCGTACCGCAGGGCCTTGCGCTGCTGCTCGCGCGGCAGCGACAGGACGAGGATGGCCAGGACGAGGGCGTTGTCGGCGCTCAGCAGGCCCTCGAGCAGCACGAGCAGCCCGATGGTCAGCAGGTCGGAGGGTGCGAAGTCCACGATATCGGCGCGGCCCCCTCAGACGGCATGTCCAGGGCAGGCACAGACCTCCAGTATGCGGCATGGCTCCGGCGTTCGCCTACCGCCGCCCCCCGCCAGCCGCGCCGGCCAGCGGGGTCTTGCGTCACGACGACGCAGCGCATTGACACAGCTCGTATCAATGTCTATACTCGCCTCGTGTCAATGACCGGTGACCGGACCCGGGCAGCCATGTCGATGCCGGACCAGGAATTCCTGCTCATCAGCGTCGCCGCGCGGCACCTGGGCATGCACCCGCAGACGCTGCGCAAGTACGAACGCCTCGGCCTCGTCCGCCCGTCGCGCACGCTCGGTAGCATGCGCGTCTACTCGCGCGACGAGCTCGAGCGACTGCGCGTGATCAAGCACCTCGTGGACGAAGCCGGGGTGAACCTGGCCGGCGTGCAGCGACTCCTCGAGGTGGCCGACGTGCTGCAGCGCATCCGGCCCCTGACCAGCGCGGCCGACGGATCGCGCGCCTCGCTGCGTCGTCTGGCGCAGGAACTCGATCGCCTGAGCGCCGTGCTCGGGCTCTGAGGAGGGGGTCTCATGGAGTTTCGCGACTACTACGCGACGCTCGGCGTCGCCAAGACCGCCTCCGCCAAGGAGATCAAGGCGGCGTTCCGCAAGCTCGCCCGCACGCACCATCCGGACGTGAACCCGGGCAGCAGTGCGGCCGAAGCGAAGTTCAAGGAGATCAACGAGGCCTACGAGGTGCTCGGCGATCCCGAGAAACGGCGCAAGTACGACGAGCTCGGCGCCAACTGGAAGGCCTACGAACAGGCCCAGCGGGCCGGGTTCGACCCGCGGGCGGCCGGCGGGGCGTTCGGAGGCGGCTGGCCCTTCGGCGGTGCCGGGGGCGGCGCCGAGTCGGGCGGGTACCGGACCGTGTCGCCGGAGGAGTTCCAGCAGATGTTCGGCGACGGGGCCAACCCGTTCTCCGACTTCTTCACGACGTTCTTCGGCGGCGGTGGCGCATCGGCGGGCAGCGCCCGCGGCCGGGGCCGGGGTCGGCGGCACGCCGACGTGCAGCACCAGGAGCACGAGCTGGCCATCGGCCTCGAAGAGGCGTTCACCGGCACCGCACGCAAGGTGACGCTGACCGGCGCCGACGGCGAGCGCTCGCTCGAGGTCCGCTTCCCCGCCGGGATCCGCGACGGGCAGAAGGTACGCGCGGCCTCGGGCGGCGGAGACGTCTACTTCCGCGTGCGGCTCACGCCGCACGCCCGCTTCGAGCGACGGGGCGACCACGACCTCGCGGCGCGAGTCGCCGTCCCGTTGCCGGTGGCGGTCCTCGGCGGCGAGATCGAGGTGCAGCCGCTGGTCGGTACGAGGATCCGGACCAGAGTGCCCCCGGGCACCAGGCACGGCGCAGTCCTCCGGCTGCGCGGACACGGCATGCCCATCCTGGGCAAGGCCGGGGAACGAGGCGACCTGCTGGTCACCCTGGAATTGCAGGTGCCCACGGAGTTGTCGCCGGAGGAACGCCGCCACTACGAAGCGCTGGCGGCACTGCGTACGCAACCGGTGTAGGCGGCAGACGCGTCGGCCCCCTGCACCAGACACGAACCTGAGCGATCGACTCGACATCGACCCGGGGAACGCCATGAACCTGAACCGACTGACCGAAAAGGCCCAGGAGGCCGTCCTGGCCGCGCAGCAACTCGCCACGCGGCTCAATCACGCCCAGATCGACCCCGAGCACCTGCTCGCCGCGCTCGTGGCCCAGCAGGGCGGCATCGTGCCGTCCGTCCTGCGCAAGATGCAGGTGGACCCGGCCGCACTCGGCCGCACGCTCGACACCGACCTGCAGAAGCGGCCCAAGGCCTACGGTGGCAGCGAGCCCGGCATCGGGTCGCGGCTGCGCGCCGTCGTCGACGCGGCCGAGAAGGAAGCCGCGCAGCTCAAGGACGAGTACCTCAGCACCGAGCACTTCCTGCTGGCCATCGCGAGCGAAGGTGGACGCACGCCGGCCGTGCTCGCCCTGCAGACCGTGGGCGCGACGCGTGACCGGATTCTCGAGACGCTCGTCGCCGTGCGGGGCTCGCAGCGGGTCACGGACCAGACACCCGAGGGCCGGTACGAAGCGCTCGAGAAGTACGGCCGCGACCTGACCAAGGCCGCGCGCGACAGCAAGCTCGATCCCGTGATCGGCCGCGACGACGAGATCCGGCGCGTCATCCAGGTGCTGTCGCGCCGCACCAAGAACAACCCGGTGCTCATCGGCGAGCCTGGCGTCGGCAAGACCGCGATCGTCGAAGGCCTCGCCCAGCGCATCGTGCGCGGCGACGTGCCCGAGGGCCTCAAGAACAAGCGCATCGTCGCACTCGACATGGGCGCGCTGGTGGCCGGCGCCAAGTACCGCGGCGAGTTCGAGGAGCGGCTCAAGGCCGTGCTGCAGGAGATCGTGAACGCGCAGGGCGAGATCGTGCTGTTCATCGACGAACTGCACACGGTGGTCGGCGCCGGCGCTGCCGAGGGGTCGCTCGACGCCTCCAACATGCTCAAGCCGATGCTGGCGCGCGGCGAGCTGCACACCATCGGTGCGACGACGCTCGACGAGTACCGCAAGCACATCGAGAAGGACGCCGCCCTCGAGCGTCGCTTCCAGCCGGTGCTCGTCGGCGAACCGACCGTCGAGGACACGATCAGCATCCTGCGTGGTCTGCGGGAACGCTACCAGGAGCATCACGGCGTGCGGCTGAAGGACTCGGCGCTCGTGGCTGCCGCCGTGCTCAGCCACCGCTACATCGCCGACCGCTTCCTGCCGGACAAGGCGATCGATCTGGTCGACGAGGCCGGGTCGCGGCTGCGCATGGAGATCGACTCGATGCCGGCCGAGCTCGACGAGGTCTCCCGGCGCATCATGCAGCTCGAGATCGAGCGCGAGGCGCTGCGCAAGGAGACCGACCAGGCCTCGCAGGACCGACTCGCGAAGCTCGAGAAGGAACTGGGCGACCTCAAGGAGGAGCGCACCCGCCTGCAGACGCAGTGGGAGCAGGAGAAGGCATCGATCGAGCGCGTGCGCGACGTGGCGACCCAGATCACGGCGCTGCGCCAGCAGATCGAGCAGGCCCAGCGCGAGGGCGACTACGCACGCGCCTCCGAACTGCAGTACGGCCGGTTGCCCGAGCTCGAACGACAGAAGGCCGCCGAAGAGGCGCGCCTCGCAGGTCCGCAGGCCGGCCAGCGGATGCTCAAGGAGGAGGTCGACGAGGAGGACATCGCCGAAGTGGTGAGCAAGTGGACGCACATTCCACTCAGCCGCCTGATGGAAGGCGAGGTCCAGAAGCTGGTGCACATGGAGGAGCGCCTGCACCAGCGCGTCGTCGGCCAGGACGAGGCCATCCAGGCCGTGGCCAGCGCCATCCGGCGCGCCCGGGCCGGGCTGCAGGATCCGAACCGCCCGCTCGGCAGTTTCGTCTTCCTCGGCCCGACGGGCGTCGGCAAGACGGAACTGGCCCGGGCACTCGCGGAGTTCCTGTTCGACGACGAGCAGGCCATGGTCCGGATCGACATGTCGGAGTACCAGGAGAAGCACGCCGTGTCGCGCCTGATCGGCGCGCCCCCGGGGTACGTCGGCTACGAGGAGGCCGGCCAGCTCACCGAGGCGGTCCGGCGGCGGCCGTACGCCGTGGTGCTCTTCGACGAGGTGGAGAAGGCCCATCCCGAAGTGCTCAACGTGCTGCTCCAGGTCCTCGACGACGGGCGCCTGACCGACGGGCGCGGCCGCACCGTGGACTTCAAGAATGCGGTCGTCATCATGACCTCCAATCTCGGGAGTCAGTACCTCGCCGAGCGGGCCATGCGCGACGGCACGGTGGACGAAGGCACCAAGCGTGAGGTGCTCGACGCGATGCGCCAGCATTTCCGCCCGGAGTTCATCAACCGTATCGACGAGACGATCGTGTTCCACCCGCTCGGGCGTGAGCACATGGGTCGCATCATCGACCTGCAGATGGCCAAGCTGCTCGCCCGGCTGGCCGAACGCAAGATCACGCTGCACCTCTCGGACGCGGCGCGCCAGGCGCTGGTGGACGAGGGCTACGATCCGCTCTACGGTGCCCGCCCGTTGAAGCGGACGCTGCAGCGGCGTGTGCTGGACCCGCTGGCGATGGCGGTGCTGCAGGGCGAGTTCCGCGAGGGCGACGAAGTGTCGCTCGACGTCGTGGACGGCGCCCTCCGCTTCGAGAAGCGCCAAACGGTGGTGCACTGATCACAGGCTGAGCCCTTCCCGACCGCGCGAGGTATGGCCATGATCGTGCCGGTACTCATCGCCCTGCTGACCGCGTGCGCGACGGGCGGCGGCCAGGAGTCCTTCACGGTGCAGCGAGACGCGATGGTGCGCGACCAGATCGCCGCGCGGGGTGTGCGCGACCCGCGCGTCCTCGCGGCGATGCGGAAAGTGCCGCGGGAGCGCTTCGTCGCGCCCGGATCGGAGCGGCTTGCCCACGCCGACAGCCCGCTCGCGATCGGGTTCGGCCAGACCATCTCGCAGCCCTACATCGTCGCGGTGATGACCGAGGCCGCCCGGGTACGACCCGACGCGGTCGTCCTGGAGATCGGCACGGGATCGGCGTATCAGGCCGCCATCCTCGGTGAGCTGGCGCGCGAGGTCTACACCATCGAGATCGTGCCCGAACTGGCCGCTCGCGCCGAGGCGCTGTTGCGCACCCTCGGCTACGGCAACGCCCACACGCGCCTGGGCGACGGTTATGCCGGCTGGCCAGAGCGCGCCCCGTTCGACGCCATCGTCGTCACGGCGGCGCCACCGGCAATCCCCGATGCGTTGAAGCAGCAACTCAAGGTCGGCGGGCGACTGGTGGTGCCGGTGGGCACCGACGATCAGGAGTTGTTGGTGGTCGAGCGGACGAAGACGGGATTCCGCGAGGAGCGGCTGATGCCGGTGCGCTTCGTGCCCATGGTGCGGGGCCGACAGCCCTGAGCCTGCGAAGGGCCGGCGCGACGCACCGGCCCCGGGGCTTCAGCCGCGGTTCATCGCGTTGAGGAAATCGGCGTTGCTGCCTGCCTTGGCCAGCTTGTCGAGGAGCAGTTCCATCGCCTCGGTGGCCGACAGCGGGTTGATCACCTTGCGGAGCACCCAGATGCGGTTGAGGTCTTCCTTCGGGATGAGGAGTTCCTCCTTGCGCGTCCCGCTCTTGGTGATGTCGATGGCGGGGAACACGCGGCGATCGGCGAGCTTGCGATCCAGGTGGATCTCCATGTTGCCGGTGCCCTTGAACTCCTCGAAGATCACCTCGTCCATGCGCGAGCCGGTGTCGACGAGCGCCGTGGCGATGATGGTGAGCGAGCCGCCTTCCTCGATGTTGCGGGCGGCGCCGAAGAAGCGCTTGGGCTTCTGCAGCGCATTGGAGTCCACGCCGCCCGACAGCACCTTCCCCGAGGGCGGCACGACGCTGTTGTAGGCCCGCGCGAGGCGCGTGATCGAGTCGAGCAGGATGAGCACGTCCTTCTTGTGCTCGACCAGGCGCTTGGCCTTCTCGATGACCATCTCGGCGACCTGCACGTGGCGCTGGGCCGGCTCGTCGAACGTCGAGCTGATCACCTCGCCGCGCACGGAGCGCTGCATGTCGGTCACCTCTTCGGGCCGCTCGTCGATGAGCAGCACGATCAGGTACACCTCGGGATGGTTGGCCGTGATGCTGTTGGCGATGTTCTGCAGCAGCATCGTCTTGCCGGTGCGCGGCGGCGCGACGATCAGGCCGCGCTGGCCCTTGCCGATCGGCGTCATCAGGTCGAGCACGCGCGCCGACAGGTTGTCGCGTGTGGTCTCCAGCGAGAAGCGCGCCTGCGGATAGAGCGGCGTGAGGTTCTCGAAGAAAATCTTGTTGCGCGCGAACTCGGGGGCCTCGAAGTTGACCGCTTCGACCTTGATCAGCGCGAAGTACCGCTCGCCGTCCTTGGGCGGCCGGATCTGCCCGCTGATCGTGTCGCCCGTCTGCAGGTCGAACTTGCGAATCTGCGACGGCGAGACGTAGATGTCGTCGGGGCCGGCCAGGTAGTTGTAGTCGGGTGCGCGCAGGAACCCGAACCCGTCGGGCAGCACCTCGAGCACGCCCTCCGAGAAGATGAAGCCGCTCTGCTCGGTCTGCGCCTTGAGAATCTGGAAGATCAGCTCCTGCTTGCGCAGGCCCGTCGCGCCGACGACGCCGAGATCCTGCGCCACCTGCATCAGCGACTGGATGCTCATCTCCTTGAGCTGACCGATGCGCAGCGTCGCCTCGCTGCCCTCGGCCGGCAGGTCGAGTGGCGGATCGTTGGCGACGTCCGGGATCTCGACGGGAGGACGACGTGGGCCGGAGGGGCGGGGGCCGCGGCGGCCGCCGGATCGCTTCTGTGCAGGTGCCATGCTGGGTGTGATGTGGAGATGCCGTGGGGTCGACCGAACCCGGCGGGGCGCGCACAGCGCGGGTGCCGAAGCCCTGAACCACGAGGTGAAGCGCCAGTATAGCCCAAAAACCCATGGTGTAGAATCCGTGGCCAGCGTGTCGCGGCATGTGATCATTCTCGGCCTGGTCTGCTTCCTGACCTTCTTCGCAGGCCTCGGCCGCGGCGCGATCGGCGACTCGGACGAGGCGTTCTACGCCGAAGCCGCGCGCGAGATGGTGGCCTCCTCCGACTGGCTCACCCCGTACTACAACTACGAGGTCCGGTTCCAGAAACCCATCCTCTTCTACTGGCTCGTCAGCGTCGCCTACAAGGCGGCGGGCGTCGGCGAGGCCGCCGCGCGGTTCCCGTCCGCACTGGCCGGCCTCGGGCTGTCGCTGCTCACCTATCTCGTCGGCCGCCGGTGGTTCGATGCCGGCACCGGCTTCTTCGCCGCCACCATCGTCGCGACCGCCTTCGGGTACTTCTCCATCGGACGGCTCTCGCTGCCCGACCTGCCACTCGCCTTCTTCATCGCCGCTGCGACGTGGGGGCTCATCGAAGGTGTCGGGTCGCCGCTGGCGACGGCCACGATGTCGCCGGCCCGGCGTCGGTGGTGGCTCGCATTCGCCGGCGTGATGATGGGCCTCGGGATCCTCACCAAGGGCCCCGTGGGCGTGGCCCTGCCCGTCCTCGCGGTCCTGCCGGTCTGGTGGAAGGAACGCCGCGGCGCGACGCCGGACGACACCGCCCGCCTGCCAGGCCTCACGGACCTCCTCCTGGTCGCAGGCCTGGTGCTCCTGGTGGCCGGTCCCTGGTTCGTGGCCATGGCGGAGCACCACGGCCTGGCCTACATGCACCGGTTCTTCATCGGCGAGAACCTGGAGCGGTTCGCCACGGACCGCTACAACGAGCCCCGCCCCATCTGGTTCTACGTGCCGATCGTTCTCGGCGGGCTGATGCCCTGGTCGCCCTTCATCCTGCTGTGGCTGCCCACGTGGCGGCGGGTGTTCCGGCGCGAGCGGATGGTCACGCGGGCCGAATGGCGCGCCATCATCTGGGCGGCCGTCCCCTTCGTGTTCTATTCCGTGTCGATCGGCAAGCAGCCCCGCTACATCCTGCCGATGCTCCCGCCGATGGCGCTGCTGCTGGCTCGCACCGTGATCGCGCGCCTCCCCGAGGACACGCGGGGGCCGGTCACGGCACGCACGGGACGCCAGACGGCCCTGGCCTGGTGCGGCACGCTGTGCGCGGTCTTCCTCTTCATCCTGGGGGTGTTGCTGCATCGCGCGCGGCCGCTGCTCTTCGTGCTGACGCCCTCACTCGCCCTGGTCTGCACGGGCATCATCACCATCGCGGCGAGCTCCGTGCTCGTCGCCAGCTGGAGCCGCCGGCGCTGGGCCCTGCCGGTCACCATGACCGTCGCCTCGATTGCGACCCTGCTCTCGCTGCACTACTCGGTGGCTTCGGCGGCCGACCTCGAACCCGTGCAGGTGATGGCCCGGAGGTACGCGACCGTCTATCAGGGCCACGAGCCCTCCGCGACGTACCGCGTGTTCGTGCGCAACCTGGTCTTCTACACCACGGTCAAGCAGACCGACCTCGTGCAGCCGGAGGAGGTCGTGGAGTTCCTCGCGCAGCCCCGGCGGGTGCTGTGCGTGATCACGCAGGACGACCTGGCCAGCCTCACGGCGACCTACGGCCTGAAGACACGCACGCTCCACGAGGTGCAGTACTTCAACCCTGCCGGGCTGCGCCTGCGCACCCTGCTCTGGCCCGATCCCGCGCGGGACCTCGAGACGGTGCTGCTGGTCACCAATCAGTAACTTCAGAATTTCAGAATTTCAGAATTGCACCACCACCGAAGCGCCTCGAAGATTGGCGGTGGTGCGGAAATTCTGAGATTCCCGCAATTCTGAAACTGCACTACTCAGGAAACATCTTCCCCGGGTTCAGGATGCCCAGGGGGTCGAAGGCTGCCTTCACGCGCCGCTGCAGCGCGATCTCCACCTCCGACAACTCGAGGCCCACGAACGGGAGCTTGGCGAACCCGATGCCGTGCTCGCCGCTGATCGATCCCTCGAGCGCGACGACGCCCTCGAACAGGGCGCGTTCGGCGCGACGGGCCGCGGCCATCGCATCCGCATCAGCGGGGTCCAGCATGAAGTTCACGTGGATGTTCCCGTCGCCGACGTGCCCGAAGCACGGAATGCGCACCCCGGGCGACGAGGCACGCAGGCGGGCGATGAGGTCGAACAGTTCCGGGATGCGCCCCTTCGGCACCACGACGTCGTGGTTGATCTTGAGCGGCGCGAGGACTCGGAGCGAGAGCGACAACGCACGTCGCACGCGCCACAGTTCCTCGCGCATGGCGGCGTCACCGGCCACGAGTACCTCGGTGGCGCCCGATGCGCGGCAGGCGACCGCGACGCGCTCGGCCTCCTCGCGAACCGTGGCGTCGAGACCGTCGACCTCCAGCAACAGGACCGCGGCCGTGCCCTCGGGCGCGAGTGCACGCGTCCCCAGGTTGTCGGCCACGGCGTCGAGCGAATCGCCGTCGATCAACTCGAGCGCCGACGGCACGACCCGCGCGCGCAGCAGGTTGGTGACCGCGTCCACGGCGTCGCGGATGCTGCCGAAGGTGGCCCGCAGCGTGGCGTGCGCGGGAGGGAGCGGCACGAGTCGCAGGATCACCTGCGTGATCACGGCAAGCGTCCCCTCCGAACCCGCGATGAGTTGCGTGAGGTCGTAGCCGACGACGTTCTTCACGCTCTTGCCGCCCGTGCGAATCACGTCGCCCGAGGGGAGCACGGCTTCGAGGCCGAGCACATAGCGCCGCGTGACGCCGTACTTGAAGGCGCGCGGTCCGCCCGCGCACTCGGCGACGTTGCCGCCGATCGTGGACGTGGAGAGGCTGGCCGGGTCGGGCGGATAGAAGAGCCCGACCGCTTCGACGGCCTGCTGGAGGTCGCCGGTGATGACGTGGGGTTCGACCACCGCGAGCAGGTTCCGCTCGTCGATCTCCAGGATGCGGTTCAGGCGCGCCAGGGCCAGCACGACGCCGCCGAAGACCGGCACGGCGCCCCCGGTGTAGCCGGTACCCGCCCCGCGCGCGACGACCGGCACGCGATGCGCCGTGCACGCCCGCAGCACGGCCGCCACCTCACTCGTCGATCCGGGGAACACCACGGCGTCGGCCGGATGCCCGCGCTTGAGCGCATCGGCCCCGTAGGTCGTGCGAGCCTCCTCGTCCGTGCGTACGTGATCGGATCCGACGGCGTCCCGCAGGGCGTCGAGGAACGCGCCGGTGACGGGAGCGAATGGGCTCACGGCTCAGGGCTCACGGCGCAAGACCCACGGCCTCAGGCCGAGCGCGACGCATAGCGACCGGCGTCGAGGTCGGCGATGAACGCATGGATGCGGCGGGCCGCCTCCTCGAGGCGATCGGTGGACGCCGCGTACGAGAGCCGGAAGAACCCCGGGGCGTCGAAGGCCTCCCCTGCCGTGAGCACGACGTGCCGGTCTTCGAGCAGCGCCTGGCAGAAGTCGGCGCTCGTGCGGAGGCCGTCGGGCGACAGCAGCGCCGAGACGTCCACGAACAGGTAGAACGCACCGGCGGGCTTGCGGCAGACGAGACGGGGATCGCTCGTGAGCCGTGCCCAGATCAGGTCGCGACGCGTCCGGTACGTGTCGAGCATTTCGGTCACGCACTGCTGCGGGCCCGTGAGTGCCGCCACGGCCGCCTTCTGCGTCACCGAGCACACGTTGCTGGTGCTGTGGCTCTGCAGGGCGTTGGCGGCCGCCACCACCTCGCGCGACGCCAGCATCCAGCCGCATCGCCAGCCCGTCATCGCGTAGGCCTTCGAGGCCGATCCGGTGAGGATGGTGCGGTCGCGCATCCGCTCGCCCAGCACGCGCGGGAGGTTGTACGGCACGGGGTCGTAGATCAGCTTCTCGTAGCAGAGATCGAGAATCACCCAGAGTCCGCGCGCCGCGGCCTCGTCGGCGAGCCGGGCCATCTCCGCTTCGCTCACGAGCGCCCCGGTGGGGTTGGCCGGTGAGTTGATGACGATGGCTCGTGTCCGTGGGGTCATCGCGTCGATGATCGGCCCGGCCGTGATCGCGAAGCCATCGGCCGGCGACGTCCGCACGATGACGGGCGTCGCCTCGGCGAGCTTGATCTGCTCGACGATCGTCGGCCAGCCCGGCGTGTGCGTGATCACCTCGTCGCCGGGGCCGAACACCGCCAGCGCGGCATTGACCAGCGCCTGCTTGCCCCCGGCGCACACGATGACCTCGCTCTCGTCGTAGGTCACGCCGTAGTCGGCGGCGTAGCGCGCGGCGATGGCCTGCTTCAGCTCGCTCGTGCCGGCGTTGGGCGTGTAGCGCGTGAAGTCGGCCGAGATGGCGGCATGCGCGGCGGCCTTCACGTGCTCGGGACTGGGGAAGTCGGGCTCGCCTGCGCTGAGGTCGACGACGTCGGCGCCGGCGCGGCGCAGGCGTTCGGCGGCAATCAGCCCCTTCATGGTGGGCGACGAGGAGATGCGGGACGTGCGTTCGGCAAGCATGCGTCGGTTCCTGGAGGGTGCTACTGGTCGCCGCGCAGGCGGCGCCAGACGGGCTCGGGCACGAAGGGCGCAATCGATCCGCCGAGCGCGTGAATCTGCCTGACCAGCGTGGAGCTGACGTGTGCCCACTCGGGCGCGGCCGGCAGCAGCACGGTCTCGAGGCCCGGCAGCAACGCGGCGTTCATGCGCGCCATGGGCCACTCGTGCTCGTAGTCGGACACGCTGCGCACGCCCCGCACCACGACCGTGGCGCCGTGTGCACGCGCCACGTCCACGAGCAGCCCCTCGAAGGCGACGACGTCCACGCCCGGCAGGGCCGCCACGGCCGCGCGCACCGTCGCCAGACGATCGTCGAGCGACAGGAGCGGCGTCTTCCCCGGGTTGACGAGCACCGCCACGACGACGCGCGACGTCAGCGCTCGCGCGCGCACCACGATGTCGAGGTGGCCGTTGGTGATCGGATCGAACGACCCGGCCACGAGCGCGACGGGCGCCTCAGGCATCGGAGGCCTCGGCTTGGTCGGCGGCAAGGGCATAGAACGAGAGCGCGCTGTCGCCCTGTGGCACCACACGCCGCCGCGTCAATCCTCCGACGAGGCCCGGCGCCTCCAGGCGGCGCGCGTGCTCCAGCACCACGAGTCCGCCCGGAGCGAGCTGCGCCGCCGCGACGCGCAGCCAGGGGTCGAGCGACCGTTGGGCGTAGGGAGGATCGAGGAACACGATGTCGAAGGGGCCGCCGCGCCACGGCGCAGCAGCCAGCGCGTCACGGCGCTCGATAGTATAGCCCTCGGCCACGCGACAGTGCCGCAGGTTGGCCGCGATGAGCGCCACCGCACGGCGGTCCTGCTCGACGAAGGTGACCCACGTCGCCCCGCGACTCAGCGCCTCGATCCCGACGGCGCCCGTCCCGGCACAGACGTCGGCGACCCGCGCCCCCGCGACGTGCGGCGCAAGGATGTTGAAGAGCCGCTCGCGCAGACGGTCCGACGTCGGTCGCGTGCCCTCCCAGGACGGCGACTGCAGCACGCGTCCCCGTAGCGCTCCCGCAATCACGCGCATCAGCCCACCCCGGCCAGGTTGAACCGACCGGCCCACGCCTCGCGCGCGAGCCGGCGCGGCAGCGCCTCCGCGGGCAGGCGGGCGGCGAGCTCTCGCGCCAGCGCGTGCGCATCCGCCATCAGCTCGTGATCGCGACGCAGATCACCAATCCGGAGCGTGGGCATGCCCGCCTGCCGCGTGCCGAACATGTCGCCGGGGCCGCGAATCGCCAGGTCGCGTTCCGCAATCACGAACCCGTCGGTGGTGTCCGTCATCGCCGCAAGGCGCAGCCGGGCCTCGTCGCTGAGCGGCCGTTCGAAGAGCAGGATGCAGAAGCTTTGCGCGGCTCCCCTGCCCACGCGCCCGCGCAACTGGTGCAACTGGGCCAGCCCGAACCGCTCGGCGTGCTCGACGACCATCACGCTGGCGTTGGGCACGTCCACGCCGACCTCGATCACGGTCGTGGTCACCAGCACGTCGAGGTCGCCGGCCACGAACGCCTGCATCACGTCGAGCTTCTCGGTCGGGCCGAGCCGACCGTGCAGCAGGCCGAGACGCAGGCCGGCCAGTGCCCCCGCACGCAGTGTCTCGACCATGCTGACGGCGGCGCGCACGTCCACTTTCTCGCTGTCTTCGATGATGGGCAGGACGACGTAGGCCTGACGGCCCTCGGCCACCTGCTCCCGCACGAAGGCGTACGCCTCGTCGCGTCGGACCTCGGGGCGCGCGGTGGTCTGCACCGGTCGCCGACCCGGAGGCAGATCGGCGATCACCGAGACGTCGAGATCGCCGTAGGCGGTCAACGTGAGCGTGCGCGGAATCGGCGTGGCCGTCATCACCAGCACGTCGGGCTGCCGACCCTTGCCGCGCAGGCGTGCGCGCTGCCCCACGCCGAACCGGTGCTGCTCGTCGATGATCACCAGGCCGAGCCGCCGGAACAGCGCCGGGTCCTCGAGCACGGCGTGCGTCCCGACGACGAAGTGGGCCGCGCCCGACGCGATCTGGCCGAGCGCGTCCCGTCGCAGGCGACTGCGCTGGCTGCCCGTCAGCAACACCGAGCGAAACGGCGTGCCTGCGAGCCGGGCCGCCACCGTGCGTGCGTGCTGTTCGGCCAGCAGCTCGGTCGGCGCCATCAGGACCACCTGGAGATCGTTGGCCATCGCGACCACCGCCGCCAGCACCGCGACGATCGTCTTGCCCGAGCCGACATCGCCCTGGAGCAGCCGGTTCATGGGCGCCGGCCGCTGCAGGTCCTCGACGATCTCGCGAAGGGCCCGCTTCTGCCCGGGCGTGAGCGTGAACGGCAGCACGTGCCGGGCCAGGTCGCGAATCGCGGGCGTGACTTCGACGAGGTGCGGCTTGGCGATGGCGACCACGCGCGTCCGCTGCTCGGCCAGCGCCAGCTGGAACAGGACGAACTCCTCGAGGATGAGCCTGACCTGGGCCGGTGTCCTGAACGCGTTTAGGGCGTCCAGACTCGCCTCCGCTGGTGGGAAGTGCGTGTCGAGCAACGCCTCCCGACGCGACGGAAGGCCGCGGGCCCTCCGCACGTCCTGCGGGAGCGGGTCGGCAATCTGTTCCGGCAGGCGCTCGAGGGCCCGCGCCACGAGGTCCCGCTGCAGCTTCGGGGTGAGTGGCCCGATGCGCTCGTACACGGGCACCGTGCGGCCCGTGTGGACACTGCTGCCCTCCTCCACGGCCGAGAGGTCCACGAGCTCGTACTGCGGACTCGCCAGCTGCGCGCCCTGGCTGGTCCACTCGACCTTGCCGTGCAGCACCACGTGCTGGCCCGCGCGGAACACCTGCTCGAGGAACCGCTGGTTGAAGAAGACGGCGCGTGCCTCGCCGGTGGCGTCGCGCACCGTGAGCTCGAACACGCTGAAGCGGGGCCGCCGCGTCGGCTTGAGCCGGGCATCGACGACCTCGCCCGCCACCGTGGCCGTGCCGGGCCGCAGGCGGGCGATGGGTACGAGATTTCCCCGGTCCTCGTAGCGGAGCGGGAACCGCAGCAGGAGGTCCTCGATGGTGCGGAGCCCGGCCGAGGCGAGCGCGGCCGCCCGGGTCGGCCCGACTCCGGGCAACGTCGCGAGGGGGGCCTGGAGCGGATCGACCGGCGTCACTGCAGCACGGTCACCTGGCCGGGCTCGACCTTGATCTCGCGGATGGCCGACGGCAGGTCGAAGGGCCCGTCGATGTCGACGTCGTACTGCCGCACGAGCTGCGACACGAGCGCGCGCGGCAAGGGAATGCCACCCAGCTCGGCCGACTCGAGTTCGAAGCGGCCGCTGCCGTTCTCGGTGAAGAGCCGACCGGTGACCTTCGCGGGCAGGCTGCCGCGCAGCACGCGGAGGGGGTCGAAGCCCTCGGTGGGCGGGCGGCTCGCGTTCATGGCGTCGAGGTCGAGGGTGGCCGTCGCGCTGAGGCGGTTGTCACCGAGGATGCTCAGCGTCGGCGCCTGGATGCCGGGGGGAATCTCTTCGCGCAGGTAGTGCTGGAGATACGCATTGACCTCGCCCTCCTCGATGACGGTGGCCTGCGTCTCGAGCCGTGGGATGGCCCCGAACCGGACAATGGCTTCGAGCTTCTGCTGCATGCGATCGGCAGCCGCGACGCCGTTCTGCCACACCGCGGCCGTGACGGCGGCGCTCACACCGGCGGCCCAGGGGCCGGCGACGCCTCCCGCGTGCAGGAGGAGCGCGCCGACGAGGAGCCGTCGGAGGAATCGGCTCGGGGTCGGCAGACGCGAAGGGGCGTCCAGCCTGCCCCGCTCGTGCCTCCGATCGTTTGCGCTGACGTTTGCCACTGAGCGTTTGGAGTCTAGCATCGCGGATTTGGTCGGGGCGCTTGACTTTCGCTTTTTATTTGCATAGGCTCGCATCGACATCGCGAGACCCCGTTGCAGTCCCGCCCTGCCGTCCGCCATCCCTGGAGACGTCCATCGTGCAGCCGCTCACGAAACGCCAGCGCGAGATCCTCGACTACCTCAACGACTTCATCCAGCAGCACGGGTACGCGCCGAGCCTCGAGGAAGTGGGCCGCCGGTTCGGGCTGTCGTCGCTGGCCACGGTGCACAAGCACCTGACGAACCTGCAGGAGAAGGGGTTCATCAAGCGGGCGTGGAATCGCAGCCGCTCGGTCGAGCTGATTCCCGCGCGGATTGGCGGGCGTGCGCTCGAGTTGCCGCTGCTCGGCTACGTGGCCGCGGGGCGTCCGATCGAGGCGATCACGAGCACCGAGACCATCACGGTGCCCGAAGCCCTGGTCGGGCGACGCGACACGTACGTGCTGCGTGTGAAGGGCGACTCGATGATCGACGAGCAGATTCGCGACGGCGACTTCGTGATCGTCGAGGACCGCAAGACGGCCAGCAACGGCGAGATGGTGATTGCGCTGCTGGCCGGGTCCGACGTCACGCTCAAGAAGTTCTACAAGGAGCAGGACCAGGTGCGGCTGCAGCCGGCCAATCCGACGATGGCGCCCATCGTGGTCCCTGCCGCCGACGTGCAGGTGCAGGGCGTGGTGATCGGCGTGATGCGGCGATACTGACGGTCATGAGCCAGCCTCCCGAGTCGCGCCAGATCAACTTCACCATCGTCCCTGCCGACACGCCCGACGTGCCGCGCGTGTATGCCAATTTCTGTGCCGTGGCCAACACGCCCTTCGACTTCACGCTCACGTTCTGCGAGGTGCAGCCGCTCTCGCCGCAGGACGTTCAGGCCGCCGAGCGCGACCACGTCGTCGCCGCACCGGTGAAGGCGAAGATCGTCGTGCCGGTGCCGTTCATCCCCACGATGATCGCAGCGCTGCAGGAGCACCTGCGCGCCTTCTCGGAGTCGCAGAAGCAGGGCGCCCCCGGTTGGTCGGGCGATCCGATTCATTGAACGGTCGGGCGATGGTAGGGCGCGTTGTCCCAACGCGCCGTCGTGGGTTTCGGTAGGGCGCGCCGTCCCGGCGCGCCGCCTCGTTCGCTGCTGTCAGACCATTCGCCGTTCGTCGTCTCCCCCTCGCCTGTCGCGGTCGGGAGGCGCGACGGCGGCCCCTGATGCTTCGCTGTCTGTTCGAAGCCCTGGGGGAGACACCAACACACGCGATGGCTCCGTTGCTCGCTCTCTGGTTGCCCGAGTTCGTCGTCGACGTCGAACGCCGCTGGGAAGCATTGCCGCGCGACGTGCCCCTTGTCGTCGGCGGTGCGGCCGACGGGCCCGGCCAGGTCGTGGCCGCCTGCGCCGCTGCGCGCGCCGCAGGCGTGCGTGCCGGGCAGTCGCTCGCAGCGGCCGCCGCGCTCGTCCCATCAGGCCGTTTCCTGCCAGGGGTGCTCGACCGCTACGCCGAGACGGCATCCGCGCTCGACGAACTCGTCCGCCGATGGTGCAGCGAGGTCGAGTGGGTCGCGATCGACCGCGCGGTGATCCCCGGCTCGGCGATCCGCGGCGGAGCGGTGACGACCACCGCACACGCCCTGCGTCACGCCATCGAGCAGGAACTCGGCCTGCGTTCGACCATTGGGGTAGCCGACACGGAGACGGCCGCGAGCGTGGCGGCCGCGCTCGTGGCTCCGGCCGGCGTGCTGCACGTGCTGCCCGGGTACGATGCCCGGTTCCTCGCGTCGCTCGACGTGCAGTGGCTGCCCGGGCTGTCGGCTGCTGCGCGCGAGCGCCTGCGAGTCCGGGGTGTCGCGACCATCGGCGATCTCGGCGACCTGCTCCCGGCTGACGCCGAAGCCCTGCTCGGCCCCGGAGGACTGGCCGCGTGGCGCGGTGCGCGTGGCGAAGACCCGCGCCCCCGTCATCCGACGCCGCTGCCGCGCAGCCTCACACGCGCCCTGCCGCTGACGGCGCCGGTGACGTCAGACGACGTGCAGCTGGCCGCCGAGCACCTGGCCGACCAGGTGGGGCTGCGGCTCTCGCAGATCGGCGCGTTCGCCCACGCGCTCACGGTGCGCGTGATGGGCCGCGATCAGCGCTTCCGCAGTCGGGGATTCACGTTGCGCGAGGCCACGCGCCAGCGGGCCGATCTCGTGCCCGTGGCCCGCACGCTCGCCGCGCGCCTCTGGCGCTACGGCGACCCACCGGTACGCGTGAGTGTCGTGGTGAGCGGGCTCGTGGCCGACGGCCCGCAACTGAGTCTGTTCGATCTCGCCCCAGGCGACACGGTTCGGGCGCAGGCGCGGGCGCGCCTCGATGGCTTGCGCACGGGCCGCAGCTTCCGCGCGCTCGCGCGGGGCTCGCTCACTCGCCGGCCCCGTGCGAGTTGACGCGCCGCCTGGATGACAACGCCTGGGAGGCGCTACGCCTCACGGCGTCGGCGGTGGAACGTCGCCCTTCAGCTGTCGCCCGTACTCGGCTTCGTCGTAGTGGCCCAGGGACTGGGCGATCAGACCATCGGCTGACAACGTCCAGTCCTCGTACCCTGTCAGTCGCACTGACCTTCCGGTCCCGCCCGGCCCCGTGTTCGTACCGGTCCAGAGCCAGTGGAAGCGAGCCCCGCTGCTCGTCGCGACGACCGAGTCCAGCCGCACGACCATATCGGGGAACGCGGTCATGAACACCTCGACCGTGGCCCGCACGGCGGCGCGGCCCACGGCCGGTGCACCGGCCTTCACCCGCAGCGACCCGCCCAAAGCGTAGAAGGCCGCCAGGCGGTCCGGGTTCCCACTGCTCCAGGCAGCGGCATACCGGGTGGCGAAGTCGGTCAACTGCGCATGCGTCATCGGCCAGCCTCAAAACGCCTTGCGCGCGGTGAGGCTCGGCCGGATCGCGACGTCGGCCAGGCGCTGCGACCCACCTGGCTGATCGACGATGACGTCGTACACGCCAGCAGGCGCGACGAGCACCACCGCCCCTCCCGCGGCGACGCCTCTGGCGACCTCCCGGCCGTCACTGGTCACCAGGCGGGCCGACCATGTGCCGGCCCCCGTCGAGGGCTGCCCTTTGGGGCGGACTGCGAGTGCGCCGTACGTCTTGTCGAAATTGAGCACCTCGAGCTGCGGCTCGCCCTCGCGTGCACCATCGACATGCATCCGCAGGGTCGACCACGCCTGATCGAGCACCGTGCCGGCCTGCTCGTGAAGCACCTGTACGTCGTAGGCGCCCGTGCGAAGGCCGACGCGATAGGCACCACTCTCGGCAAGGCTCAACCGACGCCCCTGCGTGCGCTCCCCGATGCGGTAGATGGCGACCGTCGATTCGCGTGTCACCTCGACGGCGCCACGGAACACGCGGATGTCCAGCGTCAGCGGCGTCGACGGCCCTTCGATCTGCGCTCCGATCGACAGCGCCGCCAGCAGCAGGAGTGGGAGCTTCGCCATGCCATGACCTCCACGATCGAGAGCAGGCCGCGGGGTGCCGTCAGCTGCGGCTACGCGTGCTGGCCGCCGTGCTCACAGCCGGCGTACTTCTCGTGGAACATGTTCCCTGTGTAGCCGAGTTCCTTGAGCCCGGGCTCCGACGCGAAGTAGATGCCGGCGACCCAGCCCTTGATGTGGTCGAAGTGATCGCGCAGCGTCTCGGGCTTCGGCGCGGGTTGGGGCACGGGAATCGGATCGCCCTTCTTCCAGTACACGGGCTCGCGACTCGGGGCGCCGTTGGCGGCTTCGGTGAGCAACGCCACCTGCTCGGTCGCCGCCAAGTCCTTGAACGGCTTGCGATGTGCCTTGAGCGACGCGCCCTCCATCGCCCCGAGTGCGCTGATGAACCGGCGGCGCGTGTCGGCCGACTCCACCCCGAGCAGCTTGTCGAGGAACTCGGTGGTCCCCGCGGCCTTCGAGCCGGGCACGATCAACTCGGCGAGCAAGGCCACGGTGGCAAACTGGTGCGCATCGAAGGTCACCGGCACGTAGGCCGCGGGCTTGGCCGTGGCAGCACGACGCGCCTGCTCGGCCACGTGCGCGGTGTGCTTGTGCACCGGGTGATCGTTGGCCTCGGCCAGGCCGGGCACCGCCACCGAGGCACCGAGGCCGACGGCCAGCGTCTGCAGCGCCGCGCGACGCGAGACACCCGTCTCGGGTTCGGGTTGGATGACCGGCAGCGAACGACCCTGCTTCATGCGCGCAGCTCCTTGGGGACGCGTTTGGCGAACGATAGCACAGCCCTGTCCGCCGGCGCGCAATTTGACCCAACTGCGAACCAATGGCTATGCTGCGCCTCAACCGTCGTCTTCAGCCAGGAGTCATCGCAGTGGCGCAAGCCTCGCAGGACCAAGCGGGTCGTACGTTCGACGTCATCGTGGTGGGATCAGGCGCCTCGGGCGGCTGGGCCGCCAAGCGCCTGTCGGAGGCCGGGGTCTCCGTGGCCCTGCTCGACGCGGGGCGGGCGCTCACCGATGCCGACTATCGCGAGCACGTCCCCGCACACGCCCTCGAGTACCGCAATCGCGCCAACGATCGCATCCGCCAGACGCGCAGCCGCCAGAAGGACTGCTACGCCTGCACCGAGTTCAACTACGACTGGTTCGTGAACGACAACGAGGAGCCGTACACGACGGCGCCCGGCAAGCCGTTCTCCTGGCAGGGCCGCATGCGGGTGATCGGCGGGCGGACGAACGTGTGGGGACGCCAGAGCTATCGATTCAGCGACTACGACTTCAAGGCCGCCAGCCTCGACGGTCACGGCATCGACTGGCCCGTGTCGTACAAGGACCTCGAGCCGTACTACGACCTCGTGGAGGACTACGTCGGCATCTCGGGCCTGGCCGAGAACGACCCGATGCTGCCCGACAGCCGGTTCCACCCGGCGATGGGGTTCAACTGCGCCGAAGTGCACGTGCGCAACGTGCTCAAGAAGTCGTTCAACCGCACGCTGACGATCGGGCGCGCGGCCAACATCACCAAGCCGATCAACGGGCGCGCCGCCTGTCATTACTGCGGGCCGTGCGAACGCGGGTGCGTCACGCACTCCTACTTCAACTCCGCCTTCACCACCGTGGCCGACGCACTGAAGACGGGCAAGTGCACGCTCATCCAGAACGCGATGGTCTACCAGGTGCTGATGGACGCGAGCGGCAAGAAGGCCCGCGGCGTGTCGTACGTGGACCGCACGACCCGTCAGCTGAAGGAAGTGAATGCACGTGTGGTGATCCTCGCTGCGCAGGCGCTCGAGTCGGTGCGCATCCTGCTCAACAGCCGCGAGGGCGGACTCGCCAACAGCAGCGGCGTCCTCGGCAAGTACCTGATGGACCACACGTGGGTGGCCGGCGGCGCGATGGCCGAGTTCCCCGATCATCCGCAGAAGCCGAGCGTGAACGGGCCCAACCGCCCCAACGGCACGTACACGATCCGGTTCCGCAACCGTCCGGGCGAGCCGAAGCACAAGGACTTCCTGCGCGGCTACGGTTACCAGGGCGGCGGCAACAGCAACTTCAATTACGGACTTCCCGGCTTCGGCGCGGCCTTCAAGGACGCGGTGAAGAACTCGGGTGTCACGACCTTCCAGTTCTCCGGCTTCGGCGAGGTGCTGCCCTACGAGGACAACCACGTGTCGATCGACCCGAACGTGGTGGACGCCTACGGCATTCCCGTGCTGCGGATCTCGATGGAGTGGAAGGAGAACGAGAAGAAGATGATCCCCGACATGGGATACGCGGCCGCCGAGATGCTCGAGGCCGCGGGCGGGAAGAACATCCGCCCCTTCTTCTTCCTCGATCGTGTGCCGGGCTACGGCATCCACGAGATGGGCATCGCGCGCATGGGCGCCGACCCGAAGACGTCGGTGCTGAACCAGTTCCAGCAGACGCACGACATCCCGAACCTGCTGGTGACCGATGCCAGTGGCTTCACGTCGGGCGGCTGCCAGAACCCGACGCTCACGATCATGGCCCTGACCGTGCGCTCCACCGATCGCCTGATGGAGCAGATGAAACAGGGCGCGGTCTAGGTACCGGGACTGGTAGGGACGGCCGTCCCGGCCGTCCGTGTTCCGAGGAATCAGCGTGCGCGCACCAACATCGACCGGGCAGGTGACGGCCACCACGGCCACGGTCGCAGGCAAGACGTTCGACGTCATCGTCGTGGGGTCCGGCGCATCGGGTGGCTGGGCCGCCAAGCGCCTCAGCGAGGCCGGCCTGCAGGTGTGCCTGCTCGAGGCCGGACGCGCGCTGACCGACGCCGACTACCAGGAGCACGTCCCGGCGCACGCCCTTCCCTACCGCAACCGCGCCGACGAACTCCTGCGGCGCACGCGGCCGCGGCAGAAGGACTGCTACGCCTGCCGCGAGTGGAACTACGACTGGTTCGCCAGTGACATCGACGAGCCCTACACGACGCCGAGCGACCAGCCGTTCGCGTGGATGGGCCGCATGCGCGTCGTCGGCGGTCGCACCAACGTGTGGGGACGCCAGAGCTACCGCCTCGGCGACATCGACTTCAAGGCTGCGAGCCACGACGGCCACGGCATCGACTGGCCCCTCACCTACGCCGACCTCGCGCCCTACTACGACATCGTCGAAGAGTACGTCGGCATCACGGGCCTCACCGAAGGCGCCGACGCCATCGTGCCGGATGGCCGATTCCACCCGGCCATGGGCCTGTCGTGCGTCGAGCACGGGGTGCGCAATCGCCTGCGCTCACGGATGGGCCGCACGATGACGCTCGGCCGATCGGCCAACATCACCCGGCCGATCAACGGCCGAGGGGCCTGCCACTACTGCGGGCCCTGCGAGCACGGTTGCGCCACGCACTCGTACTTCAACAGCGCGTTCACCACCGTGGCCGACGCGCTGAAGACCGGCAAGACGACGCTGGTCACGGGCGCGATGGTGTCGGAGGTGCTCACCGATGCGGCGGGCGTGCGAGCACGCGGCGTGCGGGTGATCGATCGCACCACGCGGCAGGTGCGCGAGATCGAGGCCCGCGTGGTGGTGCTCGCCGCGCAGGCGCTGGAGTCCACGCGCATCCTGCTCAACAGCCGTCAGGGCGGCCTGGCCAACGGCAGCGGCGTGCTCGGCAAGTACCTGATGGACCACATCAGCGGCGGTGGCGCCACCGCGGAGTTCCCGGACCTCGCCGGCCAGGTGATGGGGCCCAACAGCCCGCGGCGACCGAACGGCATCTACCTGATGCGCTTCCGCAACCTGCCAGGCCGACCCGAGACGCGGGCACAGGACTTCCTGCGGGGGTACGGCTACCAGGGCGGCGGCAGCACGGGGTATCGGTCGAGCGCACGCGGCTTCGGGCAGGCCTTCAAGGACGGCCTGCGCGACACGGTCACCACGTTCAGCCTCGGCGGCTTCGGCGAGTGCCTGGCACACGCCGACAACCAGGTCACCATCGACCCCGACGTCGTGGACGCGTGGGGGATTCCGGTCCTGCGCGTCTCGATGCGCTGGACCGACAACGAACTGGCGCTGCGGCGCGACATGGCGCTGCAGGCAGCCGAAATGCTCGAGGCGATCGGCGGTCGGAACATCCAGATCCGCCTCAACGACAGGCAGATGCCCGGCTACGGCATCCACGAGGTGGGGACGGCGCGGATGGGGACCGACCCGCGCTCGTCGGTGCTGAACCAGTTCCAGCAGGCGCACGAGGTGAAGAACCTGCTGGTGACCGACGGATCGGGGTTCCCGTCGATCGCCTGCCAGAACCCGACGCTGACCATCATGGCGCTCACGGTGCGAAGCTGCGACCACCTGCTCGAGGAGCTGAAGCGCGGCAACGTGTAGCGGCGGTGGTACCGGACCGCTCGGCGAGCGGTCCCTACCTCACCGACACTGACTGTGCCCCGGGCAGCAACGCGTAGGACTTTCCTTTCCAGAAGAGATCTCCCCGCACCCCGGGCGGCAGGGTGATCTGCGCGTCGAGGCCATCGCCTGCGCGCGTCAGCGCCACCTCCACGAACCCACCGGGATGCGGCACGCGGCCCGACACGGCAGTGAGCGCGCCGAGGTGCGGCGTGATAGAAACGCGGGCAAATCCCGGCGCGGCCGAATCCACGCCGAGCACGGTGCGCAGGAACTCGACGTTCGGGCTCGCACCCCAGGCGTGCGCATCCGATCGGGCCGGGTCGGCCTTCTCGGCCCAGGTCGTGAGCCCGAGGTCGAGCATCCGCCGCCACTCACCGAGCAGCTCGAGGTAGCGGTCGCCAAGCCCCGCCCGGATCACGGCCTGGTGGACGTAGTACTTGAAGTAGATCGAGGCGGGGGCCAGGTCGGCATCGGTCAGCATCCGCTCGGCGAGCGCCTCGCGCTCCGCGGGCTCGGCCACGCCGGCGAGAATCGCCAGCGCCTGCGCATGCTGCGAGAACCGACTGCCGTCGCCGACGTCGGCGAAGAGTCGTCGGTCGGGCTTCCAGTACGTCCGCCGAATCGCCGTCCGCAGCGAGGCGGCCGACGCCAGGTAGGCCTGGGCCTGCACGCGATCGCCATGGGCGGCCAGCAGGTCGGCCGCGTACTGGTACGCGATCACCAACTGCAGATCGAGCGGGGCCGACTCTCCCTGCGCACCGATGGGTGGCACGCCGTCGGCCCAGGTGTCCACCCAGTCGACGAACGGCCACCACCCCACGCCGGCAAGCAGCCCCGATGGTTGCTGCCGCGCGGCGAAGTAGGCGATCACGGCGCGCACGCCGGGGATCCGGCTCAGGACGAACGCCTCGTCGTCCTGGTAGCGCCAGTAGTCGTGGACCATGGCGATCCACCACAGGGAGAACGGCGGGATGTACTGCGGCAGGCGCGACGGCGCGCGACTGAAGGTGAGGCCTTCGAAGGTGCGCGATGCGTCGAGCGCGGCGATGGCCTGCCGGGCCAGCCGACCGTCGCCCGACATGTAGTACGACACCAGCGCCTGGATGCGGGTGTCGCCCGCGTACTGGAGCTGCTCGTAGTACGGGCAATCCATGTAGGTCTCGTGGGCGCACAGCCGGGCCGTGTGCCAGCCGACGGCGAGCATCCGATCGAGGTCGGCGCGGCTGGCCGAGAAGCGCGCCGTCTGCACGAACGGATACCCGGTGTAGATCGACCGGATGTCGTGGATCACGAGCGGGTCGTCGGCCACCTCGATGGTCAGCTCGATGTACCGGAAGGTGCGCCACCAGAGGGGGCGGAACAGGCGTCGCGCTCCCCCATCGGGCAGCCACTGATCCCCGTAGCCCGCGAACGTCTTGCCCGCGACCTCGTCGCGGTGGCCCTTGTCGTTGCCCTTCGACCCGGTGTACAACGCCTCGGCGTAACGCATCGTGATCGTGGCGCCCCGCCCTCCCGACACCTCCAGTTCCGGGTAGGCGGTGGTGAGCTCGCGGCGGTCGAGCAGGAATCGCGCGCGGCCTCGCGCACCGATCGACACGCTGGCGGGCACTGCGGGGAATGCCGGCGGCAGGTCGGGGATCGATGCGTGGCGCACGCGTGGGATGCGATCGACGCGCTCCTCCATCATCGGAATCTCGCGCGGCACCAGCATGTGGCGGCTGTGGGCGTCGCGCGCCTCTCGCGGTCGCGCCGGTGGCCCCTCGACGGCCCGCCGCCAGCCCGACGCATCGAAGCCCGGTTGCTCCCAGCCCCACGGATACACGGCGCCGTCGACGCGCTCGGCCGGGCCGGCAGCCCAGTACCCCCGGACCGTGGCGAAGTCGATGGCCAGCGGCGTGTAGGCGCGATTGGCGGTGGCCAGCCAGGAGGTGGACGTGTCGACGATCCGCTCGGCCTCGCCGTCGCCCTGCACCATCAGGCCCGTCTGCCAGGTGTGCTGCGCCAGCGGCGCATGCTCGGCGAAGTTCCAGACGACGGCCGCGAGCACGTTCCGGCCGGCGCGCAGGTGGGGGGCGAGGTCGAGCGTGTCGTACGGCCATGCCGACAGGTCGCCGCGCGCCGGCCCCTTTGCCACCCGAGTGCCGTTCACGAACAACTGGTAGCGGTTGTCGGCGCTGACGTGCACCACGAAGCGCGAGGGGACCTCCTGCAACTCGAACACGTGGCGGAAGTGGTAGACGCCAAAGCCCGAGGGCGGGGCATCGGGCGGCGCGATCCAGCGCGAGGTCCACGCCTGGGGCGACGGGCGCGGAGGAGCGGTCTGCGCCGCCGTCGGCGCGTCGTGCCCCGGGCCCAGCCCTCCCGTCCATGCGATCGCCAGCATCACGCCGGGCAGGAACGAACCGTGTCGCATGAGCGCACCTCGCAGAAGACGGCTGGCGGATTGGCCATTCTGCCACGGTGACCGTGGCCGCAGAGGCTTGGCCAGTCGGGTGAGCGTGTCACACAGGCGTCGCCCGGCGTTTTCTCGATTGACAACTCCATCGAACGGCTTGAGGATGTGTGACGCAACTTGTCAGACCAATCTGATTCGTAAGGAGTCATGATGTTTCACGACACCCTGTCGCGAAGCCAACGCGCGGCGCGCCTCATCGCGGCAGCCTGCCTGGCCGCGTGCCTGGCGGCCGTACCGGCCATGGCGCAGGTCATCACCGGCCGCATCGACGGCAAGGTGACCGACACGTCCGGCGGCGTCCTGCCCGGCGCCACGGTGACGGTCACCAACGAGGGCACCGGGCTGGCCATCACCCGCGTCACCGACGAGAACGGCATCTTCACGGTCACCAACCTGCCGGTCGGGATCTACAGTGTCACGGCCGAACTCCAGGGATTCCGGCGGCAGCAGCAGACGGGCCTCAACCTCACGGCCGACGGACGTCTCACGGCCGACTTCTCGCTCGGCGTCGGCGAACTGACCGAGTCGGTCGAGGTCACCGCCGTGGCGGGCGAGACGGTGAACCGCACCTCCGGCGAGGTCGCGCGCACCATCGACTCGCAGCAGATCAAGGACCTGGCCTTCAACGGCCGCAACTACCTCGAACTCGCGTCGTTGATTCCGGGCGCCGTGGCCACCGACTTCGACCCGCTCGCGCTCGCCACGAGCCTCAGCGTCACGGGTCAGTCCATCAACGGCAACCGTGGCAACACGAACAACCTCACGGTCGACGGCACGTCCAACCTCGACTCGGGCTCCAACGGCTCGCAGATCAACAACGTGAGCCTGAGCTTCATCGATCAGGTCAAGATCCAGACCTCGAACTTCTCGGCCGAGCAGGGCCGCAACAGCGGCGCCGTGGTGAACGTGGTCACGCGCAGCGGCACCAACACCCTGCGTGGCACGGCCCGCTACGACATCCGCGACGAGAAGTTCGACGAGCCCAACTACTTCGCGCCGCGCGACGCCAACGGCAACCGCACCAAGCCGCCCCTCGAGTTCCGCAACTTCGAGGGCGCACTCGGCGGGCCCATCATCCGCAACAGGCTGTTCTTCTTCGGCGGGCAGCAGTACCGCACGATCAACCGCTTCACCAACCCCACGCGGCAGACGGTGCCGACCACGGCCGAACTCAACGGCGACTTCTCGCTGCGCCTCCGCGGCGCCGACGGCATCGTCGGGACGGCCGACGATGGGGTGCTGCGTGACCCGGTGACGGGCCAGCCGTTCCCGGGCAACGTGATTCCGACCAACCGCATCACGACCAACGGGCGCGCATTTGCCGACATCTATCGCGCGATGCAGGGCAAGGCGGCGGTGTTCAGCGACACGCCGACGGCCAACAACGTCACCTTCCAGGAGTACAACCCGTTCGAGCAGCGGCAGGACATCGTCCGCATCGACTGGCAGGCCAACGAGAAGCAGCGCATCTACGGCCGGTACATCCACGACGAGTACACGCTCACCGAGCCCTTCGGCACGTTCTCGGGTGCGGCGCTGCCGACGGTGCCGACCGACCGGTCGCGCCCGGGCAGCAGCTACCAGGTCGGGCACACGTACGTCGTGAGCACGAACCTGATCAACGAGGCCAAGGTGGGCGCGTCGTGGAACGGGCAGCGCATCAAGCCGGTGGGCGACTACTGGCAGCGCGACACGTTCGGCTTCACCTATCCCGAGCTGTTCGACGCACCCGGGTTCGTGGCCGGCGGCATTCCCAATGTGAGCGTGGCCGGGTTTGCCGGCATCACCGGGCCGTCGTTCGCCCTGCTGTCGCCGACGACCGACATCACGGTGCAGAACACCCTCACGTGGATCAAGGGCAGTCATTCGGTCCGCACCGGCGTGGCGATCTCGCGCAACCGCAAGGACCAGAACGGGCGCGGCAACTACTTCGGCTCGGTCAATTTCAACGCGAGCGGCAACCCCCAGAGCACGGGCAACTCGGTGGCCGACATGCTCCTCGGCAACTTCCGCACCTACGACGAGGCCTCGGCCGACCCGGTGGGCTTCTTCCGCTTCACCACGTACCAGGGCTTCGTCTCCGACACCTGGCGCGTGAGGAACAACCTGAGCCTCGAGATCGGCCTCCGGTACGAGTACACGACCCCCACGTACACGCAGGGCAACAACGTCGTGAACTTCGATCCGAACCGTTATGACCCGAACCAGGCGGTCATCGTGCAGCCCAACGGCCTGCTGGTGCCCGGCGTCGGCAACCGGTTCAACGGCCTCGTCATCGCGGGTGACAGCATCCCCGCCGACCAGCAGGGTCGGGTCGAGTTCGTGACGGGTGGCGACTACAACCGGATTCCCTTCGGCGCCCCGCGCGGCCTGTACGAGGCGCAGCACCTGTTCATGCCGCGCTTCAGCTTCTCGTACTCGCTCAACCCCGACACGGTGTTCCGCGGCGGCGTGGGCCTGTTCTACGACAAGCCCGAGGGCAACGTGATCTTCTCGCAGCTGAACCTGCCCCCGGTGCTCGCCAACACGCTCTACGAGAACTTCAACATCGCGAACCCGAGTGGCGGCGCCGCGGGCGCCGTGGGCGCCGTGGGCACCATCAACGCCATCGACCCGAGCCTGCGGCTCCCCTACCAGACCAACTACAGCGTGGGCGTGCAGCGGCAGCTCGGACGCGGGTACTTCGTCGAGGCGTCGTACGTCGGCAACACGGGCCGTAACCTGATCCGCCAGCCCGACATCAACCGCGCGAGCTTCGATGCCCTGCGAGCCAACGCGGCCCTGCCCCCGGCGCAGCGCGTGTCGGAGAACTTCCTCCGTCCGTACCGGGGCTACTCCTCCATCCGCCAGCGCAAGAGCGATGCGAGCTCGCAGTACCACTCGATGCAGCTGTACGGCACCAAGCGCACCGGAGACTTCCAGTTCACGGTCTCGTACACGCTGGGCCGCGTGCTCACCAACGCGAGCGGCAACGGCGACAACGACACGGCCGACGGCGCCAACGACCTGAGCTTCTTCTACGGGCCGGCGACGTTCGACCGGCGGCACGCGTTCATCAACACGCTGACCTACCGGATCCCGTGGCTGCGCGACCGCGGCGGCGTGCTCGAGGCGTTCCTCGGCGGCTGGGAAGCCAGCAGCAAGTACCGCTTCCAGTCGGGCCAGTACCTGACCCCGGTCGGCAACTCCTCGATCGGCAGCCGGCGGGCCGAGTACGTGGGTGGCGAGATCGACATCGACGGCGACGAACTCCGCTGGTTCAACACCGCGGCCTTCGCCAATCCGCCCGAGGATCGCCGTGGATCGGCCACGGTCGGCATGATCGAAGGCCCGGCGTTCCAGCAGATGGACGTGTCGTTCCGCAAGAACTTCCGGTTCGGCGGGCGCTACAACCTCACGCCGATCTTCGACGTGTTCAACCTGTTCAACACGGTGAACCTGACCAACCCGAACATCGACGCCAACAACGTCGCCTTCGGCACGATCAACGGCGCGCAGCCGCCGCGCCAGTTCCAGTTCGGCCTCCGGTTCGACTTCTAGTCGGACTGCGCCCCGCCATGCCGGGCGCCGGGGTCAACCCCGGCGCCCGGAGGCGGGGCGATGCCGCGAATCCGCCAATCCCGCCAATGCCGGTCGACACGGCCGCCCGCCCCCGGGGAGACGCCGCCCGTCCTGCGCCCTGCGTCGAGCGTCAGCCGTACGTCGTTAGGCGCCATTCGCCCTGCGCCCTGCGCCATGCGTGAGGCATCAGACATCAGGCATTAAGCGTTACGATCTGCCCTGTGCCCCGTGCTTCGTCCACGCCACCCGCCCTCGTCTCCGCGCCGGCGGTGCTCGAGCGCCTGTTGCGCCACTACCCGTCGCCCGACACCGAACTCGCCTACCGCAACGCGTTCGAACTCCTGGTCGCCACCGTGCTGTCGGCCCAGTCCACCGACAGGCGCGTGAACGAGACGACGCCGGCCCTGTTTGCCAGGTACCCCGACGCGGCGGCACTGGCCAAGGCCGATCCGGCCGCCGTGGAGCCGCTCGTGCACGCCACCGGGTTCTTCCGCGTCAAGTCCCGCGCCATCGTCACGCTGGCGCAACGCCTGGTCGAGGAGCACGGCGGGCAGGTGCCCGCCGACATGGCCGCGCTGACGCGGTTGCCCGGCGTCGGGCGCAAGACGGCCAACGTCGTCCTCGGGCATGCGCTCGGCATCCCTGGCCTGCCGGTCGACCGCCACGTGCTGCGCGTGGCCGAGCGCATCGGGCTCACGCGCGAGACCACGCCGGAGGGCGTCGAGCGCGACCTGTGCGCGGCCCTGCCGCCGGCCGACTGGACGCGCCTGTCCGACGCGCTGATCCTGCACGGTCGCCGGATCTGCCGGCCGAAGCCCCAATGCGGCGCGTGCGAAGTGGCCGACATCTGCCGATACCCCTTCAAGGCGGGCGGACTCGCGCCCCTCGACCTGGCGGCGCCCGTGCGCCGGCGGCCGGCCCCTCCAGCCAGGGCGACCGCCCCTGCCGCAGCGGGCCGTCGCGGCCGCAAGCGGGCGAAGCCATGACGCGCGACGAGTTCGCCGGCCTGATCGAAGAGGCCCTCTCGCTCATCCCCGAGCGGTTCCGCGAAGCGATGCGCAACATCGCCATCGTCGTCGAGGACCACCCGCCCGACGACCTGCTCGCCGAGATGGAGATCGAGCCGCCCGACACCCTGTACGGGCTCTACCTCGGCACGCCGATCACCGAACGGCAGTGGGGCGACGGCAACCGTGAACCCGATCAGATCGTGCTGTACCAGGGACCGCACGAGGAGGATGCGGTCAACGAGGACGACCTCGTCGCGATGGTCGCCGAAACGCTGATTCACGAGGTCGGGCACTACTTCGGCATGTCCGAAGAGGAGATCCAGGAGGTCGAGGACAAGTTCTGGTTCGCGCAGGAAGGCGGCGGCGACTAGTGGTGCAGCCTCCGCCACGGCGTCGGCCGACGAACCGGCCCCGCAAGCGCTTCGGTCAGCACTTCCTCGAGCGCGCCTGGATCGACAAGGTCGTCGCGGCGGTCGCGCCACGGCCCGATGAGACCTTCCTCGAGATCGGGCCCGGCCGCGGCCAGCTCACCGAGCCGCTGGCACGCAGCGGCGCCACGGTCCACGCCGTGGAGATCGACCGCGACCTGGTGGCCGCCCTGCGGGCGCGCGCCCTGCCCCACGTGCACGTGCACGAGGGCGACTTCCTCGACGTGCCCGCCGAGACGTGGTTCCACGGCGACCGCCCCTATCGCGTCGCCGCGAACCTGCCCTACAACGTGTCCACGCCCATCCTCGGCCGCCTGCTGGCCCATGCGCGCGCCGGCCGCCTCCTCGACGCCATGCTGATGGTGCAGAAGGAGGTCGCCGATCGACTCGTCGCGCTCCCGGGCTCGGCCGACTACGGCCCGCTCGCCATCGCCACCGCGATGCAGGCCGACGTCACGCGGGTCTTCGTGCTGCCACCGGGCGCGTTCCGCCCGCCACCGAAGGTCCACTCGGCCGTGGTGCGCCTGGTGTTCAGGCCCGACCGGGTGGCGGTCTCGGACCGCGGACGCCTCGACGCCATCGTCCGCCACGTCTTCACGCAGCGGCGCAAGATGATCGCCACCTCGCTGCAGTCGCTGGCCCGAGGCGAGGGCGCCGACGCGCAGGACTGGCTGCGGGCGGCCGGAATCGACGGCACCCGCCGCCCCGAGACGCTGACCCTCGAGGAGTTCGCCCGCCTCGCCGACACCTCGCTCGGCAGGGACGGCTCTCCGAGCCGTCCGTCGTCGCCCAGAAGGTAGGGACGGCTCTCCGAGCCGTCCGTCGTCGCCCAGAAGGTAGGGACGGCTCTCCGAGCCGTCCGTCATCGCCCGGAAGGTAGGGACGGCTCTCCGAGCCGTCCGCCACGCGCGGGGCGGGCGAAGGCGGACGGCCGGGACGGCCGTCCCTACCGCGCCATCCCCGGCATCGCAGCATTCCCGGCATTCCCCCGTGGTATCTTGTTGGCCGTTGTAGGACTTAGCGGATTCAGCCCAGCCCAGTGGGCCTGAACTCCAGAGAGTCGGTCCCGGCTCCCGCCGGTGTGCCGGCTGTCCGTGTCCACCGCACCGGTCCCCCGCTCGACCGGCGCTCGTGGCGCAGCGCGTGGAGAAGTCGTGCGCGGCAGATGGCCGCGAACGGACGTGCTGTCGGCAGGCGCCGACGCTCTGGTGTGTTCGGACACGAGATGACCGTACCGAAGACGACGCTGGCACAGCCAGTGGACGTGGTGCCGCTCGGCGGCCTGCGCGAGTTCGGCATGAACACGATGGCCCTGACGTGTGGCCAGACGACCATCGTGATCGATGCCGGTGTGATGTTCGCCGACCCGGAACTGCCGGGCGTGGATCTCGTCGTGCCCGATCTCGCCTATCTCGAAGGGCTCGGACACAAGGTCTCCGCGGTCTTCCTGACGCACGGCCACGAAGACCACATCGGCGGACTCGCGTACCTCATGCCGCTCGTGGAGGGGCCCGTGTACGGCTCGAAGCTGGCGCTCGCCCTCGTCGAGCACCGCCTCGAGCAGCACGCCATCGACGTGCGCGACCGGCTGAAGCCCGTCGCCCCCCGTGAACGCATCCAGGTGGGACCGTTCACGGTCGAATGCCTGCGCGTGACGCACAGCATGCCCGACTGCCTGGCCCTGGCGATCCACACGCCGGCCGGCGTCCTGATCCACACGGGCGACTTCAAGATCGACCACACCCCCCTCGATGGCGAGACGACCGATCTGCCGCGACTGGCCGAGCTCGGCCAGCAGGGGGTGCTCGCCCTGTTTGCCGACAGCACCAACGTGGACCGGAGCGGGGTCGCCGGCTCGGAGCGCGACGTCATCGACGGCTTCGAGGAGATCTTCACGTCCACGGCCGGCAAGATCGTCGTGGCGATGTTCGCCTCGAGCATCCACCGCATGCAGATCGTGGTGGACCTGGCCGCGCAGTTCGATCGCCATGTCGCCTTCGTCGGGCGTGGCGTGATCGAGAACTCCGAGATCGCACAGCGCCTCGGCTACCTGCGGATCCCGTCGGGCGTGCAGATTCGCGACAGCGACGTGCGCGAATACCCGCCCGCCGACGTCGTGTGCATCACGACCGGCTCGCAGGGCGAACCCGCCGCTGCCCTGTCGCGCATCGCGATCGACGACCACCGCTTCGTGAAGGTGGACGACGACGACGTGGTGGTGTTCTCGGCACGGGCGATTCCCGGCAACGAGCGGTCGATCGGCCGCGTGATGAACCACCTCGCGCTGCGCGGCGCCGACGTGATCTACGAGGGCCAGAAGCACGTGCACGTGTCGGGACACGGCCACGTGGAGGAACTGAAGCTGCTCCACACGCTGGTGCGGCCGAAGTACTTCGTGCCAATCCACGGCGAGTACCGGCAGCTGTCGCGCCACGCGCGCGTGGCGCAGACGGTGACCCGCCAGCAGACGGAAATCCTGGTGCTGGACAACGGCGACGTCCTCCGCTTCGATCACGAGGGCGCGACGGTGGTGGGTCGCGCCGAGGTCGGCCGGCGCCTCATCGACGGCACGCGGACGGGCGAGGTGGCCGACGAGGTGCTGCGCGACAGGCGCCACCTGGCCGGCGACGGCCTCATCGTGCCCATGCTGGCCATCAACCTGCAGACCGGCGAACTGATGGGCACACCCGAGATCATCACCCGCGGCTTCGTGGTCGACGAGTCGTCGGACGCGCTGCTGCGCGACGCCGCGACCCTGATCCGCGACGCCATCGGGGATGCCCCGGTCGAGGAACGAACCGACGTGGGCCTGCTGCGCGAACGCGTGCGGGCCGAGTTGCAGCGCGTGGTGCGCCGGAAGGTGGGTCGCCGGCCGCTCATCGTGCCCGTGGTGATGGAGATCTGATGGCGGCCTCCGTGATGTCCAGACGCGTGAGCGAGGCCCTCGGCGTGGGCCTGTTCTTCGGGGCGCTCCTGTGGTTCGTGGCGCTGGCCAGCTATACCCCGGGTGATCCGGCGTGGTTCTTCTACGCCGGGCCGCCGAAGGAAGCCGCGAACTTCGCCGGCACCATCGGCGCCTTCGTGGCCGAGTCGTCGTTCCAGCTGCTCGGCTACGCCTCGTTCCTGATTCCGCTCGTCCTGCTGGTGGCGGGCTGGCACTACTTCTGGTGCCGTAGCCTGTCGGCCGGGTACACCAAGTCCATCGGCGCCGTCCTGCTGCTGCTCTGCGTGGCAGCGCTCCTCGCGCTCACCATCGGCACGCACGGCGTCGGCGACACGGCCGTACCTGCCGGCGGACACGTGGGCACGGTGCTCGCCGACACCGCCGTGCAGTACCTGAACCGACCCGGCAGCGCCATCCTGATCCTGTCGCTCGGCGTGCTCGGATTCATCCTCACGACGCAGGTGTCGCTGAGCGCCGTCGCCGCGGGTATCGCCGAGCGCGTCCGGGCGCGCGCGTCGAAGCTGACCGACGACATCAAGGCCCGGCGTGAGGAACGGCGGCGCGACGAGCAACGGCGCGAGGTCATGCTCAAGCACGTGCAGCGCGGGGCCTCGCCCGAGGAGGTCGAACGCCTCGCCCGGCCCCAGGCTCGTGAGGACGGCCCACGCCGCGCGCGCCCGCCCGTTGCCGATCCGCCAGCCCCCGCGCCCGCGACTCCGGCGCGGCCGGCCCGACGCGAGCCCTCGCAGGCCGAGAGCGCGGCGAGCCTGCCCGGCGTGGGCGTCACGCCCGCGAAGGTCGCCGCGTCCCTGCCACCGGTGCGGCCCAAGCCGCCGGTCCGGGTCAACACGCCGGCGCCGCTCCCGCTCACCGAGACCGCGCCCGAGTCGGAACTCAAGGCGCCCGCGGAGCGCAAGGCCGGCGGGTACACGCTGCCACCGCTCGCGTTGCTCGACCCGCCACAGGCCGAGCGCAAGGTCGACGAGCGTGAGCTCATGGACTCGGCGCGGCAGCTCGAAGACAAGTGCCGCGAGTTCTCGGTCGAGGGCTCGGTCGTGCAGATCCTGCCGGGCCCTGTCGTGACGACCTACGAGTTCAAGCCCGACGCCGGCGTGAAGTACAGCAAGATCACCGGGCTGTCCGAGGACCTCTCGCTGGCCATGCGAGCCGAGTCGGTGCTGATCGATCGCATCCCGGGCAAGAGCACGGTCGGCATCCAGATCCCGAACCCGGTACGCGAGGCCATCTCGCTGCGCGAGTTGCTCGAGTCCGAGCCGTACAAGCGTTCGGCGTCGCGGCTGGCCATCGCCCTCGGCAAGACCATCCACGGCGAGCCGTACGTGAGCGATCTCGCGACGATGCCGCACCTGCTCATCGCGGGCTCGACCGGCACCGGCAAGTCGGTCGGGCTGAACGCGATGTTGACCAGCATCCTGTATCGGTCCACGCCCGAGCAGGTGCGCTTCATCATGATCGACCCCAAGCGGCTCGAGCTCGGGATGTACGAGGAGATCCCCCACCTGATGACGCCCGTCGTCGTCGAGCCGAAGCTGGCGGCCAATGCGCTCCGCTGGGCGGTGCGCGAGATGGAGGAGCGCTACAAGACCCTCGCAGCGTTCGGCGTGCGCAACATCGAGCAGTTCAACCGCAACCTCAAGGCCTCGATCGACGCCGGCGAGGTCCGCACCGACTCGAAGACGGGCGAGCCGATGAAGCCGCTGCCCTTCATCGTGGTGGTGATCGACGAGCTCGCCGACCTGATGATGGTGGCCTCCAACGAGGTCGAGCAGTCGATCTGCCGCCTGGCCCAGATGGCCCGCGCCGTCGGCATCCACCTGATCCTGGCCACGCAGCGCCCGTCGGTGGACGTCATCACCGGCCTCATCAAGGCCAACATGCCGTCGCGCATCTCCTTCCGCGTCTCGTCGAAGGTGGACTCGCGCACGATCCTCGACGCCAACGGCGCCGAGCAGCTGCTCGGCAAGGGCGACTGCCTCTTCCTGCCGCCGTCCACGTCGCGGGTGATGCGCCTGCACGGCGCCTACATCTCCGAGCAGGAGAGCGCGCGCCTGGCGAGTTTCCTGCGCAAGCAGGGGCAGCCGCAGTACGACCGGTCGATCACCGACGAGGAGAAGACGACCGAGGCGGCCGGTGGCGGCTTCGAGAAGGACGATCTCTACGACGAGGCGGCACGCATCGTGGTGCAGAGCGGCCAGGCCTCGATCAGCTATCTGCAGCGACGGCTGCGCATCGGCTTCAGTCGGGCGGCTCGCCTGGTGGACATGATGGAGGCCGAAGGGCTGGTCTCGAGCGGCCAGGGCGGCAAGGCCCGCGAGCTGCTCGTGCCCAAGGACTACTTCGACGAGGTGGACGCGCAGCTGCGCTGACAGGACGAGGCATGCCACGCACCATTCGGATCATCGCCGCCGCGACGCTCGCGCTCGCACTCGCCCTGCCGGCCGGGGCGGCCCAGCGGGCGCGCACGACGACGCGCACGACCAGCAGTCAGGTGGCCGGCGCGCGGACGGCGAAGACGGCCTACGAACGGACGCTGGCACGCGAGCGCACGCTGCGCGCCTCGCGGCGCAAGGCGCCGCTCTCGCAGATGCGCGCCGTCATCCGCGACTACGAGCAGATTGCCCGGCGCTGGCCGCGCAGCGGGTACGCCGACAACGCCCTCTGGAACGGCGCCAACCTGGCCTACGACGCCAACATCTCCTACGGCGCCCGGCAGGATCGCGACAGCGCCATGACCCTGCTCCGCTGGCTGGTGCGCGAATATCCCTCGAGCTCGCTGGCCCGCGACGCGCAGACACGCCTGCGCAAGATCTCGGCGGCCGCGCCCAAGACCACCAAACCCGACACCCGCAGCGCGAAGGCAGCCCCGAAAGCGCCGCCCCCGGCGGCGGCCGAACTGGCCAAGGCCAACATCCGCACGGAAGAGGCCGAGCCGTCGGCCGACGTCGAGGAAGCCGCAGAGGCCTCGTCGGCCACGGCGCCGGCCGCGCCTGCACCGCCGGCCGCGCGAGACGCGTCTGCGGGCAAGCCCGTGCCCTCGACGGGGCGACCGACGCCAGCGCCTGCGGCACCGGCCGGACCGGTGATCGTCCGCGAGATCAAGCGGACCGTGCTGCCGGAAGTCGTGCGCGTGACGATCGAACTCGACAACGAGGTCGCGTATTCCGAGGAGTCCCTGGACAATCCCTCCCGTCTCTTCTTCGATCTGCGGGGCGCCCGGCTCGGCGCCGGGCTCGAAGAGGGCGTCCGGACCTTCGACGACGGCGACATCGTCCGCGAGATCCGAGTGGGTACACACCCGGGCGGCATGACGCGCGTGGTCGTGGACACCCGCGATGTCGCCCGGCACAGCCTCTTCACGCTGTACAACCCGTATCGACTGGTGCTGGACATGTATCGTGAGCGGCAGCTCACGCAGCAGTCGCCGCCTGCCCCGCCACCCGCGACGGCCAGCCGCCGACCGGCCGCTCCCCCAGCCAACGCCCCGAAGCCCGCGACGATGACTGCGGCGACCCCCGGTCCGGTGCTGCCGCCGCCCGAACCCGCGGCCGAGCCGGCAACCGAGCCGCCACGCACGCTGCCCTCGACCGCGGCCAGTCCCACGGTGGCCACGACACCGACCGCGCCCGAGTCGAACCGGTCGGGAAGCTATTCGCTCGCGCGTCAACTCGGGTTGGGTGTCTCGCGTATCGTGATCGACCCCGGCCACGGGGGGCACGACCCCGGGTCGCTCGGCGCCGGACTCCGGGAGTCCGAACTCGTGCTCGACATCGCCCTGCGACTCGAGAAGCTGCTGAAGCAGGAGCCCGGCATCGACGTCGTGATGACCCGGCGCACCGACGAGTTCATCGAACTCGAGGAGCGCACCCGCATCGCGAACCGCCACAACGCCGACCTGTTCCTGTCGATCCACGCCAATTCGAGCCGTCGGAAGACCGCCCAGGGGATCGAGACGTTCGTGCTCAACTTCGCCAACACGAGCGACGCCGAGGAAGTGGCCGCGCGCGAGAATGCGATTGCCCGCGGCTCCATGCGACAGCTGCCCGACATCGTCAAGGCCATCACGCTGAACAACAAGCTGGACGAGTCGCGCGACCTCGCCGAGATGGTGCAGAACCAGCTCGTGTCACGCCTGCGGCGCACGCAGGCCGACCTGCCGGATCGCGGCGTCAAGCAGGCGCCGCTCGTCGTGCTCATCGGCGCGTCGATGCCGAGCGTGCTGGCCGAAGTCGGTTTCGTGAGCACGCCCGAGGAAGGCCGGCGCCTCAAGACGTCGGCCTATCGGCAGGAGATTGCCGAGGCCCTGCGCGAGGCGGTGCTGCGCTACCAGCGCTCGCTGAAGGGGACGGTGTCCACGGCGTCTCGCGATCAGGATCAGTGAGCCGCGATCAGGGTTCCGAGCGCGTGACCGAGATGTGATCCTCCGCATCGCGGTCCGGACCGCGCCAGCCGAGCCTGTGCTTGAGGAAGACCAGTACGCCGCCGACGAGCGCCCCCACGACGAGCGACGCGAGGACAATCACGGCAACCAGGCCCAGCGACCCGAGCAGCACGTCGGCGACACCCGTCTCCGGCGTGAGAGGGCCGACCTCGACGCGCACGGTCTCGCGGTCCGGCTGAATCGACATCAGGGGGACGTCGCGTGGCGTCTCGCCAGGCGCCTGCAGGCCCCCCGTGCCCGCGGGCGGCCCGGACAACGCCGGCTGTGTCGCCGGATGATCGGCGCCCGGCGGCTGGGCGGGCGGAGAGTCGGCCGCCGGAGGACTGCTCGATGGTGACGATGCCGGCCGGTCAGGCCGGTCCGGTGCCTGGGCCTGCGACGACACGACTCAGACCCACGCCCCCGCCGACCGAGCGAGTTCGACCAGCGTGCGGACGGCCACACCCGTCGGGCCCTTCGGCTGGTAGGCCTTGGCCTCGTCGGCCCACGCGGTGCCGGCGATGTCGAGATGCGCCCAGGGCGTGTCACCGGCGAAGGCCTTGAGGAACAGCGCCGCACTGATGGCTCCGCCGTAGCGCGTGCCGGCCGCGTTCACCATGTCGGCGATGTCGCTCTTGAGCAGGTCCTTGTAGTCGTCGGTCATGGGCAGCGGCCAGAGGAAGTCGCCGCCGCGCGCGCCGGCCTCCTGCACCGCCTCCCGCCACCGGTCGGGCGCACCGAACAGGCCTGACGCGACGCGGCCGAGGGCGACGGCACACGCCCCGGTGAGCGTCGCGACGTCGACCAGATGGGTGGCCCCGAGCTTCTGCGCGTACCACAGGGCGTCGGCGAGGATCAGGCGACCCTCGGCATCCGTGTTCGTGATCTCCACGGTGAGCCCGCTCGCGCCCGTGAGCACGTCGCCCGGCCGGAAGGCCGACCCGCTCGGCATGTTCTCGACCGCGGGAATGATGCCGATGACCTTCGACGGCGCACCGACGCGCGCCAGCGCGTGGAACGCGCCGATCACCGCGGCCCCGCCGCACATGTCGTACTTCATCCGGTCCATGTTCTCGGCCGGCTTGATCGAGATGCCCCCGGTGTCGAAGGTCACGGCCTTGCCCACCAGGCCGAGCACCGGTCCCGCGGCGCGCTCAGGGCTGTACGTGAGCACGATGAGGCGCGGCACGTGCGTGCTGCCCTGGGCCACGCCGAGCAGCAGGCCCATGTGCAGGCCGCGCAACTGCGTCTCGTCGAGCACGTCCACCTGGATGGACGTGCCCGCGAACAACTCCTGGGTGCGCTCGGCCAGCACTTTCGGGGTCAGCACATTCGGGGGTTCGTGCGCGAAGGCGCGGGCCACGTTGGTCGCCTCGCCGAGCGCGGCGCCATGCGCGACGGCGTCGGCCAGCGTGGTGGCCCCGCCCTCCCCCGCCACGATGGCCGCCGACACGAGGTCGGCGAGCTTGCGGTCGCGCGTCTTGTACGCGTCCACGTGGAAGGCCGCGAGGGTCAGCCCCTCCGACAGACCACGCACGATCGCCTCGCCCTGCAGCGCGCCTCGGGTGAGGATGGCCGCGCGGCCATAGCCGCGCGCACGCACGGCCAGCCCGGCCGCGACCCCGAACCGTCGTGCGAAGTCGGGCGTCGCGGCGGTGTCGGGTCCCGCGCCCATCACGAGCACGCGCGTGGCCGCGATGCCTGCGACGGTGAGCCAGTGGGCCTCGTAGGGCTCGGCCTTCAGTTCGCGTGTCGCGCGCCATGCGGCCACCGGCTCGGCCAGCGCGTCAGGAAGATCAGGAGCGCCGTCGGCCTCGCCTGCGAAGACCGGCACCACCAGCACGTCCGTGTCGATGCTGGCGGGCGCCCCGACGACCAATCGCAGGGCGGGCGTGGTGTAGAACACGTGCGGCGGCATGACAGGGCATTGTATACCGCGGGTTTCCGGCTTGAGCCCGCCCGCGAAGGGGCGCTAGGATGGCGGTATCGGTCGCATTTCGGCAAGGGGCAGCAATGACACGCGCGTTCGGAACAGTACTCCTGGTGGCGATGTGCGGCGCAGCCGTCGCGGCACAGGACGGCGCCCCGAAGGACAAGGCCGCGGCCGACGGCAAAGACGACGCGCGCCCGGAGATCGCGCTCAAGGTGACGCCGCTCATCGCGTTCTCGCCCGCCAAGATCACCGTGCGCGCCGAGTTCAAGGGCGGGGCGACCGACTACGAGCCCTTCTACTGCACCACGATCGTCTGGGACTGGGACGATGGCACCTCGTCGGAGATGACGCCCGACTGCGCGCCCTATGAGCCCGGCAAGAGCGAGATTCGCCGGTTCCTGAGCAACACGCACACCTACGCGATGGCGGGCCGCTACACCGTGCGCTTCCGCATGAAGAAGGGCGACCGCGTCGTGGGCGGAGCCACCACCCTCGTGCAGGTGCGGCCCGGCATTCGCGACATGAGCAGCGACCTGCCGGACTGACGCGCTAGAACCGCCCGAGGGGATCGGCCACGGTGAATGCGGCGCTCGTCAGCGCGCGCACGTCGTCCACTGTCGTGTCGTCGGCCAGTTCGCGCAGCACGAGACCCGAAGGCGTCACGTCGAACACGGCGAGTTCCGTGACGATGCGATCGACGACGCTCACGCCCGTGAGCGGCAGCGTGCAGCGCGGCACGATCTTCGGGCCGCCGTCCTTCGTGGCATGCTCCATCGCGATCACGACGCGACGGGCGCCCGCCACCAGGTCCATCGCGCCGCCCATGCCCTTCACCATCTTGCCGGGCACCATCCAGTTGGCCAGGCTCCCCGTCTCGTCCACCTCGAGTGCACCGAGCACGGTCAGGTCGATGTGGCCGCCCCGCACCATCGCGAACGACTCGGCACCGCTGAAGTAGGACGCGCCAGGCTGCGCCGTGACCGTCTCCTTCCCGGCGTTGATGAGATCGGGATCGACCTCGGCGTCCGTCGGGTACGGGCCCACCCCGAGCAGGCCGTTCTCCGAGTGCAGCACGATGTCGATGCCGGCCGGCACGTGATCGGCGACCAGCGTCGGCAGGCCGATGCCCAGGTTCACGTAGTCGCCGTCCCTGAGTTCGGCCGCCACGCGGCGGATGATGCGTTCGCGCTTGTTCATGGAGATCGCCTGCAGCCTACAGCCTACGGCGGACGGCTCGCTTGCCCCGAGCGAAGTCGAGGGGGAGAGCCGTCCCTACCTCTGGCGGAAACGGACGGCCGGGACGGCCGTCCCTACCGATCCTGTCGGGTGACCCGTTTCTCGATTCGCTTCTCGTAAGGACCGCCCTGCAGGACGTGCCGCACGAAGATGCCGGGCGTGATCACGTGGTCCGGGTCGATGTCGCCCGGCGCCACCAGCCGCTCCACCTCGGCAATCGTGACCCGCGCGGCCGTGGCCATCACGGGATTGAAGTTCCGGGCGGTGCGCCGGTAGACGAGGTTGCCGTGGGTGTCTCCCGTGTGCGCCTTGACGAACGCGAAGTCGGCGCGCAGCGGCGACTCCAGCACGTAGTGCACCCCGTCGATCTCGCGCGTCTCCTTGCCCTCTGCGACGACGGTGCCGTAGCCCGTCGGCGTGAAGAAGCCCCCGATGCCCGCCCCGCCCGCGCGGATGCGTTCCGCGAACGTGCCCTGCGGAATGAGGTCGACCTCCAGCTCCTTCGTGAGGAACTGCCGCTCGAACTCCTTGTTCTCGCCCACGTACGTCGCCACCATCTTGCGGACCTGGCGGGCCTTCAGGAGCACGCCGATGCCGAAGTCGTCCACGCCGGCGTTGTTGCTGATGACGGTGAGATCGCGTGTCCCGCGGCGATGGAGAGCCGCGATGAGCGTCTCGGGAATGCCGCACAGCCCGAAGCCGCCCATCATGATCGTGGCGCCATCTGGAATCAGCGCGACCGCCGTGTCGGCGCTCGCGATGGTCTTGTCCATGGTGGCGCCAGTATAGCCGTCAGGCCTCCCGGTCGACGGGGATCTTCGCGTCGTACTGCTCCTCGCGGTACGGCACGAATCCCACGCGCTCGTAGTTGCGGATGGCGGCCGGGTGGTCCAGCGAGCACGTGTGGAGCCACACGCGGTCCGGCTGGCTGGTCCACGCCTGCTGCGCGGCGACGGTCAGCAGCGCAGGCCCGAGTCGCTGCCCGATGAACTCCGGGAGCAGGCCGAAGTAGCAGATCTCCACCTCGTGCGCCGTCCGGTGCAGTTCGAAATAGCCGGCCGGTGTGCCCGCCACCGTGAGCAGCCAGATCTCGATGCCCCCCGACGCCAGGTGCTCGGCGACCCGCGCATCGCTCCAGTCCCAGCGGTCGAGCCAGTGCCACGGCCGCCCGACCTCCCGATAGAGATACCGATAGAGGGACCCCGGCACGTGTGTGAGCCGCCGGACGACGGCGTCGTCATCGGGGAACGCAAAGGGCACGACCTGGCCGGGCGACCGCATCTCGAGGAAGGTGCGGGTCGCGGGTCGATGCAGCAGGCGCGAGGCACCCGCCGCGGGGCGCTGCCCTTCGAACGCGGTCCGCCAGCGCCGACCATCCTGCAGGAGTGGCCGCATGGCCGCCGCGTCGCCGGCCAGCATGGGCGCCGTCGGCAACGCCGCCCGCAGCGCCTCGAGGGCCTGCCCCACGTGATCGGCGTTGGTGGCGAGGATGTCGAGCCAGAGCGCCGGCGCGCTGCCAGCCAGCCGCGTCGTGTCGGCCAGTCCCGGGCCGGCAAACTGTAGGCCGTCGGCGGTGACCGCGCGCCCGACGACGGCCATCAGGGTGCTGCTCACGACCTGCGGCAGGTGGCTCACGTACGCCATCAGGTGGTCGTGCTCGTCGGCACCCATCACCACGGGCCGGGCGCCGATGGCCACGACCAGTTGCGTGAGGCGCGCAAGGGCCTCGCCGGCGGCCACGGCACCGCGCGGCGCGTCGGCGTCCGGCGTGAGGATCCACGGGCGCCCGACGAACAGTCCTGCGTCGGCATGTGCAAAGCCGCTGTGCGTGCCGCCGGCCATGGGGTGCCCGCCGAGGAAATCGAGTGCGGCGTAGCGACGTGCGTGGGTGACGACGGCGCCCTTGGTGCTGCCGAGATCGGTGACGAGCGTGTGCTCGCCGGCGTGCGGCGCCACCGCGTCGAGCAGCCGCAGGTTCTCGAGCACCGGCGCACCGAGCACGACCAGGTCGGCCTCGGCTGCCGCGGCCGGCGTGGAGACGAGCGTGAAGTGGTCGCGCACGCGGCGGTCGGCCGCCGGGTCGAGCACCCGGATCTCGACCTGCGGCCACACGGCGCGCAGGGCGAGCCCGAGCGAGCCGCCGACGAGGCCGCAGCCGACGAGCAGGACGCGATCGAACGGCGCCGGGTCGCTCACTGGCCCCAACCGCGCCGGGCGATCGGCTCCTGGCAGATGCTGCGGCCGATCGCGGGGGCGATGATGCGCAGTTCCGCCATGAGCCGCTCGAACTGGCCCGGAAACATCGACTGGGCGCCGTCGCTGAGCGCGTGATCGGGATCGCAGTGGACCTCGATCAACAGGCCGTCGGCGCCAGCGGCCACCGCGGCGCGTGCCATCGGCGCCACCTTGTCGCGACGACCCGTGCCATGACTCGGGTCCACGAACACGGGCAGGTGGCTCAGCTTCTTCACCACGGGGATGGCGGAGATGTCGAGCGTGTTGCGCGTGTAGCTCTCGAAGGTGCGGATGCCGCGTTCGCAGAGCATGACGTCGGTGTTGCCGCCGGCCAGCACGTACTCGGCCGACAGGAGCCACTCCTCGATGGTGGCCGAGATGCCGCGCTTGAGCAGCACGGGCTTGCGCACCTTGCCGAGCTCGCGCAGCAGCGTGAAGTTCTGCATGTTGCGCGCGCCGACCTGGTAGATGTCCACGTAGCGATCCATCAGCGCGATCTGGCTCGTGTCCATCACCTCCGACACCAGCTTGAGGTTGTGGGCGTCGGCGCCGGCGCGCAGCAGCCGCAGGCCGTCCTCGCCGAGGCCCTGGAAGCTGTAGGGCGAACTGCGCGGCTTGAACGCGCCGCCGCGCAGCACCTTCGCGCCCGCACGCCGCACGGCCGCCGCGGTGTTCATCACCTGCGCCTCGTTCTCGGCCGAGCACGGACCGGCCATCACGATCACCTCGTCGCCGCCGATGCGCAGGTCACCGATCGTGATCACCGTGTTCTCCGGCCGGAAGGTGCGGCTCGCGAGCTTGTACGGCTCGGTGATCCGCATCACCTCCTGCACGCCGTCGAGCACCTCGAGCAGGCGCGGGTCGTGCTTGTCGCCGCCCCCGACCGCCCCGATGACCGTGCGCGTCGCTCCCGTCGAGCGATGCACGTCGAACCCCATCTCCACGAGCTCGGCGACCACGCGTTGGATCTGCTCCTCGCTCGCTCGCTCTTCCATCACCACGACCATGACACTGTCCCTTCATGCAGCCGGCGGCCCGCCGCCTGCAGCCTACGAGTCCGTGCGCTCCGTCTCGTGCGTCTGTGCCACCACGCGTTCGAGGCGCCGCGCCTCGTCGATGATCCGCTCGAACAGGCGCCGGACGGCGTCGCCGTCGAGCGGCCCGCCGTTGACCCGGCGCACGTGGTCGAGCACGTCCTTCTCGCGGCCCGGCTGATAGATGGCCAGGCCGATGGCCCGCTTGATCTCGCCGATCTCGAGCGCACAGGAGGCGCGCTCGTTGAGCAGGGCCACGATCTGCTCGTCGAGCGCATCGATGCGATCGCGCAACTCGCGCATGCGCCAGTCGGGGTCGCTCATGCCGCCGCACCTCCGCGCAGCCACTGCACGAAGCGCCGGACCTCGTCGGCCAGGTGCGGCGACTGCCCGTGACGCGCGATCTGCGCCACGAGCGCGCTGCCCACGACGGCCGCGTCGGCGTACCGCCCGACGTCCGCGATGTGCTCGGGCCTCGAGAGCCCGAATCCGAGCGCAATCGGCAGGGTCGCGTTGGCGCGGATGCGTGCGACCAGCTCGCGCGCATCCTCGGCCACCTGGTCGCGCACGCCCGTCACGCCCAGTCGTGAGATCGCGTAGAGGAACCCCTGCCCGAGCGCGTCGGCCTGCCGGATGCGCTCCGGGGTCGTCGTGGGCGACAGGAGGAAGATGGGGGCGAGGCCGTGCGCGACGAGCACGTCGCGGGTCGGGCCTGCCTCCTCGAGCGGCAGGTCGAGCAGCAGCACGCCGTCCACGCCGACCTCGGCAGCACGGGCCGCAAAGGCTTCGACACCGTAGCGGACCACGGGGTTGGCATAGCTGAACAAGACCAGCGGCGCGGCCACCTCGGCGCGCAGGTCCCCCACCAGGTCGAGCACGCCGCGCAGCGTGGCCCCCGCGCGCAGGGCACGCTCCGAGGAACGCTGAATCTCCGGACCGTCGGCCAGCGGATCGGAGAACGGCACGCCGATCTCGATCACGTCGGCGCCGCCCTGGTCGAGTGCGCGGATCACGTCGCCCGATCGCTCCAGCGTCGGATCGCCGCCGGACACGAAGGTCACCAGGCCGGTGCGCGCCTCCTGCTTCATGCGCGTGAACGCCTGCTCGAGTCGCGTGCTCATGCCTGCTCCTCCAGCAGGTGCTGAATGGTCTGGACGTCCTTGTCGCCCCGGCCCGACAGGTTGACGATCACCAGGCCGTCGGGCCCGATCTCGCGCGCCACGGCCTCGACGGCAGCAATCGCGTGCGCCGATTCGAGTGCGGGCAGGATGCCCTCGAGGCGACCGAGTCGCTGGAACGCGGCGAGCGCCTCGGGGTCGGTGGCGTAGCGGTATTCGGCACGCCCCTTCTGCAACAGGTCTGCGTGCTCGGGGCCGACGGCGGCGTAGTCCAGCCCCGCCGACACCGAGTGCGTGAGCTCGATGTTGCCGGCCTCGTCCTGCAGCACGAACGTGCGCGTGCCCTGCAGCACACCCGGCGTGCCACCCGCGAACCGCGCGGCGTGCCGGCCCCCGGCAATCCCCTCGCCGCCGGCCTCCACGCCGATCAACCGCACGCGCGGGTCGGCCACGAAGGCGTCGAACAGTCCCATCGCGTTGCTGCCGCCGCCGACACACGCGATGGCGGCGTCGGGCAGGCGGCCGTACTGCGCGAGGCACTGCGCGCGCGCTTCCTCGCCGATCACCGACTGGAACTCGCGCACCATCAGCGGGTAGGGATGCGGCCCGAGCGCCGACCCGAGCAGGTAGTACGTGTCGCGGACCGTGGCGACCCAGTCGCGCATCGCCTCGTTGATCGCGTCCTTGAGCGTCCGCGACCCCGAGTCCACGCCGCGCACCTCCGCACCGAGCATCCGCATGCGGAACACGTTCAGGGCCTGGCGTGCCATGTCGTCCACGCCCATGTAGACGACGCAGTCGAGCCCGAGGAGCGCGCACACGGTGGCCGTGGCCACGCCGTGCTGGCCCGCGCCGGTCTCGGCCACGATGCGACGCTTGCCCATGCGCCGCGCCAGCAGCGCCTGGCCGAGCGCGTTGTTGATCTTGTGCGCGCCGGTGTGCGCCAGGTCCTCGCGCTTCAGCAGGATGCGTGCGCCGCCGCAGGCCTCGGTCAGGCGTCGCGCTTCGTAGAGCGGCGTCGGGCGGCCCACGAACTGCCGCAGGAGCGCCTCGAACTCCGCCACGAATGCGGCATCGCGGCGCACCTCGAGGTACGCGGCGGTCAGCGCCTCGATGGGTGCCACCAGCGTCTCGGGCACGAAACGCCCGCCGAACTCCCCGAAGTATCCCCGCGCGTCGGGATCCCGGCGGCCGAAGACCGGACGCCCCGTTCCCTCCTGCACTGCTGTCGTCGTCATCTCGTCGTTCCTCATCGGGCCTGCGCCGCGCGCACGGCCTGCACGAACGCCCGTACACGATCGGCGTCCTTCACCCCTGGCGCGCGCTCGACCCCCGACGCCACGTCCACTCCCCAGGGTCGCACCATGGCGACGGCGTCGCCGACGTTCTCGGGCGTGAGTCCGCCGGCCAGCACCAGCGGACGCGTCGCCGCGATCGTGCGTGCCTGTTCCCAGTCCACAGTGCGACCCGTCCCTCCGATCGTGACCGGGTCGTGGGCGTCGACGAGCACGCCGGCCCGGGCCGTTCGCCAGGGACTGGTCTCGTACTGCTCCACCGGCAACGCCTTGAGCACCGGTCGCGGGAAGCGGGCCCAGTCCTCGGGCCGCTCGCGCCCGTGCAACTGCACGGCCGAGAGCCCCACTTCGTCGGCGATGCCGCGGACCACATCGGGCGTCTCGTCCACGAACACCCCGACCACCGCCACCAGCGGCGGCAGGTCGCGCGTGATGGCCCGCGCGCGGGCCACGTCCACCGCACGCACGCTTCGCGGCCAGAAGATCAAGCCGATCGCATCGGCGCCAGCCTCGACGACCAGGTGCGCGTCCTCCACGCTCGTGATGCCGCACATCTTGATGCGCGTCATGCGGGCGCCTCCGGCACCGCTGCCGCCTCGGCGAGCATCCGGGCCAATCCATCGCCCGGCCTGGCCTCGGTCATGAAGCGCTCGCCGACGAGGAACGCGTCGTAGCCCACCGCGCGCAGGGCGGCAAGGTCGGCGCCGCTGCGCAGTCCGCTCTCGGCCACGCGCACGCGCGCCGAGGCCAGCAGGGGCACGACGCGCACCGACGTCTCGACCGACACCGCCAGCGTCTTCAGGTTGCGGTTGTTGACGCCGACGATCGCCGCCCCGGCATCGATCGCCCGGCGCGCCTCGTCTTCGTCGTGGACTTCCGTGAGCACGTCGATCCCGACCCGCTCCGCGTAGCCCAGGAGCCGCGCCAGCGTCGCCTGGTCGAGCGCGGCGACGATCAGCAGCACCGCCGAGGCGCCAGCCAGCACCGCCTCGGCGATCTGGTACTCGTCGACGACGAAGTCCTTCCGCAGCAGCGGCACCTGCGGATGCGCGGCATGCACGGCGGCGAGGTGCTCGAGGTGTCCGTCGAAGAAGCCCGGCTCGGTGAGCACCGAGACGGCGGCGGCTCCTGCCTCCGCGTACTGCCCGGCGATGGCCACCGGGTCGTAGTCGCGACACAGCACGCCGCGCGACGGCGAGCGGCGCTTGCACTCCGCGATCACCGGGAACCGGGGACCGGGAACCGGGAACCGGGGTCCTGGGGCGATGGGCCGCGCCAGCGCGTCGATGAACGACGCGCGAGGCGGCGCCGCACCGTCGGCCAGCTGGCGCTCCAGCGACTCGAGGCCGACGCGCGCACGCGCCGCCTCGACACGGGCATACGCCGCCGCCACGATCGCCTCGAGCACCGACGGCACGTCCGGCGTGCTCATGCCCGCGCCTCCCCGTCGGTGTGCGACACGTCCACGAGGCGCGCGAGCGTCGCAGCAGCCCGGCCCTCGTCGATCACCGTGGCCGCACGAGCGACGCCCTCGGCCACGGTGGGCACCGCACCGGCCACGAAGAGCCCCGCACCGGCGTTGAGCAGCACGACGTCGCGCACGGGGCCGGGTTCACCCGCCAGCACTGCACGTGCGACCTCAGCGTTGTGCGCGGCATCGCCGCCGCGGAGGTCGTCGATCGACGCCTTGGCCAGGCCGAACATCGACGGGTGCACGAAGAAGGTCCGCAGGAGGCCCTGCCGACACTCGGAGACCTTCGTGTAGCCCGTCGTCGAGAGTTCGTCGAGCCCATCGGCCGCGTGCACCACCCAGACGTGCGCCGACCCGAGCAGGCCGAGCGCCCGGGCGACCAGCTCGGTGAGTTCGGGACGCGGCACGCCCACCAGTTGCCGCGTGGTGCCTGCCGGATTGGTCAGGGGGCCGAGGAGGTTGAACGCCGTGCGGACGCCCAGTTCGCGGCGAACGGGCGCCGCATGCCGCATCGACGGGTGGAACGTCGGCGCGAACAGGAAGGCGATGCCGGCCTGGTCGAGACACCGCGCCACCGTCGCTGGCGGGGCCGCGACGTTCACGCCGAGTGCCTCGAACACGTCGGCGCTGCCGCTGCGGCTCGACACCGACCGGTTGCCGTGCTTGGCCACGCGCACGCCGGAGGCGGCCACGACCACCGCGGCCATCGACGACACGTTCACGGTGCCGAGGTTGTCGCCGCCGGTGCCGCACGTGTCGAACACGTCGGGGAACCGTCGGGGCAGCGGTACGGCGGCCTCGCGCATCGCGCGCGCCAGGCCCACCAGCTCCTCCGGCCGCTCACCCTTGGATCGGAGTGCGATCAGCAGCCCCGCGGTCTGCGCCGGTGTCGCCTCGCCACGCATGATCATCGCCATGGCGCCGGCCGCCTCGTCGGTCGTCAGCGCCTCGTGGCGCAACAGCTTCTCGAGCAGGGGCGCGAACATCACAGCTCCAGGAAGTTGCGCAGCAGGTGGTGGCCGGGGCCCGTGAGCACCGACTCGGGATGGAACTGCACACCGTGCATCGGGTACGCGCGGTGGCGCAGGCCCATGATCACGCCGTCGCCCGTCGTCCGTGCCGTGACGATGAGGTCGTCGGGCAGGCCCTGTGGCGACACGACGAGGCTGTGATAGCGCGCCGCGGTGAATCCCTGCGGGATGTCCTTGAACACGCCCTGCCCGTCGTGCTCGACCTCGGAGGTCTTGCCGTGCATGAGCACCGGGGCGTTCACGACGCGCCCCCCGAAGGCATACCCGATGGCCTGGTGGCCGAGGCACACACCGAGGATGGGCACGTGAGGGCCGAACCGCCGCAGCACCTCCACCGAGATGCCTGCGTCCTCCGGACGACCAGGCCCCGGCGAGATGACGATGTGCGACGGCTGCAGCGCCCCGATGGCGTCGAGGTCGATCGCGTCGTTGCGGTGCACGGCCACCTCGGCCCCGAGCTCTCCGAAGTACTGAGCCAGGTTGTAGGTGAACGAGTCGTAGTTGTCGATCAGGAGGACCATGGTCAGCCGGCGTGGTGCCCGAGCGAATGGGCGAGATCGAGGGCACGCAGCACCGCGCGTGCCTTGTTGAGGCTTTCCTCGTATTCCGCCGACGGGTGGCTGTCGGCCACGACACCGCCGCCGGCCTGCACGAACGCCTTGCCGCCACGCATCCACACGGTGCGGATCGCGATGCAGCAATCGAGGTTGCCGGCGAAGTCCAGGTAGCCGACCGAGCCGGCGTACACGCCGCGTGGCCGCCCCTCGAGCTCGGCGATGATCTCCATCGCCCGGATCTTCGGCGCCCCCGACACCGTGCCCGCCGGGAAGCACGACACCAGAGCGTCGAGCCGGTCGGCGTCCTCGGCCAGCGTGCCGACGACGCGCGACACCAGGTGCATCACGTGCGAGTAGCGTTCGAGGGTCATGAACTGCGGTACGCGAACCGAGCCGTACTGGCAGACGCGGCCGAGGTCGTTGCGTCCGAGGTCCACGAGCATCACGTGCTCGGCCCGCTCCTTCTCGTCGCGCTTGAGTTCCTCGCCGAGGCGGAGATCCTCCTCGTGCGTGCGGCCGCGAGGCCGTGTGCCGGCGATGGGATGCGTTTCGGCCTGGCCACCCTCGACCCGCACGAGCATCTCGGGCGACGAGCCGACGATCGAGAGTTCCCCGACACGCATGAAGTACATGTAGGGCGACGGGTTGACGTGGCGCAGGGCGCGGTAGACGGTGAACGGGTCGGCCTGCAGGTCCACCTCGAACCGTTGCGACAGCACCACCTGGTAGATGTCGCCCCTCGCGATGTAGTCCTGCGCCGTGCGCACCGCCTGCTCGAAGTCCTCGCGCGACGTCAGCGCCCGCACCGCCGGCGGTGCCGTGGACGGCGTGCCGCCGGCAATCGGCTGGGCGTGCGCCTGCTCGAGCTCACGCTGCAGGAAGTCGAGCCGTGCGCAGGCGAACTGGTAGAGCGAGGCGAGGTCGTCGCTCGGCGAGATGCGCGCGTTCGCGATCAGCAGGATGCGGTGCTTGACGTGATCGAACGCCAGGACCGTGTCGAACAGCATGAATGCCGCCTCGTCGCCGGGATCCTGCTGCCCGTCGTACGCCGTCCACACGTCCTGGAGCGCGGGCTCGAACCACGGCGCCGCGTCGTAGCCGAAGAACCCCACCGCCCCGCCGGTGAAGCGCGGCAGGCCCGGCACGAACGGCGACCGGTATTCGGCCATCAGCCGCCGCAACGCCCCGACGAACGACTCGTCGAGCTCCGCGGTCTGGCCGCCCTGCTCCACCACGGCGCGCCCCTGCCGCGCGCGGAGCACGAGAAAGGGGTCCTTGCCGAGGAAGGAGTACCGCGCCACCTGTTCGCCGCCCTCGACGCTCTCGAAGAGGAACGCGTAGTCGGAGTGTGCCGCCACCCGCAGGAACGCAGAGACGGGCGTGAGCAGGTCGGCCAGCAGTTCGCGGCACACCGGCACGAACGTCCCGCGGCCGGCGAGATCGACGAACTCGTCGAAGGTGGTCTGGGTCATCACGGACATGGGGTCTCCGGCACGAGCGCCAGGTGCGGCGCCTCGGCGTGGATGGCCGCGCGCATCGCCTCGATGGGCGGGGTCACGGGGAACCAGGTGGCGACCTGCAGGGCCGCCTGGGCGACGAGCATGTCGAGCCCGCCAATCGTGTCGCAGCCGACGTCGGCCGCGTCGCGCAGCAGCCGGGTTCGGCCCGGGTTGTAGACGAGGTCGTAGACCAGGCCGCCGCCACCAGCCAGGCACGTCGCGTCGACGGGCGACTGGTCCACGGCCGGAGCGGTGCCGACCGGCGTGGTGTTGACGAGGAGGTCCCACGAGCCCGGCGCCGGTGGCCACTCGCCCACGGTGGCCCCGAGCGGCACCAGCGCCTCGGCCTGCGCGCGACGACGCGTGTACACGGTCACCCGGGCGCCTTCGGCGTGCAGGCCCGCCACGACGGCTCGGGCCGCACCTCCCCCGCCCAGCACGGCCGCGCGCACGCCCCGCAGGGCGAGCCGACCGCGCAGCGGATGCAGGAAGCCCTCGACGTCGGTGTTGCTGGCCTCCCACCCATCGCCGCGACGGGTGAGGGTGTTGGCCGCGCCGAGCCGGGTCGCCAGCGCGTCGGCCCGTGCCGCCCGCGCCAGCGCGTCGAGCTTGAACGGCGCCGTCACGCTCAAGCCGCGCACGTCGAGCGCGTCGGCCAGCGTCAGCAGGTCGTCGACGTCGAGCGCCTCGAGAGGCACGTAGACGCCGTCGATGCCAAGGGCCTGCAGCGCGGCGTTGTGCAGGGTCGGCGACCACGAGTGTCCGATGGGCCGCCCCGCCACGCCGAGCACGACCGTGGCTGCCGTGTGCTGGCCCACGCGGTACCGGGCGCGCATGACCTCCGGCGCGACCTGCCCCGGGGCGATCGCGGCTCCGCCGTACGTCCACGCCGAGCCGAACCGCTCGGGCAGCACGCGCGACGGCAGGCCGACGGCCCCCATGCCGATGAGCACGACCGGCCGTCCTTGCGCCGCCCTGGCGGCCTGCGGGAACGTGAGCAGGTCGGCCAGGCCGCGAGGCGTGACCGCGACCTTGACCACGCCAGGTCCACGGGCCGCCAGTTGCCCGACCAGCGCAGGAAGGTCGGCCGGCATGCCGGCGAAGTCGTGTCGCGACAGGACGACACGACCAGGGGCCAGGGCGATGAGCGCATCGCCGAACGGCGCGTCCCACTCGACGTCGACCCACGGCACCCCGAGGGCGAGGGCCTCGCGCAGGCGCGCCTCGCGTGCCGCCTCGTCGCCCGCGTACGCGCCGCCCTCCCGCACGGGACGCAGCGTGACCAGCGCGCGCGAGCGTGCGTCGCCGAGCAGCTCGGCCAGCGGCAGCGCAGGGAGCCGGTCGAGCCGGAACTCGACGAGGTCGGCCGTGTGCAGCGCCGCCGCACGCGCCCCGTCCAGCGCCTCGGGGCTGAGGTCGGCCAGCGTGGCCACGAGCGTCACGGTCGGAGGCATGGTCGGGTAGCGGGTAGCGGGTATCGGGTATCGGGAAGCGGGTATCGGGTAGCGGGTCGGCGTTCGGCGTTCGGCGTTCGGCGTTCGGCGTTCTACGTCTTGCGTCGGACGTTGTCCCTGAAAAGCAAAACGCCCCATCGGCTTGGAGGCCGAAGGGGCGCCAGGAATCGGGTGATCCGTATCTGGTCGATGCGCGGCTAGACGGCCGCCCCTTCGGCTCCGGAGCCGTACCACCACCAATAGCGGCCCGCAAACGGGTCGCGGCGGAAGGACTGCCCGGCGACGAAGGGAAACGCGGCAAAGCCCCGCATGTCGGAGGAACCCTACCAGACTCGTCCGAACGTCGTCAATGAGCGTCATACGCTTATGACGCGCTCGTGTCGGGTCGCTTGACCCCCTCCCGACCGCATGTCATAACCGAGCCCATCTTGTCCGTGTCCCCTCTCGTGGTCCCCCGAATGCTGCGCACCACCCTCGCTGCCGCCACGGCCTGCGTGCTCGCCATTGCGCCGCTGCCGGCGCGCGTGCAGACGGGCGCGCCCGTGGCGTCGTCGGTGTTCCCAGTGGCCGAGATTCGCCGCGGGCAGGTCGGCGAAGGCGTGACCCGGATGGACGACGGGGAGCGTGTGACGTTCAAGGCGCACATGCTCGGCGTGCTCGACGGCATCGTGGGCCCGAAGCGGCAGGTGATCCTGGCCCGTCTCGAAGGCGCGGGCCTCGAGCAGACGGGGGTCATCGCCGGGATGAGCGGCAGTCCCGTCTACATCGACGGCCGGCTCGTCGGAGCCGTGGCCTACTCGATGGGCCAGTTCCCGAAGGCGCCCATCGCGGGCATCACGCCCATCGGCGAGATGACCGACGCCACCGCGCCCGGCGCGACCAGTGCGCCGCGCACCGTGGCCACCCTGCCGCTCGACCTGCCGTTGACACCAGCCGCCCTGCGCGAGGCCTTCCTCGCTTCGATGCCTGGCCGCGGCAGCGTGCCCCTCTCGGCGTCGACCCTCGCCGGGTTCGGACTCGACGCCAGTGCGAGCCCGGTGCTGCGGCCCATCGCCACGCCGCTGTCGATGGCGGGGTTCTCCGGTGCGATTGGCGCGTGGCTCGCCGACACCTTCGGTGCGGCCGGGTTCGTGCCCGTCACGGCCGGTGCCGGTGGCGTGCCCGCGAGCGGTGGGCAGGCCGCGCGGACGGCGGCCGCCGCGCGCGAGCCGCTGCAGCCGGGCGACGCCATCGGCGTCAGCCTGGCGCGCGGCGACATCTCGCTCGGAGCGACGGGCACCGTCACGAGCGTGGAGGGCACGCGCGTTCTCGCCTTCGGTCACCCGTTCTTCAACCTGGGCCCGGCGCAGATGCCCCTCACCCGCGCGCACGTCGTCGCCGTCATCCCGAGCCTGCTCAATTCGATCAAGCTCGCGCAGCTCGGCGACGTGATGGGCGTGATGGATCAGGATCGCGCCACGGCGATCGCCGGCACGCTCGGCGCGCCGGCCCCGACGATCCCGGTGTCGGTCGACCTGCGGGCCAACGGCGGCCCGGCCCGGCATTTCGCCTTCGAGGTGGCCGAGGACCAGCTCTTCTCGCCGCTCATCGTCTTTGCGGCCGTCGCCAACGTGCTCCAGTCGTACCAGCGGGAGATCGGCGTCTCGACCATCCGCCTGCGTGGCACGGCCGAGGTCGGTGCCTCGACGCTGCGCATGGACGACGTGTTTGCCGGCGACAGCGCGGTCATCACCGCGTCGGCGTCGCTGGCGGCACCCCTGGCGGCCGTGCTCCGGAGCGACCTCGGCACGCCGCGCCTCGGCCGCATCGCCCTGTCGGTGGAGACCGACGAGCGGCAGCGATCGGCCCGGCTGGATCGTGTCTGGATCGCCGAGCCGCGCCCGCGCGCGGGCGAGACGGTCACGCTGCTGGTGGAGACCCGCGGGTTCCGCGCCGCGCCGCAGGTGCATCGCCTGCCCATCGCGTTGCCGGCCACCGTGCGCGGTCCGCTGCAGGTGCAGGTCATCGATGGCGCATCGCTCGCGCAGCTCGAGGGACGTCGCCGCTCCATCGAGCAGGCCCGCTCGATCGACGAACTGGTGAAGCTGCTCAACGACGGCCGCCGCGGCGACCGCTGGTACGTGCGGCTCCTCCGGCCGGCCGCCGGCTCGGTGGTCAACGGGCGCGACCTGCCGGCCCTGCCCGGCACGGTGATGAACGTCCTCGGCGCCGCTCCGGGTGTCGTGACCACCAGCCTCGACCACGACGTGCTCGCCGAATGGGAGTTGCCGGCCGACGCCGTGGCGACCGGCAACCGCACGCTCTCGATCACTCCCCTCGTTCCGTAATCGTTTCATGACACTTGCGCATCGCCTGTTGCTGACGATGGCCGCGGTCGCGGCCGTGGTCTCCCTGCCCCTCCGCGCCGCGGGCCCGGCCCGCTGGGAGGTGACCAGCAGCGAACACTGGATGGCCGGGCGAGGCGAACAGGTGGCCGTGACCCGCGAGGGCCGCCTCACGCTGGGGCCCGCCGTGCGCGTGCTGCACGAGGACGCCGCACCCGCGCTCTGGTCGGCCGTCACCGGCCCCGACGGCACGCTCTACGTGGGCACCGGCAACGAGGGCCAGGTCGTGGCGCTCGGCGGAGACTCGGCGCGCGTGCTCTGGGACAGCGACGACCTGCAGGTTCACGCCCTCGCCTGGCACGGCGATGCCCTGCTCGCGGCGACCTCGCCCGACGGCAAGGTCTACCGCATCGGCCGCGACGGCTCGGCGACCGTGTTCTTCGATCCCGAGGACACCTACGTGTGGGCGCTGGCCGTGGATCGGCAGCAGCAGGTCTACGTCGCGACCGGCGGCAAGGCGCGCGTGTACCGTGTGCCACGGACGGGGGGCGCGGGCACGACGGTCTTCGAGAGTCCGGCCGCCAACGTCACCGCGCTCGCGGTCGACGATGCGGGCACGCTGCTGGTGGGCACCGACAGCCCTGGCCGCCTCTACCGGATTCCGGCGGGCGGCAAGGCGTTCGCGCTGCTCGACGGGCCCTACACACAGGTGCAGGCGATTCGTCGCGCCCCGGACGGCACGACCTGGGTGCTCGCCGTGTCACCGGGCAGCGCCGGCGCGACTGCCGCTCCAGCCACCGTCACGCCCTCGACCGCGCCCACCCCTCAGGTGAGCACCGAGGTCACGATCGTGGCGGTCGGCGACACCTCGACCACCGTCACCCCTGCCACCTCGGGCACCTCCACGTCGATGCCGGCCGCCACGGCCGGCGCCAAGGGCGCGGTGTACCGACTCGGGCCCGATGGCCTGGCCGACCCGTACTGGGAGGCGACCGGTGAGTTGCCGTTCGACCTGGTGGTCGCCGAGGATGGCCGGCTGCTGGTCGCTGCCGACAACGGCGTGGTCTATGCCCTCGAGGGCGATCCCGTGCGCATGGCACGACTGGCCCAGGTGCCCGCCCGGCAGCTCACGCGCATCGTGGCCGACCGGCAGCGCTTCCTGCTGCTGGCCTCCAATCCCGGCAAGATCATCGAGCTCTCGGCGACCACCGCGACCAGCGGCACGTACACCTCGGAGGTCAAGGACGCGACCACGGGCGCCAGCTGGGGCCTGTTGCGGTGGGAAGGCCAGCAACCCTCGGGCAGCCGTATCGCGTTTGCCACGCGCAGCGGCAACACATCGTCGCCCGACGACACCTGGGCCGACTGGACGCCCGTGCGCGACGAAGATGGCACGTTGCGGATCGCGAGCCCTGCTGCGCGGTACCTGCAGTGGAAGGCCGAACTGAGTGGCGCGGCGGCGATCGACGGCGTCACCCTCACGTACCTCACGCGCAACCAGCGTCCGCGTTTCACCAGCCTCACCGTCCACCCGCCCGGCGTGGTGTTCCAGCAGCCGTTCGGCACGCAGGAGCCACCCGACCTGGCCGGCTTCCTGTCCACCGTGCCGGCGCCCGCCCGCGATCAGGCAATCGCGGCGGCGACGCCGACCTCCACGGCGGCGGCGATTGGCCGCCGGTTGTTCCAGAAGGGCTTCCAGACGTTCCAGTGGGACGCCACCGATCCCGACAAGGACGACCTCCGCTACCAGGTGTGGGTGCGTCGCGTGGGAGGAGACGACTGGCGCCAGCTGGCGAAGGACCTGGTCGGCAACGTCTACACGTGGGACACGTCGTTGCTGCCCGATGGGCGCTACCTGGTGCGCATCGTCGCCACGGACGGGCGGGCCAATCCCGCAGCCAGCGCGCTGCAGGCCGAGCGGCAGGCGGGCCCGATCACCATCGACAACACGCCGCCGGTGATACGGGTGGCCGAACGCCCGGCGGCCCGCGCGAAGGGCCCGGCGCCGGAGGCACGGACGTTGGCCTTCGAGGTGATCGATGCGGCGTCGCCGCTGGATCGAGTGGACGTGCTGCTGGCCAACGGTCAGTGGCGGGCGGTGTTCCCCGACGACGGCGTGCTCGACGGCCTGCGTGAGCGGTTCACGGTGCCGCTGGCAGACCTGGGCGACGGGCCGATCGTGCTGCGCGCCACCGACACCCTCGCCAACCTGGCGACCCTGGAAGTACAAGTGAGGTAGGGACGGCTCGCTGAGCCGTCCGTCACGCCACAGCTCTCGAGCCGTCCGTCACGCCACGGCTCTCGAGCCGTCCGTCACGCCACGGCTCTCGAGCCGTCCGTCGCCTCCCCTTCGAGTCGTCCGCCAGGCGGGGCCAACACCCGTGACGGACGGCCGGGCCGGCCGTCCCTACCAGCCCCAACCGAAACCGCCCCCACCACCTCTACGTCGAAACGTGGCCGGGCACCCGGCGCGACGACTGCGGCTTCACCATGTCGGGTCGCACGGTGGTGTGGCTCACCAGCCAGACCAGGCTCACCGCCACCGGCGTGCCCGCCCGACTCGCCGGTCGGAACCGCGCTACGTCTTCCAGTGACTGCACCAAGCCGCGGTTGGGCGTGCCTTCGAGGAGTCGCGTGCGCTCGATGCGGCCTTCACGCGTGACCACCGCAGAAATCGCCAGCTCGACATCCTCGTGACCGGCCAGCGAGAGATCGTTGGCGAGCATGAGGGGCGTGATGGCCTCGGGCGACACGCGGGGCACCTCGACGCCGGGCGCCAGGGGCAGCGGTTCGAGGTCGGTGCCCGGCGACGCGAGCATGGACACCATGGCGCGCAGCGAATCGCCCCGTTCCGCCGCCGGTGCGAGCAGGACGATGCCGGCCGCGAGGCCGGCGCACAGCACCACCGCGGCGGTGGCACACAAGCCCGCCCACACGAGGTGCATGTCCTCGAACGCTTCCGAGAGCCGCGCCGACCACGACTGCTGCTGCTCGGCGAACACACGGCTCACGACCGCGCTCGCCAGGCCATGTCGGGCAGGCTCGTCGCCCATCGCCATCGACACCAGCGCCGCACGCCCGCGCAACAGGCCGCCGAGCTCGTCGAGTTCGTCGAGCGCGCGGCGGCACCCCTCACACGCCTCGAGGTGCTGCCGAACGGCCATGTGCGCGGCGACCGACAGCTCGCCATCGCGAAAGGCCGACAACTGCGCGTGCACCGCGTCGCATCCACCGCTGGTCATGATGCCTGCAACTCCGCCCTCAGCAACTGGCGCGCCCGCGCCAGACGGGATTTCACGGTGCCCACGGCGACGTTCAGCGAGAAGCCGATCTCCTCGTAGCTGAGCCCGTCGATCTCCCGCAGGACCAGCGCCGTGCGCTGGTCGAACGGCAACTCGCGAAGGGCCTGCCACACCCGGTCGGCCTGCTCCTTCTGCCACAGCAGCCGCTCGGGCCCGCAGTCGTCGTTCGGGGAAGGCAATTCGCCGTGCTCCGACATGTGCACCTCGAGGGGCACCTGCGCGGACTGCCGGCGACGGCGCCACCACCGTTGCCGGTTGCGGGCCTGGTTGACGACGATGCGGTAAATCCAGGTGCGGAGGGCGGATTGACCGCGAAAACGGTCCAGCATGCGGAAGACGGTGAGGAACACGTCCTGCGACAGGTCGAGGGCCTCTTCCTTGTCGCCCAGCAGGTGGAAGGCGAGCTGGAACACCATCCGCTGGTGGGCTTCGACCAACTCGGCGCAGGCCACCTCGTCGCCAGCCAGGCATCGCGCCACCAGCGCGGCCTCGGCATCGCTGACGCCCGCCCAGTCGAGAGTGACGGGCTTCATCGAGACCTCACCTGCCACGTCGCAGCCACCTCCTGAGGGTACCGATGTCTGGTTGGACACCGCAATGGGGGAATTGTTCCGGTACCCCGTACCCGGCACCCGGCACCCGGCACCCGGCACCCGG